>ERZ824598.335-NODE-335-length-79128-cov-20.110025_pt1 | contig 79128 bp, 54 predicted proteins | sample MGYA00519934_ERZ824598 | MGnify/ENA primary metagenome ERZ824598 (study PRJEB31778, sample SAMEA3449177) | human gut metagenome | biome: human gut; feature: human-associated habitat; material: faeces | place: United Kingdom | collected 2010/2012 ...
CAATTAACCTACTGATTTACAACTAATTATAAATAAATTTAAACAGATTCTTAGAATAGGTTAATTTGTATAAGGTAAGTAAGCTATCTATTGGTTTATACGGTTCTTTTTTAAGAAAAGGAAGGATTAAAGAAAAACAATGAAATCTTTAAGAGCCTTCCCAATCTTCCAAAAACAACCAAATCAACTTATGAAGTGCTAATCAAAATATTAATCCATATTTGGATACTACGAGTGCATGACCTTGATGGCCTTAGAACCAATCTTTATTATATATATACCTTGTGGCAGTCCTCTGAAATCAACACGTAAAACATCTTCTGCTTCATATTGTATTGAAGTATTCACTTTAACACCGCAAGAATTATATATTTCAAGCGCTCTACCGTCAACTCCATAAATAAATACAGAGCCATTATCCATTACAACTTCAGGTTCGTCGCCTGATACAGATTCTACACAGTTCACATAATCACGGATGTAAAACATCAAGCGTGGATGTGCAACCTTATTACTGTATTCTTTGGAAGCAAACTCAGTGTTTCCCTTACCGTCAGAAGCACGCTTGTCCTGATTTATCTGGAACGTAACGGCCTTTTTGCCATTCTCGTGCTGTTTTGCAACATAAGTGCCGACGTCAAATGAGACTGTTCTGCTCATTTCATCATTCCAATCAGGTATTATGCACTGTTTTGAATCAAGAAGCTGAGATAATTGATATGTAGGTTTGTTTGCCCAATCAATAGTATTCTCTTTCCAAGTTGTCGACATCGAAGGGTAGATATTCCAGTTTACTTCAGGCGCATTGGCTGAAGCAGATGTAACATACATTAGAAGCTTTGATTTTTCTACAACAGCATCTGTGCCTACTTCTTCATCTTTCGGCAAAGGGAACATCAAATATGCTCGCCTAGTATATCCGCTTCCGTCTGTCTTGACTACAAGCGAAGGTTGATCACCATAGTTCTCAGAAGGCTTGCCGTCAAAAACATAAGCATCTGCCGATGCAGGAACACTGTAAATAGGATCAGTAATCTTTACAGAGCACGCGGCCTCGATATTTTCGTTTATACGTGCAGTAATCACAGCCTCACCTTGTCCGACGGCAACAATCATTCCATCCTTGCTGACCAAAGCTACATTCTCATTACTGCTGTACCACGACGGAGTGTTGTTCGTTGCGTTAGAAGTTATAACCTGAGCATGCAGCGTTTTGTATGGCATGTCGTAGTTCAAATCTATAGACGTATAATCAAGCTGGATATCTTCTGCCGAAACATATACAGAATCCGGAGTATTGACGTCAATATCATAATTGCTTGTAGTTCCTTTGTAATGCACATCCGTATTAAACTTGCATTTCAAGGTCTTGTATCTTAGCTTTGGCATCTTTACATATACGGTCATTGAATCCAAGGAATATGACGGATCAGCAAAATGCGCTTTCACATTCTCAGTATTTGTCAATGTGAACAATGCAGTACAAGGCTCAGAACATGTTAGTTCAATATCTCCAATCTTAAGTGTTCCTTTTTTGTGGAAAACAGCACCCAATACATTCAATGTATGATTATATACGGCCTGTATTGTATCACTATTGATTGTAGTCAAGCTGTCCATTGCTTCTTTTGCAGAATCAATGCTGTATGTGTTCGGCATAATGTAATAAATGTATTTTCCGCTATCAGGCTTAACACCATGATCGAACCACAGCTTAAATACATTTTTCTTTACAATGCTTTCATCATAATAGCTCGTTATGCTTTTCCAAGTACCCTGCTGTTCATTATTACGCAAGGTAATAGAACCTTTTTCCGGGAAATAATAACTGATACCATCATGATTGACCCACTCCAAGTCATCATATTCACGTTCACCGTATGAAGGATAAGCAACCGCACCGCCAAATTTTGCTACTTGCACCTTACCATTCAGCAAGCATTGGTTTACAGTTGTATTGATTGGACTTGAATTAGAAGAACGTATGTCACTTCCCATACAAACTATTTCCTTGTCAAAGAAAAACCATGACTTCTTACCAGACGTGTTGATATTGTTTGTATTGTCAACCATCTTGTATGTCGTTACGCCATATATTCCGTCTGAAACACCTCCTGCAAAATTGCTCTGTCCGTTTTGTCCCCATGCGGCTGGTTGCGGAACATTTGTCAATGCCGGTGTTGTGGTTCCTGGTATACGACTCCAATCCCAAACAGGATAAATATCTACATACTCATCACCACGCATGACAATCTGTGTGCCTCCTTCTGTTATGAAGTACCCCTTTAGATTTTCTCCATTTCCATTTTCGCATCTTCTTGTACGCTTAGATGCCATACGCACGTCAATTGTATATTCTGGTCTTTGATGCAACGTATAATCGGCTCTCCAGAAATGTCTATTATATGATTCCAATCCAAACGAAACGGACTCTTTTCCACTTATTCGTTTTACAGCCTCATCATATTTATTGATATTCGCCGGATCCAACTTCTTCATACTTTCAAGACTTGACACAAAACTGGATCGGCTTGTACCTCCCTTACGCGCCATACCACGTCCTATGGCATTATACATCATATAATGACCGCGAATCGTAGGAATATAGGCCTTAAGAAGGAAATTGGAAATCAGTTCCATATTATCACCTCCCGCATACTCTGTATCAACAAGGAAAATGAAACTTTTAATGTTGCATTCAACACCGATTCACCATAACCGCCAATATATAGCTGTGTACTATGCTGCAAATATGAATAATCGCTCTGCATACCTTCACCGGTATTGAATTTCAACGGATAATAGAATTGTTCAACTGAGAAATCCAATGTTTCCTTATCGGCCTGCAAAGTAGATCGGTAAATCCACTGCAAAGCAATATCCATCTTATTCGCTCCCGATCCTTGTGAACCAGGCTGATCAGGACCCTTACTGATATCTCTCATACGCTTCAGAATCTTACTCTCGAGCTCCTGCGGTACTTGTTCCTTTCCTGCACGCAGCAAACACAAGTTCAGTCCCATACGCTGAGGCCATCCTATTTCTTGGTTAAACCAGTTAGTACTCCATGGGTTCACGTCATACCAATAGTTCAACATATTCACTATTGCGTTATGAAGAATTTCATCACCGTAATACTTGCTTTTAGGCGAGATGTATGATATAGCCATATATCTCATCCTGTCCAGATGATAATTCGGTGCCCAATTTGTCTGGCTTGTACTTTTATAATTTATGTCGGGGAAAGAACCGTCAGCTCTTAAGCTTTTGAGATACTCACTTGTCTGCCCATCCTCATAAGTTATACTTGCACCAGAGAGTTGCTGCTCAACAACATTCTGTATGATTTTTTCAAAGACAGTCTGCGTTTCCGATGCTCCGGCCGAGCAGACAGCCATAAAAAAGAATGTAGACGTAAAGAACCTTCTGAATCCGGTTTTCAGCATACTGATTCTGCTATGTATTCCTATACATTTGGTTGAATCAGCCATTATGCTATCTACTATATTTGTTTTCATAGAGTAATGATTTTTAGTCAATGGTCAACACAAAGATTCATTTGATTTTTAATTAAGGTGCAGCAGAAAAACATTACTTCTGCTGCACCGATGACAGCGACGGAAACTGTGACCTAAATCCGTACTGTAAAAAATAGTTAAGGTTTCTATACTGTTTAAATATTTATCAGAGTTTATTCTTTCTCAACATAGCCTCCAGATAATAGTAATCTGCATAATTCAAAGGCACGTCAATTTCAGCTCCATGAGGAATGCTGCCTACAGAATGCTTAAGCAAGAAGCCATACACCTCATTCTTATCTGCAAAATACTTCGACGATGAAAGTGATTTCATAATCTTGTCTGCATACTTTCTGTATTTCTTATTTCCTGTATGTACATAAAGTTCATAAAGAGCAGAAGCTGTTATAGAAGTGGCCGAAGCATCACACGGAGAATCCTTCTTGTCTGCAACTGCATAATCCCAATATGGAACCAAATCATCAGGCATACCTTCGAATTTAAAAATGTAGTCCGCTACAGACTCGGCCTGTTTCAGATACTTCTGGTCCTTAGTGAATCTATAACATACAGTATATCCGTACAAGGCCCAAGTCTGTCCTCTTGCCCAAGAACTCTCGTCCGAAAAGCCCTGCGCTGTTTCACGACTCCTTACAGCTCCAGTTTCTGGATCATAATCGACAACATGGAAAGAACTGAAGTTGTCACGGAAATGATTCTTCATAGTAGTGTTGGCATGCGAAACAGCCACATTATAATATACAGAGTCGCCTGTTTCTTCTGTCAAAACAAAAAGAAGTTCCAGATTCATCATATTGTCAATTATCACAGGAAATTTCCAGCCTCGTTTGGCCTGCCATCCACCTTTGGTATTCCAGCTCTTTATACATTTTACTACTGGATTGTATCTATCTACCAATGTTTTTCCAGCTTCTATCATTATGTTGAGCATATCTTTATCTCCAGTCAAACGATAACCGTTTCCATACGAGCAATTAAAGATAAATCCCAAATCGTGATTGCTGTGACCTGTATGTTTTCTATTAAAAGCCTGAAAGTCCATCGCGGCATTCTTCCATTTTGCATCTCCTGTCATTTCATATATATACCAGCAAGAGCCAGGAAAGAATCCTTCAGTCCAGTCAAAATTCTTTCCGCACCACAACATAGAACCATCAGGGTTGATTGCTCGAGGATTCTGTCCTTTACTTTCAGCATACGACAGCAGAATGCCATAATTCTCTACAACCTTGTCTATATTCTTATATTTATCCTTAGCCTCAGCACTAAAGATTGAGGATGACAACAGCATCAATACACAAATGAAATTTCTATAGATCATAGTGAGTTTTTGTTTTGTATTTCGATTACGTTTAACAACTGCTGCAATATTAGTGCATTGTGAGAAAACAGCTTTTACGTACAATTTGTATTTCTTGTACTATTGTACCGATGCAAACAATTAACATTATGCCCATAAAATCAGCGTGTTAAACAAAAAGTAAAAGACAAAAGTTCAAAAAATCAGGATTCAGAGATAAAAATCCAGTGTTATATGCTTGCAAACTTTACATGATATAAATTTTGCACTTATCGAGTCTTAAAATAACTGAATAATCTATTTACATGCATTCAGGAATTCATGCCTGATTCGTGTTGTCACAATCTTATAATCATATCGGAAATACACCCTGTGCTCATTTATTCAGGTAGAAAAAGGACATATCCAAGCAATAATATTTGAATAAAAAAGTATTCTATCAGACAGCATTCACATCAATGGTTATTCAATACATACAATGATTCATTTTATGCATTAAATAAATGCGCAAGTAATGACAATATCAGGAGAAATAAACGATCTAGTTTAAAGCACAAGAAATGAACCAGACCACATCTCCCCAATAGTCCATTATGGTAATATTAGACATAATTGAATAGATTGCAAGCATGGTTGAATAACCTACATGCTTCTAACAAAGAGAAAAAAATACGGGACTCATAGAGACCCGTACCTCAAATCACATTAAATGCCAATACATAGAAGTTACAGAATTAATGTAATAACATATTATAATACAGACTATTGAGCATACTTTACTTTAATAATACTAGAACCTGATCTTATTATATATATTCCAGTCGGCAATCCATTCATCTCAACACTTGATACACCTGACGACTCTTCAGTTATACGTGCATTGATTTTTACACCTAATGTATTATATACATCAATTCTTCCGTTGACATCTCCATATATAATGACCTTACCATTCACAACGACAGCTTTAACTTCGCTTTCTTCAGAAACATTATCTATATCATTTACGTAATCACGTACCAAAAACATCAAACGTGGATGTGTCGCTTTGTTGTCATATTCCTTAGAAGCGAACTCAGTATTGCCTTTGCCATCTGATGCACGCTTATCTTGATTTATCTGGAAAGTTACACCTTTTCGTCCGTTATTATATTGTTTAGATACATAATCACCTACATCAAACGAAACAGTTCTGCTTATTTCATTTGTCCAATCAGGAATAAAACATTGTTTGGAATCGAGAAGCTGGGACAAAGAATATGTCGGTTTATTTGCCCAATCAATCGTATTCTCTCTCCATGTAATCGACATGGAAGGGTAGACATTCCAGTTGACTTCAGGTGCATTAGGAGATGACAATGTCACATACATCAAAAGCTTTGATTTCTCTATAGATGCATCAACACCTATATCCTCAGCTGTAGGAAGTGAAAAAATCAGGTATGCACGTCTCGTATATCCGCTTCCATCAGTCTTCACAACCAACGAAGGCTGATCGCCATAATTTTCTGACGGCTTTCCATCAAAGACATATGCATCGGCAGATGCAGGAACACTGAATATAGGATCAGAAACCGTAACAGTACATGAAGCTGATATTTGCTCATTTATTCGTGCCGTAATCACAGCTTCACCTTGACCTGCTGCGACAACCATTCCATCTTTGCTGACTATAGCAACATTCTCATTGCTGCTCGACCATGACGGAATGTTGTTTGTAGCATTAGACGGTATCACCTGTGCTTTCAGCATATCATAAGGTGAGTCGTAACTCAGTTCTACAGATGAGCGATCAAATTGTATATCTTCAGCAGATACATATATGGAATCCTGAGTATTTACATCTATTTCATAATTGCTTGTCGCCCCCTTGTAATGCTCATCCGCATTAAATATACATTTCAATGTCTTATATCTCAACATTGGCATCTTTACATATACGTTCATGGAATCCAGCGAATATGACGGATCTGAGAAATACGCCTTGACGTTCTCAGTATTCGTAGAAGTGAACATTGCGGTACAAGGTTCGGAACATGTAAGCTCAATATCTCCAATCTTCAAAGTTCCCTTTTTGTAGAATACAGCTCCAAGAATGTTCAGTGTGTGGTTATATACAGCTTGTATCGTATCATTATTTACAGTTGTCAGGCTATCCACAACAGCTTTTGCCTCACTAATGTCTTTTGTGTTCGGCATGATGTAGTAAATATATTCTCCGCTGTCAGGCTTGACTCCATGGTCAAACCACAAATTGAATACATTTTTCTTCACAGTCCATACATCGTTATAACTGGTAATGCTGTTCCAAGTCCCCTGTTGTTCCTTATTTCGCAAGAACAGCTTAGATTTTTTCGGGAAATGATATGTTACGTTGCCATGATTAACCCACTCCAAGTCATCATATTCACGTTCACCGTATGAAGGATAAGCAACCGCGCCGCCAAATTTTGCAACTTGCACCTTACCATTCAGCAAGCATTGGTTTACAGTTGTATTGATTGGACTTGAATTAGAAGAACGTATGTCACTTCCCATACAAACTATTTCCTTGTCAAAGAAAAACCATGACTTCTTACCAGACGTGTTGATATTGTTTGTATTGTCAACCATCTTGTATGTCGTTACGCCATATATTCCGTCTGAAACACCTCCTGCAAAATTGCTCTGTCCGTTTTGTCCCCATGCGGCTGGTTGCGGAACATTTGTCAATGCCGGTGTTGTGGTTCCTGGTATACGACTCCAATCCCAAACAGGATAAATGTCATGATATTCATCACCGTTCATGACAATCTATGTTCCACCTTCAGTCAAGAAGTAGCCTTTAAGGTTTTCCTGGTTACCGTTTTCACATCTTTTTGTACGTATCGTGGCCATACGCACATCAATTGTATATTCAGGTCTCTGATGCAAAGTATAATCAGCTCTCCAGAAAAGCCTATGATATGGTTCCAATCCATACGAAGCAGATTCTTTTCCGCTTACTCGCTTTATTGCGGCATCATATATATCCGAATACTCCGGATCCAACTTCTTCATATCTTCCAATATTGAAGGGAAACTGGTGCGATTTGTACCTCCTATGCATGCCATGCTTCGTCCAACGGCATTATACATCATCAGGCGTCCACGAACAGCAGGGATATAGGCATTACGCAGAAAATCAGATACCAGTCCCATTTCTTCACCTCTTTCGTACTCTGTTCCTGTCAGAGAGAATGCAGCATTCAATACAGCTTCAAGCACAGCTTCTCCGTAAACACCTATATACAGCTGTCGACCGTGCTGCAAATACGAATAATCGCTTTGCAAGCCTTCTCCGGTATTGAACCTGAGAGGGTAGTAAAGCTGGTCAACCGAAAAATCCAAAGTTTCCTTATCAGCCTGTAATGTAGAACGATATATCCATTGCAATGCAATGTCCATCTTGTTTGCTGCCGAACCTTGAGATCCTGGCTGGTCAGGGCCTTTGCTGATATCTCTCATGCGCTTCAAGATTTTGCTCTCCAAATCTTGAGGCACGGGGTCCTTTCCTACACGAAGCAGACATAGGTCAACACCCATTATCTGTGGCCATGATACTTCCTGCCAAAACCAATTTGTACTCTTTGGATTTGAATCATACCAATAATTAAGCATATTTATTATTGTTTTGTGGAGAGCTTCATCACCGTAATACTCACTTTTAGGTGAGATATAAGATATAGCCATTGATCTCAATCTGCTGAGATGCTTATAAGGCGCCCAGCTTACTTGGCTGGTACTTTTATAATCAATGTCGGGAAAAGAGCCGTCAGGTCTAAGTGTACTAAGATATTGACTTGTCTGACCGTCCTCATAATCGATGTCTGCAGTAGATAGTTGCTGGTTAACAACATTCTGTATAATTTTATCAAAAACAGTTTGTGTTTCAGTTGCTGATGCATGACATAAAGACACAACTGCAAAAACCAGAACACAAAAGTTTCTGATTCCCGTTTTAAATTTTCCCATTTTTCTGTTTTTTATGATGCAATGAAATACATTTGTGTTTAAACAATTTTGTTTACTTTTCTTCATAAAATATAGATTTTAGCAGTTAGTAAATGTTCTGTTTAAGTGTGAGTAAAATGAATCTGAAATACTGCATTCAACCACATCTGTCAACCAGGCAATCATTAAACTATGCAGATTCAAGCAACAGCCAAGTTTCCAATATCACACAAACAGATGAATATGGGAACTACAGCATCATCAATACATATTAGAGATTCATGCATACTTGTTTTTCATAACAGTTTTAACTACGCTACAATATTAGCACAAGAAAAACAAACCGATTTTACAAATTATTTGTATTTCTCGCACTATTGTGCCAACACATATATTTAACATTATACACAGAAAACCAACTTGTTAAAACTCTTACAAAAGACAATAGTACAAAAATTCAACACTATATTACAAATTCACGCTGGTAAGATGTTTTCATCAAAGTCACAACAGCAATATAGTATTAAAAAACTTTTAAAATTCATTTTATACAATTATATTTGAATATTAAAATATCGTGCAAACACTACTAAACAGTTTGAACTTACATTGAACCCATATATGAAAAACTCAACAAGAATGTACAGATTACTATTTTTTATCGTCGGAGCAATGATGTTTCCGACATTGGGTTTTGCCACAATATTCCATACATTATCCCCCAAGGACGGACTTGCACATCCAGCTGTCATATCCATCCATCAGGACCGCATAGGACGAATATGGTTCGGTACAGAAGAAGGAGTCAGCATTTATGATGGAATGCACATTACAACCTACAAACCATACCGTAAAAACTCCGCACCTTTATTTTTAGGCAACAGTGCATCCGACATAACTTCAGACATTAACGGCGATATTTTTTTCAGGACTGAAAACGGACTCGTAAGATACGATCTGGATCTTGAAAAGTTTCACATGATTTCAAGGATGAAAATCAACTCTGTATATTCACACCAGGGAGTTATATGGGCTACAACCGCTGATAAACTGTACAAATGGGACAGCAAGCAATCCAAATTAAAATATATATGTTCATTGCCTGCAAAGAGAATATACGGCATGCTTATCGACCATAAGGGCGACAAATGGTTTACATCTGATGAAGGACTATTCAAGACAAAAGATTATATCTCCAGAAAATTCAAGGAGATGTACAATGTGCCTCCAAAGAGCTATGCCAGCACAGAAAACAAGAACAAATAAGTTTCTGAAAAAATAAACATATTGCTTGCGAAATGGAAAACAACCAGTCAATGAAAGTAATATTCAATTATGATGATATTTTCTTCAGTTTCATTTATGATGACGAAGGACTATGCGTACACAGGGCAAAAGACTATGCACTCAACTACGTATACTCAGGAGAAATGGTCATAGAGAACGGCGAAGAAATAATAAAAGTGATGAAGGGAGAGTGCGTTTTCATACCTCGCGACCATCACTTGAGAATGTATAAGAAATCGTCAAACGGTGAACAGTACTGCGGTATATACATGAATTTCACCCGCAGATTTCTTAGAGACGTTTACATGAAAAACTGCAGATACAGAGAACTGCAGAATCTGAAAAGAAGCGAACCAAAAGTAATAAAACTGCCGCAAACAGCAGAAATATCAAGCATTTTTGCATCAATGACACCATATTTCAATCAGGAAGTGAAACCGCAGGACGATTTCATGAATCTTAAACTGCAAGAAGGTTTGGTGGCACTGCTGCACATCAATCCGCAATTTGCAACAATGCTGTTCGACTTCAGCGAACCGTGGAAAATAGACATTATTGATTTTCTCAACAAGAACTATATGTACGAATTCTCCATGGAAGAGCTTGCCAGATACACCGGACGCAGTCTAGCAACATTCAAACGCGATTTCAAAAAGGTCAGTACGCTGTCGCCTGAAAAATGGCTTATGCGCAAACGCCTTGACGAAGCATACAAGATGCTTCTCGAAGGAAAAAAGAGAATTGTAGACATATACAGTGAAGTTGGTTTCAAGAATCCATCACATTTTTCATCAGCATTCAAGAAACAATACGGAGTTCCGCCCACATCTTTAACAGAATAAGAAGTGGACCGTTCAGACATTTCATTTGAGCCGTTCAGTAAAGTCATAACAATATACAACCTCTATATTTGCACATAGACAACAGAATATATATTGCTTATGATTAAATTGTTCAAAGCCGGATGTATTGCACTCATTTCATTGGCTGCATACAGCGAATGCACGGCACAAGTCAGAGACAACAATCAAAACATCAATATGAATATGGATGAGCATCTTAATCTAGTAAAAGAATGGGATAAGGTATTCCCGCAAAGCGACAAGGTCAATCATGACAAGGTTACGTTCAGAAACAGATACGGGATTCTGCTTGTTGCTGACATATACATACCTAAAAACGCCAGTGGCAAAATGACTGCTGTAGCCGTATGCGGACCGTTCGGCGCTGTCAAGGAGCAATCGTCAGGATTGTATGCACAGGCTTTGGCCGAACGCGGATTTCTGACTATAGCATTTGATCCGTCATATACAGGCGAAAGCGGTGGCCAACCTCGTTTTGTGGCTTCACCGGATATAAACACAGAAGATTTCTGCGCAGCTGTAGACTATCTTTCCTTACGCGATGATGTAGATACCGAACGTATAGGCATTCTCGGCATCTGCGGTTGGGGAGGCATGGCCCTCAATGCAGCATCCATAGATACAAGAATCAAAGCGACCGTAACATGTACGATGTACGACATGAGCCGTGTAAACGCAAAGGGATATTTCGATTCAATGGATGCTGACGGCAGATACGAATTGAAGAAACAGCTCAACAAACAGCGTACGGAAGATGCAAGAAACGGCGAATATGCCTTAGCCGGAGGCGTCCCAGACACACTTCCTGACGATGCACCTCAATTTCTTAAAGACTACTACGGCTACTATAAGACCAAACGCGGTTACCACAAACGTTCGCTCAATTCAAACGGAGGTTGGAACAAGACTTCAGCCCTGTCGTTCATAAACATGCCTATACTTTCCTACAGCGATGAAATCAGAAGTGCCGTGCTTGTTATTCACGGCGAAAAGGCACACTCGCGCTACTTCAGCGAAGATGCATTCAAAAAGCTGAAAGGTGACAACAAGGAGCTGATGATCATACCGAATGCCAATCATGTCGACCTGTACGACAATCCGAAATATATACCGTTCGACAAAATTGAAGAATTCTTTAAATCACACCTGATCTAAATTTTGACGCAATTCTTTACAAGTTGTCCTTCCTAAAGCATGGAGTCCAATCATACTTCTGCTTTCGGAAGGACATTTTTATATTCAACAACTGTGTATTCCAATGATTAATGACAAACACAGAACACTTCAAATCAAAATGCACTGCGCTAAGTGAATAATTCCAAGCGCCTGTAACATAAAATGCGAGGGCTCAGAAATAAAAATGCGAGCCCTCGTAAATCAGATAAAATAGTTCCATAATCTATAATTATATGCTAAAAAGGTATATTTATTTGATTAAGAGGTCAACAACACATATATTTGTCTCTAACAAATAAAGGCAGAAAGTGTAAGTCAAACCTGTATGTATTTTATGCAAATACGCTCATAAATTATAAAGAACATGAAAAGCACAAATATATTTGTCATCGGAACTATTATGTGGCTGAACTCCATGTGCGGTATGTCACAGGGAATAAATGCTGAAATCAATAAATCAACCGGAGCTATAGAGGCCATAAAGATTGAAAACGATCAGACCAACATGAATTGGCTGGTTCGTACCGACGGACAGCAATATAAATGGATTGGTCCTGAATATGGTTGGGGTCTGGGCTATTTCTCCATGTCGCGCGAATTCACAAGGTCAAAGCACGAATGGAAAAAGCCAAAGCATATCAGCGCCGACGGCATGGATGTGACCTACGAAGAAAACGGTATAGAAATTCATGTCGCGCGTAAATATGACAACGGTGACCTGATAGAAGAATATACATTGACAAACAGGGGAGGAGGGAATGCCATATTGTACGACATAGGCATATACACTCCTTTCAATGACAATTATCCAGACGCCGAGACGTGTTTGAATGCAAGAGCACACGCACATATTTGGAACGGAAAGAGCGATGCGTACGTGAATGCACTTAGAATGGGAGGAAAAGGTCCTCATCTTGGCCTTGCACTCACTAGTGGAGAAATCGGCAGTTATGAAATATGGGAACGCGGACAGGAAAAAGGAAATTCGCAATACAGAGGCATCATATCACTCAATATCACAGACCTTATTTTAGGTCCCGGCAACAATTATAAATTCAGCTGGCGCCTGTTCTCCCACAAAGGAAACAGCGATTTCAAGAAGAAACTCATAAAATACGGTGAATGCATTGCATCGAGCAACAGATATGTATACGAAGTAGGCGAGAAAGCCGTTGTTGAACTCCAAGGATGTCCTGAGACAGAAAAATGCACTGTAACAAAAAATGGGCAAATCATAAAGTCCGCATTCAAAAACGGAAAGTGGACAGCCGAAACTGTCATGGACAAAACAGGAGAGTGTACATTCGAATTCAAATACGGGAAAGAAAGTACGCAGGTAAACTGCATGGTTGTAGAAAAGATTGATTCACTTATTGCAAAACGAATCGATTTCATCAGAACCAGACAGCAGATGAACGACAAAAACGACCCTAGATATGGGGCATTCATGGTATATGACAATGAGACAAACAATATATATCTAAACAATACTCCAAACTGCAACCCGCCTGACCGAGACGAAGGTGCAGAAAGGGTAGGAATGGGTGTTCTGCTGGCCAAGCAATATATGTTGACACATGATCCGGTGCTGAAAGAATCAGTCATCAGGTATGCAGACTTCATCAGAAATAAGCTTCAGACAGATGACTTCAAGACATTCTCTAGTGTTGACAAGAAAGGTAGAAATAGAGGATATAATTATATGTGGGTAGCTGAATTCTATTTCCACATGTACAATATCACAAATGACAAAAAATACGCTGAGTATGGATACAACACATTGAAATCCATGTACCGGCAATTCGGTTACGGTTTCTATGCCATAGGCATACCTGTATCCATAGGTCTCGAAACACTCAAAAAGGCAGGAATGAATGCAGAAATGGAAGACCTCAAAAAGGATTTCATAAAGACCGGAGACGTATTCATAGCCAATGGATTGAAATATCCGAAGCATGAAGTGAACTACGAACAAAGCATTGTTGCACCTGCCATTCTGTTCCTCGAACAGTTATACAAGGAAACAGGGATAAAGAAATATTTTGATGAGGCCGTACGACAACTGCCTGTGCTGGAAGCTTTCAACGGATTTCAGCCAACTTATCATTTGAACGACATCGCTATTAGACATTGGGACGGATACTGGTTCGGCAAAAAGGAAATGTTCGGTGACACATTCCCGCATTACTGGAGTACGCTGACAGCAGCTGTGTTCCATTATCACTATCTCAACACAGGAAACAAGGAATACCAAAAGCGAGCTGAAAATATTGTCCGCAACAATCTATGCTTGTTTACGCCGTTCGAAGAAGGTAAAGCATCGTGCGCCTATATATATCCTAAAACTGTAAATGGTGCAAAAGGCCAATTCTACGACTTTTATGCCAACGACCAAGACTGGGCACTTGTATATTATATGCTTGTAAATAAAGGCATTTGATGTGCAGATGACCATCACAACTGCCAAAAACTAATGCATAAACATGCAAAAGGTTTGCTAAATAGTGTATAGTGATTTTGATATATGTGCTGCATAAAGTAATTTTGCAATAATAAAAATTGCAGAAGTAGATTATGAAGCATACGAAATTTTTCCTGACAGCATTCCTGTGTTCGGCCTTATGCGCCAACGCATCGGTAAAACCAAGGATACAGAAAATAAATGCCAAGCAGAGCGACGGAACACAATTGGTCGTAAAGCACATCGGAAACGGAAAAATATCGTATTTCACTACTGCCGACGGATATCTTGTGATGAAGAATTCCGATGGAGATTTCTGCTATGTGACAGATGCTGGAGCAAACAACTACAAACTTTCAGCATCGGTAGCACATAACCCAGGACAACGCACTGCTGAAGAAACAGCAATGCTGAAAACTATAAGAAATGCAGAAAACGTCAGCGCGCTCAACGAAATAATGTTTGGCGAGAAGAACACGCGTGCCATCGGCTCACAAGAAACTGCACCGCTGACATCAAATGGCACACCATCAGTGCCGGTTATATTGGTGCAATTCGCAGACAAAAAATTTACGGCTGGGACTGACGATGCTGATGTCAACAGATTCTACAATCTCTATTGCAACGGCAACGGAAGCGGAAACAACTATACAGGCGGAGGCAGTTACGGAAGCATAAAAGATTATTTCACAGCACAAAGCGACGGTTTGTTCAAGCCGAAATTCCATGTAATAGGCCCTGTAACACTCGATAAAGGGTATGCTCATTATGGAGAAAATGCGTCGTTCTACACAGATAAAAACATAAATGAATTCTTCTCTGAAGCATTGACTAAAGCGCAAGCCATACAGACTTTATGGGAAGATTTTGACAATGACGGCGACGGTGTTGTCGACATGGCCTTTTTCATATATGCAGGAGAAGGTGAAAACGGCTGTGACGATCCAAATACAATCTGGCCAAAAGAGATGGCATCAGGAGGCACTATCAATGGTACTGCTTACGGAGCATACGCTTGCTGCAACGAAGTGTTCGACGGTGCAACAGACGGCATCGGAACAATGTGCCATGAACTGAGCCACGCCTTGGGTCTTCCAGATTTCTACGACACGAACTACAAGATGTACGGAATGGACTATTGGGATCTTATGGACTCCGGCAACTACTGCGAGAACGGGCGTACACCTTGCGGTTACTCTTCCTATCAGAAAGATTTCATGGGTTGGAAAAAACTGATAGCCTTAAGTCCGGACACACCGCAGAAAATTACAGCTGAGCCTTTGAGTAAAGGTGGAAACGGGTATAAAATTACCAATACTGAAAATCCTAATGAATTTTACACCCTGGAGAACAGACAAAACGATGGCTGGGACAAATATATAGGCTACAGCACCAGAAATGACGGTCACCACGGACTGCTGATTACCCACATAGATTATGATGCAAACAAATGGATGGCCAACAGGGTCAACACTGATGCTTCGCACCAAAGACTGACACTTATTCCTGCCGACGGCACACTTGATTCATATATGCATGTGGCAAGTGCAGACGACCTTGAAGAATATCTTTTATCTGCCGGAGGAGATCCATACCCAGGAACCAACAATGTACATGAACTTGCAGACGACAAGGCTGTGGTTTATACACAGTCGGGAAAAATGAATCAGCCGATTAGGGATATTGAAGAAGACGAAAACGGTACCATCACATTCAAATACTGCATAACAGAAAAACTCGATGCACCTGTAATATCAGAATTGTCTGGTACGGACGGATACATCTATTGGAACGCAATAGATGGTGCAGATGGCTACGTGCTCACATGTTCCAAAGATGTAGATTTCAAAAACATTATTCTTAAAGTGTCGTGCTCAGGCGATGTTACATCTGCAAGCACAGATTCAATCATTAAAAGCGGAGCATTGGAAGCAGGAGAAACTTTATATGTAAAGGTAAAGGCTACAGCAGAAATGAAACTGAACTCAGATGAGTCATCGGTTATATCGTTTGTATTATCACCTAGCAGTGGAATAGTACGAGCAAAAGCTGAAGCAGAAATTCTGCAGAACGAAGGCTTGCTTACTGTCAAATCACCGACATCTAAAAATATATCCGTAAATGGCATTGAGGGCTTGAAATATGCGGAGTCAAGAAACGGAGAAGTATCCGTATACCTAAAGCCTGGCATTTATATAGTAACATGCGACGGGAACAGCAGAAAAATACTGATCAGATAAAACAAAGTATACAACACATAACAACCTAAAAGAAGAGTAAAATGAAAAGAAACTTTTTTATTGCATTGGTAGCCTTGATGGCAATCTCACAGAGTGCTGACGCACAGATTCTCGACTTCTTGAATCAGATAAAGGATAAAGTAGACTCCACAGCCATAAACCTCGGCATCAAGAACGCTTCAATTGAAGGAACATGGCCATATTCAGGACCAGCCGTAGAGATAAAGTCTTCAAATCTTCTGAACAACATTGCAGGCTCAGCTGCAACTTCTGCACTTGAAAAGAAGCTTGATGAACCATTGCAGAAAATAGGTATAAAACCAGGCTCACTGTCATTTGAATTCAAAAGCGACAAAAGCTTCATTATTTACCTGAAGAGCAAACAGGTTGCAACAGGAACATACACTCAGGATGGAAGCAATCTTGAAATGTCATTCTCGTCAGGACTTACAAATACAATTGCTGAAAAGATAAACAGTGAAGTAAGCTTGTCAGGAAATGACCTGCAAATACTTTTCAACGCAGACAAACTGGTTACCGTAATTGAAAAAATCAGTTCTGTCGTAAACAGTCAATCACTTTCATTGATTACCTCAGCATTGAAGGAATACGACGATGTTAAAGTCGGATTCAAATTCACAAAAAGCAAATAAAATGCAGTCTTAATAGCGCAACACATACAATAGAAGTATACATTCTGACAAAGGCAAAATATAAAAAGCATGTTAGAACAAGACATATTACAAAAATATGTATGCCTTTTTACTAAAAAAATGTGTTATTACTTGTTGGATTTACCTTTTATTGGTATATTTGCGTTACATAAATAAAGGACATACAAGCCGGGATACAGGATCGATTGGGATACTCATCAATTTTTTTCTGAAAACCGAGAAAGCTTCGCTCTTCAATGGCGGGCCACGCCCTTCGGGGTAACCTTTGTGTCGGTGGATTACAAAGAGGAGCGGGCGCTCAAAACCTTTATACTCGGAGTTTCATCACATCTCCTCCCGGCTTTTTTATATAAGGGGTTTATTACACATAGCAATGTGTATTAGACCCCTTAAATAAGGAAAGTTGCCGGAGTGGTCGAACGGGGCGGACTCGAAATCCGCTATACGGCTTGCTGTATCGGGGGTTCGAATCCCTCACTTTCCGCTTATACGATGAAGAGGATTTACCCAGCAGAAGGTAAATCCTCTTATTGTTTCAAACCGATGCATATTATAAACGCCTGAATTCCATAAATACAAACATACAAAAATCAAGCGCAAACTATAAAACAACATAAAATTCCAACCTAACAGTGAACATGAAAGGCATAAACAAACCAGAAACAGTACGGCAATTGCACAATATGCTCGTTTTCGAGCACAAAAATTCATAAAATGAAAGAAAATTCGGGATATTCCTTATAACTTGTCACAGATTATTTAAAAAAACATTGCTTTAAATTTGTCATTTAACAATAAAATACTAGATTTGCAATTGAAAAAAGTTAAAGCACTATGAATTGCAACGCAAATAACATAATTACCATCATTGAACTACGAGTGATCTTGAAGAAAACTTGCAGTGAGAATGATATTGCGTGCAAATAACGTATAAATGAACATAGCAAAGCCTTTCTCACAATCATGTGAGAGAGGCTTTTTAATTAAATGGACACACAGACAAAACTATTTGGAAAATGTAAATAAAAACAACATACAATATGAAACATCAGTTGCGAAGTGCAGTATGCACAGAAGGAAGAAAAATGGCAGGAGCGAGAGCTCTTTGGGTTGCCAACGGAATGAAAAGAGAACAATTCGGCAAACCTATTATTGCAATAGTAAACTCTTTCACACAATTTGTACCAGGTCATACACATCTGCACGAAGCCGGACAGATTGTCAAGGCCGAAATCGAACGTTTGGGATGCTATGCAGCTGAATTCAATACCATAGCAATAGACGACGGTATTGCCATGGGCCACGACGGTATGTTGTATTCACTGCCATCAAGAGATATCATTGCCGACTCTGTAGAGTACATGTGCAACGCCCACAAGGCAGATGCAATGATTTGTATAAGCAATTGCGATAAAATCACTCCAGGAATGCTCATGGCTTCAATGAGATTGAATATTCCCACAGTATTCGTATCTGGAGGTCCGATGGAAGCAGGAAAATGGAAAGGTGAAAACATAGACCTCATATCAGCAATGGTCAAAGGTGCTGACAAAACCGTATCTGATGAAGAAATGGTTGAAATAGAAAACAGAGCATGCCCTGGATGCGGTTGCTGTTCGGGAATGTTTACTGCAAACTCTATGAATTCGCTCACAGAAGCTATAGGTCTTTCACTTCCAGGCAACGGCACAATATTGGCAAATCATGTAAACAGAGTAGAACTGATGAAACAGGCGGCAAGAACAATTGTCAAAAATGCTCTTGCTTATTATGAAGACGGAGACGACAGCGTATTGCCAAGAAGCATTGCAACAAGAAGCGCCTTCCTCAACGCCATGACTCTCGACATTGCCATGGGAGGAAGTACAAACACAATTCTTCACCTGCTGGCTGTTGCACAAGAAGCTGAAGCTGATTTCAAGATAGCCGATATCGATGCTCTAAGCCGTAAAGTTCCTTGCTTGTGCAAACTTGCACCGAACACACAGAAATACAGTGTACAGGAATGCGGAAGGGCAGGAGGTATACTCGGAATTCTCGGCGAATTGGCAAAAGGCGGTCTGCTGGATACTTCTGTAAAAAGAGTTGACGGTGCAACGCTGGGAGAAGACATCGAAAAATACTCAATACTCAAGGACAATATAGATCCTGAGGCTCAAAGAATATATGAAACTGGACCTTGCGGTGAATTCTGCAACAAGCTTGGGGCCCAGAATTCAAAATGGGAATCGTTGGACAAGGACAGAACCAACGGATGTATCAGAGACATCGAACATGCTTATACAAAAGACGGAGGCCTGGCTGTTCTTTTCGGCAACATTGCACAGGACGGATGTGTAGTAAAGACTGCCGGTGTCGACGAATCAATCTGGCACTTCAGCGGTCCTGCAAAAGTATTCGATTCACAGGAAGATGCTTGCGAAGGAATACTCGGAGGAAAAGTAAAGAAAGGTGATGTGGTTGTAATCACACACGAGGGTCCAAAAGGTGGACCGGGAATGCAGGAAATGCTGTACCCGACATCATACATCAAGAGTATGCACATGGGTAAGGAATGTGCCCTGATAACAGACGGACGCTTCTCCGGCGGTACATCAGGATTGAGCATCGGACATATAAGTCCTGAAGCAGCATCAGGAGGAAATATCGGAAAAATCATTGACGGAGACATCATTGAAATAGATATTCCTAACAGAAGCATAAATGTAAAGCTGAGCGATAAGGAACTCAATGCACGTCAGCAGGTTCCTTTGAAACGCAAGAGAGTTGTCAGCAAGGCTCTAAAGGCATACGCTCAAAGCGTAAGTTCAGCAGACAAGGGCGGTGTCAGAATAATAAATGACTGAATGTCATAGCAGATGACACCAAATATTAAATGTTTACATAAACTATCAAGTAAGCTAAATCATGAAGGAAAGAATAACAGGAGCAGAGGCATTGATGCGTTCGCTTATCAATGAAGGAGTCAGCACCATTTTCGGTTATCCTGGCGGAGCCATCATGCCTGTATACGATGCTCTCTACGATCATAAAGACGAGTTGAACCATATTTTGGTCAGACATGAACAAGGTGCCACTCATGCGGCTCAGGGTTACGCCAGAGTTTCCGGAAAACCAGGATGCTGCATTGTGACCAGCGGTCCTGGAGCCACAAACACAGTAACTGGTATTGCAGATGCAATGATTGATTCAACACCAATGGTTGTAATTTGCGGACAGGTGGGAACTTCACTTCTGGGAACTGATGCATTTCAGGAAGTTGACGTCGTAGGTATTACTCAGCCTATTTCAAAATGGAGCTACCAGATAAGAAAGGCTGAAGACATAGCATGGGCTGTAAGCAGAGCATTCTTCATCGCAAGAAGCGGTCGTCCAGGTCCTGTAGTTTTGGACTTTGCAAAAAATGCCCAAACTTCAATGGTGGACTACGAACCGGTAAAGGTTGATTTCATTCGCAGCTACAACCCAGTGCCAAAACCAGACGAATCTGCAATAGCACAAGCTGCAAAAATGATCAATGATGCTGTAAAACCTTTTGCTCTTGTTGGACAAGGCGTAGAGTTGGGTAATGCACGCGAAGAGCTTATGGCTCTATTGGAAAAAGCTCAGATTCCGGCTGGATGCACTCTGCTGGGTCTCTCAGCACTCCCTACAGACCACCCGCTGAACATGGGTATGCTAGGAATGCACGGCAACTTGGGTCCTAACGTCATGACAAACCAATGCGATCTGCTGATTGCCATCGGCATGCGTTTTGACGACCGCGTTACCGGAAATCTTGCTACATACGCAAAACAGGCAAAAATCATACACTTCGACATTGATCCGTCAGAAATAAATAAGAATGTAAAAGTTGACCTTGCCATACTCGGTGATTGCAAAGAAACTTTGGCAAAAGTGGCAGAACAGGTTGAAAAAACCAGCCACGACAACTGGATCAACAGTTTCAAACCGTATGAAGAAAAGGAATTCAACAAAGTCATAAACAAAACACTTAATCCGACTGAAGGACCTTTGCTTATGGGCGAGGTGGTAAGAAAAGTCAGCGAAGCAAGTGAAAACAAAGCTATTCTTGTCACGGATGTCGGTCAGAACCAGATGTTCGGATGCAGATATTTCAAATTCACAGAAGCCCGCAGCGTCGTAACTTCAGGTGGATGCGGAACAATGGGATTTGGTCTGCCGGCTGCTATAGGTGCAACATTCGGAGCGCCGGATAGGACAGTATGCATGTTCTGCGGCGACGGAGGACTCCAGATGACGATCCAGGAACTGGGAACGATAATGGAACAGGGAGCACCAGTGAAAATTATCCTTCTAAACAACAACTATCTGGGCAATGTGCGCCAGTGGCAGGCCATGTTCTTCAATCATCGCTATTCTTTCACTCCGATGACAAATCCTGATTATGAAATGATTGCAAGAGCTTACGGTATCCCTGCAAGAACGGTAATTGACCGCAAAGACCTCGAAGGTGCAGTACGAGAAATGCTGGATACGGACGGTCCGTACCTTCTCCAGTGCGCCGTCAAGGAAGAAGACAACGTGCTTCCGATGACACCTCCAGGAGCCAACGTTGACGAGATGCTTTTAGAAATTGAAGAATAAATAAAAGTAAGTAAATTATGTCATTACAAGATACAGAATGCAACACATGCGGAAAATGCGCATCCGCAGATTCCAACATGCAGACAAAGGATAAATTGCCACTGTACACAATGCTGATATACTCAGAAAACATTGCAGGTCTTCTGAGCCAGATTACAGCCGTATTTACACGCAGACAGGTAAACATCGAAAGCCTCAATGTTTGCGCTTCGTCAACTCCAGGCGTACACAAGTATACAATAACTTGTTTCTGCACAGAGGAGATGGCCAAAATGATTACAACGCAGATAGAGAAAAAAATCGATGTTCTTCAGGCAAATTATTTCCTCGACAACGAGATATTCATCCTTGAAACAGCACTGTTCAAGATTTCAACACCTGTAATGCTGGAAAACAGCAAGGTAAGCAAAATAGTACGCTTGCATGATTCACAGATTGTCGAAGTTAACCCTACGTACTCTATAATAGAGAAGACCGGCATAACTGAAGACATATTGTCATTGTACAACGGATTGAAAGATCTCGGCGTTGTATTGCAGTTCGTACGTTCAGGACGTATAGCTATAACCAAGAGCTGCGTGGAAAAACTGGACGAATATCTGGCTGAAAGAGAAAGGAATCATTGCAGATAATTCGAAAAAAGCAACTAAAATATCAACCCAACAGGAAAAAGACTATAAAATCGTATGTGCAGCAAAATTGAACGCACGGAATTCAAGGTCTACCCATTCCATACAGACTTTCAGGGAAAGCTGTCAATGTCTGTTCTTGGAAATCATCTGCTGAACTGTTCTGAAAACCATGCTGTAAACCGTGGTTTCGGTGAGATGGCTAAAAACGGAACTGTATACAGATGGGTACTGTCGAGACTCGTGATTGAAATGTTTGAGATGCCGAAGAACGGCGACAAGTTCTTCATCGACACATGGATTTCTAATGTATACCTGTATTTCACTGACAGAAATTACAGAATTACAGATTCGGAAGGCAAGGCTATAGGCTACGCAAAGGCTGTATGGGCAATGATTGACCAGGCAGACAGAAAGCCGAAAGATCTTCATGAACTGCACGGAACAACAATTGACCAATATATTGACGAAGAAACAGAATGCCCGATTGCAAAGGCTTCAAGAGTTAAACCGCTCGCAGAAGATACATACACAAAATCAATTGATACTGAATACAGTGATATTGATCTCAACGGACACGTAAACAGCATAAAATATATTGAGCACATTTTGAACCTATTCAATTTGGAACATTATAAGCAAATGAGCGTAAAACGCTTTGAGATTGCTTATATGGCCGAAAGCTACTACGGCGATGTTCTCAAGCTGTATCTGCGTGACAATGCAAACGATACATTCGATGCTGAAGCACAAAAAGACAGTCATGACGATGCAAAAAACACAGTTTTGGTTAGATGCAGTATGAAATTTGAATAAATTGTTATTTTTACGCTGTATTTTCTAATAAATTGATTAAATTTGCATCACAACAATGACAATTGTTTACAGCGAATCAATTAAAACGAAATATTTAACCTGGCAATCGGAAAACTATAACCGGTTGCATAACAGAAAGAAAAAATGGCAAAAATGAATTTTGGTGGAGTTATCGAAGAGGTAATGACACGTGAAGAATTTCCATTGGAGAAAGCACGCGAAGTATTGAAAAATGAAACTATCGCAGTTCTTGGATACGGTGTTCAGGGACCTGGTCAGGCTTGTAACCTCAGAGACAACGGTTTCAATGTAATCGTTGGTCAGCGTCCAGGCAAAACATACGACAAGGCTGTTGCTGACGGATGGAAGCCAGGTGAGACTCTTTTCTCACTTGAGGAAGCAGCTGAAAAGGGAACTATCGTCTGCATGCTCTTGTCAGACGCTGCTCAGATGCAGTTGTGGCCGTCAATCAAGCCTCATCTTACAGCAGGTAAGACTCTTTACTTCTCACACGGATTTGCAATCACATGGAACGACCGTACAGGTGTAGTTCCTCCTGCAGATATAGACGTAATCATGGTTGCACCAAAGGGTTCAGGTACTTCACTGCGTACGATGTTCCTTGAGGGAAGAGGACTCAACTCTTCTTACGCTGTATATCAGGACGTTTCAGGTAAGGCTCGCGACAAGGTTCTTGCATTCGGTATCGGTATTGGTTCTGGATATCTGTTTGAAACAACATTCCAGCGCGAAGCAACTTCTGACCTCACTGGTGAACGTGGTTCACTCATGGGTGCAATCCAGGGACTTCTCCTCGCTCAGTATGAAGTTCTCCGCGAAAACGGACACACACCTTCTGAAGCTTTCAACGAAACAGTTGAAGAACTCACTCAGTCGCTTATGCCTCTGTTTGCAAAGAAGGGTATGGACTGGATGTATGCAAACTGCTCAACAACAGCACAGAGAGGTGCACTCGACTGGATGGGTCCTTTCCACGATGCCATCAAGCCTGTAGTTGAAAAGCTCTACAACAGCGTAAAAACTGGAAATGAAGCTCAGATTTCTATCGACAGCAACTCACAGCCTGACTACCGCGACAAGCTCAACAAGGAACTTGAAGCACTTCACAACAGTGAAATGTGGCGCACTGCAGAAGTTGTACGTCAGCTTCGTCCAGAAAACAATTGATCATAATAGCCAGAATTTATATTGAAAATGTTTTTGAACTTCCAGATCCTGCGAACTTGGGTCTGGAAGTTTTTTATTTAATCACAAGATCTATATATTTTATTACACCGGTTATAGAATATTAATAAGTGAATTGATGGCTATCAATTAAAATAGATTTAAATTTGCTGGGCAATAATATTATTGTCAAACATCAAATAATACAAGTTTATATGATAAGATTGAATGTTTTTATCAAAGTATCTGATGCTAATAAGGCAGAGGTAGAAAAGATTGCTAAGGAACTCGTAGAGGCATCACTGAAAGACAACGGATGCATAGCATATGACTTTTTCAAGAGTGCAACCAGAGAAGATGTATATATGATTTGCGAAACATGGAGTGATGAGGACGCCCTCAAGGCTCACTCTGCAAGTGCTCACTTCACAACACTGGTTCCTAAAATACAGAATCTGGCAGAAATGAAATTGGAATCTTTCAATTTCTGATAATGTAAAAATAGTCCTTATGACTTACAAAGGACAACATATAATAAGAACCGTTTCCGGCAATGACGACGAAAAACGTCTGCACAGGAAACGGTTCTTTTATTATATATGATGTATATTCATCGCCTTCTACGTCCACCGTCGCTCGACATAAACCTGCCACCGAAAACATTGAGACGGTAACTGAAAGAAAGCATGACATAACTGTAAATGGCATCTGTACGCGAGTCGCTTCGCCTTGTTGCCGTAATAGTACGGCTTATGTTGCTTCTGTTGCCTAAAATATCATGAAATTCAAGCGCTACAGATGCATTCCTGCTGCGCAGGAAACGATATGACATCTGAGCATTCCATATAAGTTCATCAGTATTCATCTGACTGTTGCTGTAGCCTCGACGCGAACGGCACCTTATATCTGTCGAAAGATAAAGATGGAAAGGAAACTGCGCATTTGCTGACAAACCGTATGAGAAATCGTATGTATCCATGTTGCTGTTGGAAACAAGCGTGCTTCGCGCATGTGTGTAAGATACACTTCCGTTTAGTGAAACATCGAAAATTTCATGTCGGTAAGTTATATCAAGACGTTCACGCAATCTGGTATTCCTGACCGTATTCTTCAAAGTATTATGGTCCTGATACACAAAACTTACATTGTTGTTGTGCGATACAGAAGTAGATGTATTTACAAGCAGATTCTCCCAAATTACAGGAGTATCAAATCCGAAATCGGCATTTATTCTCCAATTGCCGTTGATATTTTCCGGCTGTGAGATTCTTCCACCTGTTTCCTCGTTGTATTCAGTTCGATTTGCAATGCTGTTTGTTGTCAGGTTCAAAGAGACATTGGCATTGATATTCCTTTTTGTCTCCTGCATATAGTTGTTGTACTTCACATTCATTGTATGCGTAAATGACGGTTTCAATCCAGGATTACCTTTTCGGATGTTAAGCGGGTCACTGTCGTCAGTCATGCTGAACATATCAGTAATCTGAGGTTGCGAAGTTCGTCCACGATAGGTTACTCTCAACTGATGCTGACGAGAAAAACGATAACGGAAGTTCAGGGTAGGAGACATGTTGAAGAAATGTCTGACAGCAACGGTATCGAGACCCTGATAGTCATAATCGACACGTTGCGTCTGTGGAGTTGCTGTAAAACCGGCACTGAGATTGAACTTTTCACGTATAATACGAAGTGTAACATCTGCTGTATGAACAGAATTCTCTGTATCTGTGAATCTGCTCAAATCTTCATCAAGCCAATCTTCATAATCGTACGGCAGAAAACCTATACCCATAGAAGCAAGACTGTCGCGTATTCCTATGATGTTTCCCAAATCGTATGCCTTACCGTCGCTGTGCTGTTTATTATAGCTGAACTTATAGCTGAATTGAAGGAAAACGGCACGTGCAATAGGTTCGCTGTATGTAACCTGTGCAGAAAAGTTGGAATTGCTGCTTGGTGTTGTACGATATCTATAGGTCAATGCTGTCGAATCGTCACGCTGATAGTATGTTACGTCAGATACGTTGAAACGCTCATTGCCTCTACTGCTGTATCCTCCGTCGACATTTATTGTAAGGTTGCGTCCCTTGTTTCCGAAGCGTCTGTTATACATCAACGAAGCACCTAAACTGAAATTGTCGCCTTCCGACTTTGCAGAAGAACGATTGAGGTTGGTACGTATTGAATCTACAACGGATTCAATCTGATCGATCGGATCGTCAATCGTACCGCTTGCATAAGGATCTCCGCTGAACGTTGCCGTAACGCCTGAATTGTAGCTGTCGTTCTTTCCGAAAGAGAATCTTGGTCGGAAAAGTATACGATTCATTGTATCGGGCTTCCATTCCAATCGGAAATCACCTCCGGCATTCCAATTTGAACTTGAATTGTTACGTCTGCTGTTAGAGAATGAAGATTTTACACCAGTAAAACGTTCGCTGGAACTTTCGCTGAACGAGTGATTAGATGCACCGCTGTAACGCACATTACCTCCGGTTTCAAGATGTTCGCTGTCAGTAGAAAAATTGAAGCCCGTATTTCCTCTTTTCGAAGTACCTCCGTTGCCAGTATTGCCGTAAGATCCGACAAGCGACAGTTTCACGTCGTCAGTAAAATGATTTAGGTTGAAGCGTTCCGAGTGGAGCGAATGTGTACCACCAGAGGCACGTACATTTCCTATCCATCCGTTTTTCTTATCCTTCTTGACTGTAAGATCGATAACAGTTTCTTCCTCGCCGTCATCAATACCAGTGATGCGCGCCAAATCGGATTTCTTGTCGTATGTCTTGACCTTGTCAATGATTTCAGCAGGTAGATTCTTCATTGCCATATCCGTCTGCGAAGAGAAGAATTCCTTTCCGTCAACGAGAATCTTGCTTATCTCACGACCGTTTATAGTAATCTTGCCGGATTCATCGACCTCGGCTCCTGGAAGTTTCTTTATGAGTTCCTCTACAGCAGAACCTTCAGTAACACGAAATGCTGCAGCATTATATTGAACCGTGTCTTCAACAACTTCCACCTGCGGTATGGTACCTTTTACCACAGCACCTTCCAGCATGACAGCATCTTCACTCATGGAAATTGTACCCAACGGCATAATCTTCTGACGACCACTGACTTCTACATTCTTGTAAGTATCAGTGTATCCCACATAAGAGCATTTCAAAATATACTTACCATTCTTCGAAACATTAATGGCAAAACCTCCATTCATATCAGTAGCAGCACCGCTGATGAAAGTACTGTCGGAATCGAGAAGCTGCACGCTGCATTGTATGAGAGCTTCTCCCGAAGAAGCATCTCTGACCGAACCTGATATCTTCGACGGCGACGACTTGACATTCACCGACGTCTGTGCATAAGTACAGGTACAGCACATGCATATCATTATAACGCTTAATATGTTTTTCATAACGCTGGACTTTCTTCATAGCATATATGCTTTTAAAGACACGCATACAGCCGGAAGGTTTATTGCAGAAATGAAGATTTATAGTTAAAAAAGGTATAATAGCTGTATTTTGTAGTTTTTATGAGGTAAAATGTCGAACATGTAACACAAAGAGGGGCAAATATTATAAAATTATCAAACTCCTTGAACATACATGTCCGGCATTACCATTCATACACGAAAGCCATTCGTGCTATGCTCTATCGATCTGTTCCATTAATTCTTCTACTGTACCAGCAATCGACAATGCACCGTTCTGCACAAGAAATTCGCGTGTCTTGAATCCCCACGAAACAGATATGCATCTCATGCCGGCATTACGGGCAGTCATAATGTCAACTTCGCTGTCGCCGACATACACAGCTGATTCGGCATCAATACCCAAACGACGGAGAGCCTCATTCACCATATCTGGCGAAGGCTTGGCTTGGCGCTCGGACGATTCACCAACAGCTGTATCAACCAGTTCTTTGAAGAAATATTCGTGTAGCTCGCGTACAGCCGGATCAAGCTTGTTGCTTACAATTGCCGTAGCAATTCCTTTTTTCTTGAGCACTGAGAGCATATCCATAATTCCGTCATAAGGAACTGTCGTATCTAAGCTATGCTCTAGGTAATGACTCTTGAAGCACGAAAGCACGCGCTGCACGTCTGCCTCTGAAGTACCTTCAGGCACAGCACGCTCAATAAGTTTTGCTACTCCGTTTCCTACAAAACGACGAACCTCATCTATAGTCCTCTGCGGATACCCGTAATGGCCGAGCGCATAATTGGTACTTGAAGCAAGATCGGCCAATGTGTTGAGTAAAGTACCGTCGAGATCAAAAATTACAGCCTTAACCATCTCTAAAACATCTTTTTATGATTCATTTATACATTTCATTGTGCATTTCTTTAGCACAACCATCTTTTATTCAGCATCGGCAATGCTCCTGCAAGCCGAAGCCAATCTTTCCATTGCTTCTTCAACGACTGCACGCGGACATCCAACATTCATTCTCATATATCCGGTACCTTCATGTCCGAACATATCTCCACTGTTGAGTGCAAGTCGAGCCTTGTCTACAAAGAAACTGTTGAGTCTCTTCTGACTGCTGAAGCCCAACTGACGGCAATCGAGGAAAACAAGGAACGAAGCCTCCGGGCATATCGGATGCACCGATGGAATATTCTCAGAGCAGTAACGGCACACATATTCAATGTTTTCGCGTACATATTCAAGCATCTGATTGAGCCATTCTTCACCCTCAGGTGTATAGCATGCACTTACACAATCATAAGAAAAAGCACTTAGCATGTCGGCATCGCTTCCGCGAAGATAATCGAAAAAGCGTGTACGCAGCTTGCTGTCTTTCACAATGGTATGAGCCGCAATGACACCTGGCATATTAAAAGCTTTCGTAGGTGACTGAAGCGTTACTCCCACGGCTTCGGCTTCAGCGCTCACAGAAAGGAAAGGTGTGTGCTTATATCCATTGAAAACAAGATCGGCATGAATCTCGTCATCAATAACCACAACTCCACATCTGAAACAAATGTCTGCTATACGCTTCAAAGTCTCCGGCTTCCAAGTAAAGCCTCCAGGGTTGTGAGGGTTGCATAGAATAAGAGCTTTGCACGAAGGCGCCAGCTTCTCCATAAGATTGAAATCGACCTCATATCTGCCGTCAACGAAAAGGAGAGGGCAGTCAACGACCTTACGTCCGAGAGCCTCAGTAACCAAACGGAAAGGGCGATACACAGGCTGCATAATCATAACGTTCTCGCCGGCTTTTGTGAAAGCCTGCAAGGTATTGTTTATTCCTGCAACCACACCTGGCACCTGGCATATCTCTTCCTTCTTGACGTCGAAGCCATATCTATGCTTGTTCCATGCAACAACCCTTTCAAAATACTCGTCATAAGGAACCGTATATCCAAGCACGCGATTGTCGAGCCTATGCTTCACCGCCTCGATGACAAATGGCGGTGTGGCAAAATCCATATCTGCCACCCACATTGGTATCAAGTCTTCGCGTCCCCATATCTGGCCAACCATATCATGCTTGAGGCTGTGAGTGCCACGCCTCTCAATATGTTCATTGAAATCGTAATGCATAATTCTTACCTTTATTATTTATAAGTTTTCAATCATTTGATATCCCTTAAAAAGCAAAACAAATAAATGGAGGAGCTTCAGAAACAATGATGCCAAAGGCACTGTGCGCTGAAACTCCTCCAATATGTAAATCAAATTATATTATTTCTTTTTCTTCAGTACAACCGTTCAACACCATCGTGAGTAGGCTTTACAGGAACGATACGTCCCTTCTTGTCAAACGTCATCTTGTCGATGCAAACCTCTCTGTGGAATCCAGGGCCGAGATCACGGCTCAGATAATTCTTATTGATTCTATGGTAAACGATATACCACTGATCCTTTCCTGGGAGTTTGAGTACAGAGTTGTGAGCAGTACCGTAGATTTTGTTCTCCGGATCCTGAATGAGAACTACAGGCTCTTCTGCAACCTTGATGTCTCCGAGCGGACTTGAACTTGTACCGTATGCTACATGGTAGTTTGGTGAACCTGTATCGTCAACCGACCACATGAAGTAATACTTACCCTTGCGGTAGAACACATACGGTGCTTCGCGGTAGTTGTAATCCTTCAATGTACCTCCCTGAGGAGTCATCACCTTGATTGTTCCTTCCTTGACACTTGTCATATCATCGTTGAGCTCTGCACCTGCCATATAACCGTTGCCCCAATATATGTAGCTCTTGCCTGACTTAGGATCTGTGAACACATCAACGTCGATCTGCTGTCCGTGTCCTACAGGTGAATCGCTGATGATAGGCTTGCCGAAATCAACAAAAGGTCCTGTTGGCGAGTCGGCAACTGCAACACCGATTTCCTTTCTCTTTCCAGCATTTGCACTGTAGTAGAAGTAATACTTGTACGAACCGTCCTTCATTTTCTTCTCCTCGATGCAAGGTGCCCATGCATTGCCGTTGGCCCATTTCACCTGATCAGACTTGGCATCAAGAATAGTACCCTCATCTTTCCAGTTTACGAGGTCGTCAGAAGAGAAGCAGTTGAACTTATATCCACCCCAACCAGGAACACCATCAGTTGTTGCATAGATATAGAACTTGTTTGTCTTCTCCGAATACATTATTTCAGGATCTGCGTGGAAACCTGGTATGATCGGGTTCACGTGGTTGCCATATTCAGCAAGCAGACGCTCCTTCTCGGCCTTTGTGATAGGAATGATTGTTCCATGGCGCGGAGTGAACTTGCCTTCAACCTTGGTATTCTGAACAAACTGGAAAGTCTTCAAGTCAGTACTCTTGCAGAACTGGTAGTGACCGTTCATATAGCAGTCGTACATGATTATCCATTCCTTGCCGTCGAGAGTCTTGCATACGCCTACACCTTCAACAGCCTCTTGTGTCTGTTCAACATTTCCTTCAATCTTTGTCCACTGCGATCCGAGAGGTTTTCCCTTTTCAGCAGTAAGAGTCTTAGCTGTTGCCTGGAAGATTCCTCTTCCTGCTTCGCTCTTGTAGAAGAGGTGGTAAAGTCCGTCCTTCTCATTGAACACGATGTCACCGTCTATTGTAGCCTTGCCGTTGTCGAACATATAAACCGGTTCGCCTTCAAGATCAGTGAAATCATCGTTTACATAAGAATAATAAATTCTGTCGAACGAACTGTCGTCACTTGTTCTCAAAGAGTAGAACACCATATATTTGCCTGCCTCTTTGTCATAGATAGTTTCCGGAGCCCATACTCTTATGACATTTCCCCATTTCTTGTAGTACTTGGTAGGGAAATGCACTGTGTGATGTTCCCAGTTGATGAGGTCTGTAGACTTCAGCAGCACGATACCTCTGTTGCTGCTCCATCCCAAACTTGACTTCATGTCCGTAAGAACCATGTAGAAAGTCTTGCCGTCTTCACCTCTCAATATATGCGGGTCGCGCACACATCCTGTCAAAGCGATAGAATCCGACATTATCACAGGATCTCCGTTGTTCAGCGGTGTAAAGTTGTATCCGTCATCACTCAGAGCGTAGCATACCTGCTCTTCTTCCGGTGCGTTGCCGGTGAAATACGTGAAAAGGTATGCCACCTTTTCTTCATCTGCTGGATTTGCATCATTGACAGCGGCCGAAATCTCAACGGCTGGACATGCTGTCAAAGCCAAAGATGCAAACAACGCCTTAGCGTAACTGTTGATTTTCATATCTGACTTTTTGGGTTAATGATTGATTTGATTGTTTTTCTATGAAATTCAGAAGACTACAGTCTTGAAAGAAATTTATCTCTGTCAACGATAAATCTCAAATGTTTGCCCTGACCGATGACGTTTCCATCCTGCATCGCCTCCACGGCGAAAAACAGTTTCTTGCCGTCAATCTTCTCAAGCACAGCCTTGGCCTCAATCTTGGCACCCACCTTCGAAGGGCGCAGGTGCGAAGTCTCAATGTGACCTCCCACAGTAGTCATACCCTCCGGCAGTTCCGGTGCCACAGCCATCATAGCCGCGTTCTCCATCAGTGCCACCATTGCCGGCGTAGCCAGCACATCCATATCGCCTGAGCCTAAAGCCTTAGCTGTCAAGGCATCAGTAACAGTAGTCTTGCTCGTAAAAGTAAGTCCTTCTTTCAACATCTCAGATTTGAATACATTATTTATGCAAACATAAACAAAAAAAATCAGATTCTCAGGCTAAAATCAGATTTTGTGTCATTTCTTGGCACTGCACACATCGCACACACCGCTTATCACATAGTTTATGCTTTCCGCCTCAAATCCCGCAGGCAACTCCACCGCAGGCACCGGAATATTACCCATGCATATCGTCCTGTGGCACGACGTGCAGTAGAAGTGCACATGCTGGTCGTCATGCCGTTCGTTTCTCTTGCACCTGCACAACTCATACTTCACCGCACCCGTACCGTCATACACCTCATGTATCAGATGATATTCCTTGAACACGCGCAGTGTCCTGAACACCGACGATTTGTCCACAGTGTCGAGGTTGTCCTCGATGTCCTTCAGTGAAAACGCACCTCCGCATCCCGACATAGCCTTCAGCACCAGAATCCTGTTTGCCGTAGGCTTGATGCCTCTGTCCTCAAGCTCCTTGATAAGATCAGCATTCATCACAAATCCCATTTTATTATATACATTTATACGTATGCGTAAAAAACAACCACCGTGCTTCAGATATCATTACTTCTTTCTCCAAGCAATCTGAATCCTTGCAGCATTCATAATGGCAATGAGTCCCACACCGACATCGGCAAATATTGCTTCCCACATCGTCGCAACACCCAAAGCACCCAGCACTATGACCGCCAGTTTAGCACCTACGGCAAATATAATATTTTCCATGACAACACGCCTCGTACCGCGCCCGATCTTTATTGCAACAGCAAGTTTCGAAGGCTTGTCGTCGCGAATCACCACATCCGCAGCCTCTATAGCCATGTCCGAACCGATGCCTCCCATGGCCACACCGACATCGCTCAATGCCAGCACCGGAGCATCGTTTATGCCGTCGCCGACGAAAGCCACACAGTTTCTTCTGTCACCAATAAGTTTCTCTACATGCGCAAGCTTGTCGCCGGGAAGCAGATTGCCGTATGCCTCGTCTATGCCGATCTTACCTGCAATTTCCTCAGTTATGTCCTGACGGTCACCCGAAAGAATCTCTATTTTTCTGATGCCCAATCGTTTAAGTTCAGAAACAGCATTCACGGCATCGTCCTTCACCACATCTTTCACCACGATACGACCGGCATACACACCGTCGACAGCGCAAAATAGAGTAGGGCCGTTAGTCTTTATACCGCCTTCCGGTATACCTTCCACACCGTACTCCCTCATCATCTTCTCATTTCCAACCATAACCACGCGCCCATCAACAGTGCCTTTCACACCATATCCGGCCATTTCCTCAACATTCTCTGCATACGAAACTTTCACACCGGATTTCTCAGCATATTCAACTACAGCTTTTGCTATCGGATGCATGGATGAAGACTCAAGTCCTGCCACAATGCCTACAAGAGCATCTTCACCTACAGTACCACTGACATCAATACTGTCAACCGTAAAACGCCCCGTCGTCAGTGTACCCGTCTTGTCGAACACGACTGTATTCAGCTTTGCCGCAGCATCAAGAAAATTGCCACCTTTGAAGAGAATGCCGTTGTGCGAAGCCGCGCCTATACCGGAGAAATAACTCAGCGGAATACTGATGACAAGTGCGCAAGGGCAGGACACAACAAGAAAAATCATTGCCCTGTACACCCATTGACCGGCATAGTAAACATAATCATCAGCAAAGAGAGAATATACGAAAGGGCAGACAATCAGCAGAAGTGCCGCCACGACAACCGAAGGCGTATAGTAATGTGCAAACTTCCTTATAAACAGCTCCGCCGACGATTTTCTTTCCGAAGCATCTTCAACCATCCTCATTATTCTGGCAGCCGCACTGTCGTCAGCCTTGCGCAAGGCCTTTATGCACACAGGCGACGAAACAGGAATCATGCCCGAAAACACCTCGTCGCCGGCACATTTGTCCTGAGGCACACTTTCACCGGTAAGAGCAGAAGCATTGAACGATGCCGAAGTGTCCATAAGCATACCGTCAGCAGGAATTCTTTCGCCGACTTTCACGAACACCACGTCACCTGCATCAATGTCCTCAGCCTTTATGCTCACATGCTCACCGCCACGCACAACCACAGCCGTCTCAGCGCGCATATCCGCCATACTGCTTATCGTACGCCGGGCATTATCGACAGCACGATCCTGAAGCGATTCACCGATGGAATAAAACACCATCACCGCTACAGCCTCAGGAAACTCACCGATTGCAAATGCTCCGATAGAAGCAATCGTCATCAGCATGAATTCATTGCACCAGTCTTTTTTCTCAACGATATTTTCCCAAGCTTCCTTGAGAACTGGAATACCCACAGGCAAATATGCAAGCACATAAAAAACAATCCTTGCATAATTCCAAAATCCGTCATCGCCGAAGAAATAATCGGCAACCATTCCCGCCACGAGCAATACCAAGCTCACAACCGATTTCACATTAATACCGTACAACATATAGCAATTCTTATAATATTTTCTTTCCCGTATTGCAAATGTATAATTCAGCCGGTGCAACCGAGTTGCATTTTCAGGCTAAAAGGTGAGCGTATAATTTTTCTGATTAATATTTATTGAATTGATGGGAATTTATGCTTTGTGAATACTTATATATTAAAGATGAAAACAAGTGTTTTTCTTATTGTTACATGTTGCATGTTACATTATGCTGAAACGATAAACAAGTTATTCAGAAAGATTAAAGGATAATTATTTCTGAAAAAAGTATGGAAACACGTCAGAGTATAAAGGCAGAAATAAAGTGAGGACAAAGTTAGGATAATTCCTAAAAAGGGGGATCTTTATAATTTTTCCGCTTTGTTATTAAACATAATCCTCATTATATTTTTATAAGATAACAATATAATAAGGTATATATATAGATAAATTGATGTACATATTAGAAAATGACACAAATTGGAGAATTTGCAGGAAAATACTTATGACGATGCATTTGCGGAGATGCATGAAAAGCGATGTTTTCTTAATGTTACGTGTTACATGTTACAATTGAAAAAGCTGTGATAAAAACTCTACTAGTTGTTGAAACCATGCAGACATTAGCAATAACATGTAGATGAGATTCCTGATCCTTGCCAGGAATGACGTTCGTAGACACTTTAATTGCTTTCACGCACCATGATCAAATAAAATGTCATCCCGCACTTGATGCGGGATCTACGTAAATGTCGACACAATTAAATAAAGGTTTTACTTTCCTGCTACTGAATCCTTGCGGACATTGGCAATAACATACACATAAGGTTCCTGGTCCTTGCCAGGAATGACATTCGCCGGCAATTCTGCAAAACGGCTAAACACATATTCATTCACGGGCATTACAGCAAAAAGACTGCTTGCTTGTAATTCTCTATCTATTATAACATTATTATATATTACACTGAAAATTCTTATAAAATGTCATCCCGCACTTGATGCGGAATCTATTTAATTGTCGACACAATTTATAAAGGTTTTACTTTCCTGCTATTGAATCCTTGCGGACATTGGCAATAACATGTACATGAGTTTCCTGGTCTTTGCCAGGAATGACATTCGATGGCAGTTCTACAAAACTTAATTCACGGGGCGTTTGCCGGCAATTCGCCAAACATTCCGCCAAAAGCAGAAAAAAAGATTTGAAAGCCAGAGAGCATAGAGAGTAAAAAAATAGAGAAACCGCTCTCCTGCTCCACCTTCTGAAAACGAAAAAAGATACCGCTTATTGGGCGATATCTTCTTCTTAAAACTGAAAAATCAAATTTTGACTTTGAGCGGAAAACGAGACTCGAACTCGCGACCCCAACCTTGGCAAGGTTGTGCTCTACCAACTGAGCTATTTCCGCAACACTGAATCTTTCCTTAGAAAGTCAGAATCCGTAGAACTAAAACTGGAGCGGAAAACGAGACTCGAACTCGCGACCCCAACCTTGGCAAGGTTGTGCTCTACCAACTGAGCTATTTCCGCATTCATTTGTTTATGTGAAGAGGAGGAGACTCGAACTCCCACGTGCCGTGCACACTACCCCCTCAAAGTAGCGCGTCTACCATTCCGCCACCTCTCCATCATAAAAAAAGCTTTCCATCTAACATTGAGAATGTGCCCAAGACAAGACTCGAACTTGCACGTCGTGAAACACTCGCACCTGAAACGAGCGCGTCTACCATTCCGCCACTTGGGCAACTCATTTGCCCGTCCGAAGGCCTCTTTGAGCGGAAAACGAGACTCGAACTCGCGACCCCAACCTTGGCAAGGTTGTGCTCTACCAACTGAGCTATTTCCGCATCATTTCAACCAGCTTACCGAGCTTTGTTTCTCGTTGTCATGTCGTTTCCTCCGAAACGCGAGTGCAAAGGTAGGCATTTCCTTTTAACTACCAAACTTTTCCGGCATTTTTTCAAAAAAAATTTGTCATGACCGCTTTCAGCACATGCGGTCACGATAATCTTCATAGCCGAAACGGCGGAAAAGTTCAAACTCTCCATCCATCTTCAGCATGCCTATCGACGGGTGCGATATTCCGTTAAACATGTTGGTTTTCACCGTAGTATAGTGAATCATGTCCTCGAAAATCAGCGTCTCTCCCACCTTCAGTTCGTGGTCGAATCGCCAAAGTCCCATGAAATCGCCGCTCAGACAGCTGTTTCCGCCGAGACGATAAATATTTTTTTCCGAGCGCGCCATTTCGAGACTATCGTCGTCGATTGTTTCCGCATATCTCACCTTAGGGCGATACGGCATTTCGAGGCAATCGGGCATGTGGCAAGTGAAGCTCACGTTCAGTATGGCCGTCTTCACACCGCTGTTCTCAACCACATCCACCACCTTTGCCACGAGCGGACCTGTCTGCCATGCAAATGCCGATCCTGGTTCCAGTATCACCTTCAGCCAAGGGTAGCGTGCGCGGAACTCCTGCATCATCCCCACTAGCCTCTCCACATCGTAGTCCTTGCGTGTCATCAGGTGACCTCCGCCGAAGTTTATCCACTTCAGCTGTCCGAACCATCCTGCAAACTTCTCCTCAATATGCTTGAGCGTACGCTCGAACTCATCGGCACCGCTCTCGCAGTGGCAGTGTATGTGGAATCCCTCAATGCCCTCAGGCAGTCTTTCCGGCAGTGCCGACGCCAGTATGCCGAACCTCGATCCCGGAGCACAAGGATTGTACAGCAGTGTCTCAATCTCCGAATACTCTGGATTCACTCTCAATCCGCACGACACCTCGCCGTTGCCGTTCTCGCGCACGTACGGATAGAATCTCTCATACTGGCTGAGCGAATTGAACGTGATGTGGCTGCTGCATCTCATAATGTCGGGAAACTCTTCCTCCGTATAAGCCGGTGAATAAGTGTGAGCCCTGCTTCCGAACTCCTCCAGCGCAAGACGTGCCTCGTAGAGCGAACTGGCAGTCGTGTGCGATATGTACTCGCGGAAGATGCCGAACGATTTCCACAGCGCAAAAGCCTTGAACGCAAGTATCACCTCGATGTCTGCACGTTCGGCCACACTCTTAATCAATTCCAGGTTGCGTCTCAGGAGCTGTTCCTCCATCACGTAGCACGGATTCGGTATCTTGTCCAAATTCTCTTCAAGCAAAGTTGTTTTTTCTGCCATATCAAAAAATGTTATTATTATCTTCTTCTTTTATAGTGTATGGTGCTATTCAAAACACACATCATATTCCCTTATATATATCTTGACGCGGTATCAGTCGACCACCTTGAAGCGTGCGAACTTCAGCAGCAGCTGTTTCACTCCGGCGTTCTCGAATCTCACCGTAGCCTTGCAGTTGTCGCCTCGTCCTTCCACCTTTTCCACCGTACCTCGGCCGAACCTCTCGTGCTCGATGTGCTGACCGGCGCTGAGCCCGTCGTCCACGCCGGCAGAGCCCGCCTGCGCAGCCTTTCCGGCCGGCACAGGCCTCAGTTTTCTGATGGCTGGCGACGGGGGCACCAGCTTCTCCTGACGCCTGTTCACATCGACCTCCTCGTGCATCTTCTGCGAACGCTCGAAGAATCTCTCCGAACGCTCCCCGCGCCACTCCACCGGTTCACTGCCAGCTCCGAATGAGCTCCGCGGCGTCGATGTCCTTTCGCGCGAAGCCCACGGCAGCTCCACGTCGGCATCCCTGCCCAGCGTCCTCGCCTTCGCCTGGCGGTCGAGGTAACAGGGGTCAATGTCGCCGATGAAACGGCTAGGCGTGCCGAACTCCATCTTGCCGTACCTGTAACGGCTCCGTGCGTACGAGAGGAAGCAATGCTTCTCGGCACGCGTTATGGCAACGTAGAACAGACGCCTCTCCTCTTCCATCTCGCGCATCGAACCGCTTGCCATCTGGCTCGGGAAGAGATTTTCCTCGAGCCCCACGACGAACACCGTGCCGAATTCCAGTCCCTTTGCCGAGTGTATCGTCATCAGCGTCACCTTGTGCTCGTCGTCGCCCTTATCGGTGTCGACGTCCGAGAGCAGCGACACCTCCGAGAGGTAGTCGCTTATCGACACATTTCCGTTGCCTTCCTCCCTGCGCCCCTCGCAGAAGTCGGCCATGCCGTTCATCAGCTCCTCCACGTTCTCCTGCCTGCTCAGGTTGTCGGGCGTGCGGTCCTGATAGATGTCGTTGATGATGCCGCTCCGCTTCACCATCTCCTCGCCCGCCTCCTTGGCATCCTTCGTGCGCGCCAGTTCGATGAAGTCCTCAATCAGCATGCGGAACCCGGCAATCTTCGCAGCCGTGCCCTTCGCCACGTCTATTCCGTAGGCAAGCGGGTCGCCGATGGCTGTCCACAGGCTCACACCGGCCCTGTTCGCGGCATCGGCAATCTTTGCCATCGTGGTGTTTCCGATGCCTCGCGCCGGATAGTTTATGACGCGCTTGAACGCCTCCTCGTCGTTCGGATTGACCGAAAGGCGGAAGTATGCAATGATGTCCTTTATTTCCTTGCGCTGATAGAACGACAATCCGCCGTATATCCTGTACGGCATTCCGTTCTTCCGCAGCGCCTCTTCGAATATACGGCTCTGCGCATTCGTGCGGTAGAGAATGGCGAAGTCGGAGTAGCCGCATCCCTCGGCCTTCCTGATGCTCTCGATTTTCCTCACCACCATTCCGCCCTCCTCCACGTCGGAGTAGGCCTCGAACACACCTATCAGGTCGCCCCTCTCGTTGTCCGAATACACATCCTTGCGTATCTGCGCCTCGTTCTTGGCAATGAGGCTGTTGGCCGCCTCCACGATGACCTGCGTCGACCTGTAGTTGCGCTCCAGCTTGAACAGCCTTGCACCTCCGTACAAGTCGCTGAACGAAAGAATGTTGTCGATGTTTGCTCCACGAAAGGAATAGATGCTCTGCGCGTCGTCGCCGACAACGCATATTCGGCGGTTCTGCCTCGTCAGCTGCCACACAATCTTGTGCTGTGCAAAGTTGGTGTCCTGATACTCGTCGACGAGCACATACCTGAATCTCTCGACATACTTGGCCAGCACCTCGGGGTGCTCGTCGAAGAGGCGGTAGGTGTACACCAGGATGTCATCGAAGTCCATTGCATCGGCCAGACGGCACCGCTCGGCATAGCGACTGTAGACGTAGCGGAATGCCGGTATGCGCGCCCTCGTATCGGCCCTCAGATAGTCGGCCGTGGCGGCATAGGCTTCGGGCGATATGAGGCGGTTCTTTGCATTCGATATGCGTCCGAGCATGTTGCCGGGGGCATACGTCTTTTCATCCAGCTGAAGGTCCTTCACGACGCTCTTGAGCAGGCTCTTGCTGTCGGCCGAGTCGTAGATGGTGAAGTTGGGCGAAAATCCCGTCAGCTCGTGCTCCATGCGCAGTATGCGCAGGAATATGGAGTGGAAGGTGCCCATCCAAAGATACTTCGACTGTTCCTCTCCCACCTGCCTTGCTATACGCGCCTTCATCTCGCTGGCGGCCTTGTTGGTGAAGGTCAGCGCCAGTATCGACCACGGTTCGTAGCCGTGTTCGAGCAGGTAGGCAATCTTATATGTCAGTACGCGCGTCTTGCCCGAACCCGCACCGGCAATCACCAGCGAAGGCCCGCCGCAATATTCGATTGCCGCGCGCTGTTCATCATTCAGTTCTTCCAGATAACGATTGTCCATCTCAGTTTTTGAAGATATTCAGAGAATAAAGTTTTTTTACCGGATGCAAAGATATATCTTTTTTTGGAAACACTCCGACTGGCGGAAAGGGGGAAAGGCACAACTATCCGAGATAAGGAATTTAATAAATACAGCACAATTACCAACATGCAATTTAGATTATATAGAAAGTATATGTACAACTTTGCTTTCAATTTAGTATTTTTGCACTACAGCAAACAACTGCTTTAGGCGTATCCCTGTCCGTATTGAGGTTGTGATTTGCTTTCAATTTAGTATTTTTGCACTACAGCAAACAACTCATGCTGATAAGGTTTCCGAACTCCTTAGTTGTGATTTGCTTTCAATTTAGTATTTTTGCACTACAGCAAACAACAGTATACTATATTTTGTACTATGCAATATAGTTGTGATTTGCTTTCAATTTAGTATTTTTGCACTACAGCAAACAACAGAATCTGTATTAATTATTGATATACAATAAATTACAACTAGATTTAGAAAATAAAGTTTGCTGTGCATAATGAAATAGAGTCCCACAAACGTGGGACTCTATTTCATGTTCATTACTATAAACATCTTTTAATGGATAATAGTTAAAATTTCATCCAAATTCGATATATTTACTAGAGTCATATATTATTTATCCTTCAGTTTCTATATTTTTCAAGAAACGTTCGTCGCTTTTTATAAGCTCATAATATGGTAAAATGCGAATAGCTTTTACTTCGTTACCAATCTTACAGATGCCGTAGAACTTCTCTGCTTTACTCACAACATCCACGTAAACCTGACAATTTGGATCGTTCGAACCAAAGATATTTGCGACTTCAGACTTTGTTATATTGTTCATATGGAGTATTACCCAACTAAGAATAAACTGTGAATATTCCTGCTTTGCAGATTTAAAATCTGATAGATTTTGTGTAGAAAGTACCATACCAACACCAAACATACGCCCCTCACTAATGATATTACGGAAAGAGTTGAAATCCTTGTTTAAAAATTGATGTGCTTCGTCTACAAGAATCATGGCACGTAACTCTCTATATGGATCATCCAGTTTACTTGCACCCAACTGCCTCATCTCTTCATAAAACAGATCAAGAATTAAAGATACGATAACTTTCTTCGTGTCTCCAGGATATGGAGTCAAATCAATTACCTTTACGCCATCAAGCCATTCAAACAGAGATACACACTCGCTATTATTGGGAGTGAAAATCATATAATCTCTGAGTTTATCAAACAAAGCGTAAGTTTTATCCTTAGCATCGTATTTTTCGAAATACTTATCCACGACATTACTCATCGTTGGTTGTAGTTTGTTCCATGTAGAAGGATTACTAGTAATTCCGAAATCATTGTATGTTTCAAGAATCACCTGCTTGATAGTGCTCTGTTGTACCTGTCCTAACCCGTATGCCTTTGCAAACGAGTCACTTATTCTATCTGCAGTTACAGCTGGCAGATTCATAAACTTAGTTTTATCCGTTACGACAAGTTTAAGAGGATTGAATGGAAAGTTGAAACTATAGCATTGGCCATTAACATTGTTAAGAAATGCCTCTGTAGAATAGTCATCGCCCTTATAGTCGAATATCAACATGCCAATAGGACGTCCATTAACATTGTGTTCACTTTCTTTGGCAAATTGAGCAATAAGAGAGAGGGCAAATTGCGTCTTACCAAAGCCCATTCCTCCAACAATACCCATGTTAGGATGAGAAACTTTTTTTGTATTATTGGCTTCAAAGATTATCGGTGTCCCCTTTCTATCTTTGCCAATTCTGACCTTAACACCTTGAGAAAATCCGTCAATCTGTTCTAGATAATTATCATCATCAGAACAAGACTTCAAAGGCATTACTAATGGTTCTTCTCCTATATTCTTATCTTCAGTACAATCTTTTTCTGATTCAACAACATCGAGTTTATGAAGTGAAGTGGTATAATCTGAAGAACAACATAAAGGTATCAATGATAAATCAGTTTCAGGCTTTGCTGTTACTACAATAGGCGATTCCTCAACAAATTGTAGGAGAGCGCTATCTGGGTTAGCCACAATGCGATAACAATCAGACTCCATCATACGAATGTGACATACAGGTACGTCATCTATCCATTCTGTACTTAACGACTTTGGTGTAGCATCTGAATAAACCACAAGTGCTGCCTTACCAATTTCTTCTGGAAGTTTTTCAATGATTTTAAACTTTACATTAAGTAACTCATAACGAGATGCATTAACTTTCTCATAGTCAACATCCGCAATAAGATCGTTAGCATGCATCTTTTCTGCATTGGATAAAAACCGCGATGCGAACAAAGCTCTGTAAACTTTTCGGGTAAACGTGTCTCCTTTAAAAAGGACTTTCCTAAACCCATTATTATAGAGATTTGCTACCTGTATCTCACCTTTGCTGACAGAATCATTAGAAAGTACTTTAACCTCAACCGGATAGAAGAACACATCCACCTCATCATTATCATTACGACGAATACCCATCATCAGTATGTCATCGGAAATAGGTCCATCAAGGCCAAGATCTTTCTTCGAAAACAATCCGTCCTGTGTTGTACCGATGGAACCAGTAGCACGCATAATCTCATCAAGTGCAATAGGTACCCATACGATATTATCAGTACGATTAAGAAAATGTTTCATGACAAAGCAGGTTGCTACAAGGCTCATCTTCTCGCGCATGATAAGTTCAGGTTTTCCGGAAATTTCCAATAGCCATTTTCCGTTTAAGCAATTAAAATAGCTAATCATCTTACGGCTGAAATCCTCACTTGTACCGATAATCGACTTGAAGGCTTGAAGAGAGTTAAAGAGCATTTTATTGTACTGGATAACATGTTGTGTTACTGTTATACTCTCCAAACGCGCAGAGATAGAATGTTGCTCGACATAGTGCACAACATAGATATTCTTCTGCTTATAGAAAAAAATCAATATCAACTTCTGGATAAACAAAAGTCACCCAAGTAGAATTGTCATAAACCGATTGCAAGAAATCAGCATCCTTAAAACTATACCTTTTGGCGGTACATTGACCAGGACTGTATGAAGCCAAACCTTCATTCTGCAAATTGGCATAAAGACTATTCATATCTTTTGCCATTTGGTATATCGGACTATCGTTCTGCTTCATGCCACGTGTACCGAATCCCATCAAGTAGTTACTACCGTTAAGATTTGTGGAAGGAATTGAAACAAGACCATCAAGAGAGGCCTCAGTTCTAAGTTGATTGGCTGGTAATGGAGTATAATTAGTTCCTGAATTAATCTTATAAAATGTTACATGGCTGTACTCATCCATCTTGCGGGTATCCCTGAAAGTGTGTTTGTAATAACTCACTCTGCTAAAAAGCAAACGGATAATCTCATTCAACTCCTTGTCTGCTACGTTAAAGTTATATTTTTCAAACAACTGAGAGATATTGTCACGTGTTGACTGACGATTGAGTTTTTCAAAAAAAGTATCTGACAGCATGTCTTCAACATACTCGTGAACTTCTATTCGCTGTACATTTCCTTTCTTTCTACTAGCATCAATAAAACCAACAATTCCACGGACGAGGTCAACAGATTGTGATAATCCAATGGCACTAATGCGAATAGGACAATCAACATCAGGGAAATAATATTTGAAGTTGTCAATGAAATTTTTAATCTTATCCGTTATCAATTTTGATGTTGATTTAGAACCGTAAATATGCTGTGCATTATCAGCTTTATCGTATTTCACCCATGTGAGAATGTCTTCTGTTTCAGTGCTACTGATAGCCTTCAACACGCTATTCCCATAATAAATGTATGGCATCAAGTAGAGAGGTGAAAGCTCATCTATTACCTTTTTGTTGTACTCTACCGAATCAACGGATTCAACCATTTGTAAAGCATATGACACCATTAGAGGATGAAAAGGGGACAACATTATTGTACCATCTTCCTTCTCGACAACACCCAGTTTAGCTATATTAAACGAATCAGTATTATTAAAGCTTTCTACTGTTGATATGTTTTGCATATTCTTGTGTACAGCATCAATATAATGCTTATAAAGTTTGCATAATTCTTCATCTGGTCGTATAAATGAAGGAACAGTATTCATGTTCTTGAAATACCTGAAGATTCTAGAGAGTGCTAAATCAATATCGTAAGCAATTGAAAAGTTTTGTGTCTTTGTATTATCTTCACCGCTAAATTCATTCTTCTCTATATATAAATATGGAGATTCCTGATCGACCATGCGTTTCTCCAAACTTACCAACTTACGAAAACGATCGTGAATGTAAACAGGACCTTGAGGCCCATTAACAGTGCCAGTAATATCACCATCTTCACCATCATGTGTATAACCACCCTCTTCTTCTCCCCAAATAGAATCAATAACAGAACCAGGAGTTAAGGTTGGGGTCTTATCACCTTTGTATTTGAATCGTATATTGAGAATTTTATCACCAAATTTAAATGGAATGATAGGTTCGTCTGTTGCATTATGGTCAATGTTAACGCGAATGGCCGTATTGTCATCTAATTCAACTGGTGAAATTCCGTCATATGTTATAAAATTAGTACCTAAGCCAATAGTAAAACCATCTTCTGAGTCAGGTACATTAACCACTATATTTCCATTCGCATCAATGGTAAAATAATGAGAAATACTTTGGAATACATTCTTGGTCTGCAATTGAATAACAGACACCTCATGATAGTTTTTTTCGTCACCAATTTTGTCTTTCTGAACCTTCTTCGTTAAATTGAACAAAAGGTTGCATCCAGAAACTTTTGCAACCTTACCATGTAGATAATCCTTTAGCTCCTTGTTAAAACAAGCTTTAAGACTTCTGGAAGAAAGAATAGGATCGCATACTATAACAAAACTCTTTGAGGTCTTCTCATTCTTCGGCCCTGTAATGTTAACCAAAAGTTCTGCACTCCCATCAACTTTGAATCGAGGTCGTGTTATGGTCGGATTGCCCACTACAAATTCATGACTCTTACGAATTTCCTTATAGTCAAGCATCTTCCAATTAACCTTGCCACATGAAATCTTACTTGCTAGTTTTGCGTCCAGATATGTACATAAGCGTTTGTACTGATCTTGCTCATACGCTTCACTCATCATTTCACTAATAGTGGCAAATGCACTTGCATTGTCTTTCACACGTTCCTTGATGTTGATGTCTGTTGCAGCAAACATGTTATCATAGATCTCAGAGTCTTCGAATGTGTCAAGCATGGCAAAGTTACCTTTCAAGCTTGATTTCTGAAGGATGGAGAATACAGGTGCAAAGTCAAACAATGAGGTATAATCGTCCTCTAAACAAAGACGCTTAACATGATTGCGGAGATACTCCTTTTCTATAATATTGATCTTGCCCTCTATTTTATTATAGATAGCTTGAGTAATAGAATCCAGGCACAAAGGATATGGCTTTTCTTGTAAGTTTCTACCTGCACTCAACAAAGTCTCAATGGCATTATTGCCAGGAAGAATGAAAAGAGCTGCCATTTCGCTAATAGGATTGTCAGCGACTCCAATATTGTTTCGTATCATCGTTTGGAAGCCATCACCAGCATCATCACAACCACTTACGATAATCTGTGTTCCATTATTTGTACATTTAAATGCAACGGTATCATATTCGGATGCCCCTATACCATATTTCTCATAACCGGGAAAACAGATTTTCTGCTTATAAGTAAATGCAGAATTATGTAACGACTTATAAAAGTTCTGACGAAATACGACATCTTCTATTACTATGTAGAACTTATCACCAGGCTCTACGTTAATCTTCTTAAAATAACGAACCAATAGTTCTTCGATAAGGAAATTAAAAAACAACTCGTACATATTGTGCTTCTCCCGAATCGCTCTTGCGTTCTAATAGGTTTAACTTAAGTAAATAATCACTAATGGCATTCTTTGTCTGGAAAGAAAAATCAATGCCATACTCATGGAATCTTTTATAGAGTTCCTCCATACGTATTCTGTCTTCCTTTACCATCATGGCAACTAGAAATAAAAGCATTTCCTCGTCAAGAACAAGCACACTGTAGTCTCGTCTCTTTTCAAACATCTTGATACTGACAAGAGAATAAAGTGCCACTTTCATACGTGGGTAGTCAATTGACTGATAAGTCAAACAACGATCCAAAAGAAGGTCCACAAACTCTTCAAAGCTATTGATATTTACCTCTTTCTTATCTGCTATTGGATGTGGTTCTGTTTCACGGCCTTCTAGCAGTTCATATTTGTAATCCTGATACGTATTAAGGACCTTTTCGCAGATGGATTTCGCTTCCTCGGTAAATTCCATTTTCCTGAAACGTTCCAAAATGGAATGGAATGTCATTAGTTCCTCCTCATCCTCAAACATGGAGTTAAGAATATCAAGTGTCTGCGCATAAGCAGATAACTTATTTAGGAAAGTTTCAGGAAAATGATCTTGAGCTGACCAACCTTTCTTTACTGCAGCCTGTCCTTCTGATGCACGTTCAGATGACAACATGAAAGTTATCGGACGTGGCTTATCTGTTGAGTATTGCCAATTAGCCTTATTCATGAACATCAGTGTCTGCATAAGTGAGTATGATGCGTAGAAATAAAGCATTAATGGCAAATATTTTACAATGATGTTATTGTTTTGCTTCATCAACCATTTGATGTCCTCTGAAAATTGAGATTTTACAAAAGGTAAAATGAAGTATTTGTCACGCTCTGCACGGGTAACGAAAGAATCCTTTTGCAAGCATTCATTCACCACCTCTGAGAATAAGTCTTTTTCTTTCATATCAAACTCCACACCAATATTTTCAGCAATAGACACATAATAGTCAGCAATCTTAGATTGACCACTCTTGTATTTATTCACTCTCTTATTTTTATCATGGGCTTTACCAAAATATTTCATAGGTACGAAAGAAAAAAACGAGAGGTCAATTACGTTGATAGTTTCATTTTCAAACATCACATCATTGAACACTTTGACGAAGCGCTCAATATCATCAGCTGGCATCTTAAACTTGTTTTTCAGTTCTTTACGCAAAGTTTTTTCGGTGTCTTGTGGAGAGTAGATAGGCTCAACTGTTGAGTTCACCTTTATACGATAAAACTCACCTGTTACACCATTTAAACCACAGTTACCATCATATACACTACCGCTTATAGGATTAAGAGTAAAAGGAAGTAACTTCTGTTTGCCTGTTTGGAAGTTATCCTCTAACTTATCCTTAATCATACCTGTCTTTTTATCCTTCTTAGGTTTAATATACTCCCTGAGAAAGTTTGTTTCTGAGAACCCAATCATTTCAATGTGATTTTTTTACCGAATGTCCGTGATAATGTTAACTGCTGATTATCTGAAGTAAGGATAATAACCTTTTCTTTAAAATCCGTCTGTTGTACTAAATTACTAATAAAGCCGTAAAATAAAAGATTGTGATTGCGGTCATCAGTTTGTGCCAGTTTTCCCTTTTGGATCTTACATAAGTATTCATACAACTGATACTCTACTTTAAGTGGCGGTACAGGAGCATTTATCTTCCAATAAGAAACTATTTCGACAACAAACTTATTACGATTGTTTACATCAAAAGGTACTGTTTCCTGAGGATTTGGCTTCAAGTTATCACAACTGACAAATAATTTGTATTCCTTGCCTTGTATATCAAGAGGAACTAAATTTTGTTTGTCTGTGTATGAGCCATATAAATGAGGAATACTACGTTGTATAGTTTCATAAAGGGGGAACAAACGATCCTCATCATTATCATAGTAACCGCATAGTATGCTAAGAAATGATCTATACTCAACGGATTCAGAGTGATACTTCATCAAATGCTTCATACGAAACAAAAGTTTCGAAATATCCCCAATGTTATATCTGTTATTCTTGTAATATTCATCAATGATCTCAAAAAATCGAGGATGTAACCTACTTTTGAGAATGCTAAAACACTCTGCTTCAGGAATTGCTACTGATGTAAACAACTCTGCTAAGTAGTCATTATGTTCAATACTTCCATGCTTAAGCGGATCAAGCATTGATAGACATTTCATTATCTTGTTTTCTCCACCTTCGAACAATAGACTTGGTAACAACGATTTGAAAAAGTCCTTGCTAGAATTGAATGTTTCATAGCTATCAGGTATAACAATTCTGTAGATAAAATCGAATAACTCACGAGGAGTCAACATCAATTTGAAGCGAATAATTGCCTCAATGATAATTTTTACAATAGTATCCTGTAAAGCAGGAATGCAGAGTAGTTGGTAATTAACATAACAAGGATCAAAATCTGTTCCAACAGGTTTTGAATTGTTAAACGCTGTTCGAAAAAAATTGTCGCATGAATTGTCCGTAATCTTACTAAGTACTTTTTTAATAAAAAATGAATCTATCGGATATATGGAATCTTTATACTCCGGGAATAACTCAAAAATCTGATGATTGGCAAAAGACACAATCCTCACACGATTTGTCTCTTTATGACGAAGATCGTCCTCATCGAAGAGCGTCCTTGCACAATTAGCTATTTCTGAGAACTCTGTTTGTACTTCGTCATCATCAATAAAAGCGCTCAACTTTCCCATGTTAATAGCTACAAGCATTTTTGTAGTTGTTGTATGGAGAGTTGCATCCTTGTAGTTATTAAGAAAGATTTTCAATGCATCAATAGATGCAACGTTTGGCCAAGGACTTTCAGAAGCATCGTTCCTAAACTCAAAATCAGCATAATCATTTTTCAAAGTTGAAATCATATGCGATTTGCCATCACCGGCACTACCTACTAAAAACAAAATACCACCTCCTTCAATGCGGATCTCATCCATTGTATCTCTAACGGCCTTATCAATAGGTCGTTCAACGTGCATATAATTGTCAAACTTATCAAGTTCCAAACCACTTTGAACAGACTCTTTAGACCCTTGACATAACCTTCTAAATATTTTTACAAGTGCTGTTTCATCCATATTTCTTACCCTTCCCAGTTAACTGGATTTATTGTAGATTCATATTTCATTTTAAATAAGGGTTCAATCTGCCCCCACTTATCTGCAAATGTATCCTTAAATTCTTTGTATGTGGCAAGTGACTTACAAATCTTTTTAGACGAAGAATGCTCTTCTTGATAAGATTGATTTCTAAATACAAACTCCTCAAAAGACATTTTCTTATAAAACTGAGGTTGATTACACCATCGCGCTACTTGTGTATAAATATTACCAAGACGATGGTTTATATAATCAGCGTGACGCATAACATAACCAAGACAGCCGAAACTCATAAGTATTTGAATTCTGCAGAACAAAAAATAAACATCAGTAAATAACTTTTCGTCATCATCCGCTGTTAGCTCATAACCACAGAACAAATAAAACTTGGTTGTTTTTGTAGGACAGTGCCGCTTCCATATTTTCAACTTACGTTTAATTAGTTCACAATCCTTCCATTGATCAAAGGCAAAAATGAAGTCACCATGATAAGGTGCTTTACAGAGCATTTCAGCTCGTTCGTCATCTAAGACGCGTTCATCTAATCCTTGCCGAAATTGAAAAGGTTTACCTCTATCAATAAGTTCCTGAAGCAAAGCTTTCCAATTTTTATAGCATAAAAAATTATCGTCCCAGAGATAAATAAACGGGCGACTATCGTCAACGAAATCATTAAGATTGGAATATGGCAAGATACTACGTTCGCCCTTATTTACACAAAATGGACATTGGCGGATACAACCACGAGTAAGAAATCCAATACTATAATCCAGATAATCCTTGTATTTCTTACGACACTTTACAGCTATTGCATCTATTTCTTGTGGAGTTGGAGCAGTACCGTTTTTCTTCTGTAACTTTTTGCTCTCCTCATTTACTTTTTTTCAATCTCACGCTCAATATAAGGAATATAAATATTATAATCCGGCATTTGATGAGCCATTGAGAATCCTGGTAAAAATGGATCCATAGCAAGTTGGGCCATATCTTTACGACGCATCTCGTCAAACTTCTCTCGGTCTTCCTCTGTAGCATAAAATCCCGTCCCCCCCATATGTAGTTTATTCCTCCATGTTTTCGGATGTTTCATTTGAAAATCAGTAACAAACTTGGGGAGTTTTGTAAATACAAAAACACAAGAAAGGTAAACTCGCTGGTAGCATTCAAGATTTGCCTCAGTATCAATAATTAGTTCATAAGGTATACCATGCTCACGAAAATAACCCGCCAGTTTCAACAATACAAGATTAGGATGACGCGTTCCATTGTCCAAAAGGTCTGCATCTACCAATCCTATACAATTTGAAGCTATTATTTTTTTCATCTTATTCAATCCACTATACCCCCACTGCAAATCCTTCACTTACACATTAGGGGGAATACTATTTTGAAGGCAAAATCAAGTCGTGTATATCCACATTAAATAGCGTAGCAATTATATATATCTTAAGGCTGAATGGACATTACTGCATCATGTGCTAACGATCCTAATAAATTTTCTCTATTGTACAGTCAACCATTTACATGCATTTATTAATTAATAGATACTTTAACCCGATTGTTCTACCTTTATTTTCTATTTTTAACTCATATGCAAAGATATTGAAATAATGATAAAAATAAGAAAGGTACAATCAGAAAAATCTCTGCAACCTTAAACTCAGGGGAAAATAGTCGTAATCGTTTAAATACTATAATTGGGCACTATAAATTCTACGATTTTATCGCCATATTTCAGATTTCAGTGAAACATATTTTATTATTATTTTAAATCTGTTTTAAACTGTCTTAAAATACACTAACCAAAATAATTGCATAATTTGCATTTTATATTTTTAGAAGTATATTCGTTTTAGTAAAAAAGATTATACCAAGAAAAACCACAGACAATAATCGCTGAATATTTGTATTTAAATTAAAATTATATACTATGAAGAAGAAAATTGTTTTTGCAATGTTATGTATTTTCTCTTTTGTTGCTTATGGGCAGACGAAAGACAGTATCGCTCATACTTTTTTAGTGGCTGACTATGATTATACGTGCCATACCTCAAATGCACAAGGCGAAGACACGGATGTGAATTACGGTCTTACGTTACAGGTGGCAAAAGACATGGCATGTACAATGGGACGAAAGCGACATAATGGTGAGAATGACAGGTCAGAACAACTGCTGTACGTGCCGACTACATGGCTGAACTATCCGCAAGGAAATATCACATCTGTGGAAACCGTACCGCCCTACCGATACCTTACATCTGAAAAATTAGAAAAGATAAATTGGACATTGCAGGCCGAATACGATACGATATGCGGCCACCCGTGTCAGAAAGCTACAGGAGAATACGGCGGCAGGTTATGGAATGTATGGTTCGCAGAGAGCTTGCCTACACGCTGGGGGCCGTGGCGGTTGAATGGTCTGCCGGGTCTTATCATGCGGGCAGTATCTGATGACGGCATCCACTGCTTTGAATGCCGTAACGTTGAGGCTGTTAAGGAAGCAGTAACCTACAGTGTACCTGAAGAAGCCATGAAATGTTCACGCTCCAAATTCGTAAAACTGCGCAATCGGTTATTCGGCAATCCTAATTATGTTACTAATCCCGCATATTATATCAAGCCGGCAGAATTGAGTAATGTTACAGTACTTGGAGGTACGCTGATATTGGGTCGAGTTCCGATTGATACGAAACCGGCAAAGTTCCAACCGCTTGATTACTGATATGTTGCGGCATGGGAAGAATAATATTGATGATAGTTTGTTTGACGTGGGGGTATATTGACTCCTACGCCCAAACCGGCACGATAAACGTGAGCGGGCAAGTGCGTTGCGGCACCGAACCAGCAAATGAAGTAATCGTCACCATGGTCCAGCCTTCCGACTCCAGCATCGTAGCTTATTCCGTAACCGACGAGCAGGGACGCTATTCGCTGGATGCCGCAGCCGCGTCCGATGAAATGCTGATAAGGGTAACCGGGTTCAACATAAAGCCCAAAATGATGCGCATAGAAAGCCGTTCGCAGACGTGCAACATTACGGTGGAAGAGGAAAACATGAAATTGCGCGAGGTCGTGATAAAGGCGCAGAAGCTGTGGGGAAACCGCGACACGCTGAACTATCTTGTATCTGCCTACACACGCGGGCACGACCGCACCATAGCCGACGTGCTGCGCCAGTTACCGGGAATCACTATCGAAGATGACGGTACAATCAATTATATGGGCACACCCATCAACCGTTTCTATATAGAGAACCTAGACATGCTGCAGGGGCGCTACAATCTCGCCACAGAGGGTATCAAGGCCGAAGATGTGGCCACAGTGCAGGTGATGGAGAACCACGAGCACGTCAAGGCGCTTCAAGACCAGGTGCCGCCGGAAAGCGCGGCAATCAACCTGAAGCTCAAGGACAAGGCAAAAGGCGTTTGGACAAAGAGCATGGACTTGGGCGCAGGAGGCTACGCTGATGGTCCGCTGTGGGATGCCACGCTGCAGGCCATGTACTTCAGCAGTGGTGAACAGCATCAGCTGAGGTACAGCGGCGACAACATGGGCCGAGGTGGCGAAGCGGCAACTGCGCATTACGGCATTGACACAAAAGATGCCCCAAGCATGGTGGGCATTCTGGGCCACGGATCATCGCCAGTCGGCAACAGCCTGTTCGGCTACCGCCACGGCATAAACCTCAACAACCTGGCAAAGCTGTCGGAGGATGTCACATTCAACTACAACCTCAACTACAGCCATAACCTCTCGCGCGGTTCATCGTATGCCAGAACCACCTATATCCTGCCCGACGGTACCAGCAGACTGCTAACGGAAGACATTTCTGACCGCACCCACACCAATGCAGCAGACTTGAAACTCACATACGAGAAGAATTCCAGCAAGGAATTCCTGAACAACACCCTCTCTCTGTCCGGAAAATGGAATGAGGGGTATGGTACAGCCAGTGCGACAACGCAAACATTGCACTACAGATCGCTTGCACTCAACAACAGTACACGCTGGGTGCACCGTACAGCACAGGGTGGCGGCTTTGAGTGGACATCGAACAACAGCATAGTCTCTTCGCCGCAGGCGCTCATAGTCGGCGGTGACATGACTGCCCGTCAGGATGTCGGCATCACCACCATCTCTACAGCCAATGACTTCAAGACGCTCCGTGACCTCAGCGCCCATTCCTGGACACTGTCTCTCTCGGCGCAGGCCAACGCCGCCTACACCTCGCTTTCTACGGAACTTGCTCATCCCGACATGCTGGCTGACGGTCGTATGTACCATTTCAATGGTCTCATTGGCGTAGGTCCACTGATCCGTTATGTCAAAGGCTCGTTTCGAACTACGCTGCGGCTTCCTTTGGCTCTGAGCTACACGCGTCTTGACAACACCGACATACCCGACGAGACCACCGATGCCGAACGAACCCGCCTGCGTTTTCAGCCTTCATTCTCGTTGCTTTGGAAGGCGACCGACAACTTCACTTTCAACGGTGATGTCAACTACTCGTCCTCCGAAACTTCCTGGCAGCAGCTCTACACCGCAAATCTCATGAAGAACTATCGAAGCCTTTCGCGTTATCGCGCCTTGCTCTCAGACAACCATGCAGTTTCGGCCCGTCTCAAGGTCTCGTTCAAAGACATCTTCAACGGACTCTTCGCCTATGCTGAAGGCAATTGGCGTCGTTCGTGGAGCGACATCACCTATGGCACAACCATCGATGAACAGGCCCACACTATCCTTGAAGCAACCTATGCGCCCAACCACAGCACGGGCTACGGCATAACCCTCTATGGACGTAAGGACATCGACTGGCATACCATGCAGCTCGAACTCACGGCTTCAGCCACTACTGACCGGAGCCAAATATTGCGCCAGTCGGAGCTGATGGGATACAATAGGCAAAGCTATGCGCTCAGCGGCACATTGGCCTTCGACATTGTTACGGGCTATCGTCTCGACTACTCTGCCAGATGGCAGCTGAGCCGCTCCACTTCGGATGACTATGATACGACCATACGCGATTTTTCGCAGCGCGCTCGTCTCACAATGAGCCTTGTGCCTTCCCGTCTCTTTTTCAACGTCAATGCTAGCCACTCCTACAACTCCAGTCTGCCATCCTCGCGCAAAAACTTTATATTCTTGGGAGCGGGACTTCAGTGGAAAGCATCTAAAAAGTTGGAATTCAACCTCGATGGCGATAATCTTACAAACATACGAACCTTCATCGTCCACAATATTGGCGACCTGGAGGAGCATTACGAAGAGTATCACCTACGTCCATTATCAGTGACCTTGACAGCACACATATATCTATAGGCTCATACATTCCCATCATTTGAACGGATGCCGGTACATGAAATATATTTATTTCAAACTCACTTTAAAAGCTTCTTCAATCCAAACAATGATGTGCATGCTATACACACTTATATTACAGCAGAACTTGTCACTGTTCAATATTGTATAGCATGCACATCTTTTCGTATGCGAGCGCTCAGAAATAATTCTGCGAGGGCTCAGAAAAATATTTCCGGGCGCTCGGAATAAAAATTGCGAGGGCTCACAAATACACATCGTGCGCCACAATTTTTCACATACGCTTTATACATTACAGACACGAACTTGAAAAATAAAATGGGAATAAAGTGGAGTCATCCGTTTTATTGCACTATTTTTGAAAAAAATTTCTCAATGACATTCAACATCTACATACATTCCGACAACGCCCTAGACACGGACGCATTCATCGGCGAGCTGGACATAGCGCTGGAGGTGCTGATGGAAATCGGCGGGGAGGACGGAGGCAGTTCCATCCTGTTCGCCTGTCCCGGCGAATCGACAACCATGTTCATGCTGGCGAGCGACGGGCACGGCGAATATGCCGTTGGCATCTCGGGGCTGGCGTCGATGCACGACTACCGCCTCCTGCCGTATCTGGCCGACTGCCTGAACGTGCACCTCAACGGCGAGGGGCTCAGGGTGGACGGAAGGTCGGTATACGAGGTCTACGGCGAACAGTGGGCGGAAGAGAGCATCGGCGAGGCTGTGGCACAGCTGAAGGTAGGGCTCATGCAGCTGCCGAGATTCTACGTGATGCCAGCGCTGACGGGAGGCACGTATGTCTCGCTGGAGTTCCTCAGACGCTACGGCGTGACGCTCCACTCGAGCACGCCTCGCATATACGGCTACGTGCAGTACATACTGGCAAACGGACTTGCACCGGTGGCCACGGACGAGGAAATCGAAGAGGACTTCAGGAACATGAAGTGCTGTGGCGAGGTGGACGTGCCGCAGCACGAATCCATCGGGCGGGTGAAGTCGTGGCAGACGGACGGATGCGAAACGTGGGAGAGCTTTTCGCACGACGACGTGGAGGCGCTTCTGGAGGTCGGCGAGGCGTACAGGAGAGGAAACGGGGCCGAAGGCGTGGTGCTCAACGACCTCGGCACAATCTATCAGGAAGGCATCGGCGTGGAAAGAGACGGAAGGAAGGCCGAATACTGGTTCGGCGAAGCATGCAGGATGGGCGACAGGACGTATGCACCGTCGAATCTGGGCGACCTCTACCGCAAGGGATGCGGTTCGCTGGCGCCATCGGCCGTGAAGGCCATGGAGGCGTACAGCATGGGCGACGACCCCTATGCGCACTACCGCATGGGGCAGGCCTACGAGGAAGGATGGTCGGGCGTCAGGGACATGGCGAAAGCCATGGAATGGTATTCAAGGGCGGCCGGCGAGGGACACCATCTGGCCGTGAAGAGAATGCGCATGGAGAACGCCGGCGGCGCGGAGCGGCAGGACGCAGCAAACTGTTAAACACCGCAGGCTCGGGAACAAATGGGGCAAACTATTTTGCATCTTGGACATAAAAACACTAATTTTGCAATTATTATGAGCAGAATATTAGCCATCGACTACGGGAAGAAACGCAGCGGCATTGCCGTCACGGACACGCTGCAGATGATTGCAAACGGACTTACGACAGTGCCGACACATACACTTTTCGACTTCATAAAGAATTACATCGAAACGGAAGATGTGGAGAAAATCATCGTGGGGCTTCCACGGCAGAACAGCGGCGAGTTTTCGGACAACATGAAGAACATCACTCCCTTCGTGAACAGAGTCAGGAAAAACCTGCCGCAGGTAAACATTGAATTCTACGACGAACGATTCACCTCGGTGCTGGCGCACAGGGCCATGCTGGACAGCGGCATCGGCAGGAAGGCGCGTCAGGACAAGGCTCTCGTGGACAAGATAAGCGCAACAATCATACTCGAGGACTATCTCGAGGCGCAGAGGTTCAGAAGGTGAGCGAGAGGGAAAAGGAGCTGGAGACATGCTCCAGCAAGAGCGCATAAACCGCAACTAATCAAATATATATAACCATACAAGAAAGGAAGGTAACAGAAAGATGATACTACCGATGTACATATTCGGACAGCCTGTACTCCGCAAGCAGGCAGAAGACATCACTCCCGACTATCCGGAGCTGAAGGAACTCATAAAGAACATGTTCGAAACGATGAAGAAGGCCGAGGGCGTGGGCCTCGCGGCTCCGCAGGTGGGACTGCCGATAAGGGTGGTCGTGATTGACCTCGACGTCATCAGCGACGACATGCCCGAGTACAAGGGTTTTCTGCGTGCCTACATCAATCCGCACATCATCGAATACGGCGAGGAGACATGCTCGATGGAGGAAGGATGCCTGAGCGTTCCGGGAGTACACGAAAGCGTGAAGAGACCGTGCAAGGTGCACGTGAAATATCTCGACGAGGACATGAACGAGCACGACGAATGGGCAGAAGGCTTCCTGGCAAGAGTAATGCAGCATGAGTTCGACCATCTGGAGGGAAAACTCTTCGTCGACCACCTCTCGCCGCTGAGAAAGCAGATGATAAAGTCGAAGCTGGCGGCGATGATGAAGGGCAAGGAGAACTGCTCCTACAAGACCAAGCCGAACAGAAGATAACGGGCGCGAGCATCAGGCAAAGGGCGAACGCACCGGCAGAGAGAAACGAGACACCACAACACACGACACCCACACGCGCACGAATGAGCGCGAGACAGGAATATTTGTATTTATGAAACGATTGGCATACCTGATATTTTTGCTGTCGGCCTTCATCATGTCCGCCAAGGCGCAGATCAACACGGACAGAGTGATGATTGTCGGACGCAATGCATTGTACTACGATGACTACGTCCTTTCGATACAGTATTTCAACATGGTGATAAACGCAAAGCCATACCTCTATGAACCGTATTTCTATAGAGGTGTGGCGAAATTCTATCTGGAGGACTATGCGGGTGCGGAGAGCGACTGCTCGGAAGCCATAAAGCGCAACCCCTACTTTCCGGACAGCTACGAGGTGAGAGGGCTCTCGCGCATCAACATGGGCAACTACAAGGATGCGGCCGACGACTACTTCAAGGCCGTCGAGATGGAGCCCAACAGCCAGCCTCTGTGGAACAACCTGACGCTCTGCCTGATGGAACTCGACAACATGGAGAGGGCCGACTCCGTGGCCAGCATATTCATAAAGAAATGGCCGAAATATGCCAAGGGCTACTGCATGAAGGCGCAGATAACGCTCGAGGAGAAGGACACGGCGAGAGCCGAGGAATACATCGACAAGGCCATCGAAATCGACCCGAACGACGTGTCGGCGCTCTCGATGAAGGCATCGTTCCTCATGAGGAAAGAAGACTACGCCGGTGCCGAAAAGAGGCTCACCGAGGCCATAAGGCTACAGCCTAAGCACCTGGGCAACATCATAAACAGAGCGCTGTGCCGATACAACCAGAAGAACCTGAGAGGGGCTATGAGCGACTACGACTTGGCGCTGACAATCGACCCCGACAACTTTGTGGGACACTACAACCGAGGTCTGCTCAGGGCCAACGTGGGCGACGGCAACAGAGCCATCGAGGACTTCAACTTCATTCTGGAGAAAGACCCGTCGGACATGATGGTGACGTTCAACAGGGCCCTGCTCCTGCACGAGACGGGCGACTACCGCGGGGCCATCAAGGACTACACGACCGTCATCAAGGCTTACCCGAACTTTCTGCTGGGATACCAGAAGAGAGCCGAAGCGAAGCGCATGATAGGCGACGTGAGAGGTGCCGAGAGAGACGAGGAGCACGTGATAAAGGAACAGGTGGCGCACAGATACGGATATGCGTCGGCGGCAAGCAAGAAAGTGACTACCAGAAAGAAGTCGGAAAAGAACATGGAAGACTACAACAAGCTTGTCGTGGAGGACGAAGAACAGGAGAAACAGTATAAGAGCGAATACAGAGGCAAGGTGCAGAACCGAAACACGGAAACTACGCTGCAGCCGATGTACGTGCTCACCTACTACGAAGAGGAAAACAAGCTGAAACAGGCCATCAACTACTGCCGCGACGTGGAGAAGGTGAACGGAAGGAAAATACTGCCGGAGAAGCTCATCCTCACGAACAGGGAGAAGCCTCTCGAAGAGAACGACTTCGCGGCGCGCATGAACTCGCTGGAGAAGATGAACGGAAGGAGGGACACCTCTGCCCTCGCCCACTTTGCCAAAGCCGTAGAGTACTATCTGCTTCAGGATGCCGAAAAGGCTTCGGCTGAACTCGACAGCGCGGTGAACGCCGACAAGACGTTCATGCTCGCATACTTCGCAAGAGCTGTCGTACACGCAAAGATGGCCGACATGGCAGAGCAAGGCGCAAGGAACGAGAAAGGCATAACGGCCGCACTGCCAGAAAAGGCCGACATTCACCTCATGATGGCCAAGGCCGACATGAACAAGGTTGTCGAACTCTCGCCCGACCTGCCGTACGCCTACTACAACCGCGCATGCATAGAAGCCAAGACGGCCGACTACGAAAGCGCCGAAGCCGACCTCACGAAGTGCATACAGCTTTACGACAAGTTTGCCGAAGCATATTATAATAGAGGTATAATAAGGATTCTCGGAAAGAACACCAAAGAGGGCCTGAACGACCTCAGCAAGGCCGGCGAGCTCGGACTTTACCAGGCATACGGCCTCATAAAGAAATATGCCAAGGACAACTGATTGCACACGAACGGACCTTGCCGCACCGCCGGCAACGGGGCGAAGCGATACAAAAAAACCGGTGTTTGAACATTTTTAAGCGTACATGGACACACTTTTAGCAAAGAAACACTATTTTTGCAGGCGATTGTGTTCAGACAAAAACGAATATAAAATATAATCACACATTATGATAAAGATTACTTTTCCAGACAACTCCGTACGTGAATACGAGGCAGGAGTAACAGGACTGCAGATTGCAGAAAGCATAAGCCCGCGTCTGGCACAGGACGTGCTGGCATGCGGCGTCAACGGCGAAACAACAGAACTGAACCGCCCTATCAACGAGGATGCGGCATTCGTTCTCTACAAGTGGGACGACGAAGAAGGCAAGCATGCATTCTGGCACACATCGGCTCACCTCATGGCTGAGGCACTGCAGGAACTCTACCCTGGAATACAGTTCGGTATAGGTCCGGCAATAGAAAACGGATTCTACTACGACGTGATGCCTGCTGAAGGCGTTAAGATAAGCGACGCCGACTTCGAGAAAATCGAGAAGAAGATGCAGGAACTCGTACAGAGAAAGGAAAGCCTCGTGAGAAACGAAATTTCAAAGGAGGACGCTCTCAAATTCTTCGGCGAAAGAGGACAGACATACAAGAACGAACTCATTGAGGAGCTCGAAGACGGACACATCACAACCTACACTCAGGGCAACTATACTGACCTCTGCAAGGGTCCGCACCTCACAAGCACTGAGAAGATCAAGGCAGTGAAGGTGATGTCGGTTGCAGCCGCTTACTGGAGAGGCGACGAGAAACGTCCGATGATGACACGTATATACGGAGTATCATTCCCTAAGAAGAAGATGCTCGACGAATATATCGCAAAGGTTGAAGAGGCTAAGAAGCGCGACCACAGAAAGATCGGTAAGGAAATGGAACTCTTCATGTTCTCAGAGAAGGTAGGTAAAGGTCTGCCAATCTGGTTGCCGAAAGGAACAGCACTGAGAATCAGCCTCCAGAACTTCTTGAGAAAGATACAGAAGAGATACGGATATCAGGAAGTTATCACTCCGCACATCGGTGGCAAGAACCTGTATGTCACTTCAGGACACTACGATCACTACGGCAAAGATTCATTCCAGCCTATACACACTCCTGAAGATGGCGAGGAATATATGCTCAAACCGATGAACTGCCCTCACCACTGCGAAATCTACGCTTGGCAGCCTCGCTCATACAAGGATCTGCCTCTGCGCATCGCCGAGTTCGGTACCGTATACAGATACGAGCAGAGCGGAGAGCTCCACGGATTGACACGTGTTCGTTCGTTCACACAGGACGATGCACACATCTTCTGCCGTCCTGACCAGGTGAAGGATGAGTTCCTGCGCGTAATGGACATCATCAACATCATCTTCAAGGCACTCAACTTCAAGGACTTCGAAGCACAGATTTCTCTGCGCGACCCTAACGACAAGGAGAAGTACATCGGAAGCGACGAGGTTTGGGACAAGGCAGAAACAGCAATCGTTGAAGCCTGCAAGGAAAAAGGCCTTAACGCAAAGGTTGAATACGGCGAAGCAGCCTTCTACGGTCCTAAGCTCGACTTCATGGTGAAGGATGCCATCGGACGCCGCTGGCAGTTGGGTACAATTCAGGTTGACTACAACTTGCCTGAGCGCTTCAAGCTCGAATACACAGGTGCCGACAACGAGAAGCATCGCCCTGTAATGATTCACAGAGCTCCGTTCGGTTCGCTCGAAAGATTTACAGCCGTGCTCATCGAACACACTGCCGGACACTTCCCTCTCTGGCTCACACCAGATCAGGTTGTCATCCTTCCTATCTCTGAAAAATTCAACGAATATGCAGAGAAGGTCAACAAGTATCTCAACTCGGTTGACGTAAGATCTACAGTTGACACACGCAACGAGAAGATCGGAAGAAAGATCCGCGACAACGAGCTCAAGAGAATACCTTACATGCTCGTCGTAGGTGAAAAGGAAATGGCTGAAGGCACTGTTTCAGTAAGAAAACAGGGCGAAGGCGACCAGGGAAGCATGAAATTTGAGGATTTTGCAAATAAAATCAACGAAGAAGTGCGCAATATAACAGAAAATTTCTAACTTTGCGCCTCGGAAATAAACGTATTATTAACAACATTTAAAACAAACAGAGGAAAAATCTCAAACTTAATGAAATTTGACAATAAAAAGCAACAGTATCGCGTAAATGAACAGATACGAGTACGCGAAGTTCGAATCGTAGGTGACGATATAGAGTCGACAGTAATACCGACTAGCAAGGCGATACAATTGGCAGAAGAGAAAGGCGTTGATCTTGTAGAAATTTCACCTAATGCCGTTCCTCCAGTTTGTAGACTTATTGACTACTCAAAGTTCCTTTACCAGCTGAAGAAGAAGGCAAAGGACATGAAGGCCAAGCAGGTCAAAGTGGAAGTTAAGGAAATACGTTTCGGACCTCAGACAGCTGATGCCGACTACAACTTCAAGCTGAAACATGCTCAGGAATTCATCAACGACGGCAACAAGGTAAAGGCCTACGTATTCTTCAAAGGACGCTCCATCCTATTCAAGGAACAGGGCGAAGTGCTCCTTCTGAGATTCGCAAACGACCTTGAGGAAATTGCCAAGGTGGAGAGCATGCCGATACTCGAAGGAAAGCGTATGAGCATCATGCTTGCACCGAAGAAGCCTGGTACACCTAAGAAGGCACAGCCGAAACCGGCAAAGACAGAGGAGAAAGCCAAGGAAGCAAGCGCCAAGGCTGAAGCTGAAACAGACGGCGAGGCTGAAGAATAAGAACTAAAGAAAATTATGTGTGCGTAACGTCCTGGTATATACGTTGCCACCAATTACAGTAATAATTAAATATCAAAAAAAAATGCCAAAAGTTAAAACTAAATCTGCCGCAAAGAAGCGCTTCAAGCTCACAGGCACAGGAAAAATCAAAAGACAGCACGCTTACCACAGTCACATTCTGACAAAGAAGACTAAGAAGCAGAAGAGAAACCTCGATCATTCAACAAATGTTGTAAAGGCTAACCGCAAGCAGGTTCGCGATTGTCTTACACTTCGTTAAAAAACTGTGACGAGCAAAAGATTTTAACTAACAAAAAAATGTTTAACAGAGTGTTTAGCCTAAAGTTCACCATCTGGGAAGATTAAGGTGGCGCTAGCATTCAAAAAGATTCAAAATTATGCCAAGATCAGTAAACCACGTTGCTTCAAGAGCAAGAAGAAAGAAGATTTTAAAGCGTGTCAAAGGCCAGTTCGGCGCTCGCAAGAACGTTTGGACAGTTGCAAAAAATGCGTATGAGAAGGGTTTGACATATGCATACGTAGGACGCAAGCGCAAGAAGCGTGACTTCCGCGCACTGTGGATTCAGCGTATCAACGCAGCTGCAAGAATGGAAGGCATGTCTTATTCACAGCTCATGGGTGCTCTCCACAAGGCTGGAATCGAGATCAACCGCAAGACTCTCGCCAACCTTGCAATGAACCACTACGAAGCATTCAAGGCTATCGTTGAGAAAGTGAAATAAATCATTCTGAAATATGGTTTTAAGGAATGGGTCGAAAGACTCATTCCTTTTTTTTGTTTTTATACACTTCAGCAAAAAGCATACAGCAAACAAAAATGTTTTCGCTTGCCCTGCACTCTCCTTTCATTATATTTGCATAATATAGGATGCGGTTCGGCATACGCAATATAAAACAAGAATGTTTTCACTTGCCTCTGCGCTCATCTTTCACTATATTTTCATAATATAGGATGCGGTTCGGCATATGCAATCCAAAACAAAAATGTTTTCGCTTGCCTCTGCGCTCACCTTTCACTATATTTGCAAACGAATCACATACGGGTGAACAAATCAACAAAAGCGATTATACAACAAATATTTCATTACTATTTAACCAAAATCTAATTGTATGAAGATACTTTCAGTAATTAAAGCAAGAATGCTTTCAGCAATGATTGCATTCGTGGCTATTGGGGAATGCGTCAATGCATACGATGTGATAATAGATGACATTGCCTATGACCTGTTGAGCGGGAACAAAGCGAGGGTGACATACAGACATCTGTATCAGAACGACAAATACTATAGGGGGAATATGGTAATTCCTTCGAGTATAAGCAACGACGGAACAACATACAGCGTTGAAGAAATTTCAGCGGAAGCTTTCACCGGATGCGAAAATCTTATTTCCTTGACAATTCCGAACTCTATAATAAAGATTGGAGGCGATGCCTTCAAGGAATGCACGGCATTGAAGGAGGTGGTGTTCGAAGACGGGGAAAGCAACATCAGTCTCAGCGACTTTATTATATACGACAGCAACCGGCATGAAATATACAGGAGCGGTCCTCTGTTCGAGTATTGCCCGTTGGAAAGTCTACAACTGGGAAGGGTGTTTACATACGATACGAACCCTTTCAAGAAATGTACCATATCAAAAATTACACTTGGGAATGGTTATAATGAGATTCCTGACGATTATTTCTCATACAGCAATGTGCAGTCGTTCACATTGCCCAACACAATCAAGAGAATAGGAAAAAAAGCTTTCTTGAACGGCATATTTTCATCTATAACCTTGCCGTCATCTATTGAAGTGATTGATGAATCTGCATTTTCTACTTGCAAGAATCTCAAAGAGATATCAATACCTAATTCTGTAACATCAATCAATAAGAGTGCTTTTGCATCATGTGTAAGCCTCGCTTCTATAAAGTTGTCCGAATCACTGACTACAATTGGCGAATCGGCCTTCAGCGGATGCAAAGTTCTTGCATCTATAGACATTCCGACCTCCGTAACTTTCATAGGTCGCCTGGCATTCAATAGATGTGATGCCTTGGCAATTGTCACAATTCCTGAAAACGTTGAAAAAATCGGTGGTGGCGCTTTTGCTGAATGCGCATCACTTACGGGAATAAATGTGAAGGATTTGAGTTCGTGGTACAAGATTGACTTCAGCGACAATTTCACGGACGTATATACACGCTACTTTGCAAATCCTTTGTACTATGCAAGGAATATGTACGTAAACGGTGAATTGCTCAAATCGCTTGAACTTCCATCGACAACCACGGCACTGAATGATTATGCTTTCTACGGATGCGGAAGCATAGAATCGGTAGTGATACCCAACTTAATCACCAACATTGGCGACAGCACTTTCGCCAGCTGTACAAATCTGAAAAAAGTAACTCTCAACACAAATACCGTTAAGCCATGGTTCAAGAATATGGGATTTATTGAAGAACTGGTTCTTGGAAATACGGTTTACACAATAGAAAAGAATGCGTTCGAAGGATGCAACGGACTCAAATCTGTTCATGCGGCTCCTACTCTTGCCATCGTAGGAAATAATGCTTTCAAAGGATGTACAAGACTTGAAGGTGTATGGATTACAGATTTGTCTCAGTGGTGTACGATAAACTGGGAAAACGAATATGCAAATCCGCTGTACAACGCCCACAGGCTCTATGTCGACAACAGCGAGGTTAAAGATCTGGTGATACCTGGCGATATTGAAAAGCTAAAGAGGTATACATTTGCAGGAGGCGAAGGTTTCACCTCGGTGACTATTCCTGAATCTGTAAGAATCATGGATAGATATGCGTTCCTCAACTGCACCAACATGAAATATGTCGACATGAGAGATATGGCGTTGTGGTGTACAATCCAGTTTGACGGAAGCTCCAACCCGCTCATGTATGCTCATGTGCTCAAACTGAACGGCAACGTTGTCAGCGACCTTTATGTGCCGGAAACAATCGAGAAAATAAACGATTTTGCATTCTACGGATGCGAAAGCATTGTTTTTGCAAATATCCCCAACAACATAAAAGAGATAGGATATACAACATTCGGCGAATGTACGAATCTGAAGAATATCATTTCATTCCCTGACGAAGCTTTTTATTTGCCGAAAGATGCACATATATTGACTTCGCCGGCGGCAGTTGAAAGGTACTATCAGTATGAGGATGTGCGTGCAATTGTACTTACGAAAACTACCCAATCAACAATAAACCTGTCTTCGCACGACTTCTTCAGCCTTGAGGGAGCGTCATTCAACGGCATCAGCAAGAATGCAGAAAACGGCAGTGTGACATTCACAGGAGCAGCACCCAACGCGACACACAAGATAAATGTAAGCGGAAAGGCTTTCGGACGCGACGTCAGCGGCGATATTTCCGTAAGCACCGAAGCTATGGTGCTCGACATAATTCTGGAAGAAGCTACAAACCTCACTGTTAAGCTTAAGGGAACATACGGAGGAGATGCGGAAGTTGTGAAAACAGATTTCGGCGAGTATGGCGACGGAGACGAAACGACAATAACCGGACTCATACCAGGCGGTTCGTGCTACGTAACATTCAACGTGACGACTAGTGACGGAAGTGTATCTTCTATATCCAAGACTTTCAACACCAAAGATATCGGCATCAACATCGACAAGAAGTTGGGAAGTACATATTGCATACTCAATGGTTCGTACGACATCATCGATGCAACTTACGTGAATTCAGGTTTTGCCGAAAATGAAGAAGACGTGCTGCGTCTCTACGGATTAGATCCGAATACAAGTTTTACAAAAACTTATTTTGTAAATACTGAAGAAGGAGGATTAGAATTGAAAAACATTTCATTCACAACCGAAGCCATCAAGTTCGAAACGCAGGCGGCGCAAGCTGTGAGCGACAAGAAGGCAATCATAAGTGCATCTGTCAACGGAGATGATGATTCACTCAGATTCGGCTTCGAATGGCGACGCTACGATGCACCGGACATAATGCCTTCCACACAATCACCTTGTCCGATACACAACGGCATCATTGCCGGCTCACTTAACAATCTGAGTTCAAACACTTACTACAAGTATCGTCCTTACTATAAGTCGGATTCGGGAATAACGTATTACGGAGATTGGATAGCCTTCTGCACGTCCGATGCTTACGTATACTTTGAACCAATCGTATACACCTATGCCCCTACAGAAATAACATTCAATTCAGCAACACTTAAAGGTGCTGTACTTCCAGGATCTGACGACGTGACAGAACAAGGATTCGAATATTGGCCAGCTGAAAATGCCGATACCCGTGAAAGAACAGAAAGCAGAAACGGCGCATCAACAATAACGTCAGAAGGAACTCTCATGAAAGCGACTGTAGAAAATCTGAAGGAAGATACTGAATACCGATTCCGCACGTACGTGAAAACTTCCAAGGAAACGACTTACGGAGAGGAAATGTCGTTCAGAACTGACAAGAAGGAAGACACAGGCTTAGATGACATCACTGCTGAAGATGACAGTGAAAAACAGATTACTGGTTATTACAACCTGCAGGGCATGAAACTTGAAAAGCCGGAAAAAGGATTCATAATCGTACGGTATTCAGACGGCTCTGCACGTAAGATACTTGTAAGATGAAAATCATACATTTGAGTATATTTGCTCTAAATCAAAACAAAATAGCTATATTTGCATCAATTTAAAATAACCAATAAAAAAACTATATAATATGAAAGCATTTGTTTTCCCTGGACAGGGAGCTCAGTTTACCGGTATGGGAAAAGACCTGTACGAAAACAATCAGGTAGCAAAGGATTTGTTTGACAAAGCAAACGAAATACTTGGTTTCAACATAACAGACATCATGTTTGAAGGTTCTGACGAGGAACTGAAGCAGACAAAGGTTACTCAGCCTGCTGTATTCCTCCACTCAGTAATCTCTGCTCTCTGCATGGGCGACGACTTCAAGCCTGAAATGACTGCAGGTCACTCTCTCGGCGAATTCTCGGCTCTCGTTGCAGCCGGCGCTCTCTCTTTCGAGGACGGACTCAAGCTTGTTTACAAGCGTGCACTTGCAATGCAGAAGGCTTGCGAAGCTGCTCCTTCAACAATGGCCGCTATCATCGCTCTCCCAGATGCAACTATCGAAGAGGTATGCGCTGAGGTAAGCAAACCAGGCAACATCGTTGTTGCAGCCAACTACAACTGCCCAGGTCAGGTTGTAATCTCTGGAAACATAGAAGCTGTAAACGAGGCTTGCGAGAAACTTAAGGCAGCAGGTGCAAAGCGTGCTCTCCCACTCAAGGTAGGCGGTGCATTCCACTCTCCTCTCATGCAGCCGGCTAAGGAAGAACTCGAATCTGCAATCGAAGCAACAGAGTTCCACACTCCTAAGTGCCCAGTTTACCAGAATGTAGACGCTAAGCCTCACACTGACCCAGAGGAAATCAAGAAGAACCTCATCGCTCAGCTCACAGCTCCTGTAAGATGGACAAACGAGGTTCAGAACATGATTGCCGACGGTGCTACAGATTTCACAGAGTGCGGTCCAGGCAAGGTTCTTCAGGGAATGATTGTAAAAATTGCTAAAGGAAATGATGCTGTTACAGCTCACGGACTTGAATAAAAAACAATAATGGACAAAATAGTTATCTATCAGGTTTTCACCCGTCTGTTCGGTGCCAACGGTACGAAAAACGTAAAGAACGGAACACTGGAAGAAAACGGGTGTGGTAAGATGGCTGACTTTACAACCAAGGCTCTTGAAAATATCAAGGGTCTTGGTTGTACTCATATATGGTACACCGGCATAATTGAACATGCCACACAAACAGACTACAGCACATACGGCATAAAGCGCGACCATCAGGCTGTGGTGAAGGGCAAGGCCGGAAGTCCGTATGCCATCAAGGACTATTACGACATAGATCCGGATCTGGCTGTCAAGGTGGAAGACAGGATGAAGGAATTTCAGAATCTTGTGGCAAGGACGCACAGAACCGGCCTCAAGGTCATAATAGACTTCGTTCCCAACCACGTTGCCAGACAATACTGTTCGGATGCCAAGCCAGAGGGAGTCAAGGATCTCGGTGAGACGGACAACAAGGGTATGGCATTCAGCACAGAAAACAATTTTTACTACATACCGGGAAGAGACTTCGCTCCACAGTTTGACGTAAGAGACAACAGCGGTACTCCATACATTGAACGTCCGGCAAAGGCTACCGGCAACGACTGTTTCAACGAAAGTCCATGCATAAACGACTGGTACGAAACAGTAAAGCTCAACTACGGCATCGACTATATGGGCGGAGGACAGAGACACTTCTCTCCAGTCCCGAACACATGGCACAAGATGCTCGACATACTGATGTTTTGGGCAGGAAAGGACATTGACGGATTCAGATGCGACATGGCAGAAATGGTGCCATGCGAATTCTGGGGATGGGCAATTCCGCAGGTTAAGGAGAAATATCCGAAGGTGATATTCATTGCCGAGGTTTATAATCCGAATGAATACAGAAACTACTTGTTCAACGGTAAGTTTGATTATCTGTATGACAAGGTCGGTTTATATGACACGCTGAAATCAGTAATGAACGGAGCACCAGCTTCGTGCATCACCGGATGCTGGCAGAGTGTGAACGACATATCCGGACACATGCTCAACTTCCTGGAGAACCACGACGAACAGAGAATTGCGTCGGACTTCTTCTCGGGAAACGCTAAAAAGGGCAAGGCGGCGATGTTGGTTTCTGCACTGATGAACACGAATCCGATGATGGTTTACTTCGGACAGGAACTCGGAGAGAGAGGCATGGATGAAGAAGGCTTCAGCGGTCGCGACGGTCGCACAACAATATTCGACTACTGGACAATAGACACCATCAAGAGATGGAGAAATGGCGGCAAGTTTGACGGTGCGAAACTGAACGACGAGGAAAAGGAACTTAGAAGCTTCTACGCGAAGGTGCTCAATATCTGCAACAGCGAAAAGGCTGTTAAAGAAGGTGAGTTCTTCGACGTGATGTACGTGAACTACGACAATCAGCAGTTCAATCCTAACAGACAGTATGCTTTCCTAAGGAAGAAAGACAACGAACTGATTATCGTAATTGCAAACTTCGATGAAAACGGTTCAGATTGCAGTGTCAAGATTCCTGCACATGCCTTTGAGTGCCTGAAAATCAAGTCGAGATGCAAGAAGTTCAAGGCTACAGACCTCCTCACAGGAGAAACCGAAAACATTGTGCTCGAACCTGACGGACTCGTCAAAACCAATCTCCCAGCTTTGGGTGGCAAGGTTTTGAAAATCAGTCTTAAATGATTAGGTTGAGGCACTGATGCAACGGCATCAATTATCCACGACACTTAAACGAGAATAATAAAACAGAAAACTGCTTTATGGAAAAAAAGATATTGTTCATCTGCCTTGGAAATATATGCCGGTCGCCAATGGCTGAAACCATCATGAGAGATATGGTGTACAAGGCGGGGATGCAGAACAAGATAAAGGTTGATTCGGCAGGACTCATAAGCTATCATGAGGGCGAAAACGCTGATGAAAGAATGAGAAGCCATGCAAGAAGGCACGGATATTCGATCAATCACCTTTCGAGACCTGTAAAAACTGATGACTTCTATACGTTCGACCTGATTGTCGGCATGGATGACAGCAACATCGACAAACTGATGCAGATGGCTCCGGGAATTGATGAGGAAAAGAAAATTGTCAGAATGACAGACTTTTGCCGTACAAAGGTCATCGATCATGTTCCTGATCCATACTACGGAGGTGCACAGGGATTTGAAAATGTAATAGAAATCCTGGAAGATGCATGCGGAGGTTTACTTGAAGGTGTCATGAAAGATATTGAAGAATGAACGGCATCACCATAACCCAATAATAAAAATCAGCCCTCGAAGAAAACTGCGTGTTCAGTTATTTCGAGGGCTGATTTTTTGTATTTCAAATTGAAGCTTAGTTGCAATGATGGAATTTCAGTGCAAAATGCCCCATCACTCCAAAGGCATATCAAAGGCAAGCTCAACAATCTTGTCCATATCGTAATACTTGTACTCAGCAAGGCGTCCTCCGAAAATAGTATGGCGCTCATTGTCGGCCAAACTGCGATACTTTGAATAAAGAAGATTATTGTGCGAATCATTTACCGGATAGTAAGGTTCAAGTCCCTCACTCCACTCTACTGAAAACTCGCGACTCACTACAGTCTTCGGATTTGCATAGACATCATCGCCGAAAGACTCAAAATGCTTGTGCTCAATTACTCGTGTATATGGAGTTTCAGAATCAGTGAAATTGACTACCGCATTTCCTTGATAATTGCTTGTGTCCATAACTTCCATTTCAAAACGTACCGTGCGATAATCGAGTTTGCCGTAGCAATAATCGAAATATGCATCTATAGGTCCGGTGAAAAGAACCTTATCGGCAATGCTGTTCCAGTATTCACGGTCAGCAAGATAATCTGTAGAAGTACGTACTTCAATGCCTTCTAAGAGTCTGTCGATAAGAACATTATATCCACCAACAGGTATTCCCTGATACTTGGCGTTGAAATAATTATTGTCATAAACAAAGCGTACCGGCAATCTCTTTATGATGAACGGTGGAAGTTCTGAACATTTGCGTCCCCACTGTTTCTCGGTGTAACCTTTTATGAGCTTTTCGTATATGTCATTGCCGATAAGCAATCGTGCCTGCTCTTCAAGGTTGCGAGGCTCGCTGATGCCTTCAGCACGCATGGCATCAAGCACAAGTGCACGCTGTTCTCCGATTTTTGCCATAGCTTCTCCAGGTGTAATAACTCCCCACATCTGATGAAACGTATTCATGTTGAAAGGGAGGTTATAGAGTTCACCTTTGTAGTTTGCAACAGGCGAATTGGTATATCGGTTGAACTCGACCAAGGAATTTACAAAATCCCACGTCTGGCGATTGTTGGTGTGAAATATATGTGCACCGTACTTGTGGACATTAATACCTTCAACCTTCTCGCAATAGATATTTCCCCCAACGTGCCGGCGCTTCTCAATTACCAGAACTTTCTTACCTGCGTTCTTTGCACGATAAGCAAAGACTGCACCGAAAAGTCCTGAACCGACAATAAGATAATCGTAAGTCATAATAGCATATATTTGATTTTCTGAAAGTTACCCCTTACTGTATTTTCTTGAGCTCGCTGTATAAACGCTGTACAGGAAGTCCCATGACATTGAAGTATGAACCTTCGAGGCCTTCAACAGCTATAAATCCAATCCACTCCTGGATGCCGTATGCGCCGGCTTTGTCGAAAGGGCTGTAGTTGGTTACATAGTAATCAATCTCATCATCGGAAAGCGATGCAAAACGGACTTTGCTCGTCACGGCAAAAATATGCTGAAGCGACTTGGTTGTAATGCTGACGCCTGTAATGACATCATGAGTTTTACCGCTGAGCATACGGAGCATTCTTTTGGCATCAGCGGCATCCTTTGGCTTACCAAGTACCTGGCCGTCGCAATACACAATTGTGTCGGCAGTAATCATAAGTTCATCATCTGCAAGCTCGGGTAGATAGGCATCGGATTTCTTCTTTGATATGTACTGCGGTATCTCATCGCCAACAAGTGTAGACGGATATGATTCGTCAATGCCAGATTTTGTGCGCACCGTGAATTCAAGTCCGAGACCGGCGAGCAGTTCTTTTCTTCTTGGCGAATTGCTCGCCAATACGATTCTGTATTTCTTCAAGTTGTCAAGCATCTTTCTTTTACTATTTTGTTTTATTGCAGTTAATCACATATTGATATGTCACGAATACGCTTTACCATCCGAAGGCTTTGGAATTATGCATCCACAGATCTTGGCATTTGAGAACCTGCTCGATGACATCGCGCACGCATCCCATGCCACCACGCATGGGTGAAATATATTTGGAAACCGACTTTACTTCACTGCATGCGTCTGACGGACAACAAGGAAGTCCACAACGTGTGAGCACTTCATAATCAGGAATATCATCACCCATATAAAGCACTTCCTCATCCTTCAGGTTATATTTACGGCAAAGTTCTTCATAGGAATGTATCTTGACAGATGCACCGAGAACGATGTCCTTCAATCCGAGTCCTTCGTAGCGTCTGCGGGTAGCTTCAGATGTTCCACCGGAAATTATGGCAAGAATAAGTCCGCACTTGACGGCATGCTGCATGGCATAACCGTCCTTGATGTTCACAGTACGCATAGGACCGCTGTCGGGACTGAGCGATATGGTTTCACAGCTGAGCACTCCATCGACATCGAAGAACATTGCACGTATTTTTTTTAGGTCGTAATTTATCACAGCTTATAATAATTGATTGTTAGCAAAAAATTCATAACTGCATTCATTCGCCGGTAGACATCTTGTGTATGCTGTCGGACATGAGACGGTAGATATCCTGAAATACAGGTTTGTCGCCGAGAAGGTCGAGATGCTTGGCAATGACGTTCTCGTCGTATCTGACAGCAGGTCCAGTTTGAGCGTCCTTAGGGCTTATGGTGTGCACCTTGGCCGATGTTTCGTCGATGAGCGGAAGCATGACATCGAACGGCACACCGCAGGATTTGAGGATGTCTTCGGAAACGGCATAGCAGTGATTCACGAAATTACAGCAGAAGACCGCGGAAAGATGCAGATAACGGCGACGCGAGCTGTCGAGAACATAAACCGATGATGAAAGCTTGTGTGCCAAAGCATCGAGTTTATTAAGGTCTTCACTGTCATCGGCTTCGATGAAAATCGGAATGTTGGAAAAATCTACAATCTTGCTTTTAGAGAATGTCTGCATCGGATAGAATACTCCACGATGGCTGAAAGGTAAGGCTGTCATGGGCATACTGCCTGAGGTATGAACGAAAAGACGGTCCTCTCGTCCGTGCAGAAGTCGCGATGCTAGAGATTCAAGTACGGAATCTTTTACCGAAATGAAATAAATATCTGCATCGGATATGACTTCATCAATATCTGTAGTATGCGCACATTTAAGTTTCTCGGACAATGCAGATGCTGAATCTTCTGTACGACTGTATACCTGAACGACATCTATACCATTGGCCATCAACGACATTCCCAAATTTGTAGCCAGATTACCTGCTCCAACAAATACCGCCTTCATGATTGAATGTTTTAGTGAAAAAATTGATGTTTTACAAATGTAAATCAGATTCTATGTACATTATCCCACTTAAGTTTGCTCTCGTCCTGTTCCTTGCGCTCAATTGCCGGATAGCCGAAAGCAATGACAGAAAGAGCGTGCATGTTGGCAGGATAGCCGAGAAGCTCGCGCAAAACATCATCTGCGGAAACACCGTCTGCACGATTGCGGCATCTGATCTGAGCCCAACAGCTTCCGATGCCCAGTTCTGTAGCCTGATACTGCATAGTTACAGAAGCGATGGATGCATCTTCAATCCAAACATCAGAAGCATCGGCATCGCCAAGAACTACTACCGCAACTTGTGCTTCAGCAACAAAATCGGCTCCGGCAGACTTGCACTTGGATATTTCTGCCAACTTCTGCTTATCATCGACAACATAGAAATGCCATGAACGTGAGGACTTGGATGTAGGCGACATGAGAGCTGCTCTCAGTATGAGTTTCATGTCCTCGTCACTAATCTTTTCATCACTGAATTTCCTTATGCTTCTGCGTTTCTTCACAATATCTTTAAAGTCTGTCATAACCTTGCTTTGTTAAAATGAGATATACAATTGTATTAATATTTACAAAGATATACAATTAGTTTATGAATAGGACATTGCAACATCTAAATAAGGTAAAAGCAGAGGGAAATATTGGATAAATCAGTGGTAAAAGCAATCTGACAAGCCCGATGCAATATTTTGATAATATGTATAAAGTGCATATTTTTGCAAAAAAATACTGCTTGATATGGAATACTACAAAGTTACATTCGAGATAATGCCGGACACTCCGGCAAACAGAGAGATTCTGTCATTCATGATGGGAGATGCAGGCTTTGAAAGCTTTGTCGATGCAGACACATGCATTGAAGGATATATACAAAAGAACCTATATGACAAGGAACTTATTGAAAACACAATAGAAGGATTTCCGATATGCGATGTAAGAATTGATTTCAGCACCACTGATGCCGAAAACAAGGACTGGAACTACGAATGGGAACAGAACGGATTCAAACCGATAATTATCGATGACCTTTGCGTAATACACAGCACCATGCACAAGGATCTGCCGAAGCTAAAATATGACATCACAATAAACCCTAAAATGTCGTTCGGCTCAGGAAGTCATGAAACGACCAGACAATTGACAAGAATCATACTAAGCAGAAATTTCAATGGTAAAAACGTGCTCGATATGGGATGCGGAACCTTCATTCTCGGCATAGCGGCATCTATCAAAGGTGCTTCACACATCACAGGCATAGACATTGACGAATTCAGTACACAAAACGCAGAGGAAAACTGCAACCTTAACAGCATAGAAAATTATACAATCATACACGGTGATGCGTCATCAATAAATACATCGCAGAAATACGATTATATTTTTGCCAACATACATAAGAATATAATAATAAACGATTTGGAGAAATACGTATCCGCACTTGCAGAAAATGGACACATTCTCTTGAGCGGTTTCTACACAGAAGATGCTGACGACATAAGCAAACATGCTGAGACGCTTGGCTTAACAGTTGTCAATTCTTTTTCAGAGAACAATTGGACTGTGCTTGAGCTTGTCAGACGATAATCATATCAATATACACAGACAGAGCAAAAAAAACAATGAGTACGGCCCCATGTGGTTGCATACATATTTATAAGAAATACCTGCATCAACATGAGCCTGCGACGTACGCGTATCATCTAACCGTATCAGCAGGCTCTTTTATACAGAACTCCATGAGTTCATCTTTTGTTCCGTTGAAAAGATTCACGTCAACATATTGGTTTATACCAGAAATACGACCAGCATCTGTATGCTGCCAAAATTTCCACTCACCTTCGTATCTCAAAGAGTCTACATAGTAATGCGCTATCCAATAAGGATACTGATCGAACACAGGATCATTTAGATAAGAAGTTTTGAACTTATAAGATGTATAGAGAATAGGTTTCACGCCGTAATGCTTTTCAACAATATTCATCCACGTCAATACTTCACGGCGAAGTTCAGCAGGCTTATAGACTCCCAGATTTTCAACATCAAGAACAGGAGGCAAATCTCCAGGTTCCAACTGCACCATCTTGCAGAAATATTCCGCTTGTTTTTCCGATGGACTTTTGGTGCTGAAGAAATGGTATGCACCACGCAATATTCCGCTTTCTTTGGCTTTGTAGAAATTGAGATTGAAATTCTCATCAAGAATGTCCACACCTTCAGTTGCCTTTATGAAAATAAAACTAACCGGAGCACCTTGTATGTCGGCATTGCGCAGAAGTTCCCAATTGATTTCGCTCTGATAATGCGAAACATCGAGTCCCCTAACCTTTCCTGCCGGATATACAACGTCGCCATAAAGCGCTTTCCATCTGAACGAATAAGGACCTACAAAAGTTTTATAGAAAAAGAATACATACACCACAGCTACAACGACAATGAGCCCCCATAAAATCCAAGAAGGAATGCGGTGGAACCAACTTCGTCCGGCTCTGGAGCTACGGCGTCTGCTTCTAGCAGGACGCTTACCTCTGACTACATTCCTTTTCTCCCTACTTCCGCTCTTTTCTGCCATATTTTCTTTGTAGCTGAATGATTTAAAAATAAAAATGCAAGTGTATGCAAAAACTGACTGACAAAACGCTTTAACTTCAAAACATATAAAATGCAGTTCCCCGTACAATTCAAAGTACGGAGAACTGCCGTATCATAAGCCATTAAGGCTGGAAATGCAATTATTTGCCCTGCTCGAGCTTCAAAGTGATTGTAGACTGGTCACAAACTTCTGTAGGACCGAAGTACTGGATTGGACCTGGATACATGTAGCAAGTATTCTTAGCCCACTCATCACGCTTAGAAGCGAAGAACTTGAATGGTGCACCGTCAAGCTTAACAAGAGCCTTTCTGATTACAGGCTTCATTTCGCCGGCTCTCTTCTCGAGGTTCATCATCATTGTGATAGGCACACCACCTGCAATCCATTCTTCAGCTGGAGCAGTAGTGTTCTTGATGATTGACATATAGCCAGTCTTTCCGTTAGCAATCAAACGTGAAGCGTTGAAGCCGAGAGCATAGCAATAGTCAGCATCGTAGTTTGAAGGAGCTGCGCAACGTCCTTCATATCCGAAGAAGTGGTGCTGTGCAGCAAACTTGCCTTTGTACTTTCCTTCTGCAGCCATCTGTGCCAACTTGTCTCCAACCATGTGTGAGAGAAGCTTCTCTGTCTCAATAAGTGAAACCTGTACGTTTCCGTGCGGGTCACGGTCGAGTGCAAGCTGAGAAGCAACATCTGCAGGAAGAGAGTTGAATGTTGCAAGGTTCTCTGCTGAAAGATGAGCCTTAACGTAGTCGATCTGGTTCTCGCGTGCAACAGCCTTAGCTTCGTCTGTAGCAAGAACGTCGTTGAGCTCAGCGATGAGTTTCTTGATTGCAGGGATAAACTCAATCAAACCTTCTGGAATAAGAACTGTACCGAAGTTGTTTCCTTCTTCAGCTCTTGCTGCAACTACATCAGCAATCATACCTACAACCTGGTCGAGAGACATGTTCTTCTCTTCAACTTCCTCTGATACGAGGCATACGTTTGGCTGGCACTGCAGAGCACACTCCAATGCGATATGAGAAGCAGAACGTCCCATAAGTTTGATGAAGTGCCAGTACTTGCGTGCAGAGTTGCAGTCACGCTGTATGTTACCGATAAGTTCGCTGTAAGTCTTGCAAGCTGTATCGAATCCGAAAGAAGTCTCAATCTGGTCGTTCTTCAAGTCACCGTCGATAGTCTTAGGGCAACCGATAACCTGAACACCATAATTCTTTGCAGCATAGTACTCAGCAAGTACGCATGCGTTAGTATTTGAATCATCACCTCCGATAATCACAAGAGCCTTAATTCCGAGTTCGCGGATAATCTTTATACCGCTCTCGAACTGGTCAACCTTCTCAAGCTTTGTACGGCCAGAACCGATGATGTCGAAACCACCTGTATTGCGGTATTCGTCGATGATGTCAGATGTGAGCTCCATGTACTTGTGGTCAACAAGACCGCCAGGACCAAGGATGAATCCGTAAAGACGGCTATCAGGGTTGAGTGACTTGATACCGTCGAAAAGTCCAGAGATAACATTGTGTCCGCCTGGAGCCTGACCACCAGACAAAATTACACCTACGTTGAAAGGAGGAAGACTTACAGCTTCGCCTGGTACGAACTCGATTACAGGCATACCGTAAGTGTTAGGGAACATTTTCTTGATTTCTTCCTGATCACCTACTGATTCTGTAGGCGTACCTTCTTTAACCTTAACGGCACCTCTGAGGGCCTTTGGCAATTTAGGCTGATAAGCAGCTCTTGCGATCTGCAATGCACTTTTTTCCATAAAATTAATTTTAAAATTATAATTAATCGGTAGTTTACTTTTTAACCATACAAAGATAGTGATTTTTTACAACATTTTTCCATAAAACACTTTACCGTGCCGCTATTTAATAAAAAATTCATATCTTTATTGCACATAACAACTATTATAAAAATACAAAGATTATGGCTAAAGGAAAAAGAAGGCTCAAAAAGACCATCAACTACATCATGCAGGACCTGACTGTAGCAGCATTGGCAAATGAACTCAACGGACAGGATGCTGAAAAGGCAAGAGAACTGCAGATCAAGATTCTGAAGGCAAACGCCGAATACATATCTCGTCTTTCACACGTAGAACCAGGAAGCACAAAAGCATTCTACAAGAAACTGCATGACGACCTAGACAAGGACATCAATTCCATTTTGGAAGATCTGGCTCAAATGTAAGCCGAAGTGCATACACGCACATAAAAAAACAACAGCAAAAACTTTGGACCGTTTCCTATATAATACATAAGAAAATCTGCCCACACAACAACTTGCACCTGTTAATGCAATGGAAGGCAGAAATGATAAGGAAAACGCCAAAGACTGTTAGAAGAGATTCAAGAGAATGTTACAACAAATAAACAACATTCTTAACTAGGGATATTCAGTAAATGTCCCTAAAAAGTAATATGGCATATAAAGTCGATAGA
>ERZ824598.336-NODE-336-length-78995-cov-3.540803_pt1 | contig 78995 bp, 90 predicted proteins | sample MGYA00519934_ERZ824598 | MGnify/ENA primary metagenome ERZ824598 (study PRJEB31778, sample SAMEA3449177) | human gut metagenome | biome: human gut; feature: human-associated habitat; material: faeces | place: United Kingdom | collected 2010/2012 ...
ACGATCACTTTTCCCCGTAAGGCAGCTGGTAGAGCACAACCTTAGGAGAACAAATCATAGCTCTCTGCATGGTCCGTCTGGTGCGTTGGGATGTGCCAAATTCCTTGATTTACCGCGGTTTTTGCCGGATGACGTTATCTTGCCGTGATGCTCAATATCATGTGTTCCATAGCTTTTCCCAGCGTCCAATTAGCAAAATATTAGCAAAAGCAAAATCTCGGCTGTCCAAGAATGTCCCTCGTTGGGTATCGCTATGTAAGTTAATCATAACAAATCCGACCCTAAAAAATCAAGGGTCGGATTTGTTTATAGGGTAGAATTAAAATATCTTTGGAGAGGATGTCACAAGTCTTCCTGGCCAGAATACGATTTTATCGTGGATTGGCCAAGTCGTGACCGAGTAAACCCCATCAGTTGAAAAGGATTTCGGCTATTTCTTATCATAAGAGCCGATGTGTACACATCCGGCTCTTACTATAAGTAACTATAAGTATGAGAGACAGTTTCAAATTATGAGACTGTCTTTAGCTATGCCAAGAAGGAGGAATGCCCCTATGAAATGTCTGCTCAAATACCAGTGGGTCAAGCTGCCCAGAACCCACCTGCCCCAGGGCAAGGGGCTCATGGGCTATTGGGCCAGACTGGCTTCCAGGGCGGCATTTCGCAAGGGACAGGTCCGCTATTGCGGCCATGTCAATGATGTCATGCCCGGTATGTGGTCTGGGGGCGTGGTGGGACTCAAGAGCATTCTGGGCGTCAAGAACCGCACACGGGCGCTGGAGATCATGGACCGGCTGCAGGAACTGGGATATATCGAATACAGCCTGGACACGGCCACTAAGAAGCAGAGCTACTATATCAAGGACTGGGTCGTCAAATGCTCCGGTGCGGAATGCATGGACGGAGCTGTCTACACCACCGAAGGCTACGGCTTTCTCTGCCTTCCCCGCAGCATCACACAGCGGCTGGCGGAGCAGAATCACACATTTGAGGAATCAGACGCATGGCTGGATCTCTGGTGCCATACCACTTGGCAGGATCCGCGCAATGCGTTTTCTTTTTTTGCGCCGGCCGTCCAGTACGGCTCCTATGGCGCCGCATTGACTTTGGAGACCTTGGGACAGCGGTGGAACTGGGAAAAGACAAAGGTATGGAGATTTTTCAAAAAGCATGGGGATGCCTTCGCTCTGTACCGTCTGCCCGGCGCCTATGGCTGTCTCGTTTTTAATAAACTGTACCCGGCAGGTACAGAGGTTTCACTGCCCAGCTATGCAGAGATCGAGCGCATAATTGGGCAAATACGCATTTCAGCCGGGAATACGCATATTGCGGGGACGGATAACCTCAGGCTAAACAAAATGATCCTCTGGTATAGCCGGAGCATCGCTGCGCAGCCGGAGCTCCAGTCTGGAGAAACAGCGCAGCAAGGCCGCGTTGCACTTTCGGCCCCTATAATACGCGCGTATCTTTCTCTGTGTTGGAATTGTAAGAATTGTAGTTATGACTGCGGAAGGTTGAGTAGTACATCCCCAGCCGTTACTGCGAATCACATACGCGGGCCCTGTGCCCGATGCTACAACGAAAAAGCAAAGGAGAATCCCCATGAGCAAACATCAAGACAGCGCGAATAAGGCGCTTTATGAGCAGCAGGAGAGCCAGCTTTCGGCCCAGTCCTCTGCCTTTATCAACCTCTTGACCAAACGAGGCATTTTGGAAGACCGCGAGATCGACAACGACCGGATCCGGCAGGCGCAGAAGGAGAAAAAGCGGAATATGTATCACAATACCCTCCTGCTCCTCCAGCATTATCGGAACATCGTCTGGGCGCTGGAGTGCTTTCCCGCAACCGTTGCAGAAGAACTGGATCACCCGCTGGGTGACCTGGATGCCTTGCTGGACAGGATGGATCTGGAGTTTGGCATGAACAACCGCAAGCTGGAGAGCCGCATGGAGAGCGTGCGCAAATCAAGACTGCTGCTGGATCGGGTCAATGAGGCGCTCAGTGTTCTCAAACGAAAACCGGAAAACGGTGCGAAGATGTACGAGCTGATCTACCTGACCTACATCGCCCCGGACAAGTTGAGCCACACCGACCTGCTTTACCGGCTGGACATCTCATCCCGGCACTATTACCGGCTTCGCCAGCAGGCCTTCACAATTCTGTCCATTCGGTTGTGGTCGGCACCCGCCGGTGAGGTGGATTCCTGGCTGGAGGTGCTGACGCTGCTGGAGAGTATCTGAGCGGAAACGGGATGGCGGAAAAAAGGCGGAAAATTGGCAAGGTGTGCGCCGATGACATGGGAATGGGAAAATGTTAAACTGATAGCGTCCAATAGTAGGACCGGACACAAGAGTCGCCGTTTCATGGAGCTTTTGAGCTTCTTCGGAACGGCGTTTTTTTGTGCCCGGAAGATGAAAACAGGAGGTAAAGACATGTCAAAGCAACTTGTTTCGGGCAAGCAGCGGCGCATCAGGGAACTCTACTGGTCCATGGTCGGCGCTGCCTGCGCACTCATCATCTCCGTACAGCCGGTGATGGCGGAGACGATCTGGGATCGCTTTTCCGCAATCATGCAGGACATCTACGGGCAGCTGGTCGCAATCAGTACCATCGTGGCGGTGACCGTTGCAGCCATTGCGCTGATCGTCCGTATGATTTCCCGCAACCAGCGGGCGGTGGATGAAGCGACGAGCTGGCTGAAAAGGATCGTTGTCACTTGGATTGTCCTGAACACGCTGGGTTTTATCGTCGCCTATCTGCAGCCCCTCATCTCCGGCGGTCAGTACACAGGCTAAATCGGCGAAAGGACCAGATGGGAGCTTCGGCTTTGAGATGGAAATAGACACGGCTGGCTGCCGTGCCTATGACCGTAACTATATTGTAGGAGGTGATTTATTATCTTAGACTGGATTTTTGAAGGCATCGTCACCTGGATATCGAGCATTGCCTCGCAGATCATGGATGCGGTATCCGGCATTTTTCTGGGCGCTCTCGGCGCAGACATGACCGCAATGGAGGAATACTTCCCCTTCATCACTGCGGCCTTTGACATCATGCAGTACACCGCATGGGCGGTGCTGTTTTTGATCACCGTCTGGCAGCTGTTCCGTGTGTTCGGCGGTCCAATCACCGAGGCTGAGAACCCCTGGCAGCTGGTAGCCCGCAGCGCCATCTTTGCGCTGCTCATCGGGTATGCAAAGCCGATCTTCATGATCACGCTGGACATCGCCCGCGCACCCTACACAGCCCTGATGGACTTGACCATGACGGCGGAGGACTTCACCTTTGCGGGCGTTGAGCAAGTACTCACCAATGGGCTTGTGACGCTCGTATCCACAATCACAATCGTCGCTCCCATACTGGTTCTGATCCTGCTCATCGCCCTTGGGTGGAACTATTTCAAACTGCTTTTGGAGGCGGTCGGGAGATATATCGTGGTCGGTGTGCTCTGCTACACCTCGCCCCTGGCCTTTGCCATGGGCGGCTCGAAAGCAACGAATCAGGTATTCAAAAGCTGGTGCCGCATGGTGGGCTCGCAGCTCCTGCTGCTGGTACTCAATGTCTGGTTCCTGCGAGGTTTCAACTCCTCGGTGGGTCAGTACATCAGCAACGGCGGCGCATTAAGCTCCGGGCAGGGCTCCATATTTCTCTGGCTTTTCTGTGCGCTCGCATTCCTCAAAACCGCGCAGAAGTTCGACTCTTACCTTGCGGCCATGGGGCTCAATGTGGCGCAGACCGGCTCCAGCATGGGTATGGAGCTGCTGATGGCGGCGAGAGTCATCAGCGGCGTCGGCCATGGGGCTCGAAGCGCAGGAAGCGTTTTCCGCGGCGGGAGTACGGCGACCGGGACCGGTGCGGCGGCAAGCGGCTTTGCTGCAGGCTTTGCCAGCAAATTTAAGGGCAACTCCTATGTTCGTGACGCCGTTGTTGACGGCGGCACGCGCATGGGCATGGGCGGCAGCGTCGGCTTTGTCGGACGCGCCTTCGGCGGCGTTGCAGCCAGAAACGGCGCTACGCTCACCGGGGAGTCAATCTCCTCTGTGGCAGCCCGTCCTTCCGGCGTCTCCGGCACCATTGCGGGCGACATCGCTGACCGCAGCCTGGGCAACTATATGCCTCAGCTGAGCGGCCACTCTTTGAAAGACACGCAGATCACCGGCGGGCACATCAGCACAACGACCACCGGCGCCGACGGAAAGAGCAGCAGTGTGGAAATGTATAACGCTGCACAGTTTGAAAAGCCCTCTGCGCCTCACTCCGTGGTCACGGCGTCGGATGGCAGCACCTGGTATCAGATGGCCAGCGGCGAAGGACGCGGTGCGTTCTATGATGCGCCTGAGTTTACCGGCAGCGCGACAGAAGCTGCGCAGGTGGCGGCTGCTTTCCCTGGCGCCGCCGAGGGGACAACACTTCGCACGGTTGGGGATGGCGTTATCGAGGCCAGCAGAGAATCTGGCAACAGCCTCTGGTACAACAGCGCATATTACAGTGAACCTGATGCGCCCCACACCATTATGCAGTCCGCCAACGGTGTGGACTGGTACGCCATGCAGCAGCAGGCTGAGGCTCCTGCCTTTGAGCAGGGCGACGCCGCTTCAGCCTATAACCAGGCGGTATTCCGCGACTTCATGCCCGGTTACGAGCAGCAGGTCGCACAGGTTGACAGCAGCCATCGTGAGGAGGGCCATTTCGAGGTCCGTCATGCAGATGGCTCAGGAACAGCTTTTTACGACACAGCCCGATATTCGGCGCCCCGCGGCGATTATCAGGTATACGAAGACAATCGTGGACAGCAGTGGATTGCCGTACACGGCGATCCCGCTGTGGAGCGCAGGCCTGTCTATGAAGACGGCAAGCCTGTCTACGATGGTGAGAATGTCCGCACAGTATCGGTGGAATCCGTTCGGTATAAGTCCACGCCCAGCCGCTTTGGGGAACCGGAGCAGCGCAAGGATATCGAACCGAAACCGCCAAAGCGTAAGAACTAATCTCATGCACACTGCGATGGCCGGATGGAAACTGTCTCTCCGGCCGTCTGCTGTGTGCGAATTATTCAGAAATATAGCCGCTTTCTGCGGCTTGACATACTGGAGGTGAAGAAATGGCAGAGCCCGACAAAAGGCAGATGGGCGACGGCGCCGACAACTATGCTGAGGGCGCAAAACAGATGGCGAACGCCGCCAAACAGGCTGGCAAGGAGACGGCCAAGCAGGCGGCGGCAGCCGGCGCTGAGGCAACGGCAAACGCCGCAGCCGCAACTGTCCAAGCCGGCGTCGAGGGCGGAAAGGCTGTTGCTGAGGTCGCCGCCGGTACTGCTGCGGGCGGTCCCTGGGGCGCAATTCTTTCCGCTGCCTGGGCGCTCCGTCATACGCTATACAAGATTTTGATCTGCATCTGCCTCTTTTTCCTGATTATCATCATGCTGATTGTATCCTTGCCATCCATTATTCTCAACAGCGTATTCGGATTAGATGGGACGATGGTAGATATGGAGAACCCGACAACGCTGATGGATTCCTATAACGACCTTGCGGCGGACGTCTCCGCCGCTGTTGACGGTGGTTACACGCTGTCTCTTGAAAAAGTCGAGCAAATCATTGCCGACGGCGGATACGACTACGATATGAGCATGGAGGCGCTGATCAACTATGCGCAGAGCTCTGCGGGATACGACGTCAGTTATATCCTGGCCGCCTACTCCGCTTCCCTGCAGCAGCAGGGCACCAGCAAGGAAGACATGCTCGCAAAGCTCAGTAATGTGGCTGGCCGCATGTTTCCCGTTACATATGAGGAAAAAGAGGTGGAGCAGACCGTTCCGCTGACCTATTCGACCTACCGGGCGGTGACAGTCACAGTCGTGACCTCACAGGCGCAGACGGGCACGATCAACGGTGTGCCGCAATATCGCTATACCACAGCGAGAAGGACCTACTATGAGCCGGACGGCGCTGAGACCACCACGGAAGCGGTGACGAAAACTGCCTATACGCCCGTCACAGTATCCATTCCCATCTACAGCGGCGGGTCGATCACCGGCACCCGCAGCGAGACCTACTATGCGCAAGCAGGCACAGAGACGGTTGCTCCGGAAACCGAGATCGTGAAATACGTGGAATGCACCATACATCCCTTTGATTCATCGGTCATCATCGACGCCTTTGGCATCGACCCGGACGCTACCTATGACCAGTTCAATGTGACCTACAGCGTGGCCATCCAGAACATGGCCAACTCTCTCAAGATGACGCTCTACGGCACTTTGGGCAGCGGGCAAATGGTTCCGCTGACCGATGCCGAGCTGATCGCCTTCGTCAATCGCCAGAACTGTAACGCTACAAGAAAGCATATCCTTACCACCGCTTTGTCTCTGGTAGGCAAGGTTCCCTACTTCTGGGGCGGTAAATCTGCGGCAGGCTGGAATGACGAATGGAATACGCCCAAGCTCGTCACCTCCACCGGCTCCAACTCCACCGGCACGATCCGTCCTTATGGGCTGGATTGCTCCGGGTTTACCGACTGGGTCTATAAGACGGCGCTCGGCGTGAGCCTCTATGCCGGGACGTGGAATCAGTGGGACAACACCTATGCCATCACGGAGGACGAGCTTCTTCCCGGCGATCTCGGCTTTATGGCGGCGCCGGGCACCGTTCCGGTGAACCACGTCCTGATTTACGCAGGCGTGGGTGACAACGGCGAGCAGATGTGGGTACATTGCTCCAGCGGCAGCGGCGTGGTGCTCAACTCCCCGGACTATGTGACGCAGTACCGCCGGCCCGCCAATGTGGATTTTGACGCCGCAGTGCCAGAGTCAACCACCCGCACGCCGCTCTCTACATTGAAAGTTGAAGTCACTCATTACTGCGCCTGTTCAATCTGCTGCGGCAGCAATGCGGATGGCATCACCGCCAGCGGCAAGACAGCCGCCAGAGGAATGGTTGCCATGTCCAGCCACTACCCATTCGGCACGCAGATCATGATAAATGGCACGATGTATACCGTGGAGGACCGCGGCGGCTCGGGAATCGAGAACGATATTCACCGGGTTGACATCTTTGTGCCGGATCACCAGGAGGCGCTGCGTCTAGGCCGTTATACGACGACAGCCACGATTTACAGGTTAGGCAGGTGATTTTATGGACGAGAAAGAGTACAGCAATGTTTACGCCATCCCCGCAAACTATACCGACAGCGGCAAGCTATTGGGCGGGATGATTGAGACGCGCAACGCCATAGAAACGGTGCTGCTTGTCGCTGCGGTGGGATACCCGGAGCTTTTTGTGATTCCCATGCCCGGCACGATCCGCATCGTGGTCATGACGCTGACGCTGCTGCCGCTGGCGGTTATCTCGGTGATGGGCGTGGATGGAGGCTCGCTGTTTCAATATATCGGGCATATCATCCGCTTTTGGACGCACCGGAGAAAACTGCATTTCAGGAGGATAGGATATCGCTATGACCAAAGCCAAATCAAAAAGAAAAAGCGCCAAAAGCGAAAAGCTTGAGTTCGTTCAGGACTTTCTGCCAATCAGGGATCTGAAGAACGGCATCATTGAAACGACGGACGGGCGCTATATTAAGATACTGGAGATCGAACCGATCAATTTCACGCTGCGCTCCGATGAGGAGCAGTTTAATATCATCAGCAGCTTTGCCAGTTGGTTGAAGATCTCACCCACGCGCCTGCAATTCAAATCCATCACCCGGAAGGCGGACTCAGATAAGCATATCGCCATGATCCGGGAGGAGCTGGATGCAGAAGACAATCCTCAGTGCAAGGAGCTTGGCGAGGATTATATCAAGCTGATCAAAGACGTAGGCAATCGAGAGGCGCTCACAAGGCGCTTCTTTTTGATTTTTCAGTATGAGGCGATCGGCCGCAACGAGAGTGACGACTACGCAAAGATCTACGGCATGCTGCAGTCAGCCGAACAGAATGCACGGGCCTATTTCGCCCAGTGCGGCAACAGCATTATCCAACCCAAGGACCCGGACGAGGCCACGGCGGAGATGCTGTATATGTTCTTCAATCGGCGCTCCTGTGTAGACGAGCCCTTTTCCGCCCGGGTCAACCGCGTGGTAGTCGATACCATGGCGGCTAAAAAGAAGGTTATCGGCCTCGACCCCGTCCCGCATATCCGCATGGCGCATTTTCTGGCGCCCCGCGGCATTGATCTGAGCCATTACAACTACATCATCATGGACGGGCTGTACTACTCGTTTCTTTACATCAAAGCAAACGGGTATCCCAACCGGGTCCGGGCAGGCTGGATGTCCTCGCTCATCAACGCCGGGGACGGTATTGATGTGGATGTGCATCTGAGGCGGGAGAACCGCAGCAAGACCATTGATAAGGTGGCGCAGCGAATCCGTCTCAACCGCACCAAGCTCAAGGGGATGCAGGACACCAGCACCGACTATGAGGAGTTGGCGAATTCCATCCAGGCGGGATATTTCATCAAAAGCGGGATTGCCAACTATAACGAAGATCTCTTTTACATGAGCGTGTTTATCACGGTCTCGGCGAAAACCTATGAGGAGCTTCTGTGGCGCAAGCAGCAGATGGTGGATATGCTCAAGAGCATGGACATGTACACCAGCGAATGCAATTTCCAGCAGGAGGCGGCATTGCAATCGGTGATGCCCTTTTTGAAGATTTCCCCGAAGCTGGAGAAGAAGGCGCAGCGCAATGTGCTCACCAGCGGCGCCGCCTCCACTTATATTTTTACCAGCTTCGAGATGTCGGACGACACCGGCGTGCTGCTGGGCGTCAACCGGCACAACAACTCGCTGTGCATCGTGGATCTGTTCAACACCAAGATGCACAAGAATGCGAACCTGAATCTGCTCGGCACTTCGGGCGCAGGAAAGACGTTTACGATGCAACTTCTCGCCCTCAGGATGCGGATGCGCGGCATCCAGTGCTATATCCTGGCTCCCATCAAGGGACATGAGTTCCGCCGCGCCTGCAATAAGGTTGGCGGCGAGTTTATCAAAATCGCACCGGGCTCGCCGCACTGCATCAACGTGATGGAGATCCGGCACACGATCTCGCCGGAGATGGAGCTGATCGATGAGATTGACTACAGTGAGCTGGACTCCATGCTCGCAAGGAAGATCCAGCAGCTCATGACCTTCTTCGGTCTGCTCATACCGGACATGTCCAACGAGGAGGAGCAGATGCTGGATGAAGCCCTCATCAAGACCTATGCGGAGTTCGGCATCACCCACGACAACATTTCCATTTATGAGGACATTACGGCCACTCCGCCGAAGATGAAGCGGATGCCCATCCTGGGCGATCTGCACAAGCATCTGCTGGAAAACCCTATGACGCAAAGGCTGGCGGCCATCATCAGCCGCTTTGTTACCGGCTCCGCCCAGAGTTTCAATCAGCAGACCAATGTGGACTTGAGCAACAAGTATATCGTCCTCGACCTGTCCGAGCTAAAGGGCAAGCTCCTTCCCGTTGGTATGTTCATTGCGCTTGATTATGTTTGGGACCAGGTGAAGTCTGACCGCACCAAGCGCAAGGCCATCTACATCGATGAAATTTGGCAGCTGATCGGGGCCAGCTCGAACCGGATGGCCGCTGAATTTTGTTTGGAGGTTTTTAAGGTCTGCAGGGGCTTCGGAGCGTCAGCCATTTGTGCGAGTCAGGATCTCTCCGATTTCTTTGGCCTCGAAGACGGGAAGTATGGGCGCGCCATTATCAACAACAGTAAAAACAAGATCATTCTCAATCTGGAGCCGGATGAGGCGCAGTACGTGCAGGAAACGCTCAAGCTCACCCGCACGGAGATTCGCGCCATTACCCAATTTGAACGCGGCGAGGCGCTCATCAGCTCCAATAACAACAAAGTGCCGGTGGTGGTAAAGGCGTCCAAGACAGAGACGGAAATGATAACCACAGACCGGGCCGAGCTGGAGGCCATCCTCCGTGAACGGCAGAAAGAGAAAACGCATAGTGCTTAAAATGCGTATTCCCATCAAAATACGCACAATCAGGAGGTGAAATCGAAATGCTGCTTGATGATGAAAGGCATGTGGTCAAATGGCTCTCCCAATACGGTGCACTTCCCAAAGCACAGGTCATCCGCCTGCTTCGGGATAAATCGCCCCAGACAGCGGAAAAGATCATCCGCAACCTCAAACGGGATCTGCGGATCTCCGATGTGGGCGGCGGATATTACCTGGGGCTGGACGACATGTGCAAGCCCGACCAGCGCATTATCCTTGCGGTGTGGGTGCTGCTGCGCTTTATCGACTATGTGGACCCCATGGCTCACTACCCGGCGGTGTACCCGTCACAGCTCTTCTTTTTGAAGGGGAATACAGGCTACGAAATTGTTGTCCTCTATGACGGCGAACAGCACCTGACCAAGCTGTTGCAGCCCCAGGACGAGGACATGAAATACATCATCGTCTTGCCCAACATCAACATGGCGCCGCAGCTCATTTTGCCGCAGGCGCCATGCTTGTTTGCTACCGTCAACTTCTCCGGGCAGGAGGAGCCGGACATTACATTCTATGCGGAGGAGGTTGCAGCCAATGGAAACGAACGAATCCTTTGCCCGGACGCTGGCTAAGTTTGAAAATCAACTTCGAAAGCTGGACATGGCGGCGAAAAACACACGCTATATGTTTGAGATCGGCAATATGGAACTCGCCTATGAGGTGGCGCTTCGTCTGGCGGACGTCAGCGAGCGCATAACCCTTTTGGCTCGGGCACTGCCGGCCTACACCGGTAATCCCCTGGCGGCGCAGGATGTGGAAAACCTGATCCGGCAGCACATCTCTGTGGAGATCGGGTTTACCATGGAAGGCTGGTTTTGTGTGCGGATCCCGCTTTTGCTTCCCAAGAAGGAAGCAGGCTCGGCGAATTATATCCGCTCCTTCCTCTATCCGGCTATACGGGAGTTCTTCGCAGATAAACCGCCGGTGCGGTATTCCGACTGCGTGCTGATCTACCGGCATGTCTATGATCAAAGACGCCCGGAACGGCAGCGGAGGGACCATGACAACATTGAGATCAATATGGTGTCGGATATCATCGCCCTGTATGTGATGGACGATGACGCACCCTCTCTGTGCCGCCATTATTACTGCAGCGCAGCCGGCAGCGAGGAGCGCACTGAGGTCTATGTAGTTCCGACGTGCGACTTTCCGAACTGGCTGATTACCGAAAAGGTGATCCCGGACGAGGGGGTGATGCTATATGAAAACGACCCGGGAAGGGGCAAAAAAGGTATGTAAAAACGGCCTGAAATGCGGCTCTCAAGAATACAGCTGTTTGAAACCCTCCAAAACGCCGGAAATACGGGCGTTTCCGAGGGCTTTTCTGTGGGGAAATTCCGACATCGAGAGCAGTCATGATGTCGGAAAATGCCCGCATGCTTGGGTTTGAAAAAATGCTCACCCTGCGACCCGGCAGTCAGGCGCATCGGCTCGTCACTACGCTTGCCATCACCGGCGAATACCCTGTTTGCACTCTGAAGCTGCTCGGCAATGAGCGTGTGATCAAGGCGCTTGTTCACAGGCTGACATCCATTCAGGAGATTCGCAACCCTGAAACTGGCGAGCGCATCACGACAAAGCTGCTGCAGTTGAGTGGCAGGGGCTCTGCGAAATCCGTTCGGTTCTACAAGGGCGCTCTCCCCATACTGGAATGGATCCATCCCGACGCCTGCCGATATTACATGGAGTCTTTCTGGGGACATCGCTTCCCCGGCGATGCGGCGCATCGGGATCGCAATCTGCGTGTCGCCGAGGCGATGGCTATGTGCGCTGGCTCCGGAATCGAGTCCTGCCCATATGCCCTGCCCAAACTGCAAAACAGGGAGATACGCCGGACAGTGCCTGGCACGCCCGTCTTTTACCTGGCGAGGGACATTAAGAAAATCAGTCTGGCAGAGCAGAACAAAACCATGTTCGCACGCATGGTGGGCGCCCTGTTTTATCCTGGCGGCTGCTACGCTGTGTATAACTCCCGCAGCGCAGCGATGAAATGGAACGGGATGGGCGAGTTTAAGGCGCTGCACAATCTGATCGAGGTCGCCCGTATGAATGCCAGTCTTCAGGAGCTGGACTCGGCGGTTTTGTTTGGTGAGTCTGGGGAAACGGCGCTGCAGACGCTGCTGGAATCCGAGAAGAGCCGGCGGCTGGAGCTGCGCTTTGACGGAATCTACCGCCATGTGCATTTCATCCCCATGAATGCCGACGGAATGCGGCGACTTAGAATGCTCACTCTCCCAGACTGGAATGAAAGGCTGATGGATCTGCTGTTCGAGCCCGGCAGCAGGTCATATAATAAGGGCTTCATGGAATACGACGCCTGTGTGGACGGCGTTTATATATTTTCGCATCTGGATGGCGACCTTGCCAGGCTCATCCGCTTCCGCGAAGCAGTCAATCCCCAGACCGGACGGTTTGAGGTGCTCTGCTTCCCGGACCAGGTGCCCCTCCTCCGGGAATATCTGGCCCCGCATGTTACGCTCAAGACCATCGACATGGACTCGGTGGAGGCGGAGCTTGGGGCCGGATCGGAGGAGTTACTTGAATGATAAGACCCGGAAAATAGGAATCATCGCCGCCGCCATACTGGGTTCGGCGGCGCTCTTTTACCTGGGCGGAATGCTTGGCCAGCTGATGGAGAACTATGACGCATGGCTGAATGCCGGCGGTATGACGGGTCAGGCAACACTCGCCTCGGTAGACTGGAATCCGCTTGTGTGTTTTCGCTTCGCCTTCAGCAGATCCGGACTCAAAGGGCTTGGCTTCCTGATACTGGCCGGAGCGGGTATCGCAGCCTATGTAAAGCTGCACGACCGCTTCAGCAGTAAGGATTACGATCCCCGCGGGTTTACCCGCAGCAAATACGGTACCTATGGCACCGCTGCCTGGATGAGCGATAAGGAAATGCGAGAGATTCTGGAGGTGAAATCGTTCGAGCAGGCAGATGGCGTCATTCTCGGAGAGAAGAATGGTTCTGCCGTCTGCTTACCCCAAAACACCAGACTCAACCGGCACATCGCTGTATTCGGTGCGTCCGGGACCATGAAGTCCAGAGGCGTCATCCGTCCGGCGCTCTTTACTATACTGAAACGCGGGGAATCCGCAGTGATCACAGACCCCAAGGGCGAACTCTACAGCGACACTGCCGAGATGTTCCGCAGGAATGGGTATGAGGTGAAGGTGTTCAATCTCGTGAACCCGGCGCATGGCGACTCGTGGAACTGCATGTCTGACCTGAACGGCGACACCCTGCTGGCGCAGGTGCTCGTAAACGTCATCATCGCCAACACCAGCGAGGGCAAGGGCGACCATTTCTGGGATAACGGCGAGGCCAATCTGCTCAAGGCGTTGGTTCTATATATCGACCAGGACAGGAGCCGTAGCCCCGCAGAGAAAAACCTTGCCGCAGTCTACCAGCTGCTGACCCGTAACAGCGAGCGGCAGCTGACCGCCCTCTTTGAAAAGCTGCCACTCGACCATCCGGCCCGTGCGCCCTTTAATCTGTTTGCGCAGGCGAGCGACACCGTCCGCTCCGGCATCGTCCTCGGTCTGGGCACGCGGCTCCAGGTTCTTCAGAACGAGGCGGTCCGCAATATCATCAGCCGCAGCGATATCGATCTAACAGCTCCCGGCAGGCGCAAATGCGCCTATTTCGTCATACTGAGCGACCAGGACACGACGATGGCATTTTTATCATCCCTGTTCTTCTCGTTCCTGTTCATCAAGCTCACCCGGTATGCGGACAGCACACCGGAGATGCGCTGCGCAGTGCCCGTCAATCTCATCTTTGATGAGTTCAACAATGTGGGAAAGCTGGGCGGCGCAGCAGACGGTTCAGATTTTGCCAGGACGCTCTCAGTCATCCGGAGCAGGGCCATTTATGTGATGCTGGCGGTGCAGAGCCTAGGGCAGCTGCAAAACCGGTACCCCAACAACCTCTGGGCCGAGATTATCGGCAATGTGGATCTGCAGCTCATGCTCGGATGCACGGACGACGTTACAGCGGACTACTTTTCCGTGCGCAGCGGGGATATGTCTATCGAAGTAAACTCGACCATGACCGTCAAAAAGACCATTGCCGTCGCCCAGGTTATCCCTCAATACCGTCATACCGAGGGGCAGGGCAAGCGGCGGCTGCTCACACCGGACGAGGTGCTCCGGATACCAAACGATGAACTCCTTGTGGTCATCCGCGGGCACAATGTGCTCAAGCTTCGCAAGCTGGACTACGAAAAACTGCCGATGGCAAAGCAAATCGTCCGCACGAGCATCATGGACTACAGCCCGGCGCCGGCATTTGTCCAACCGTCCCAGACTGATTTTACCCCGCCGCCGGAGGAGCAGAAACCGGCAGGTAAGAAACGAAAGAGCCTATACAGCTCAGCTGCACCGCCAACTGAATTTTAAATAGGCTCTCGGAATCTTGAGTAGATTTCACCCTCAGACCGGGGCCGGACAACGAGAGGGGGTAGATAGACCCGAAAAGCGAAATGGCAACGGAAATTGGCAAAGCAAAGCAAACGTATAGCTGGATACGCCTTTTCAAGAGTATTCAGTTTCCCCGTTTAGGCAGCGGCTTTTAGTGCTGTTCGGAAGGCCGATTCATGTGGCAAGTCCCATGCCACTAAGTGTTGGAGCATCATAGTGGCGTAGAGGCGACAGTACCACATTTTCGAGCAACGGTGGTGTCCGCCCTCCAGATTGAAGTCGTTTTTAATACGCTTGTTGCACCGTTCAGAGGAAGTCCGGGCAGCGTATTCCGTTTCCCACTCTGCTGAGTCCCGTGGCGGGATATTGATGAGACGAGGATTGTCTTTCATGGCGAGGTGGACAGTGGGGCCAAACTTGGACGAAGAACAAGGATTTTCGCATGAGCAGACACCGGATATCCGGTTCGTCAGAGGGCATCGGAACTTAGAGCGGCGCTTGGCCAGTTCAACTCCATCGTGTCGCATTTTAAGTCCAGCCAAACAGACAGGGACGCCATCACCACCAATGGTGAAGTCATCCTTGTATTTCTGCTTAATCCCCCGCTTCACATTCAAATCAATGAATGGAACGATGTGATTTTTCCGGCAGTATTCGTAAACAGGCATAGCATCGTGGGCGGAGTCCAGCAGCAGTTTAGACACTGTGAAGTCCGGCAAGAAGGTCTTCATTGTGAAAAAGGTGTTGGCAAACCCCAAAGCATCGTGGCGAGAGGCCGAATGCAGCAAAGGAAACACCGGCAAATCGTTCTCAGAGTCTGAAGCAGTGAACATATAGAGGGCATAGCCGTTGTAGAAGCGTCCTCTGTGTGAATCCCAGCCACTATCACAGTCCGGTTGCGAAAAATACCTGTTGCACGAGCAATCTGAAATGCCCTGTTCTTTGCACTTACACAGCCTCATTTTGCGTTGCTGTGCTGAGGTTGCGACGGGGGTTCCATCCCCAGAAAGAGCCAGAGCAGACGGGTTGATTAAACCCCTGGCAGTTGACTCGTCCAGAAATTCCTGCTTAAACACCTTAAAGAGAAGAGCATAAGGCTGCTTCTCAGAAGGAGCCTGTTTTTCAAGTTGCTGAATCAGCTCACCAACAGTCAGTATTTCAACTGATTCGGCCTTTTCTCCCTTCTTAGGCTTCTTCACCTTCCGCTTGGGCGGTTGTTCGTGGGGCTGTATGTTGCTCGTGTCAAGCTGCCAGAGTCGGGAGAAGAAGTTTGCAAAGGTGCCAATTCCAGGCGTATCTCCAAACTTGAATCCGCTCAGGATGGCGTAAGCAGGCACCGTTTTCATCTGTTCTACCCACTTCGTGTAGGACGGAACCCCCAAGGCGATGGACAGCAAAACAGAGCGCAGCATACAAGACGGAGGTCTTGGTTTTGGTCCAAACCGGGAGTAGCACTCCTGCATGAGCGTGTCAATGCCCGTCAGGTTCTTCTCCCAAAAGCACTCGGCAATGTCCAATAGCCTATCCGGCAATTCTGCCGGGTTGGCATAGTGGTTGCGCAACTGCTCAACCACAAAATTCTGGTAGGCCATATGGCCACCGGGATAAATCGGTAACATCGAAGTCGCCCCCTGTTCGCAAAAAGTCACTTCTGTAAACAAGGGCGCGAAGCGCCACATTTTTTTGGCCGTTTGTCAAGCCCTTTTTGAAAAAAAGTGGGTGATTTCGATAAAAAAGGAACCTCCAACCCAAGTGATTTCAATGGGTTAGAGATTCCGAGAGTCTATTTAATTGACAGGAGGAAATACCATGGCAACCAAAAAGAAAGAACTGATCCCCGAAGAAGAGATGGCTCTGGAGCAGCAGTCGCCTGAGGAAGGCGCTGCAGCAGATGCGATTTCCCAGACTGACACCGAGGCTTCTCTGGATGAGGTATCCCGGGCTGAAGAGGAGGTGATCTTGCCTGAAACAGACTCCCCCTCCCAGACTGATTCTGAATCTGCGCTGGAGGAGGAATTCAGCGCAGAAGGGGCTCATGAAGCGCCTGAAAAATCCGAGTCCCCTCAGACTGATTCAGAAAACACCGATTCCGGTGCGGATCCGATCGAAGACGGCGTCGTGAGTCCCCAAGAAAGCCCTCCCTCCCAGACTGACTCTGAAACGTCGCCGGGCGAACCTGAAGAGGCTCCGCCGGCCCGTAAAACCAGGAAACCCAGAGCGAAGAAATCCGAGTCTGACGCAGAGCCGGAAAAACCGGCGGAAGCCGCAGCGGCCGAACGCGCGACACGCCGCAGGCGCACTGCTGCCAGACCGAGTTCACCGGTGGTATCCATCGACGACCGGCTGGGCGTTGAGACCGATGCGGAAAAGGCCAGAAACGACCTGCTTGACCTGGTGGAATCCCTCAAGACCAGACGGATATTGACCGGGACGATCCAGGGCGTGGAACGACCGGCCGACAACCCATCCCGTTCTCTCGCAGTCATTTACCATGGCGATATCAAGGTTATTATTCCAGCAGAGGAGGCGGTGGAACCGCCCGATGATTTTCGAGGCCGCATGCCGGAAGATGTGCTGCACTATATGCTCACCAAGAGATTGGGCGCAGAGGTGGATTTCATCGTCAAGGGCATCGATGAGAAATCCGGTCTCGCAGTCGGCAGCCGTCTGGAGGCCATGGCCGCCAAGCGCCGTGAATACTACTTCGGTGTAGACCGGGATGGAAATAACTTGCTGTATGAGGGCGTCTGCGCCGAGGCACGTGTCGTGTCGGTCATCCGGGCGGGCATCTTTGTGGATCTGTTTGGTCTGGAGAACTATATCCCTCTGCGGGAGCTGAGCTATCAGCGGATGCTGGATGCCAGCGCCAGCTTCCAGCCTGGGCAAAGGATTCTGGTGAAGATCCTGAGCATTGACCGCAGCGACCGGAATCATATCAAGGTGAACGCCTCCATCAAGCAGGCCGGTGAAAACCCGTATGAAAAGGCGCTGCGCCGCTACACAGTGGGCAACCGGTATGTGGGAACGGTCAGCATGGTAGATATGAACGGTGTATTCGTTTCCCTCGACGGCGGCATTGATTGTCTTTGCAGCTATCCCAAGCGTGGCCGCCCGCCCAGAGGCTCTCGCGTAACGGTGAGGATTCTGGGCATCAACAACGAGTCCAACCGAATCTGGGGTGCGATCACCCATATCGCCACACCCAGGTAGCTTTGCAGGAAATTGACCGCATAATACCTGCGATATCTGCAAATACTATTCTCAAAATCGCTTTACAATCGTGCTTTATAATGATATAATCAAAAGCACGATTGTAAAGGGCGAGGATGGTGATGCATGATGGACAGGATTTGGGAGCAGCTCATGAAAATAGCTGAGAGCAGCAACGGCTTTATCCGCACAGCACAGGTTGAGGAAGCGGGGCTTAGCCGGATGCATCTTGGTCAATATGTGAACGCCGGGAGGCTTGAGCGCATTGCAAAGGGTCTATATGTTCCAATCGACGGCGAAACCGACGAATATGCGCTCCTTCAGGCGCGCAGTTCCAAGGCGGTGTATTCCTATGGCACGGCGCTTTTCTTCTGGGGGCTGTCAGACCGGACGCCGCATGTTCTGGATCTCACAGTACCGCAAGGTACGAACATGACCAAAATCAAGCGTGACAACCCTGATGTTCGGATCCATTATGTGATGCCGGAGATTTACGGGCTTGGCCTTGCGGCAACAAAGTCGCCCCAGGGCGGCACGATAAGTCTGTATGATAAGGAACGATGCATCTGTGATTTGATCCGGGCAAAGGCCCAGATGGATTTGCAGCTGTATACCCAGGCACTCAAGGATTACTTCAAGAACCACACCAACAGCCGTAAGCTGCTGAAATACGGAAAGCAGCTCGGCATAGAAGAACAAATAAGGACATACATGGAGGTGCTGATGTGAAGACGCCGGAACAGGTAAAGGGCGCTATACGAAATTATGCTGCAAAGAACAATCTTCGTGCACAGGAAGTTCTGCAGATGTTTTTGTTTGAGCGCATTTTGGAGCGGCTTGCTGAATCGCAATATAACTCAAACTTCATTCTCAAGGGAGGGCTTTTGATTTCGTCCATGATTGGCGTACCGAGCCGGACCACGATGGATATGGACACGACTGTACGTGGCATCCAGATGGAAGAAAAAAATCGTGGCTATCATCAAGGAAATCATGGAAACACCGCTTGATGACGGCGTTGCGTTCCAGTTTCAGAAAATCGAGCCGATCCGTGAGGACGATGCGTATAACAACTTTCGTATCACCGTAAATGTGAAATATGGGAAAATCAACAGCCCCATGAAAATTGACATTACGACAGGAGATACAATCACGCCGGCAGCAATCCGATACGACTATCCGCTGATTTTCGAGGATAAGAGCTTGTCTATCATGGCCTACACTCTGGAGACAGTCATGGCGGAAAAGTATGAAACCATCATCCGGCGCAATATTGGCGACACCAGAGCAAGAGATTTTTACGACCTGCACACGCTGTACCGAGAACGAAAAAGCAGCATCCGCATTGATGTGCTCCGGCAGGCGGCGGAACATACGGCAAGCAAGCGAGGCTCGCTTGAAGAACTGAAAGATTGGTGCGAAATTCTCAGCGATATGCGTGAAGAGCCGCAGCTTTATACACTATGGCGCAACTACGCTGCTGAAAACGCCTATGCAAAAGAGCTGCAATTTCACGATGTGTTGGACACAGTAGAAATCATTTCGAAAGAACTGGGTTTGTGAAGAACAAAAATACTGTTTCAGACAGGGTGCGGCGTCAGCTGCATCCTGTCTTTTTGAAAGGAGAACCACTTTGAATTGCTATAACCTGAGCAAGGAGGAGCAGGCTCGTAGAAAGAGAATTGCAGAGCGTGCGCGGAAGATGATTCTGGCGCAGTTGCCGGTGGAAGATCAGGATGAAACGTCCCTGACCTTGGGATACCGGGATTACTACATGCAGGTATCCTTTTCTCCACTGCACCCTCTTATTGTGATCTGCCTGGCAAAAGCCATTGATCAGCCGGACGGCATGAAAAAACGCAGACTCATGAACGAGCTGAACCTGCACAGCGTCCTTGGAAGCCATGCCATCAACGAGGACGTCGGCTGCTATTCCTACCGAGCCACCCATTGGCTGGACACAGAGCTGACAAAAGAACGGTTTTACGAAATCCTCGACCGCTGCGTGGAGGAAGCCACCCGCGGGTATCTGCGCCTGGCAGGCTGACGGCGGAATTGTAAATCTCAAGACTCATCCGTGTAATTTGGTGAAAACCATATGAAGGAGGAACTGAGTCATGAGACGAATGATACTGTTAAGCCTGGCATGCATGATGGCGCTGCTCTGCGCCTGCGCTTCCCCAGACCCATCCGAGAGCCCTGAAAATAGCGAGATGTGGACCCACGAGGAGAATTCAATCACGCAAACATCCCCGCCACCCCAGACCGATTCTGAACCGACGCCATCGGAGCAATTGCCTCCGGAGGAGATCCATGAAGAAACGGTTCAAGAGAAGGATGCGCCCGTTTCCTCCATACCCACTGGGGAAAATGGCGATAAAAATCAAAGTGAGCCGCCGGCGGATACTTCGAGTAAGCCGTCCAAGCCGCTGGCCACAGATCCAACAGAGCCGGTCTCACAGCCGCAGACTTCCCAGCCAGCTATCCAGACCCCCGACCCACCTGCCGAGACTACTGCTCCAGAACCGGAACCTACCCCTGAGCCTGACCCGGAACCAGCTTTTGATGTTGATTACTGGGTATCTTTCGCTATATCCTATGGCCAGAGCATCGGGCTCACCTATGATTCCACAGCCACAGATTGCTGGGATAATCCCATCATCGCCAGTGCGCAGTCCATCTATCTGGAGCGGGACATCAAATCAAGACTGGATCTATACGCAGCAGACGGCATGACATATTTTTGCGCTTGGGCACAGCTTCGAGCAGATGGCAGATATGACATCTATATCGGGTACGCCTGAGCCACTAATTCAGCGCAGAGGAAAGCACATCGGAAACGGTGTGCTTTTTTTCTGCCCAAAATCAGGAGGTAACTTTATGAAACACAAGGCATTGAAAAGAGGATTCTCGGCTTTTCTGGCACTGCTCATGTGCCTGACCACGCTGACGTCCCTGACCACGACTGTGTTTGCCGCCGCAACGGTGGACGCCTATATGGTGGACTTCCCCCGTGACGGCGACAGCAATTATTCGGGGACAACCTGGGGACATCCGGCCACAGAGCTTATGAGCGGCTGGAGCTACATGTCCCATAATTACACGACGATCCACTCCATCGGAACCTATAACGGCCAGGTCGCCTACTGCATTGAGCCCGGTATCGGACAATACTCCGGCGATACGCTCACAAGCAGGGATGAGAACTATTGGGAGAACTACCCCGCCAGCAACAATGTGACCATCTCTCCGGATACCGTCAAGGTACTGCTGGGGCGCATCATGCAGTATGGGTATCAGGGCAACATCTCTACTTCCTGGCGAAGCCAGAATGCGTCTGATGCGGCGAACATGAGCCATGCGATTGCCACGCAGCTGCTGGTGTGGGAGACTGTTGTAGGTGAGAGAGACGCATCTTTCAACAAGGTGAATCCCGACGCCTATGGCAAAGGCGCAGTCTGGAGCTATATCGGCGACTCGCACCCGCTGCGCAGCCAGATCATGTCCTATTACAATTCCATGGTCACGAGCGTACAGAATCACGCCAGCATCCCCAGCTTCTGTGCACGCAGCTATGGCAGCGCCAGCTCCTATGAGCTGGAGTGGAACGGCACGAACTACAGCGTTACCCTGACCGACACCAACGATGTGCTGTCCGGCTTCTCCTTCAGTTCGTCTGAACCGGGCGTAAGTTTCTCTAAGAGCGGCAACCGGCTGACCATCACTGCCGACACCGCAGTAGTCGGCGACATCCGTGTGACCGCCAGCAAAACGGCCGGCATCCGCACCGGCGTCATCACCTGGACGGACGGCAATCAGGGCGGCGGCATTCAGGATGTCATTACCTACGGCGAGAATGTGTCTGACCCGGTCAGCGCCTATCTGCGTCTGGAGATGGAAGCTGTAGGCACCATGCACCTGGTCAAAACCAGCGAGGATGGTGTGGTGTCCGGCATTCCCTTTACCATTACCGGCAACGGTATCACCCGAAATGTGGTCACCGGCGCCGGCGGCACGATCGATATCAGCGACCTCATTGCGGGCACCTATACCGTAACTGAGGGCAACATCGACCGCTACACGCCTCAGTCCTCTCAGCAGGTGACGATTGTCGGCGGCCAGACCTCCACCGTGACCTTCAGCAACGTACTCAAGCGAGGCTCTCTGGAGGTTGTCAAAAGCTCGGAGGACAATTTCGTAGAGGGTGCAAAATTTCATCTTTATGGGACGTCTCTCTCGGGTTTGCCCGTGGATGGGTATGCCGTCACCGACGCCAGTGGTGTGGCGCACTTTAACAATGTCCTCATCAGCGGCAGCACGCCGTACACCATTGAAGAGGTGGATACGGCTATCCGCTATGTCATCCCCGACTCCCAGACTGTCTCCATCCAGTGGAACGAGGTGGCGGAGCGCAGCTTCGTGAATATCCTCAAGAAATTTACCGTCACCGTTACCAAGACCGACGCCGAGACCGGAGAGCCCCAGGGCGACGCCACACTGGCCGGTGCCCAATATGGCATTTATAAAGGCGGCGACCTGGTGGACGTTTATTACACCGACGCCAACGGCCAGTTTACCAGTAAGGAATATATCTGTGATACCGACTGGACGGTGCGTGAGATCGAGCCCTCGGAGGGGTATCTTCTCGATACCACGGTTCACAGAGTTGGTGCTGACCCCGCACTCTACACCATTGAACACAATACCACCTCCAACGCTGTAACCGAAGAGATCATTAAAGGCAATATCCGGCTCATCAAGCATATCGACGCAGAGGATGAGGATGTGGAAATCATCGAACAGCCGGAAGAGTCTCCTGAGCCTGTTGTTGAGGCGGCCACGCCAAACGAGCTGCCCGCCGATTCGGCCGAGACTCAGCAGGGGGAAGATGCGTCAATCACTCCAGTCGAAAGCGCTGCAGCAGAAGAACAGGTGGACCTGCTCCAGACCGGTTTGGAAGAAGACGCTGCAGATCCGGCGCCTGAGGAGGATGAAATCATCGAAGCTCCTGAGACCGACACGCAATCTGCGGAAAACCTGGAACCGACGCCAGTGGACCCTGACAATATCGAGGCCTCCGGAAACGAGGGGCTGATCGAGCAGCCCGAGGAGGGCGCTCGGTTCCAGATCTATCTGGCCAGCGCAGGCAGCTATGACGCCGCTAAGGAGAGCGAGCGCGATCTGCTCACGACCGATGCCGACGGCATCGCCATCTCTAAGGATCTGCCTTATGGTCGTTACACCGTCCATCAGATCGAGGGCATGGACGGGCAGGCGTTTATCCCTGATTTCACAGTATTCATCAGCTCGGATGGACAGACCTACTCCTACATCCTGAACAATCTGACCATCAGCAGCTTCATCCGGGTCGAAAAGCACGATGCGGAAACCGGGCAGATCATCCCGGCGGCCGGTGTGGGATTCCAGATCCGCGACCTGTCCACCGGCGAGCTGATCTCCCAAACCGTATATTACCCGACCCCTGTCACCATCACCACCTTCTTCACGGCGGACGACGGCTCGCTGATGCTCCCTTATGAGCTTCCTTACGGCCGCTATGAGCTGATCGAGGTGGAAACCTGCTACGGTTATGTGCTGGATTCGGAGCCAGTGCCCTTCACAGTAGACGGCACTTCCGATGTGGTCACGGTGACCAAGCACAACATGCCGCAAAAGGGGCTTATCCACATCAGCAAGACCGGCGAGGTTTTCAGCAGCGTTGCGCATGAGAGCGAACTGTACCAGCCGGTCTATGAAGCTGCCGGGCTGGAGGGCGCAACCTATTCCATCGTCGCCCTGGAAGACATCTATACCTTGGACGGCACGCTCCGGGCCTCCGCCGGCGAGGTGGTGGACACCATCACGACCGGGTCTGACGGCATGGCCACCAGCAAGGAATTATATCTGGGCCGCTATGTCATCACAGAGACCCATGCGCCTTTTGGGATGACCCTCAACACCGAAACCGTGACGGTTGAACTGGTCTATGCAGGTCAGGAGGTCAAGCTGACAGAGACCTCCGCCGGCTTCTACAACGAACGGCAAAAGGTGCAGATCAGTCTTGAGAAATCCATGGAGACCGACAAGCTCTTCGATATCGGCGCCAACGGCGAAATAGCCAACGTTACCTTCGGCCTGTATGCAGCGGAAACACTGACCGCCGCCGACGGCAGCACGATTCCTGCCGATGGACTGATTGAGGTGGTTTCGGTCGGCGTAGACGGCAAAGCCTCCTGCAAAACCGATCTGCCCTTTGGCAGCTTTTATCTGCGGGAAATCGCCACGGACGTACATTACCAACTGAATGGCACGAAATACCCGGTGGTGTTCGAGTATGCCGACCAAAACACGCAGACCGTGACGCTTGCTGCCAATAACGGCGAGCCCATCGTCAACGAGCTGATCTACAGCTCTGTATCCGGTCTAAAGGTGGATGAAGACGGCAAGGCGCTCGCTGGTGCGACGATTGGACTGTTTGCAGCCTCTGAAACTGAGTTCAGCACACGCACTGCGCTGATGACCGCAGTCTCCGGCGAGAATGGCGCTTTCCGGTTCGACAATGTCCCTGTTGGCAACTGGGTCGTGCGGGAGATCGGGCAGCCGGAAGGGTTCGTCCTCTGTGAGGAGCTGTTCCCGGTGACCATCTCTGAGAATGAGCAGGTCATTGAGATCGAAATCAGCAACGAGAGGATCCGCGGCAGCGTCACCCTGACCAAGGTGGACGCCGACTATCCGGACAACAAGCTCACCGGCGCTGTATTTGAAGTCTACCGCGATACCAACGGCAACAAGGCGCTTGATAAGGACGATGCGCTTCTCGGCACGATGGAGGAGACCTCGGAAGGCATTTACTGGATGACAGATCTGGAATACGGCGGCATATTCGTGAAGGAAAAGACCGCTCCGGCCGGGTTCGTGCTGGATGGGAATGCCTACTATGTCTTTATTGATACCGACAGCAAAACCTACGAAATCGAAAACGAGGCCGGGAAAGGCTTCATCAACCAAGCGCTGAAAGGCTCGCTGAAAATCATCAAGACCACCAGCGACGGAAAGAAAGAGGGCTTTGCCTTCCGCGTGACCGGTGCCAACGGCTACGACATGACCTTCACCACGGACGCTAACGGTGAGATCTTCATTGAAAACCTGCGCATCGGCGAGTATGTGGTGACGGAGCTGCAGAACAGTGCCAGCGAGGGCTATAAGATCGCCGACCCGGTCACCGTGACCCTGGTCGCCAACGAAACGCTCACGGTCAACGTTCATAACCAGAAGGTCACTGTGGACGTGCCAAAGACCGGCGATGACGCCAATCTGGCGCTCTGGATCAGCCTGATGTGCGTCGGCCTTGCCGGGGCTGGCGTTACCGTGTTCTTCTATCTGAGGAAACGGCGCAAGGATAACGGTCATATCGCAGCTGAGAAATAACCTGTCGGAATGGGGTGCGCCATGCGGCGCATCCCCATTCCTTTTTTGAGGAGGCCATCTTTATGAGTAAACGAAAAACACCTGTAAAGCCCCGCAACCGCGAGCCGAAGGGCCGCGGCGTCAGCCAGTCTCAGGCGAAGGAATGCCGGCATATGTGGATGGACGGCGTCTGTGTAAAATGCGGCATTCGCTTTTCCGGCACACAGCCGGAACCCAACAAAACCGAGAAATAGGAGGTTTTCATGAAACATCGTAAAGTGAGATCTTTTTTCAGCGTCTTCGCTGCCCTGCTGTGCTGCATGGCGCTGTCCGCGAGTGTGGTCTATGCCGATACGGATGGGACAGAGCTTCAGGTGGAGCAGCCCATGACGCTGGAGCTGCAGCTTGGCCCAGAGTGGGCCGGTGTGGAATTTCAGCTAAAGACGGATACCGGGACCTACCCCGGCGTCATTGTTGTGGGAGATGACGGCATTCTCCGCACGGAATTGGGCGGCAGCATGAACTACACCCTTTCCTGTCTCAGTTCATCCATTGCAGCTCCATCCCCCGATGATACGCAGACCCCTGCCACAACCGAGCCTGATACGGGAACTGTGGTTCCAGAGGAGACGCCAGCAGCAGATGAGGACGCGCCGGCTGACAATCCGGACAACCCCGATGCGGAAGCCGTGGAGCCCGCCGGTGAAGGTGAAGCCTCCATCAGCGGTATTCCCGTGGGGCACATCATCCTGTTTGGCGGCGGTATGCTTCTGGCTGTGGGCAGCCTGATTGCCATCCGCATCGTCAAAAAACGCAGCACTTCTTCCAACCGAAGGGATGACGACGAGTATGACGATGAAGACAATTAAGTTCCCAGACTGAGATGGGATTGAAAAAGCAAAAGTATTTGTGATATTTTGAGACAAAGCACAAGATATTATTTCAAAAACGCTTGACTTTTGGATCGCAGTGTGCTATTCTTTAATCGTGGCAGGGGCTTGCGCTCAGGCTTTCAGTGCTTCGGAAGAGCTCCCGGAGCTTGACCCTCCCCGCGGGAGTGGGAACTGTTACGGATTTTGCGCACAGAGCGATCCACACGGCGCAAGCCACATCTGAAAGTTTGGCCGGAAGGCTGCTTGGACGATCAACAAAATGTTGGAGATGATTTAGAACATCCCCTTCGCCGTCTTGCGTCTACAGTAGCTTTCCGGCCTTTTCTTTTTTGAAACCGACAGGAGGTGAATCCATGATGAAACATAAGAAAAAGAAGAAGGGAATGAATCCATCCGGCATGCGCTGCCCCTATTGCGGCGGGACGCTCGTGCTGCGCAGCGCCGATGGAATTTATCATGAGAATAAGAGCGGCACGATGCTCTATGTCTGCACGCACTATCCCCAGTGCGACACCTATGTGCGCACCCATCCGGGAACAACGATCCCTGTGGGGACGCCGGCCAACCGTGAGCTGCGGGCGCTGCGCAACGAGGCGCACCGCTATTTTGATCAGCTGCATCATAGCGGCCTGATGGCCAAGCAGGAGGCATACCTCTGGCTGGCGGGGCTTCTTCAGGCGCCGCTGTCCCAGGCCCACATCGGTTATCTGGGCGAGTATTACTGCATGCAGGTCATTGAGGAGAGCAAAAAACTGTTGGAACGGCAGCAGAAAACCTCTCGCATCTGCTTTCGCTCCTGTGAAGGAGGTGCAGTGGCGTCATGAAGCTAAACGAAGCGCAACAAAGAATCGTCAGCGAAAACATGGGACTCGTGGGCAAAGTTATCAAGGACAAGGTCCACGGCGTAAACCAATTGGGCGTCTATACCTACGATGATATCTTCCAAATCGGCTGCATCGGCTTGTGCAAGGCGGCCGCCACTGACAGGGGCGGCTGTTTCTCAACCTACGCCTACCGGCTGATTTGGAATGAAATATGCAGCGCACTCATCTATGCCTCCCGGCGTTCGACGACAGAATGTGCCGCCGATCCGGAGGTGCTACTTGGCTGTACTTTGGATGCCGGAGTTTGGGATGATTATGAAGGCATTGACTCCATATTGGATAAAGCTTTGAAGGAGACCAGCGGCGTCACGGCGAAAGGGATTCGGGCGATTCGCCTCATGGCGGACGGTTATAACAGCCGGGAAATCGGAGAGCAGATGGGCGCCAGCGCCAACAATGTGACGGCATGGGTATCCAAGGCGCGCAGCTATCTGAAGCAGCGCCCTGAGCTACAGGGGCTTGATGGGGAGTACGGTAGATGAAAAGCAAAAGAATGCGACGTATGTGCTTCTGGCTGCTTCCCATCCTCTGCGCTGCTGTGGTACTCGTCCTGATGAAAACCGTATTCCTGTTTGGCTATGTCCCGACCGCCTCCATGGAGCCCACCTTGCCTTCCGGCTCTTACATATTGGGATTCCGACTATATGGTCCGCTTGAAAAGGGCGATATCATCGTTTTCACGCATGATGGTAAAGTCTTGGTCAAGCGGATCTTTGCTTTGCCCGGGGAGAACATAACTCGGGCCGATGGGTCTTTTCTCCTTGTCCCAGAGGGCTGCTACTATGTCCTCGGCGACAACAGCGACTACTCTGTGGACTCCCGATACTGGGAGGATCCCTTCGTCAAAAACGGCGATATCCTCGCCACACTGCTGCTTCCGCAATAACGGCGGAGGCATAAATTTGCCCGTACTCTTGATTTGCTCAGGAGTACGGGCTTTTTTTGTTACTTCAACATAAAACTAAAGAATTCACTTCGCTCCCAACATTTTTTGAATGGCAGCGGGAGTACTGCCGAATGTTCTTTGAAAAACGGCGTAAAAGTTGCTAATTCCATGATAACCGACAGTCTCCGCAACTTCGGCAATCGAAAGAGTACCATTTTCCAATAAATCAAGTGCTCTTTTCATGCGTAGTGTACGAGTATATTCTGCCACGCTTTTTCCCTCAGTTAATCGAAACCCTTCTTGCAATTTATTTTTGTTTACGCCAACCTTCTTGCAAATTTCAAGAATTGTGGGAGTGTGTTTTAAGTTTGTCTCTATGATTTTTTTTGCCTGCTCAACAGCATGGATTTCCCCGTTATCCAAATAGACAGGTTGTTGTTGCGATAGCTGTTGCACAAGGCTAATTAAATGTCCGGCAGCTTCTAATCCTATTCCCTTCAGCCAAGTATCGAAGCCAAGTCCTGTCATATTGCATTGCTCTACACGACGATAAATGGATACTAACTCTGGTGCATGAAGGTCTGAACCATTGATGGTATTCTTCGCATCACGCCAAAAACTGTCGTAGAGTGGAATCTGGTTGTCTGTAAAAAACTCTTCCTGAAAATAAAGCCCTCGGAAACGCAATCGTTGACCACCGGAAATTTTCATAAAGAAAGGGACAGGAGAGTCAAAGACAAAACAGTTGACGCCCTCGCCAAAATGAAGGGAGTGATTTTTCTGCGCATAAGTCTCTATCTCACCCTGCTCACTTAATCCGACACCTATATACCGGTGGCTAAATTGTGTGCGAACGATTGTATTCTGAGGATAGGTAAAGTCGGCATCCGCAACAGAAAAACCATGCAGGTCGCCCCAAAAACGCACCTTGGAATTCCGGCGAGGAAACATATAGCAAAAACCGTTTATCGAATCTTTCCGAACACCGCCGAGAGAGGCATAGAAATTCAACATATCTTCAATGCTATGAATTGTTATCATATGCTTCTCCTCCTATTTTCTATTAAGGCATTGCGCTTTCTGTTTTGACACGAATTTTGGTTAGCATCAAACAACTTTCCACGTCCTATTATAGCAAAAAGCCCCGGTAAATTCAACGTATTTTAAATAGTGTTTACACGAGCGATATGGTATAATGGGAGCAAGAGATCCGAAAGAGGTGTTCCCATGAGCAATGAACAACAACGCCACGACATCAGCGATGAGGTATGGAGCTTTCTGGAGCCGCATGTGCCAGGACAACGAGGGCAGTGGGGTGGAATAGCACAGGATAACCGGCGATTTATCAATGGCGTATTTTGGATTTTACGCACAGGAGCACCGTGGCGGGATTTACCGCCGTTCTACGGGAAATGGGGTACCGTGTATCAGCGGTTCCGCAGATGGCGTGACAAGGGAATCTGGGAAAAACTGCTGGAAATTCTGGTTGATGAGCCTGATTTTGAATGGCTGATGATTGATGCCAGTCACTGTAAGGCGCATCCACATGCGGCAGGAGCCCGGGGCGGTAATCAGGACATGAGCCGTACAAAAGGGGGCTCAATACCAAGATTCACCTTGCCGTGGATGCAAATGGTATGCCGGTCCGAGTACTTATCACAGAGGGTACCCGAGCTGATTGCAAAGAAGCTATTCACTTGATTGATGGAATATCGGCGGAAACATTACTGGCCGATCGTGGGTATGACACCAATCAGATCATTGCTTATGCCGCTGATACTGGAATGAATATCGTCATTCCAGCTAAGCGAAATCGCAAGCAGCAGCGGGAGTATGACCGTTACTTGTATCGGCTTCGTCATTTGGTGGAAAATGCTTTTTTGCACCTGAAACGCTGGCGAGGCGTTGCTACTCGATATGCCAAAACTACAACATCTTTTCTGGCAGCAGTGCAAATTCGTTGCATTGCTATTTGGTGTGCTGTTTTGGCTTGATCTTGTCTAGACACTATTTAGGAGGATTCGTCATGCAACTCAATGTTTCAACGGATTATGCAATCCGGTTCATGTTATATCTGGCAAGATCTACTTCAAAGACGGTATCCTCTTCAAAGCTTTCTTCGGCGATTGGAGTCTCTCCACGGTATCTGCTCAAGATTGGGGCGAAACTGCGTAACGGAGGATTTGTCACCACATCACACGGACCTTTAGGCGGCTTTGGCTTGGCTAAATCTGCGAAGGAAATCAGCCTTCAAGATGTTATTATTGTAATGGAGGAGACAATAAAGGCGAGACCCAACTCCACACCAGAACAAGCAGCAGAATTGCCTGAGCTAAGCGTTCTTAATGCAGCATATTCATATGTAGATAATGTCCTCTGTGATATCCTCAAAAGTATTACCATAGAGAATCTTCTTGCTCAAAACATCGAGGAATGGTATCTGGCACCATGCCTATTAAACTGTTCCAATAAAACTGGGGAACAGTCTTGATGATGCGATTGGTTTCTCTGTAATGTCCCGACCGCCTCCATAGAGCCCACCTTGCCTTCCGACTCTTATACTGGGATACCGACTATATGGTCCGCTTGAAAAGGGCGATATCATCGTTTTCACGCATGATGGTAAAGTCTTGGTCAAGCGGATCTTTGCTTTGCCCGGGGAGAACATAACTCGGGCCGATGGGTCTTTTCTCCTTGTCCCAGAGGGCTGCTACTATGTCCTCGGCGACAACAGCGACTACTCTGTGGACTCCCGATACTGGGAAGATCCATCTGTCAAAAAGGGCGATATTCTCGCCGTACTCCTGCTTCCGCAATAAAGGCGGAGGTATAATTTTGCCCGTACTCTTGTGTTTCTCAGGAGTGCGGTTTTTTATTATCCATCCATATTTGTACAGAGCGTTATATACGGAAGAAACATTTTCACATAGACCTATTGACAAAACGTTCCGGCCATGTTAATATATCGGCGCTATATATCATTGATACATAGCGCCGATATATTTTGAGAGGAGCGAGAACATGACTGAGTATACGGAAACACAGAAAAAGATTCTCGATATTGGAAAGAAAGAGTTTCTTGCCAAAGGCTTCAAGGATGCATCGCTCCGTGGCATTGTAAAGGAGGCGGGGTTTACACAAGGAGCCTTTTATGGGTACTATCCAGATAAAGCAGCATTGTTTGATGCGCTGGTATCTGAGGCAGCGGATGGTCTGATGGAGCAGTTCAAAGCGGCGCAGCAAGCACACTATGATTTGATTCCAGAGGATAGAACTGCGCAGAGCCGGGATTTGTCTACCAATTATCTGAACCAGTTTATTGGCTACATTTACGACAACTTCGATGCCTTTAAGCTGATTGTATGCTGTTCCGATGGAACCAGATACGCCACCTATATTCATGAACTTGTGGAGATTGAAGTCACGCAGACGGAAAAATATTATCAGCAACTTCGGCAGCTTGGCAAGCTGGAGGGTACGGTTAGCCGTGACCTGCATCACATGATCACGAGCGCCTATTTTACCGCTGTGTTTGAAACCGTGGCTCATGACATGACCAGAGAACAGGCTGTAGGCTATGTCAATGAGTTGGCTACTTTCTTCAACTGCGGATGGGACGGTCTGTTAAGGCTCAAATGAGCCTTAACTTTTTGCATGTCAGTTAGCTGTATCTAACCAAAAATAAGGAGGATTTGCAATGAACAAAAACGTCAACAAATTACAAACCAGAGATTTTATTTCCGTCGGTATCTTTTCCCTGATCTATGCCGCTGTCGCATTCATCATCGGTGGTGTGGCTCAAATGACACCCATTACCTTTCCCTTTATGCCGCTGATTGTCGCCCTGTTTACCGGGACCGTGTTTATGCTCTATGTGGCGAAGATACCCAAGCGCGGCGCTATTACGATTCTCGGGATTATCGCCGGCATCCTGCTGTTTATCACGGGTATGTTCTGGATGATGTCCGCTTTTTTTGTGGTATTCGGTATCATAGCAGACGTCATCTGTGCCTCGGGCAGCTTCAAATCCTTTAAGAAAAATATGATAGCTTATTGCCTGTTTGCACTATCGCCAATGGGCGCATATGTGCCAATGGCAATCATGCCGGCCCAATTCGATGCGTTTATGAGCAAGAAAGGCGATGTATCCTCTTTTGCGGGCGTGATCGATTCCATCGGCGCCAACTGGTGGGCCATTCCGCTGATGCTTCTGGGGACGGTTCTCTGCGCTCTGATTGGCGGCTACATTGGGAAGAAACTGCTGAAAAAGCATTTTGAAAAGGCGGGGATCGTTTGAGATGAAATTGGACCCCCGTACTAAACTGCTGATTCTTGCCGTTACAAGCATATCCGTATTTTTGAACGAGAGCATCGTCGTGGAGTGTGTCTTTGCGGCACTGCCGTTGTTACTGCTTTTATGCGCCGGCAGACAACGAGGTGCATTAAAATATGGTTCGTTCTTCCTTGCGCTGTTGGCAATTCAGCTCTGGCTTGTCCCGATGCTGCCTGTCAGCGCAGGTGGGATTATATATATGTTTGCCGTCTACATACGCAAGCTTATCCCATGCTTTATGCTGGGCAGCCTCCTGATTTCCACCACGCGTGTCAGCGATTTTTTGGCGGCAGTAGGACGGCTGCATTTACCCAAGGGGTTTACCATCTCCCTCTCCATTACCCTGCGGTATTTCCCTACCATGGGAGAAGAATGGGCTGCGGTCAAGGACGCAATGGCACTGCGGGGAATCCCCGTCACAGCGGGCGGTTTTCTCCGTCATCCGATGCGGACGATGGAATATGTTTATGTGCCGATGCTGGTCTCAGCCTCAAAAATTTCGGACGAAATCACCCAGGCTGCTATTACGAGAGGAATTGACCATGTGGAAAAGCGCACCTGTATAGAAACCGTGCGTTTTCACACGGCAGATGCTCTTGTTCTGGTGATTTATGCTGGAATCATTGCGCTGGCATTCTATGCTGCAAGGGAGGGCTGGTTCTGATGATTCAGCTGAAAAATGTTTCTTTCTCCTACGATGGGCAAGAGGACAACGGATTGCATGACGTTAGTATAGAAATCCCACCTGGCCAGTGCGTACTCCTCTGCGGGGAAAGCGGTTGCGGGAAAACAACAGTTACTCGCTTAATCAATGGCCTTATCCCCCACTTTTTCAATGGGGAGTTGACCGGGGATATAACTGTGTGCGGCTTAGATGTTGCAAAAGCAGAAATTGCAGAATTGTCCGATTATGTCGGCTCCGTATTTCAAAACCCACGCACACAGTTTTTCAATACGGACACGGACAGCGAAATTGTCTTTGGCCTGGAAAACCGTGCGTTGCCGCAGGGGCAGCTAAAGAAACGGCTGGAGGAAACCTACAGTGATTTAGAAATGTCCGGCTTGCGCCGGCGGAATATTTTTGAGCTTTCCGGAGGAGAGAAACAAAAAATCGCATTTGCATCCGTCTATGCAACACAACCGGAAGTTCTTGTTCTGGACGAACCGTCATCTAACTTGGATATGGCTGCAGTAGCGGAGTTAACACGACTGCTTCAAAAGGTCAAGGCGCAAGGAAAAACGATCATTGTTGCAGAACATCGGCTTTGGTACTTGATGGAAGTGGCAGATCGGGTCATCTACATGGAAAGCGGCAGGGTCGCAAGGGATATGGCCACATCTGAGTTTCGGGCATTGACAGAACGGGAGACCTCCGCCTTGGGCCTTCGCTGCCGAGATTTAGCGCAGATCGCTCAGACCGAAACGCACACAAATAAGAAAAGCAATCTATTTGAGGTAAGAGGGCTCTCTGTACATTTGGGGAATAAACATGTGCTAAAGCAGGTGGAATTCACTGCATACGGAGGCGAAGTTATCGCTATTGCGGGTCCAAACGGCGTCGGGAAAACAACGCTTGCCCGCACACTCTGCGGTCTGCAAAAATACGATGTCGGGACGATCGCTCAAAACGGGCAGGTCCTTTCTGAGAAGCAACGGAAAGCGCGATCCTACATGGTCATGCAGGATGTTGGGCACCAACTTTTTACCGACAGCGTAGAGGCGGAATGCCGGCTGGGCGTGAAGGAACCAAACGATGAAGCGATCAAGCAGGCTCTGGACTGGCTGAACCTGACCGCCTATCAAGACCGTCATCCCTTGTCCCTTTCGGGCGGACAGAAACAGCGGCTTGCTGTGGCAGTCAGCCTGATTTGCGAAAAGGACATTTTGGTTTTTGACGAGCCTACCAGCGGACTTGACCTGAAAAGCATGCAGGAGGTCGGACAACTGGCGAAGGAGCTTTCGGAGCAGGGCAAAATCCTGCTGATCATCACGCACGATTATGAATTCATTCAGGCAATTTGTTCTCGTGTACTGATCTTACAGAATGGGACGATTACAGATGATTTAACAGGCACGTCCCGATCCCGCGCATTAGAAAAAATGAAAGGAGCGGACTATGGAACAGAACAAAAATAATTCATTCGGTTGGATTCTGCGTTTTGCTGCACAGTGTCGGGGAAAGTTAGCCGCATCAGTGCTGCTGGCTGTGCTGGGCGCCGCCTGCGGCGTCGTGCCGTATCTTGCAGTTTCGAAGATCATTATCCAACTGTTGGCTAAAAACTACGAGTTGTCATCGATTGCCCTTATGGCGCTTGTTGCGCTATTGGGCTATCTGGGCAGCACCTGGCTGAACACGGCGTCCACCATGCTCAGTCACCGCTCGGCTTTTACAATCTTGAAGAATATCCGCACAGAACTGACGGCGAAGCTCTCCCGTGTACCCATGGGTTATATCTTGGATACGCCTTCGGGCAAGTTTAAGACGCTGCTGGTGGATACCGCAGAGAAGTTGGAGCTTCCTCTGGCGCACATGATTCCGGAGCTGACGGCCAACATTCTGATCCCCGTCCTGATGCTGGTTTATATGTTCATTTTGGATTGGCGTATTGCTCTGATTTCCCTTGTCACCATCCCCATTGGCCTTGTGTGCTATATGGGCATGATGAAGGACTATGAAAAGCGGTATGCCCGGGTGCTGACAGCCGGCAAGAATATGGACGCCTCTGTTGTGGAGTATATAGGCGGCATTGAGGTCATTAAGGCATTTAATCAAAGCAGCTCGTCCTATGGAAAATATGCAGATTCCGTAAAGGAGAACCAGGCGGCGAAAGCGACCTGGTTTCGGCAGACCAACGGCTTTTATGTGGCGGGCGTTTCCATCATGCCCTCCTGCCTTTTGGGGCTGCTTCCGCTTGGCGCGGGGCTTTTTATCAGCGGCAGCCTGACAGCCCCGGTTTTCATCACCTGCATCATCCTTGCGCTGGGCCTTGTAAAGCCGCTCATCCAGGCGCTTCAATATACGGATAGTCTCGCCATGGTGGACTCCACAGTCAAAGAAATCACCGGGCTGTTGGAGGCGGAAGAGCTGAAGCGCCCTGCGGAACCGGTGGAGCTTAAAGGCAGTGATATTTCTTTTCGGGAGGTTTCCTTTGGCTACGGGGATACCGAGGTGCTGCACCAGGTCAGCTTTGACGCCGTTCCTGGTGGAATGACCGCCGTCGTAGGACCTTCTGGTTCTGGTAAATCCACTGTTGCCCGGCTCATCGCCTCCTTTTGGGAGGCGGACAGCGGCTGTGTGGAAATTGGCGGCGTGGACGCCCACAAGCTGCCGCTCAAACAGGTCATGGATACCGTGGCCTATGTATCCCAGGACAATTTTCTGTTTCATCAATCGGTGAAAGAGAATATCCGTATGGGCAAGCCTGACGCCACAGACGAGGAGATTATATCCGCCGCAAAACAGGCAAGCTGCCATGATTTTATTGCTGTCCTGCCAAAGGGCTATGACACCCTTGTTGGGGATGGCGGAGGGAATCTCTCCGGCGGCGAACGCCAGCGCATCGCCATCGCCCGCGCCATTTTGAAAAACAGCCCGGTGGTGATTTTGGACGAGGCGACCGCATTTACCGACCCGGAGAACGAGGCTGTGATTCAAGCGTCCATCAACAAGCTGATACAGGGAAAGACGCTGATCGTCATCGCCCATCGCCTGTCCACCATCACAACGGCAGATCAAATCATCGTCATGAACGATGGAAAAGTAGAATCCAAGGGAACGCACGAAGAACTTCTAAAAAGTTGTTCACTTTATCAGGAACTGTGGCATGCGCACATCAGTGCAAAGGACAAAGGAGAGGAGGTTCCGGCATGATTCAGATGATCAAAAGACTGTTGGATTTCTCCGGCAGCGAAAGAAACTCCTTGATCGCGTCCTTCCTCTTCAGTCTGCTGGATTCTGTTTTTGAAATGATGCCTATCATGGCCATTTTGACAGTCCTTTCCGGGCTGCTCTCTGTGGCGGAGGGCGGCGTCATGGCTGCGTCCACCATCTGGCTCTCTCTAATAATCATGCTCGTCAGTATTGCAGGAAGAATATTCTTCAACAACCTCTCCTGCACAAAACGGACACTGGGCAGCTTCGCCATGTGCGCACAGAAACGGCTGGAGATTGGCGAGCATATGAAGCGTGTCCCAATGGGATACTTCAGTGAAAATCGATTGGGAGAGATCGCCGCCGCTGCAACCACCACGCTGGGTGATATTGAAAACAACGCGGTCACCGTACTGGAACGGGTGGCTGGAGGCTTTATCCACGCCATTGTCATCGGAGTTTGGCTTCTATTTTACGAATGGCACATCGGGCTTTTGATGTTTGCTGGTCTGGCTGTTTCCATGCTCGTTTACGCCGGTATTCAAAAAGCCGCCAAACATCTCTCTCCCCGCCGGCAGGAGGCGCAGGCAAACCTTGTGACGTGTTTTCTGGAATACATACAGGGTATGGGCGTTGTAAAGGCTTTCGGCCTGGACGAAAGCGCCGGTAAAGCGGTGGATGAAGCTGTGAATGAGAGCGCCAAGGCCAATATCGTTTTGGAAAGCACATTTTCCGCACTGACCGGCGCTTATCAGACCATATTCAAGCTGGCAAGGTCTGCTATCCTCATCGTCGCCCCCTATTTGCTGTTGGGCGGAGAGATCACCTCGGTCAAGTGCCTGCTCCTGCTGGTATCCAGCTTCATGGTTTATTCCAGTGTGGAGCTGGTGGGCAGCATGGCATCCGTTGCCAGAGTGATCGACGCCTCTCTGGATCGGTTGGAGGCTGTGACGGATACCCCGATCCTCGATGAAAACGGTGAGGATTTCACTCCTGAGCATTTTGATATCGAGTTAAAGAACATTTCCTTTGCATATGGGAAAGAGGATGTGCTGAAAAATATCAACATCGAAATCCCTGAAAAGACTACCTGCGCAATCGTCGGACCCTCCGGCTCCGGCAAGACGACATTGGTTAGCCTGATTGCGCGTTTCTGGGATGTGCGCGAGGGTGAGATCACCGTCGGCGGCAGGAATGTCAAGGATTATACCTGCGACAGCCTGTTAAAGAATTTCTCTATGGTTTTTCAGAATGTCTATCTCTTTGAGGACACGATAGAAAACAACATCAAGTTCGGACGGCCAGACGCAACGCATAAGCAGGTGGTGGAGGCAGCGAAGAAGGCCTGCTGCCACGATTTCATCTCTGCGTTGCCGGATGGCTACGATACAAAGGTAGGCGAGGGCGGCGCATCCCTTTCCGGCGGAGAAAAGCAGCGGATATCTATCGCCCGCGCCATTCTGAAGGATGCTCCCATTATCATTTTAGATGAAGCAACCGCCAGCGTGGATCCGGAAAATGAGCGCGAGCTGCAAACCGCCATCGCAGAGCTGACGAAGGATAAGACGATTATCATGATCGCACACCGGCTCTCCACGGTTCGCAACGCCGATCAGATTGTCGTTTTGGACAAGGGACAGATTGTCCAGCGTGGGACGCATAGAGAGTTAATGAACGAGCAAGGGCTGTATCGCCGATTTGTGGAAACCCGCGAGAAGGCCATTGGTTGGAGCCTTGGAGGGGACAAAAATGCCACAGTATCAGGCTGAAAAGTTGCTTAAAAAAAGCAAGCTGTCTACGGCATACGGCAAATTAGATTCTGCAGAACTGCAAAGGGCGGTCCTGGAGGAATATGAAAAGCTGCTGGATGAAAATGACCTTTCCAACAAAACGCTCGCCGGGCACATGAAAGGCTCTATTCTCCCGTCTGTTGCGTTTTACCGCGTTTTGCCCGGGCGCGGCTATACAAAAGCAGAGACGCTGCGCCTGATCCGCACCGCTGTGTTGGACGGCGCCCAGCCGATGGCAAGGTTTTTCCAGAACCTTGGCAAGCTCCCGTTTTTCTTCCCGCTGTTCCGGGTGATGTGCCCAGCCTCGATGAAGCACGGCTTTGGAGAGGAAGGCTGGGTGTTTGTATGGAAGCGAAACGACGCCTATGCCATCGAATGGGACTGTACCTCCTGCCTGTATGTCAATGTTTTCAGGCGCCACGGCATGCCGGAGCTCGCACCTATTTTCTGCGAGAGCGACGACGTCATGTATGGCAAGATCCCCAGCGCCCGTTGGGGCAGGACGAAAACGATCGGACGGGGCGCTGAGCTATGCAATTTCAGCTTTTATAATATCAAGAAAGAAGGGTTTCAAAATGGAAAAAACAAATAAGTGTACGGTAAAGGACGTCATTACCACGGTTTTGCTTACCGTGCTGCTCATTGTCATTCAGCTTATCGTGAACATGGTCTGCATGGCTAACGATTTTGTAAGCATGGTGCTGTCGGTGGGCATTACCATGCTGCTGTGCGCGCCGGTCTATTTCCTTATGGTCAGCCGCGTCCACAAGCGTTTTGTATCGCTGATCTATATGACGATTTTGGGCTTGGTGTTCCTCATCATGGGCAACTGGTATCTGTTGCCCTATTACATGCTGGTCGGCGTCATCTGCGAAGTTATCCTCTGGAAGAACGGCTGGGAATCCAAAAAGAAGCTGACCGCCGCCTGGACGGTGTCAAGCCTCCTGTACAACGGCGTCAATCTACTGCCCATCTGGTTTTTCTGGGATACCTATGAGGCGTTTGCCCTTGCAAGCGGCATGGAGCAGAGCTATATTGACTCCTTTGTCCGCTATTACACCTCCGCCGGATGGCTGGCGTTTATCATCCTGTTTACGACAATTTGCGGTTTCCTTGGCAGTCTCATCGGCGGCAGGTTGATCAATAAGCACTTCAAAAAGGCGGGTGTCCTCTGATGCGGCGACGGAATCTGGCCATACCGGTGAAGCTGTGGGCCTTGGCCTGCGCCATCCTTGGCATCTCTCTGACAGCAAACACAGTCTTGACCTGTGTGCTGACGCTGACCGGATTTGCCTACCTGGCGGCTCAGAGAAACTGGTGGCTGCTGCGCTCCTTTGGGGCGTTCTTTGCGCTGCTGGCAGTGCTTTTGTACTTGATTCGTTTTCATGGGTTACATATGGTTGTGTTCTCTGAATTTTACGTACTGATGTTTTGGAATTTGTCCCCGGTGTTTATCGTCGGCTGGGATCTGATCACCACACCGCCTGGAGAAATTGCCGCCTTCCTCTCTCGGATTCACATGCCGAGCTCCGTCATACTGGGGCTGCTGGTCATGTTTCGCTTTTTCCCCACCATGAAAGTCGAGATTCGCAGCGTAGGGCGTTCCATGCGCAACCGGGGCCTTACCGCCCCGGCGCAGCTTCTTTGCCATCCGGCGGCCTCGTGTGAATATGTGGCCGTCCCTCTGCTGCTGCGCTGCCTGCAGATTGCAGATCAGCTCTCCGTTTCCGCTGTGGCGCGGGGCGCCGAAGCGCCGGGCAGGCGCGGCAGTTATTACGGAAAAAACGCTGATGCTGCAGACTGGTCCTGGCTTGCCGGCTGGACAATCATTACGACGGCATTTCTCTGGCTGGGAGGTGTGCGAATATGATACAGCTTAAAAATGTCTCTTTTCAATATGCCGATTGCGAAGAAGGGGTATCCAATATCAATCTGACCATCCGTGATGGCGAATGCGTGGTTCTCACCGGGCCGTCCGGCGGAGGGAAAACCACCCTCACAAGGCTGCTGAACGGACTTGCGCCCGCCTATTATCCCGGCATATTGACCGGCGGCATTTTTCTGAACGGTCAGCAGCTGACGCAGATGCCGCAGTATGCCATAGGCAGGCAGGTGGGCAGTGTGTTCCAAGACCCCAAGAGCCAATTTTTCTCATCAGACCTGGCTGGTGAGGTAGCCTTTGCCTGCGAGAATTACGGCTTTCCGAGGGAGGAAATACGCAGCCGGACAGACGCAGCCATACGAGCGTTCCATCTGGCGGGCTTGGGCGGCCGCAGCCTCGATGTGCTGTCCAGCGGGGAAAAACAGCGAGTGGCCATCGCCTCCGTTTATGCGCTCCGTCCCGGGATTTATGTGTGCGACGAGCCGACCGCCAATCTGGATGACGAGGGGACGGCGCAGCTGGCGCAGACTCTCCGGCAGCTCAAGGCGGAGGGCTGCACCCTTATTGTGGCCGAGCACCGCCTGGCCTGGCTTTCCGGAATTGCAGACCGCTTTGTCTACCTGCGCGGTGGACGCATCCTGTGGGAGCGCAGTGCGGCGGAGCTGGAGCAGACGCCTCTTCAAGAGCGTGAAGCCGACGGGCTGCGGGCGGTGCTGGAAACAAAAACCGTTAAGCTGCCTTCCCCCACCGGCGCTGTTCCGGCCCTGAGGGCACAAGCGCTCTGCTGTGTGCGGAAACGAAAGAGCATTTTTCAGAATGTTTGCCTCTCGGCCTATGCAGGACAAATCACCGCAATTACAGGACATAACGGCGTTGGAAAGAGCAGTTTGGCGCTGGTGCTGACCGGGTTGTGGCGGGAGAACGGCGGGACAGTAACGATTGGCGGTGCAAAGCGGACAGCGGCGCAGCGGCGCAAGCAGGTTTGGTACAGCTCCAACGACACGGGGACGCAGTTTTTCACAAACAGCGTCACTGAGGAACTGCTGCTGCGCTCGGATCGCTCGCCGGAGCTGCTGGAGAAAGCCAGAGGGCTGTTAAAACAACTGGGGCTGTATGCCTATAAGGACGCACATCCCGCCACCCTGTCCGGCGGGCAGAAGCAGCGGCTTTCCATTGCCTGCGGCGCCCTCTCCGGACGAAGCGTCCTGATTTTCGACGAACCGACCAGCGGGCTGGACGGCGGGAACATGCGCATCATTTCCGGCATACTGCGTACGGAAGCGGCGGCAGGGAAAACCGTCCTGGTCATTACCCACGATCAGGAACTGATGCGCAGCTGCTGCGACTGTGCAGTCAGAATGGAGAATACCTGGCATGGAGCATAAAAGCCACATGCAGTCAAGCGAGGATTACCTAAAGGCACTCTTCCTGCTGCAAAGAAAGACGCCGTACATCCGGCCGACCGACTTAGCAATCCAGATGGGCTATACCAAGCCCAGCATTAGCCGAGCAATTTCTATGCTGAAGAAGGATGGGTTGATTACAAGGGACCGTGAGGGGCATATCTGCTTGACGGAGAAAGGAACGCTTGCCGCAGAGAAGGTCTATGAACGTCATTGCTTCTTTATGGAACGCTTGGTTGCAGCTGGTATCGCCCCGGATATTGCGGAGAAGGAGGCGTGCCGGATGGAGCATGCAATCAGCGAAGAGAGTTTTGAAAAGCTGAAAAGAATGGGAAATAAATAGTTCGCAAATTGCAAGTGCAAGTTGGACACCTACACGGTAGAAGTGAGTGAATCAGAGCGTCGGTCAGGATGGAAGCCGCTGGCTTCCATCCTGGGCGATGCTGCCGCAGCCTTCGGCTGCGTAAACAGAGTCGAGGAACTCGTCAAACAGTTCCTCCGGGGTGCGGTAGCCAAGCTTCTTGCGAGGCCGTCCGTTCAATTCATCAGCTGCAGCCAAGATATACTCAGCAGAGAAAGCCTCAATGGACACGCCCTTCGGAACGAAGGCTCGAAACAGCCCGTTGTGACGTTCGTTTTGGGGACGTTCCCACGAGGTGTAGGGATGCGCAAAGTAGACTGCACAGCCCCAGTTCTCGACCTGACTGAACGCAGAGAACTCCGAGCCGTTGTCCACGGTAATGGTCTTGAATACCTGTGAAAAATTGTCTCCGAATTCTTCCCTGAGTGACTGCATGGCGTTCAGAACGGAGTCTGCATCCTTGCCGGGAATTCGAATGGCAATATAGTTCTCCGTTTTCTTCTCCAACAGGGAGAGGACAACAGCCTCCTTACTGCCCCTCTTGCCGACCACGGTGTCACCCTCCCAATGACCTTCCTCGATGCGCAGAGCTGCGATCTCAGGCCTCTGAGAAATGTCTGTGCCGAAGTTCTTCTTGTGTTCACGGGGCTTGGAATCCTTGTGCTGCTTGCGTTTCATGGCTTCGGGCAGTTCTGTCACAGACAAGTCAAGGCTGCCTGCCCAGACCTCATTGTAAAGCGTGTGGGTGCAGACCATCTCCTCTGCTGAAAACAGCCCGTGCAGACGAGCATAGCCGACGCAGGCATCCAAAGACCACTTGTGTTCTTTGACCTGTTCCATTATCCAGCGAATGAAACGAGTGCAGTGACAGATTCGGTGTGGTTTCCGAGAACGCTTTCTGTTCGCCTTGTAGACCGCTTCTCCACGCCTTGCCGAGTATCCGGGCTTCCTGCCCTTGCTGCTCTTTCGGGGCGGTGTGCCGCGCTTTAGCTCGTTTCCAACGGTGGTTGGTGAACATCCGATCGCTCTGGCAATGGCTCTGTTCGTGTAGCCGGCGTTCTTGAGATGCTGGATTGCTCCTCGTTCCTCTCGCTGTAAGTGCTGTCCCTTCTTGCGTTCTACCGATTCTGTGATATAATCTTGGCAGTCCATAGTGATTGCCCTCCCTTGGAAGATGTTGTGTGCAAACTTCATTCTACCATGTGGGGAAAATCACTATGGATTTTTTTCTTACGTGTCCAACTTCATTTTACAATCGACCGAAATAAATAGTTGATACAATTTGCGGAGAGGAGGCTATTCAATGCGTCTAAATGCTTCAACAGACTATGCTATACGGCTCATACTGTATTTAGCGAAAGAGTCAAAAATAGTATCCTCCTCGAAACTTTCTTCGTCTATTGGTATTTCTCCACGATATCTGTTGCAGATTGGCTCTAAATTGCGCAAAGCAGGGGTTGTTGATGCAGTTCATGGAGCAACGGGAGGCTATAAACTCATCATGTCCCCCAGCGACATTACCCTATATGATATTGTTGCCATAATGGAAAAAGGCAGCGTTGGAACAGGAGTCAATCCTGCCTGCGAAACTCAACCATTTCGATTTCCGCTGCTCAAAACAGCATATCAATACACGAATGATGTTCTGGCTCGTATTCTCAAAAGCATCACCGTAGAAAGTTTGCTTACGCAGCGATTCGATGAGTGGTATCTGGCACCATGTCTGCTGAATCAAAGCCAGGAGAAGTAAATATAACAAAGCGCCGCTTGAGCCTAGTCATGCGGAGCTTTGCTTTACCCAGAGAGCGCGGCGTCCACACATTAAAAACTGGAAAACTGCGAATGGGAGAACTATTTGTGTTGACGCAAAGGCATCGTCTTGCTATAATATGACTAAAAGATAGATTTTGGTCAAACGGCGGTGACAGCATGGCACTTGCATTTACAAAAGAGCAGGAAAAAGAAATCGTCTCCCGCTTAAAGAAAGCCGCCCGGGAAGGAATTGCCAAAGCTGGGATGCGCAAGACCACTGTAGACACTCTGGTGCAGGCCGCCGGTATCTCCAAGGGTGCGTTTTATAAGTTCTATACCAGCAAAGAATTGCTGTTTTTCGAGCTTTTGGAGGATCTGCACACCGAGGTCTATACCATAGCCGCCGGTGTGCTGGTGGAAAACGCTGCGCTGCCGCCGGTCGAACGCACGGCAAAGGCAGTCCTCGCCGCCTGCCGGATCATGGGCGAATCGAAGCTGCTGGCCTTTGCGGCGCTGGAGGCAACGGATCTTCTGCGCAGCATCCCCCACGAGGTTCTGGAGGAGCATTACCACAGTGACGAGGTGCATATCCGCGCTCTTTTGGAGGAGGCCGGGCTGAAACCGGAGGGCGGCATGGAACTGGCCGCCGCCACGGTACGCGGGCTGATGCTCACCCTCTCCCTCCAGCCGGAGATCGGTTCCCTGTATCCCCAGGTACTGGAGACCTTGGTGTATGGGTCCTGCGCCAGGTTGTTCCCCTGCCCTTAAAAAAGCCCGCCCGATGGCGGCTTTTTTAAGACCCGATGGTTAGATTAAGCTAACCCACTGTATCTGTTTGTTCTTTGCGTTGCGGTTGGATTGCTTTCAAGGAGGATGTCATGCTGAGTAAATTCTTTGGGAACACCCGTAAGCCCGAGGGCTTTGGCGGGAAGCTGATGGTGGCCATGATGAACGGCGGCCATGCAGGAATGGCGCGGTGGGGGCTCGCCCACATAAGCCTGGGGGCGGACGCCCGGGTTTTGGATGCTGGCTGCGGCGGCGGGGCGAATCTCGCCGCGCTGCTCAGGCTCTGTCCGGCGGGGACAGTCGCCGGACTTGACCATTCGCCTGTCAGTGTGGAAGCGGCGCTGAAGAAAAACGCCGCCGGCGTACAGGTGGGGCGCTGCCGGGTGGTGCAGGGCGATGTGCTGGCGCTGCCTTTTGGGGATAGCAGCTTCGACGCCGTCACCGCTTTTGAGACGGTCTATTTCTGGCCGGATATTGAAAACGCCTTCCGGGAGGTACGGCGCGTGCTGCGCCCCGGCGGGATCTTCTTCATCTGCAATGAGGACGATGGGGAAAAGGCGTCGGGGCAAAAATGGGCGCAGATCATCGATGGCATGACGGTCTACGATTCCCGCCGGCTGACAACCCTGCTGGAAAGCGCCGGTTTTGAGACCATCAGTGCCCATCACGAGCGGAAAAAAGGTTGGCTGTGTCTTACGGCGCAAAAGCCTACAGCGGATGCGCAGCCATGAGGGCAACCGCTTTGTGCCGCTGTGGAATCATGAGATATCTCTTGTGCCTATGGGCGATGTGTGCCGCTATACCGACCGGGTGACCATTGGCGCAGGCTGGCGCACGCCGTTCGTGCGGCTGTGGAGCCTGGCCTTTTACCGGCACAGGCAGAGGAAATGGCGAAAAATATTGAAAGGAGGCGGCCAGAAATGTAGGTGCTGGTCTACGGCGCCGGGGTCATCGGCTGCTATCTGGCCCATGTGCTGTGCGCGGCGGGCAACGAGGTGACGCTGCTGGCCCGGGGTGCATGGAAGGACGCGCTTGAAAAAGACGGCCTTGTCATACGGCACCGCCTGCAAAGGAAGACGACGGTGGATCGTCCCGCTGTGATCGGCACACCGGATTCAGGCGCACAGTATAATGTTGTATTCGCGGTAATGCAGCATCAGCAGCTATGGATGGTGCTGGATGAGTTGGCCGCCCTCGATGCCCCGTTGGTGGTGCTGGTGGGCAACAATGTGTCTGCCCCGGAGATGGAGTGGCATATCCTCGAAAAGACCAAAACGCCCAAGATCGTGCTTTTCGGCTTTCAGGGCACCGCCGGGCAGCGGGAGGGCGGCGTCGTCCACTGTGTGCGCTTTGGCGGCGGCTCCATGAGCATCGGTGGCCTGCACAGTGAAGCGGACAAGACAAGTAAGGAAAAAATCGCTTCGCTATTCTCCGGCACAAAATATCGACTCACTTGGATGCCGGACATGGACGGCTGGCATAAGACCCACCTGACGCTGATCTTGCCGGTGGTCTATGTTTGCTACGCCGTGGGCTGCGACCTGCGCAAAGCCACCCGGGCCCAGCGTCGCCTGACGCTGGACGCGGCGGGCGAGGCCTGCGCCATGCTGAAAAGGCTGGGCGTTCCCGTACTGCCCGAAGGCAGCGAGCAATATTACCGGCCCGGGACAAAGCGCCGGATGATGTCCGCACTGTTGTTCATCATGGCAAAGACTGCTGTGGGAGAACTGGCGGCGTCAGATCACGCTCGTCACGCCGTGACGGAGCTGGAGGGGCTGGACGGCGCTTTTATGGAACTAAGGGCACAGGCGGCGGATTTTCCCATGCCCGCCTTTGAGGCCCGTCGCCGCGCAACGCCCGCCTGGGCGGCGCTGCACCGGCTGTACGACGGCAAAAATACCGTCGGCGTTTTTGCCGTCAATAGAAGCTGCAAGGAGAGGGAAACAACCATGGATAGAAAGAAGAGCATCCAGACCGCCTACCGCTCCTTGGGCGGCGAGGCCACCTTCTATGACGGGATGATCACCTGCTCCACCCTGCCGGGGCGGTTGGTGTGCGGCCTTGTGTGGAACATGGGCCGGGAGAAGAACGCCCGTTATCTGGAAAAGGCTCTCGCCCCCATCCCGGAGGGCTTTTCGGGCAGTTTGCAGGAGGTGCCGGTGGGCACCGGCGTGCTGACCATGCCGGTGTATCAAATGTTGCCGCGGGCGGAGATCACCTGCCTGGACTACTCGGCGGACATGATGGTCCGGGCCGAGCGGCGAGCGGCGGGCATGGGGCTGCGCCATGTCCGCTTCCGGTAGGGCGACGTGGGGGCGCTGCCCTTTGAGGACGGGGCCTTCGATATCGTTCTCACACTCAACGGCTTTCACGCCTTCCCGGATAAGGAGGCCGCCTACCGGGAGACCTGCCGGGTCTTAAAGCCGGGCGGGATCTTCTGCGGCTGTTTCTATGTCCGGGGCGAGCACCGGCGCACCGACTGGTTTATAAAGAGGCTCTATACGCCCAAGGGCTGGTTCACCCCGCCCTATGAGACGGCGTACAGCCTGCGGGCGCGGCTGAGCAGCCTGTACGCCGAAACGCAGGCGGAAACCGTGGGATCGATGGCCTGCTTTTCCTGCAGAAAATAGCGAGGATAGACCCTGCGCCTGCAAAACCGGCAGCCGCAGCCTAAAAAGGAGAAAAAACAAATGAACTGGACGAGGCTGATTCTGGACGCCCTGGTCATGGCGGCGGTTTTTAACCTGGCCGCTATGGCGGCCATGGCCTACGACCCGCGGCTGATCTTGCCCGGCTATCCCAAAAGCATCCGGGAGATCGCGCCGCCGGCGGCACGGGAAAAGCGCCTTTACCATAAAGGGATGATTTTCGGTATGCTGGCGCTGACGGCCTATTCTACGGCAAGCGCCCTTTCTGCTGGAGTGGAGGGATTTTGGAATCTGTTTTTCACCTTCTATCTTGAGTGGCTGATCGTCAGTCTCTCAGACTTTTTTCTGCTGGACATCCTGCTGATGAAAAAGTGGGGCACGCGGATCGTGATCCCCGGCACCGAGGGGCATCCGGATTATGAATTCAAAAACTGGATGAGGAAACTGGCGCTGCCGGAGCATCTGCTTCTGTGGCCGCTGGTGCTGGCGCCGCTGCTGGCGCTGATACAGGCAGGCGCGGGCTGGCTGATTGGGTGAGCATCGTTACGAAATCACAAGGAGAAACATAAATGAAAAAAACGGATTACAAAAACTGGGTGCCGAAGGAAATGGTCGTGGCTTTAACAGCCTGTACGACCCTGCTGTTGGCCGGGCTGCTGTGCGTCTGCGCACTTGTGCCCTCCACCTGGCCCCCGCGCGTCCCTGTCATGATCGTGCTGACCGCCGCGCTGTGCGTATGCTTTGCATATACCGGGTGGAGCGTAACGGCGTATCGAGCCTTCTCCTATGGCGGCAAGCGCCAGCTTTCCCGGCAGATTATCGAGGGTACGGCAGCGCACATCTCGCTCCCCGCCGGAGGGCGTGGGCTGGACGTGGGCTGCGGCAGCGGTGCGCTGACCATTGCCTGCGCTAAGGCAAACCCTCAGGGCGCCATGATCGGCCTTGACCGCTGGGGGAAGGATTACGCCTCTTTCAACAAGCCCTTATGCGAAGAAAACGCAAAAGCGGAGGGAGTGGAAAATGTCAGCTTCCGGCAGGGCGATGCAGTGAAGCTGGACTTTCCCGACGGATATTTCGATGCCGTGACCAGCAACTATGTCTATCACAACATCACCGGCACCGACAAGCAGAAGCTTCTTCTGGAGAGCCTGCGGGTGCTGAAAAAGGGCGGCTGCTTTGCCATTCACGATCTCATGTCACCCCGGCGATATGGGGATATGGAGGCCTTTTTGGCGCGGCTGAAAGCCGAGGGATACGAGCGGGTCGAGCTGATCGACACCACAAAGGGACTGTTCATGAGCGGGAAAGAGGCGAAGCGGCTCATGCTCCACGGTTCCACGCTGCTGATAGGTAAAAAATAGAAAGGGCGATAAAAATGCAGAAAATCACAGTCAAAATCGACGGTATGGCCTGCGGCATGTGTGAGAGCCATGTGAATGAGGCTATCCGCAAGGCGTTTCCCGTTCAAAAAGTGACCTCTTCCCACAGGAAAGGGGAGGCGGTTATTTTGTCTGAAAACGCGATCGACGAGACAACCCTGCGGGAGGCGCTGGCGCCCACCGGCTACCGGGTGCTGTCGGTACAGACAAAGCCTTACGAGAAAAAGGGATTGTTCGGCCGATGAACAAAACGGCAAAACGGGAGGAAAAGATGAGCGTTCGATTCAAGATCTTAAAAACCGTTTATAAGCTTTCCGGCATAAAAAGGATGTTTGGCCTGCCGCAGGAGAAGCTGTTCGCCAAGGCGGCGCAGCTCAACGCCAAGCGGGGCTTTGCCGTGCCCACGGACAAAAAGCACGTTTACACAGACGTCCGGGTGGGCGAACGCGGCCACTGCCTGAAGATCCGGCAGCCGGGAACGCAGCGGGACAAGGCCATGCTGTTTCTGTTCGGCGGCGGCATGGTCATCGGCCCGGACGCAGGCGACCGTAAGGCGGCCTGCAAGCTGGCTTTCCCCTGCCAGCTGGACGTGTGGATGCCCTGGTATCCCCTGTGCCCCAAGTACAATATCAAGGATGCGGTGGATATGGTACTGGAGACCTACCGCTTGATGCTGAGAGAGTACAAAGCCGAAAACATCGTTTTTTGCGGCTTTTCCTCCGGGGCCTCCCTCGCCGTCTGCACCTGTCTGCACAATTTGCGCCAAGATAAACCCATGCCAAACCCCGCCTGCATTCTGGCCTCATCCCCCGGCGGCGTGCCCCACTGCGAGGAAGAAAAGCGCGAGATGGAGCGGTTGGGCAGGCGGGACATCATGATCGATCCCGCCTTTATGGAACTGATGAAAACGGTCCTCTCCGGCGGGCGGACGATACCGGAATACCTGCAATACCCCTGCACCGCCGACTTCACGGGAATGCCGCCCATCCACTTCTGGTGGGGTAGCGACGAGGTGCTGTACGCCGAAGCGCCCTATTATCTGGAATCTTGCAAAAAGGCGGGGGTCGAATATACCGTGGTCGTTGGCGAAGGGATGTGCCACTGCTACGCGATGCTGGATATCTTCCCCGAGGGCAAGGCGGCGCAGGAGCAGATGCACAGCTATATGCCCCGCTGAGGGACGGTCATGTAAACGAGGGGGGGGATACTAAACTGTGAGCAAGGTCAATCAAACGTTTTGGGATCGTTTCGCAAGGATCTATGCATTGTTCATGAAACGCAACGAGAGCGCCTATGACGCCATTGCAGAGCAAATCAAACCTGTCCTCACAAGCGAGATGAGGGCGCTGGAGTTGGCCTGCGGTACGGCCCAGATGACCCGCAGGCTGTCGGGCAACGTCAGGGAATGGATTGCCACCGACTATGCGCCCAATATGGTGGCGGCGGCGCAGAAACATTTCTCCGCCGCTAATGTGTCCTATCAGGTGGCGGATGCCACGGCTTTGCCTTTCCCCGACAGCGCCTTTGACGCCGTTATCATTGCCAATGCGCTGCACATCATGCCCGAGCCCGAAGCCGCATTGGCTGAGATCCGCCGGGTGCTGAAGGCGGGCGGGCTGCTCGTCGCGCCCACCTTTGTCTACGAGCCTGGCTACAGCAGATTTCCCATCTGGATCGCTGAAAAGGCGGGTTTCCGCACCTTTCATAAATGGACGGCGGCGGAGCTTGCCGCATTTGTGCAGGCCTATGGCTATCAGGTGGAGCGCGCGCAGTTCGTAAAGGGCTGCCCGCTGTACGAATGCATTTTAGTCGCAAGGGAGAACGGCCATGACGGTCCATGAATTCGGGAAAGAGAACAAGGACGCTATGCTGCTCATCCATCCGTCTGTGGTCAAGTGGGATTACTTTGAGTATGTGATCCCCCTGCTGGAGGATCGATACCATCTGATCGTCCCGGCCCTGCCGGGTTACGATTTCGAGCAGCCGGGCGACTTCACAAGCGTAGAGGGGATCGCGGAAAAGCTCGCCGCGTGGTGTCTGGGACACGGCTGCCCACGGCTCAAGGCCACCTACGGCTGCTCCATGGGCGGCTCCATCGCCCTGCGGATGGCGGTTGATGGGCGGGTCAGGATAGACCACACCATCCTGGACGGAGCCATCACCCCTTATCAGCTGCCGTGGCTATTGACCCGGCTGATCCTGCTGCGGGATTTTGCCCTGCTGGCCATAGGCAAGCTGGGCGGGGAAAGACTCATCGCCAAGGCGTTCTCTACTGACGATTACTCCCCGGAGGATATGAAGTATATTGCGGAAGTCCTGCGCCATTGCAGCTGCAGGACCCTCTGGCGCACCTTTGACTCCTGCAACAATTATAAAATGCCGAAGCCCGTACCGAAGCTGGAGAGCCAACTGCATTACTGGTACGCCGAGCACGAGGAAAAGGCCCGCAAGTGGGACATCCGGTACATCAAAGAGAATGTTCCCGGCTGTACCTTCCAAAAGATCCCCGGCCTTGGACACGGAGGGCTGGCCACCCTCAAGCCGCAGCTGTTTGCGGAGCTGCTGACCCAGACCCTGTCCCCGGACACAAAATAGGAGGCGTTCCCATATGAATTGGCCCAGGACCATATTAGACGGCGCCGTGATGTGCGCAGTGTTCAACTCTGTTATCGCTCTCGCCTGGCTGAACTGCCCCGGCTCCTTTTCCCAGATGCTGCCCCCTGAGATCCGGAAGGCAGCGCCGAAAAGGACAAAGCGGGAGGTCAAAACCCTGGTGCTGACCATTTATCCACTGTACATCCTGCTCATCGTCTATGCCATCCTCAGCTCGTACTTTGCCGGTATAAATGGCTTTTGGAACCTGTTCTGGACGGCGTACATAGAGATGATGTTTATTGATCTGGGAGATTTTTTCGGTCTGGACTTTCTGTTCCGTTCCAGGATGAAAGCGCGCATCATGATCCCCGGCACGGAGCACTGCGAGGCCTGGAACACAAAGAAATGGATGCTGACATTGGCTATCCCGGAGCATTGGGTGCTGTGGCCACTGGTCATTTGCCCTCTGGTGGGTCTTATCTGCGCAGGGGTCGGCGTCTGGGTCAGGTAAAACGGTACTCACAGAAATGGGGATGAAAGATGCGCATCGACGAATTTGGCTGTGAAAACAAACAGATTGTCGTCATGATCCACGGCCTAGCCATGTCCTGGCGGATGTTTTGGCCCAGTATCGGGCTTTTGGCGAGGAATTTCCATGTCCTCGCCGTCACCGTGCCCGGCCACGACCAGGCGGACGGCAGCGAGTTTACCTCCGTCGAGGAGATCGCCGCCCGGCTGGAGGACGAGCTGCTGGGCCGGCGTTTTCGCGACGTATTCTGTGTCTATGGCCTGTCCATGGGCGGGGCGCTGGCCCTGCGAATGCTGGCGGACAACCGCGTCCACTTTCAGTATGCCGTTATCGACGGCGGTATCACCCCCTATGAATTGCCATGGCTCGTGACCCGTTTCATCCTGCTTAAGGATCTGGTCATGACCCTGCTGGGGCGCAGCAGCCGGCGGCTGCTGGCTCTGGCATTCCCGCCCGGCCGCTACGCGCCTGAGATGGTGGATGAGATGTTCCGGCTTTTGCGGCACATGCCGGTGCGGGGCATTTGGCGGGCTTATGACTCCACCGACAACTACACCATGCCCACGCCCTTCCCCGCTTTGGATACTCGCATCGCCTATTGGTACGGCAGCGAGGAAAAGCGAGAGCGGAAGCTGGACATTCAATATATGGCGCGCCACATCTCCGATGTGCAATTTGAGGAAATTCCAGGCGTGGCCCACGCAGAGCTGGTCTGCACCCACCCGAAGGAATTTGCAGACCGTTTTGCCCGCTCCGCCGGGCCGGAGGAAACATGATGAGCTTAAACATTATTGCTATTGAGGCCCTGGCCTTTATCGCCCTGTTCACCGGGATGGTGCTGATCCCCACCATAAAAAATCCGGTCGCCGGCATCCACAACTATCCGCCGGAGATCCAGGAGGAATACTTCAAGACCCACCCCCGCATCGAGGCAGCGCCCACCAGCAAGCGCACCATTTTGATCAAATCCTCCGCGCTGCTGCTGTTTGCCGCCATCCTGACCGCCGGGGCCGTCATCGCGGGAGCGCAGAGCTTTTGGGAGGGATTTCTCTTCGCCGCAGGCCTGTTCGTGGTGGTGTTGGCCTGGGACACCTTCTTTCTGGATTGGGTGCTGTTCGCCCGGCTGAGGATGTTCCGCCTGCCGGGCACCGAGCACATGGACAAAGCATATGCCCAGAAGTGGTTTCATCTGCGGGGGGCGCTGTTCCCCGGCCTGCTGTACGGCACCGTCACCGGCCTGATCGTCGGGCTTCTGGTGGTGGTGCGGTAGATCGCAGCCGTCAGACCGGGTCAAGGAGGTATAATGTATGGAATTGGACAAGAGCAAATACGCAGCCGCATACCAAAGCGAGATCGAGCGCCAGTTCACGCCGCAGGAGACTGCCCTCATTTGGGATCAGGCAAGAAGCGGCTATCAAAAGCTTTTGGCGGCTTATCCCGATCTGCCGCCGAAGGTCGCAGCCCATACGGACGGGGTCATTTTCCCGGCGATCGCCGTCTATCGCGCCCTGCTGGAAAGCTGCCCGGAACGGGCCATGGAGATCATGGAGCAGGGCATGGCCCAGCGGGCCGCCAGGGTGGGCAAGACATATGCAAGGCTTGTGTCGCTGCCGGGTATGAAGGGCGTCTTTCTGAAGCTGTTCTCAAAGGGTGCGAAAAGCGGCTTCGGGGAGAAGTCCGGCTTTGGGCAGGAATTTCTGACGGACAGCAGCCGTGAACTGGCGTTCAACATCATCAAATGCCCCTATTGGGATCTCTGCACGGTGCTGGGCTGTCCGTAGCTGGCCCACATTTTCTGCAAAAGCGATGAATACGCCTATGGCTCCCTGCCGGGCATCCGCTTTATCCGCACCCAGACACTGGGAACGGGTGGTTACCTCTGCGACTTCCGGCTGAGACGGGAGAATTAAATATGTCGGTCAGCGTAACGATGAAACCGCAGAAAATTGCGGAGCAGACATGGGACGGCGTCCTGTACCCTGTCCCTGACAGGACGGACAAGGCCGTCATCGTCATGTTCGGCAGCGAGGGCGGCACGGAGCACGCCGGGAAGTGCGCCCACTTCTTGCTGGACAGCGACATTCCCGCACTGGCACTGGCGTTCGCCGCATTGTTTTACTTCTTTGGAAAATAACGCTGCAAAATCTACGGGGCGTATGCGGGAAAGTTTCCCGCATACGCCCCGTAGGCGTTTCCTGTTTATTTCCGTATGATATGGATGTCCTGGGTGCCGGAGTAGAGCAGCTCGGTTCGCTTTTCCATCTTTGCAGCACGCCCATATCCATGCCTTGGAAATAGTAGGTCAGGATATGATTAAAGACAGTTTCTACAAGGGATCGTGAGCTTGTCGCCGACCATCCCATTAAGGCTGTTTACGAAAAGCGCATGAATACCATCACGCAATACCTGCCGTGCGGCTCACGGACGAAATGCCATTTGAATGGCCTGCGGCGTGTTGGTTCCTGAAAGGATCGCCCAACCTTTAAGAAATTAGCCGTCCTGTTTGAAGGGAACACAGCCAACGGAGCGGAGAAGGCCTGCCAGAAAGCGGCGGAAAACCGAAGTGTCCTTTTTATAGCATTTTTTGTGAAAGGCTCAATCCGTTTTTGGCGAATGAATATATGCTTAAGTTCTCCCACTTTTTCGCTGAAAGAAAGCCAGCAGTTTCCTCATGCCCTCGGCATTCAGTGCGTAGGCGTCCGACACCGTCCCCGCTTCCATGTGGATGACAAAGCTGCAGCACAGGGCAATGAGTTCTGGATCGTGCGTAACGATCAGGCAAGTCTTTTTCCCCATCTGCGCCGAGATAAGCTGTGCGGTCTGCTCCATATGATGATAATCCAGGCCGCTGGTCGGTTCGTCAAATATCAGAAGCTCCTTCTCTGCAAGAATCGCAGATGCAACTGCCACGCGCTGTTTCTGCCCTCCCGAAAGGGACATGGGGTGGCGGTCCGTATATTCGCTCAGATCCATCTGTTCCAGGATCTGCTGCACAATGTCTGCGTTATCCTCCACCATGCCAAGCCTGACCTCATCGTCCACCGTCTCACAGAACAGCTGATGATTGACGTCCTGCATGACCATATAGCTCTTTTTCAGCAGTTGGCGCCGTCCCAGTTTCTGCCCGTCCAGCACAACAGTCCCGCGAAACCGCCTTTCCAGGCCACACAAGCATCGGGAGAGCGTAGATTTTCCTGCGCCGTTGTGCCCAATCAGCGCAATCACCGCATTTTCCGGCAGTTCAAGTTCAGATATATCCATTGCGGGATTTTCACCATAGCTGTATTTGAAATCCTTCAGCACAAGGGAATCCGAGCCGCTGCGCGCAGATGTGGAAAAGCTAAGGCTGTCAAGAGAGAGCGTCCGCAGGCCCAGGCTACTTATCTCCGCAGCAGGGAGCGCACGGAAGTCCTCCATCGGCATATCCCTTTCAACGCGCCCGCCGCGCATATAAACAACTCTGTCGCAGATATCCGCCAGCCAATAAAGGCGATGCTCGGCGATGATGATGGTCTTGCCCTGCGACTTCCAGAACAGCAGTGTCTGTTTCAGATCATCCACGGCATCTATGTCCAGATTGGAGGTGGGCTCATCCAGCACGAACACATCCGGATACACCGCCGCCACAGAGGCACAGGCAATCTTCTGCTTCTCACCCCCTGAAAGGTCAAATATATTTCGGTCAAGAAGCGGCTCAATATGAAGCTGCCGGGTCACCTCTGCGATTCTCCCGGATACAACATCCTCCGGAAGTCCCTGATTTTCACAGCCGAAGGCCAGCTCACTGATGGTATCCACGCAGAAAAACTGACTGCGGGGATTCTGAAATACGCTGCCGACCTTTCGCGCCGTTATGTACAGCTCCTCCCGGTTGGGGTGCAGTCCATCGACACGGATCTCGCCATCCACTGTCCCCTCATAAAAATGGGGAGCAAGTCCGTTTATCATGCGGCACAGCGTTGTCTTTCCACAGCCCGATTCCCCGCAGAGCAAAACGCACTGCCCATCGGGTATCGTCAGATCTATATGGGACAGAATCCCGTCCGCTCCGTTGGTGTAGCGGAAACTAAGGTCTTTCAATTCGATCACCGCATCACCCCCAACCAGGAAAGGACCAGCATCACAAAGGGAACAAGACAGATCAGCAGCACCGCCAAATCCTGAATGTGAAAGCCTATTTTGCAGATATTCGTGCGCTTTATGTCGCTCCCAAGCCCCCGCGCCAGTGCCGCGGCGGAAAGCTCACTGCCGATCTGCACAGAGCAGGTCAGAAGCGGTATCAGGCGGTATTCCAGCATTTTGGTCCAGTTCTTTCCTCCGAAGGAGATGCCGCGCATTTTCATGGCGGCGCCTATGGCATGAAACTCCTCCGCCACAGTGGGGAAGAAGCGAAACATTACCGAAAGCGGAATGGACAACTTTTCCGTGACGTGCATCCGGTGCATGGCGGCGATGAACTCACTGACCGTGGTGGTAGAAAACACATAAGTTCCGATCATAATGCCCGGCAGAAAGCGGTTTACAATTGCACAGATCGCCAGCAGGATATAACCCGGCAGGCCGCTTGCGCGCGGCATCACATAAAAATGTGCCGCATAGGAAGCGCAGTAGAGAACCAGATAAAGCAGTGCTGTGCGGTATTTTTTTGCACTTAAATGCAGCAGAAAAGGAATAACACACAAAGCGTGAACGACAAGGGTCATATTCTCTCCGCCGGCTCCCCCCAGAACAAAGGTCATGACTGTGATGAGCAGCAGCAGCTTTGTTCTGGGGTCGAGGGGCATTCCACGGTTTTCTATGTTGGCCTGAAAAAGCCCCTGCCTTGCCATCAGGCAATTCCCGCCTTGATGAAGTGCTTTTTCAGCAGAGCCTTACCAATCAGTCCGCCCAAAATGCCGCAGACGAAGGTTGCCACCAGCAATACCGGGCACATCCAGGTGGGCATTAGGCGAGTTAATGCATCGACATACTCCTGACCGAAGTCCTGCCGGGTAGAGAAGTATCCTGCCATATCCAAAAACAGTGGAAGCTCACAGCCGAACACCACCATAAAGGTCAAACCGCAGGACAAAATCCCCTTCTTTGCACTCTGGTAACCACCGCTTTTATATACAAGGTCTGCCAACAGGCCAAATACGATACCAAAGATAAACGGATAAATGCCCATGCCCGTTACCATCAGCATAAGCCCCTGAATAATGCACAATATCCAAATCATTCCGAATTTTTTGGCCCGGGTAAGATACAGCATATAGGGTATGCCGCCCACAAGCGGGACGATAATGGACAACAGCGGAATGAATATGGGGATAAAACCCAGCATACCGATGGCCATTGCAATAATGAATATAATGGCGCTGAAAATGCCGATGTTCATCAGGTCTTTACCTTTAAGCTTTTTTTCTGTGTTCATTTTAGATTACCTCTCTTCACATCATTTTTACGCCATGACCCAGCTCTGAGATTGTGTTTGCAGCTGGTGCATGTGCGCATATATACCTTTTTGTGCCATCAGCTCATCGGGCGAGCCGCTTTCGGCAATGCGTCCGTCCTTCAGAACGACGATCTTGTCGGCGCTGGCCACCGTCCTCATACGGTGTGCAATGATCAGTACCGTCTTGTTTTGTATCAGGCGTGACAGAGATTCCTGAATGAGCGTTTCATTGTCCACATCCAGGCTGGCCGTGGCCTCATCCAACAGGATAATAGGCGCGTCCTTCAGAAAAGCGCGTGCAATAGATATCCGCTGCCGCTCTCCGCCGGAGAGCTCGGATCCGTTCTCACCGATACGGGTGTTCCAGCCGTCGGGCAGTTTTGCGACGAATTCCTCACAGTTGGCAAGCCGCGCCGCAGCCATGACCTCCTCGTCTGTGGCGTCCTTTTTGCCGATACGTATATTTTCCAGAATCGTGTTGTCAAAGAGCGTCACATCCTGGAACACGATGGAATAGAGGGAGAGCAGCGTCTCCGGGTCGATTTTGGATATATCCATACCGCCCACAGTGATTTTTCCCTGATCTATATCCCAAAAGCGGGCGGCCAGCCGGGAAACGGTGGTCTTGCCGCCGCCGGAGGGACCGATGAGCGCCGTGACCTCACCCTGCTTAGCGGTAAATGACACATCGTAGAGCACCTTTTCACCCGTCTCGTGATACGCAAAGCCAACGTGGTCAAAAACGATATCACAGCCTTTATTTGTGAGCCGCTCCACGCCGGTCTGAAGCGGCGTTTCCAGGATTTTATCCATGCGCTCGGTCTGCACCGCAAGGGTGGTGATGGCCAACAGGTTCTGCAAAGACACCTGCAGTGGGTCATATATGCGGGATATCACCAGGAGGAACATGAAGAAAGTAAGGGCACTTATCTGCCCACTGACGAGCAGCGCACCACCAACAAGCGCCGTGGTGGCGATGCCCAGCTTCAGGAACATTTGCGCGCTGGAGCAGAAGGCCGCCGCACCCAGCTCCGTGAGGATCGTGCGCTTTTCCACATAGGCAATCTTGCCCTTCAGACCGACCATGTATTCGCCCTCATAGTTGTTGGCCTTGAGGTCGCGCATGGACTCCAGGCACTCCTGGATCCCGTCGGCGCAGGCAAGCTTTGCGTCGTTGTTCTTCCGGCCCAGGGACTGCTGCACTCGGGCAGAGAGGCCGACGATGAGAAACGACACGGGCAGCACCCACAAGGAGGCCAGGGCAAGCCGCCAGTCGAAGAAGAAGAGGGATATGGCAATTATAGTAGTGGAGATGATGGAACCGACGAGTTCCGGTATCCAGTGCGAGGAGGCTGTCTCTATCCTTGCGCAGTCGTCCATGACGGCGTTCGTGAGATCCGCAAGGTCGCGCCTGCCGAAGAAGGACAAAGGCAGCTTTCGCAGGTGCTCCGCCAGAGATACACGACGCACGCCGCTCTCCTTATAGGTGGCAAAGAAGGTGGCGTTGTACTGGAATAGCGTTGTCAGCCAGACGAGCGCAAGGCAGACGATTATACCGCAGATATAGAAGGCAACGCGGCCGCCGGTAAACGGCGTTCCGTTCATCAGGTCGCGGATGAAGCTGTACAGCATACCGGCAGGGAACATCAAAACCAGATACGCCAGTGTGCAGGCCCAGAACGCCTTTATCATGTCCTTCGCACCCTGTTCGCTGAGTGCGTATTTGTGTTGTAATTTCTGTTTCATGCTTTTACACCTACCTTCCAGCTTGCGGTCGTTTGGTACTCGCTCCACATCCGCTGATACAAGCCCTTTTTCTCCAGCAATTCCTCATGCTTTCCGCTTTCAAAGAGCTTGCCGTCTTTAACAACGTATATTTTGTCCGCAGAGGTAACAGTCGTAAGCCGATGGGCAATCATGATGACTGTCTTTCCCTGTGACAATTTATTGAAAGCTGCCTGAACTTTGCTCTCGTTGTCCGGATCAGCAAAGGCGGTCGCTTCGTCCAAAATAAGGATTGGAGCGTTCTTCAGCATCACTCTGGCAATGTTTAGACGTTGCTGTTCGCCGCCGGACACATAAACGCCCTTGGTGCCGATGACGGTGTCGATGCCGTTTGGAAGCTTTTCGATAATATCGTCGCACTGTGCGTCATGGAGTGCCTGCAGCACCTCCTCGCGGGAGGCGCTGGTCTTCGCCATACGGATATTTTCGAGCACCGACATTTTGAAAAGCTTGCTGTCTTGAAAGACGAAGGACACAGTATCCATGAGAGCTTCTTTAGAGATATCCTTTACGTCCACACCACCGACGAGGATTTGACCCGACTGGACATCCCAGAAGCGGGCGATGAGACTTGCTATTGTTGTCTTGCCGCCGCCGGAGGGACCGACCAGAGCTATGTGCTCGCCGGGCTCTATGTGCAGGTTCACTCCGTCCACGGCCTTGTCTTTCCCACCCGCATAAGTGAAAGTAACGTTTTCCAGCGTAACGGAATTGTCTTTTGGCTCTGCCGGTCTTTCCGGCTCCGGTAGAGGCTTCATCTCCAGAATGCTATTGATGCGGTTTAAGCTGTCCGTGACCAGCATCTCGTTTTCGCCGGCGTACATCACCTTGTTCATCGTGGTCGTGATGATCGGCGTGATGATGATGTAAAACAGGAGATTCAGCAGCAGCTCGTTTGTCACGCCGCCTGATGCCATGACCATTCCCGCCGCAATGATAACAGCGAAAACGGCGTTTATCGCCGTGGTGAAAACAAGCATGGGCGTACGCACCTGCTTTGTGTAGGTAATTGTCCATTTGGAATAATCGTCTATCGTCTGCTTAAAGCGCTTGAAACTGAACACGGTCTGGCCGAAGGTTTTCACAACGGGAACGCCCCTGACATACTCCACCGTCTCGCTCGTCATGGTTTCCAGCGCCGTCTGATACTGCTTCATGGATTCCTGCATCCTTTTTCCCATCATGGTAGACATGACGGCAAAGGCGACGGCTACGGGAATCAGGCACAGCAGCCCCAGCCTCCAATCAAACACAAAGAGCAGCGCAACAAGTCCGAGCGGAGTGAATACGGTACCTGCTTTATCTGGCCATATGTGGGCGAGATAGGTCTCGGTATTGGCACTGCAATCGTTTACAATTTTGCGCACACGGCCGGTGCCCCAATCGGAGAGAAAGCCCACCGGCAGCGTCACAACATGCTCCATCACCCGAGTGCGCATGTTACGCTGCACGCGGAATGCAGGCAGATGTGAGCACCACAGCGACGCAATGTACAAAAACATGGCGGTTACGGCAAGCCCAACTGCCATCCAGCCGTAGTGGCTGATATTCTGAGCTTCATTGTAATTTGGTGCAACGGAAATGACCTCCTGCAAGATCTTCCAGATACACCAGAACGGCGTCAGCGCCACCAGGGCGCTGATTGCCGACAGGACATAGGAACTGTATGTGAGATATCGATAGTTCCCGGCATACTCCATAAGCTGCGCCATTTTTGATTTTTCCTTCATAACAATCCTCCTCGTTGATATTCCCTCGGCGTAACGCCGTAAATACGCTTGAAAATCGCGGCAAACTTCCCCGGGCTGTCATAGCCCACCATTCCCGCCGCCTGAGATACGGACAGATTTTGATCCTCACGCAGAAGTACGGCTGCCCGACGGATACGATGTTCCTGCAAATAGGTGTTGATGGGCAGACCGAATATCTCCTTGAAGCAACTTTTTAAGGCGCTTTGGGAAATATCAAACCTCTCTGCAAGCTGTACGATCGTATAGCTTTTTGTCAGATTTTCCGTTATGAGCCGTTCCGCCGCCTTGATTTTGTCCACTTGGCTTTTGTAAAAATACGGTTTTGCAATTCCGATATTTCCCGTATCCAGGCCATCCAGATGCAGGAGCAATTCGAATATTTTCAATCGCAGGTATTCACGCCTGTTCTCTTTTGGCAGCGTATAAAAGGTGTGGAATATCCTCTCCGCTTCCTCTGATTTTGAGAGCACGTTGGGTTCGCCGTCCGCACAGAATTTTTGCCTGAGAGACTCCAACGAGACGGGAAAGCCCCGGAGCTCTTTTACAAGCTGCTCACTCGCCTGCGGCAGATAAAATCCGATAGATACGCCATGAAAATGGTTCTGCGGAAAGTTCGTCCGTCCAGCGTGATATCGGCGGACGTCAACAGCGCAGTTGCCCGGTGAAAAATAATAATATACCTCAGGCCTCACAAAGCGTTCCATCGAACCCTCGCGGCAATGATCGACGCACAGCATCTGCTGCCCGTCGGTCTCAAAGCTGGTGTCGCAGTAAGACATATGAAAATCGTTGTACATGACCACTACGCCCGGAAACAGCATATAGCAGGTCATGATACCCTCGCCGGTCTCATTTTCGATTTTGAGCACGCTGCAGTTGTCGGCGTGCATGACCTCGCTGACCTCATCTCCGAGCTCCAGGCCCGGAAAAAAACTCGACACTCTAACGGCTCCTTTCTGAATCACAGTTAGACATAGCTAACTCATTCTTAAAAATTTACGCCCGTAGGCATTATTCTTTATACCATCAACTTTCCCAAAGCACAAGCCCATTTGGAAATTTTGAGTCCATTTAGTTATTTATTTTTTGAACTTGATAAAGTTTCGCCTCTTTTTCTCTTTCCCTCCTTGATCAGCTCCGCCGAACCCCCTTTTTTAACGTTCGCATCAGTACGATGCAAATAAGCAGATAGCCAAGCAGTACTCCCCAATATAAAGCATAAGGATAAAAGAACCACAAAAACACAGGCTGCTGGTTGCAATTTTTTGGTTCGTTACTGTAAAATATATGACTTTTCGATGCGCTATAGAGAGGCCCTTGCCTCCAACAGCATAGACCGCAATAAAAAACAAGTTCATCCGCTCCGTGATAAGGGATTGGATGAACTTGTTTCATGCACCCGAAACCATCAGCTGGCAGTTGATTCGAATTTAGGTCCTCATTACTGTAATGCCAAGGGTATCGTACTTTTTTAAAATTCCAAGCACAACGAACCTGGCGTCGCTGAACTCATAGCTGCAGGTGGACAGCGTGAGAATCCGGTCTGAGGACAACGGCGTAACACTGCTTTCAAAGGTAGATTTCTCGATGGCGGATACGATCCAATCCTCAAACTCCATCTCATTTGTAAAACCGACTGTCCATGCGTTTTCCTCAACACTGGCCACATACCCGGCGAAGAGCTCGACCACATAGTTTGCGTCAGGCGTCACCAGAAGCAGCTGCGGATGTTCCTCGTAATACTCCTGATTTTTATATCCGTCCAAAGACGAAAACATGCTGCCGTTTTTCATATGATGTCCGTAGATGATGGAGTGGGCATCTGAAAGATCCCCGTTCACCCGGCAGTCCAGAAACAGGCAGCCGTTGGCGTTGTATGCACCGTCAAAAAGGTGCCTCAGATAATAAGAATTGTCGCTCCCCTGCACCACGGGGTAGTTGATAACGGTGTCCTCGCAGTAGAGCCAGCCGACGATATCCGGATTGATCTCCCGGAGTGCTTGAAAATCCACCTCCGGCCAGTCAATATCAGAATCCATCTTCTCTCCATCCTCATCTGTTTCACCCGTGGGATGGGGCGGTTTTTTTGTGGGGTCAGGAACCTGCACATAATCCGTCAGACCCGAATAGATTTCATCGCTCTGTGCGGACTCGCTGTAATATAGATAAAGATGGTATCCGCCAACCCCGAAGACGCCCATGAAGACGGCCGTCAGCAGAACAAACAAAACTTTCTTCATTTGCGCTCCTCCTCATACTGATTTGCCAGTTTGTAAAATGTACTGCGCTTGAGGTTCAATGATTCCATCGCAGCGACTGCGGTGATCTCCTCGGCCTTCCATCTGGTATATATCTTTTCCCAGTCTGGAGGATACTCCGCCGGCGGCCGCCCCAGATGCTTTCCCTGTTCCTTTGCCACAGCGATCCCCTCAGCCTGCCTTTGCCGAATCGTGAGGCGCTCCTGCTCGGCGATACTGGCCAGAACCTCGATTAGAATGTTGTTGATCATCTCGAATACCCATTCCTGTCCCTCCGGCAATTGGATCATAGTCGTTGGCAGGTCGATAACCCTGACCTGAATGTGATGCGTTTTGAAGTATTCCAGCTCCTGCCGGATATGCTCTTTATTTCGACTCAGTCTGTCAAGGGATTTGATGACCAGCACATCGCCATCCCGCAGCATGGTGTTCTTCAGTGCAAGGTAGCCTGTTCGATCCAAGCTGGCGCCGCTGGCCTTGTCCGTTACGATATCCCTTTCGGCAACGCCGCAGTCCAACAGCGCCTTGATCTGCCGGTCCAGGTGCTGTTCTTTTGTGGACACCCGGGCATAACCATATGTTTTCCTCATCGTGTAATCACTTCCATTCGCTCTGAAAATCCGTCCATAAAGGTCACTCGGATTGCGGATATGTCTGAAAATAAAAATGGGGCTTTTTCAGACGGGAGAACACCTTGTTTTTGCCGCTCTACACCACCATCTGCAAAGGTGTACCTTTATGGAGCTATATAATTACACGGAGACAGGCCGGGAATTGCAACTTTCTAAAGAATATGAGCAAAAGGCTTGATATTATTCCGCAAATTGAATATAATAAAAGAATATAGCGAAAGGAGCATCCGCATTATGAAATATGTATCCACATTTGAAGCAGCAAAGAAGTGGAATATCTCGGCAAGGAGGATTGCCGTCCTTTGTTCACAGGATCGCATTGAGGGCGCCCAGAAGGCCGGGAATAACTGGATTATACCTGAGGATGCTGAAAAGCCCTCCGATGCCCGCATCAAAAGCGGGAAATATATCAAACCGAAGGTAAAGGAGGACGCCGGCAATGGCAGTACCAACTAATATAAAGACGTTACTCTCCGGCAGTGTCGTTGAGTGGGCAAGAATTGAGTTTAAGGAAACCTGGGATGCTGAGGCCTCCCTGAAAACCATTTGTGCTTTCGCCAATGACATCGACAACTGGGGCGGCGGTTATCTGGTTATCGGCGTGAAGGAGCAGGGTGGAAAGCCCGTCTATCCGCTGCAGGGTGTTCCCACAGAAAAGCTTGACGGCTATTTGAAGGACATGCTGAATAAATGCAAGCGTATCCAACCGGAATATATGCCCATCGTCGAGGTAGCCGATTACGAGGGCAAGAAGTTCATTGTCATTTGGGCACCCGGCGGGAACGCCCGTCCATATTCCTCCCCCAAGACGATGGCGAGGGACAATAAGGAGCGCATTTATTATATTCGTAAGATGTCCAGCACAATTGCTCCGTCTGAGGAGGAAAAGCGGGATTTGTATAACCTCGCCAACAATATCCCCTTTGACGACCGGGTCAACCATGAAGCCGAACTGACGGACTTGAATATTACGCTGATCCAGAGTTATTTGAAGGAAATCGGCAGTTCACTTTATGGGGAATCCAAAACGATGGATTTCGCTGACCTGTGTAAGAGCATGAATATCATCAGCATGCTTCCGGAGTATACGAAACCAAAGAATGTGGGGCTGATGTTTTTCAGTATGGAGCCGGACCGCTTTTTCCCATATGCCCAGATCGATATCGTAGAGTTTCCTGATGACACGGGTGACCGCATCCGGGAAAAGACCTTCAAGGGGCCGCTGCATCAGCAGCTGCGGGAAGCATTGCAATATATCAAAAACAGTATCCTGCAGGAGCAGGTCGTCAAGGTGGACGGTGTGGCGGAGGCGCGGCGCTTTTTCAATTATCCCTATGCCGCCATTGAGGAGGCTCTCTCGAACGCAGTCTATCACAAAGGCTATGATGAACGGGAACCCATCGAGGTGCGCATAGAGACAGACCGAATCATCATTGTCAGCCACCCCGGCGCCGACCGCTCCATTAGTTCGGAGAATTTAAGGGAATTTCGCGTACACAGCCGCCGCTACCGCAACCGCCGCATCGGTGAATTCTTAAAAGAGATGCATCTGACGGAGGGACGCAATACCGGTTTTCGCAAGATCCGCAATGCGCTGCGCAACAACGGCTCTCCCGATCCCTTATTTGAGACGGATGAGGTACGCACCTATTTTACGACGACCCTTTATATTCATCCGGATTTTGATACACATCAATCGTCTGAGGCGATAAATGAGGATGTCGGAAATAATGTCGGAGATTTGTCGGAAATCGAGACGGAGGTGCTGACGGCCATCCGTGGAGAACCTCATCTCTCCGCAAAAAAGATTGCCAGTCAGATAGGTGTGACAGACCGCACCGTAGAACGTGCCATCCAGATGCTGAAGCAAAAGCAATATATCAGGAGAGAAGGCTCAACCCGCGGGAAATGGATTGTATTAAAGTAAGGGAGGCGGCAAAATGGCGCGTCAATATAAACTGGCAAGAAAAATGAAAAAAATAACGCTGACCGTAGCCGCCGAAGATCTGGGTGTGTCGCAGCCAACGCTGTCTGCTTGGGAGAGCGGGAGAAGAAGCCCTACCATTGAGGCGCTGATCCGTATGTCTGAGTATTACGGCGTTACTGTAGATTTTTTGCTTGGAAAAGCAAAAGAAAGCGACTCGCGGGTAGATATGACGCTTCCAGTTTCAAAAGAGATGCTGCCCGCCTTGCATGAAGCGCCTGTCTACTCACCGAAAAACGGTTGGGCGTTTGTAGATGCAGTCGAGCGGCAGCTTCGCTTTGCAACCGGCTTGTCCTTGCCCTTTGCCGATGTACAGAATGTCTATATGCTGCCGCCGCTGTTTTCCACAGCCGCCGCACCCCAACATAAGCCGCTCTCCAAGGCAGAGCTTGCCGGGCTGGACGAGGTGTGGGTGGAGCCTATCTCGGCTGATATCACACTGCGGCAGGAACTGCGAGGATGGTATCATGTCAAAGCCCGCTTTGTGGAAAACGAGATGGGGCAACGGTTTTACTTCGACTTCTACGGAGCCAAGTGGCTGGCGTTTGTGGGGCAATGGGATTCAGAACGATAAACCGGGAGGGAGGCAATATTGATGAAAAACATATTGGTAGTTCAAGGCGGTGGACGTGCCAAAGGAAATACTGCTCAACTGGTGGATTCCTTTATCAAAGGGGCGACAGAAGCCGGGCATACCGTTGAGAAGATCAATCTAAATCAGACAGAGGTGAAAGGCTGCATCGGCTGCAACGCCTGTCGTTACGGAAAACCGTGCGTCCAGAAGGATGGATTCAACGACCTTGTACCTAAAATCAAAGCAGCGGATTTAATTGTGTTTGCATCGCCGCTTTTGTTTTGGACATTGTCATCCAAAATCAAAGCATTTATCGAACGATTTTACTGTATCGCAGAGGAAGACCCTGCTCCTCCGTTGGGTAGATATGAGAGATATCCAATCAAAGATGCCGCGCTGCTTATGACATCTGCTGACAATTATTTTTGGACGTATGAACAAGTGGTATCTTACTATCAATTTGCAATCATCAATTATATTGGATTTCAGGATAGAGGGATGCTACTTGCTGGAGGCTGCGGAGATACAAATGGCAAGCCACAGATAGACAAGACAGGTTATCTTGAAAAAGCATTTGAATTTGGGAAGAATATTTATAGAGATTAAGTGCAGCTCCCGATTTGTCGAGTTATTAGTTTCACCCGAAAGGAGGCCGGAGCGTGGAGAGCAGATACTATGCCGCCATAGACCTGAAGTCGTTCTACGCTTCGGTCGAATGCATGGAGCGCGGACTTGACCCGATGACCACCAACCTGGTGGTTGCCGATGCAAGCCGCACGGAGAAGACTATCTGCCTGGCCGTTACCCCCGCCCTTAAGGCCTACGGCATTCCCGGAAGGGCGCGGCTGTTCGAGGTCGTCCAAAAGGTCAAGGAAGTCAATGCACAGCGGCAGCGCCGGGCACGGGGGCGAAAACTCACTGGAGAATCTTACGATGCAAACGAACTAAAAGCCTCGCCGGAGCTGGCTCTTTCGTATATCACGGCGCCGCCACGCATGGCGCTCTATATGGAGATCAGCACGAAGATATACAACATCTACCTCCGCTTTGTTGCGCCGGAGGATATCCACGTTTACTCCATCGACGAGGTGATGATCGACCTGACTCATTACCTGGGCGCCTATGGCCTGTCTGCACGGGAGCTGACGGCAAAGATGATCCGCGAGGTCTACGCAGAGACCAGCATCACCGCCACGGCAGGCATCGGCACGAACCTCTATCTCTGCAAAATTGCCATGGACATCATGGCCAAGCATGCAAAGCCGGATGAAAACGGCGTGCGCATTGCCGAGTTGGATGAGATGAGCTACCGCAAGCAGCTATGGAGCCATCGACCCCTGACTGATTTCTGGCGCATCGGCAGGGGCTATGAGCGGAAGCTGGAGTCCGCCGGCCTCTACACCATGGGCGATATCGCCCGCTGCTCCCTTCATAACGAAGACAAGCTGTATCAATTGTTTGGCGTCAATGCCGAGCTCTTGATCGACCATGCATGGGGCTGGGAGCCCTGCACCATGGAGCAGATCAAAGTCTACAAGCCCGAGACCAACAGCGTCAGCTCAGGACAGGTGCTATCCTTCCCCTATTCCTTTGACAAGGCAAAGCTGATCGTCCGGGAAATGACGGAGCTTTTGTCTCTTGACCTTGTGGATAAAAATCTTGTCACCGACCAGCTCACGCTGACCATCGGCTATGATATCGAAAATCTGGCCAACCCGGAGATCAGCCGCAGCTATAAAGGCGAGGTCACCACCGACCACTATGGCCGAAAAGTGCCGAAGCACGCCCACGGCACCGCCAATCTCGACCGGCAGACCGCCTCCACCATGCTGATCATGAAAGCCGTCATGGAACTGTACGAGCGCATTGTGGATAAAAAGCTGCTGGTACGGCGGATCACACTGACTGCCAATCGTCTGGTAGACGCCGCCGCTGCGCACAGGCAGGCGGTGCCGGAACAGTTAGATCTGTTCACCGATTATGCGGCTCTGGAGCAGCAGAAGGCCGAGGAGGAAGCCGCACTGGAACGGGAAAAACGGATGCAGCAGGCCATGCTGGAAATTAAGAAAAAATACGGCAAAAACGCCATTCTCAAGGGAATGAATCTTCAGGAAGGCGCAACCACCATAGACCGAAATAAGCAAATCGGGGGGCACAAGGCATGAGTGATAAATATGACGACATCATCCATCTCCCGCACCATGTTTCCAAGACCCGACCGCAGATGCCTGCCCTGGACCGCGCCGCCCAATTTGCGCCGTTTGCTGCCTTAACTGGACATGGAGCCGCCATCGCCGAGGCCGGCAGGTTAACCGAACAGAAACGGGAGCTCGCCGAGCATGAGCAGGCGGCGCTCAATGAAGCACTCGGTCGGATACAGGAGCAGTCCGGCAAGCACCCGATTGTCACCATCCTTTATTTCATGCCAGATGAGCGCAAAGCCGGCGGAGCCTACCTCAGTGCGACTGGTGAAGTGAAAAGGATAGACGAGTATGAAAGGCTGCTCATCTTTCAAAACGGACTGAAAGTTCCAATAGACGACCTGATGGAAATCGAACTCGGTTAAGGGCTATTCACACATCAAACCTCTTGCAAATCCACCCTGACCATGCTATACTATCTATGTTAGTATCAGTAATTGCAATTAGGGCAATTAAAGTTATCTGGTTACACAGCGTCTGAGGATTCTATCTTCAGGCGCTTTTTTGTTTTTCTGGGGCTTCTAATCAAGAGGCACAGAACATCAAGCAACGGGTGGTGGGCTTTCCGCCTGCTCGCTCACAACTGAATATCGAGGGCCTTTGGCTCACAAGCACACAGGGAACTTCGGTTCTTTGTGTGCTTTTTATATAGATCGGAGCTTTGCGGCTCCCCCAACCTTTGTTCCGGGGAGCCGTCAGGCATACCCGTTCATATATGAAAACAAACCAAAAGGAGGTTCAATGAAGTATAAAAAAAGCAATTATAGACCGTACCCAGGCTTTTACGATCTGCGTATCTTCACTCTCAATTCCAGAGAATTCGCAGCAGCCTGGCGTGTTCAGGAATTTCTGTACCATGCGGCGAAGCGCGAGGACTACTATAAGTGCTATGAGCCGATGCAGTGGGAAGGAATCAAGGAAACTGCCGCAGAGCTGCAAATGATTCTTTTGCCTAAATTGAAAGCTGGCAAAGAACTCAAGTAGCAGCCATATTAGCAACCGAAAGGATAGCATTAAGTGAATGAGTACGGTACAAAGGAAGCTGCATTCGCGGATCTGCGAGTGCATTACGGCACCGCCCGAAGCTACCTGATATCGGGTTCTGGAAGAAACAGGGTGACGGGATACCGAAACGGCGTGATGACCAATCTCGGCGACCTGACGCTCTCAGAATGGACTCAGAAAATCCAAACGCTTATCGCCGAACATCAGAAAGAAACACTGCAGGAGAACCTGCTGCAATGGCTTCGGGAACACAACTATACTCGGGACTCTCTGCAGGAGTTGCGTGAGGAGGCATTAAAACTTCATGCAGCACACATATTTGATAATCCGCTATGGGTCAGCTATATTCCGTGGAATCGTCGGTTCCGACCGGAGGCATTGGATGAAAGCCGGCTCGTATGGGTTGAGACAGTGTGCTGCAGGAAGCCCGGGCAGGTCACAAGAGAACAAATCGATAAAGCATACCAGCATACTGTTTCCTGCCCGCACTGTGGCAGGTTCAGCGAGTTTGCTGAATGTCAAAACACAGATAAGGAGAATGCGCATGAACGCGAATAAGTATCAAACCAACCATGCCCGCATGCTGCAGCTGATTGAACAGCTCAACAAGGCGGACATCGCCTACTACCGGGACGACAATCCCATTATGCCAGACCGGGATTATGACTTTCTGATGGATGAGCTGCGAGGCCTGGAGCAGGATACCGGTCTGACGCTTTCCCACTCCCCGACCCAAAAGGTATCCGGAGAGATATTGGAGGAGCTGACGCCGGTGCGGCATACCAGACCCATGCTGTCAGCGGACAAGACCAAATCCGTTGAGGATCTGGCCAAATTCGCTTCCAAGCAGCCTGTTATGCTCAGTTGGAAAATGGACGGACTGACCCTTGTGCTGCGCTATGAGCATGGCACGCTTGTGCAGGCCATTACCCGAGGTCGTGAAGGAATCATTGGTGAGGACGTGACGCATACTGTGCGCACATTCCTCAATGTGCCGCTGACTATCCCTACGAAAGAATCCTTTGAAGTGCGCGGCGAAGGCGTCGTCTCATGGAAGAATTTCGAGATGCTTAATTCCAGTCTGGAGGAACCTTATTCCCATCCCAGAGGGCTGGCGGCCGGCAGTGTGCGCAAGCTCAATGCAGGTGAAGCAGCCAAACGGATGCTGGAATTCTGGGCCTTTGAACTGGTGAGCGACTACCTTGAGCCCGATTTCAAACTCGGGCAGCAGCAATTCCTGGAGCGAAACGGGTTCTCCGTTGTGCCGTACATCTATATCGACGCCTTGCACAATGAAAAGACCATCCGTGATGCCATTGCTTCCATGGAGCCCGAAAAATTCGCCTATCCGGTGGATGGGCTCATCATGGAGTATGATGACATCCGCTATGGCAAAAGTCTGGGCGCCACTGGTCATCACGAGAACCGTTTGATCGCCCTGAAATGGCAGGATGAATTGTTCGAGACGAGATTTCGCGGCGTAGAGCTGGCGACGACTCGCACCGGTATGGTGAGCATCACCGGTCTGTTTGACCCGGTGGAAATCGACGGCGCCACGGTCTCGCGGGCCTATCTGCACAATCTGGACATCTTTGATGAGTTCCAGTTTGGCGTTGGGGATGTGATCTCTGTCTACAAGGCAAATATGATCATTCCACAGATTGCAGAAAACAAAACGCAGAGCAACACCTATCAGCTCCCGATGACCTGCCCCTGCTGCGGTAATCCGCTATCGCTAAAGAGGACGACAGGCGGAACTCGTCAGTTGTTCTGTGAAAACCCGCACTGTGCTGCCAAGCTGGTACAGAAATTTGCTCACTTCTGTGAGAAAACGCGGATGGACATCGAGGGCTTGTCGGCGACCACGCTGGAGAAATTCATCGGGCACGGCTGGATTCAAAACTTTGGAGACCTGTACACATTGGAGCAGCATCGGGAGGAAATTATCCAGACCGAAGGCTTTGGCGTGAAGTCGTATGAACGGCTGCAGGCCTCCGTCGAAAAGAGCCGCCGCTGCACGCTGGCAAAATTTATTGCTGGTTTGGGCATCCCCATGGTCGGCAGACATGCCGGCAGGGATCTGGACAAATATTTCCATGGCTCTTGGGAAGCATTCGAGCAGGCAATACAAAACGGCTTCGACTTCACACAGCTGCCGGATTTCGGCCAGACCATGCACGACAACATTTACCAGTGGTATGCGGATACGGAGGAAGAAAAACTTTGGCGTCCGCTGCTGGGTCAAATCACATTTGAAAAGGAGGATACTACTATGACAAACACAAACAATCCCTTCTGGGAAAGACCATCGTAGCCACCGGCAAGCTGGAGGGCTATACGAGAGACGGCATTCAAGAGAAGCTGCTCTCGTTGGGCGCACATCCTGCAAGCTCGGTGACGAAGAAAACCGACTACCTGATCGTTGGCGAAAAGGCCGGCAGCAAGCTGACAAAAGCGCAGCAGCTGGGCATCCGCACGCTGACTGAGGAGGAGTTTGAGGAGATGCTGGCATAAACAAATATGCCGAATCAAAAAGCGGAGCAGAGATTTTCTGCTCCGCTTATTTTTTAGGAGGCTCAGTATGAGAAGAAAAATTATCGGCATCAAGAATTTTCACGGCAGTGTTGACATCACCGACCCCTGCTATGACAGAGACGTCTGGTGTTGCATGAACGATGTGAAGATCAAAGACGGTGAGTATACCTGCGCCATTTGGATGCACACCGAGAAAGGCGAATACGACGGCGAACCTTGTATTGATCGACGTGTTGGCATTATCGGCATTTATCTGGATGGAGCGATTCCCTGTCAGAGGGCAATGGAGGAAATCGGTAGTATCGGCGTTGACGCCGGTCTTGCGGGGTTTTTTCACAAAAAGCCCGACTATGACGATGCGGCATGGTCTTCCTTCTGCGATACGATCCAAACCGGCAGCGCATGGCTCACGAAAGACGGGTTTTTCAGTTCTTCTGGATATGGCGACGGAGGTTATGGCGTGTATGCGCATAAAACAGACGGAGAAATCGATGCGTTGGAAATCCGGTTTCTCTGATGAAAGGCGGTTTGCTATGAAAGAATCCAAGTCCGACCGCTTCTGCCGCGTGGCGGAGGCGAGAGTCAACAAGCTCATCAAGATGCTTCGTCTGCTTGGCAACTGCTCAGGCCTCAATGTCTACAGCTACGATGACGATCAGGTGGAGCAGATATTTTCCGCACTCCAGATTGAGCTTGACACAGCCCGGTAGCGTTATACACAGGCGGGCGGTCCGGCGCGAAAGAGATTTTCCCTATCGGAGAGTCCTGTGCCGATGCCGGATACGGTTTCTCATCCGCACATCACGCTGCGATTACCAGACGGCTCCAGCCTTCGTGCAGTGGCCTACGCCGGCGAAAATTACCCGGCAATCAATCTATACCTGCTCAAAGACAATCAACCTGCGGAGCTGGTTTGCTTCGCAGAATTCAATCCCGAACGCAGCCCCTGCCACGAGGTTTGCATCGGCGCCTATCAGTCCAATAGAGACGAAACAACATACTATGCCCCATACCGGGCAGAAAGGATTCAATATGATAGAACTGAAGAAGACGGTGAAAATTAGCTGGGAGAATGCGGCCGCCATGGTTTCGCTCGCAATGAATCCCATCCTTGGGATGTGCTGTGAGTGCCGTGCGAGCTGTGAAGAACCGGACTACTGGAATGTGAGACTTGTGGATGGCCGGCTGTCCAAACTGCAGCTTGCAAAGTTGCTTGATGCGGTGGACGCACCGGCGTCTGCAAGAGTGGAAACCTTTCCCGAAGATGACGACAGTTCACGCTGCCTCGGAATGGAGCTATCTACCCTTCTCTTGAGGCGTTATCTTGGGCAAGGCTGGGAGACTGCATTTGCCAATAACGATGGCATCTTTCTGATTACTCCTGGGGATTCAGATCGGCTACTGAATATGGAACAAATGCTTCGCTTGGGAGATTGTCTGATTCCTATAGACGAGTTGAAGACGAAGCAGGAGCTGGTTGAGTATCTTCATGAGAATGGAGCAACGCATACTACGCTGATGGAATTCTGTGAGCCCTATCGGGAGCAGTACCACAACGAGCTATGCTGGGGCTATCCGATTTCAGACGGCAAACATCTCGGCACTTTTCTGGTGTTGGTCAGGGAAGGTGTTCTGAGCCTTCCATATGACGATGCCGACAAGGTGGATTATGAATTGTTTTGTCTTGAAGATGCCCGCATGTGCGACTTTGAATCCATAGAAATCTTTCTGTCAGACTGGAAAAAGTTCGCTGAGGATCTTGAGCATTCCATGCTATGTATGCGGGAATATCTCAGAAAGAAAAAGGAGGTTCATGATGAGCAAACAAATTGATTGGATGATCCACTACTGCGCCAATGGCGTTTGCGATGAGTGCGGCAAGGCTGAGGAAGGCTTTATCCCTTACGCCTGCAACGCCCACACCCACGGTATGGAGAAGTATGGCCACATGGATTTCCAGATGGTCCTTCATTTACCGCCACAAGAGGTGGGCCGCATTCTCAACACCCTTGGACTTCGTGTGCAGACCGGAGAACGATTCAAAGCCGGCGACCTGGTTTCCAGGATATACGAGGACTGCGACATTCGCCTGGATGCTTTCGAGGAGACCGGCCGCACTGTACTGCGCGCCGTTATTCCGGATAAGCACAACCGATTCCTTGAAGATGAGCAGTGCATGGATGCCTATCGGGTCCAACTGCTTAGAACAGAGGATTTGTATGAGGGCGAGGGGATCCCGTCATGAAAATCGCCATCTATCAAATCGTTCCCGAACAGGATACAAACCGCGTTATCTTTCGGAACATGGAGTTTGTGAGCGAAAAAAACGGTGGACACATTCCGGCAGAAATCTACGAATGTGTTTACAGCGGTATAGTCAATGCAAATACGCTGGAAGATGTGTTCACTGTCTTCAATATTTACCACCCGGCTGGATACCGGGGGCGCTCTCTTACCGCGTCTGATGTGGTCGAGATCATAGGGGCTGATGGAAACTCCTCATTCTTCTTCTGCGACTCGTTTGGATTTAAGCGGGTGTCCTTTGCGAAAGAGAAAACCAGCGGGAGGGAATGAAATGAATGACGCTGTTTTGAATGCTGTCCAAGTTTCGCCCTCGGAGAAAATTTCCTTCCGCTGCACGGGATGCAGCGCATGTTGTAGGCATGTCCGACAGAGCGTGGTATTGGAAAGCCTGGATGTGTTTCGCATCACAAAGTATTTGAGGGATCGGGACAGCAATATCAAGAGCACCGATGACTTCCTTGAGAAGCATGCGGAAATCGCTTTGCTGGATGAATGTGGGTTTTTCGTATTTATGCTCAAAGTGCAGGATGCGGACGACGCATGCGTTTTCCTCAAGGAGAACCGCTGCATGATTCATTCGGTAAAACCCAGAGCGTGCCGGATATATCCCTTTATCGCAAGTCCAACGGAAAACGGCCGCTTCGAATACTTAGTGAGCAAAGAGCAAACACATCACTTCAAAGGACCTAATGTTTCCGTCAGTCGTTGGATGAATCAGTATTTCCTGCCGGATGAACGCGAGGCGCTGCACACGGATTTTCGTACTGTGCCTCACATCGCCAGACTTCTACGACAGATTCCAGAAGAAAGACGTAAGCAAGCTTTATCACTCTTCTGGTGGTATCGTTATTCCAGCTTCGACCTGGACGGCTCTTTTCTGGAGCAGTACCCTATCAATTTGGAGCGGCTGCAGCAGGAGCTTAGCAGCCTGGCTTTCCGGAAATAACAGTTTCAAGTCAGTATGACATAACAAAGAGGCGTCGGGTACCGGCGCCTCTCATCTATTTGGAGGTAATAAACAAATGGACAACAGATTGAAGTATATTATGGAGAACTACGACGACATGACGATCGGGATTGACGATGCCTTTCAATTCGGCTGCAAGCAGTGCGGGAAGTGCTGTATCAACCGGGAGGATATTCTGCTCAATCCAAAAGACCTGTATAACATAGCGAAGGAGCTTGGGCTGACGCCGCATGAGGTCGTCAAAACATATTGCGAGACTTACATCGGGCAGTCATCAAGGCTCCCAATCGTCAGACTGAAACCCAGAGGCACGATTAAACGCTGCCCGTTGCTGAAGAATCGAAAGTGCTCTGTGCACAGAGCGAAGCCAACGGTTTGTGCCATGTATCCCATTGGGCGCTGCATTAAAATGAAGGCGGATGAATACGAGAAAAACGGCTTTGCCAATGTCCAAATCGAGTACATCTTCAATCAGACAGACTGCGGCGACAAATCGGAGACGCATACGGTGCGGGAATGGCTCGATTCGTTCGGAATCCCTGTGCAGGATGAATCTTTCCTCCTGTGGCAGCGGACTATTTCATTCGTTGGGAGAAAGATCCATGAAATCGAACCCTCATACACGGAAGATTCGATGGATGTTGTGTGGTCGCTGATCTTCTCGGTGCTCTACCTGAGCTATGACATGAGTAAGGATTTCTTTGAGCAGTTCAAGGTAAACAGTGAAAAGATTGTTGATGCGCTGGAGCATCTCCCGGCAAACAACGAGGTGCACGAAAATGACTGAGGATCGCAATCAAAACCAAATCATCCGCATCGATGCACGGGGCTGTTTTGTGGAAAGCCTGAGCGATTCGTTTGAGATCGGCAAGGCGCACTTTGTGTTTGCCACATACGATTTGAGCAAGCCATCCGGGCAGCGTCAGACAAACAACATCCACATCTACATAGATGTGGCGGAGCTGCTGGAACTCTGCAGGAAGCTGTTGGGAGGCGAGATGCGCTGGCTGATGCAAAACAAAAAGAAGAATGGTGACAGCACACCACTCTATCAATGCTTAGGCGGCACCTCCGCAGAAAAGCTGGCAAAATACGGCCGCAGCAGAGCGGATGGAATGAGTCTATCCAGAACAGCTCAGCTTGTGTGCGGCAACAAGACGGACTTCCTTTTCGTCGCTGACAGCGGTCCGGGTGAAACCAACGCAAAGGGACTGATTGTGCCACGCTTTGGAAAGAAACCGGAAAACCATGTTTCGGTGAGCATGACCTTCGAGTCGTTCAGTGAGCTGATGCTCATGACAAAAATCCATTATGAGGCGTGGCTCTCAGCGTGGTATTTGGCAAAAAACCAGACATCCCTACGTCGGACACAACAGCAAGCCGGCAAAGATGAGAGGCTATCGGAAGAAGGCCCTATGTCAATGTTCTAAGCATGAGAAAAGGACCGATGCAGCTTTTTTGCTGCATCGGTCTACTTTTTTGATCAATTTTCTTTATCCAGCCCTGCAAAGAATTCATCGTAGGAGCAGTTATAGATCTTTCGCAATTCAATAATCACACTGGCTCGTATGTTTAATTCACCAGCCTCGTACTTTGCATAGGCGCTTCTTGCAATGTCGCAGCCCGGCGCTGAAGCTCGGCGCAGAGCTTTTCCTGCGACAGACCACTTTGGTCGCGCAGCCGCCGTAAATTATCGCCCATATTGCGGTCGCGGCGTATCTTCTGCTCCGTCATTTCAGCACCTCCCTTTGACCAGTATTGGTTGCAACACTCAATAGTGTATGCTACAATGGACTGAAATGTTGTCCGCGATACTGGTCAACTTTTGCGGAGATGAAAAAAAGCAAGGGCGTGTTGTTATTCTGGCTACGGAAAGAAAATTAAAAAACGTCCATCTGTACGTTCTGCGGACATAGCGCAGTTCGTTCCAGCATTGAAGGACAATTGGAGCGCACCGTTGACTCCTTGGTCACGCAGGAAGATGTGAAATGCTTCTATATTGGAAATCACGGCGCTTTTGATCGCATGGCTCTTGCTGTCTTGAAGAGGCTGAAAACACAGTATCCGAGTATTGAAGTTTATGTGGTTTTAGCCTACATGCCCGGAAAAAAGGAGGAATTCTTGCTTGCAGATGAGCCGGACACGATTTATCCGGAAGGCTTGGAGTTTGTCCCCCGGCGCTTTGCCATCACGCACAGAAATCGGTGGACGGTGGACCAGGCGGACTATGTTGTCGCATATGTTGACCATGGGTACGGAGGCGCTGCGCAGACTCTGAGGTACGCAAAAAGCAAAGGAACAAAGATAATTTTGAACCTGGCGCTCTGAAGGAGCCGTAGTAAAACCGCACCGCCTATAAAATGGCACAGATTTGGCAAGGTCGGCGCCGATGACTTGAAAAAGCGGCTGTGTTATAATCTTATCGTCCACCTTTGGGTCTTGGATATGGCTTTATGGCCAAATACTGTCCAAAGGAGTGTGTTAAGATGAAATACTGTCCCTACTGCGGTGCTGCCATTGCTGACAGCGCCGCTTCTTTCTGTGCGGAGTGCGGAAAGACGCTGCCTATAGTCACAGAAGAAGCGCCTGGCAAGAAAAGAGTAAAACCCGAAAGCGATATCCCGCAAAAGAAAAAACATGTTGCACAGGACAAGCGCAAATCCAAGAAAAAGCCGCTGCAACACACCTCAGAAACGAAAAGATCCACCAGAGCAGCCGACGACAGCTATGATGGATATTACGACGATGTGCTGCCATCCGATATGGATAGGCAAAAGGAGGGGCTTGACAAGGAGCTTATTAAAAAGGTCGCTGTAATTGCCGGAGGCGTCCTGCTGATTGCTGGACTGTGTGTTCTTGCACTGTACATCTTATAGGCGTTGTAAAAAGGGAATCCATGCCGTGTAATATAAGCAAAGAAAGATTGCGAGGTGGACAGCATGAAATATATATCCAAGGGCATGGTGAGCAAAGCATCCACGGAGGATATCCTCCATGTGACGCGCTGCGGTGTGGATTTCCAGCTGACCGGCCTACAGGCGGATTTGTGGCTGAACGGGCGTTTTGGCTTCTCTGAAGTAAAAGAAGGTAACATCCTGGCCGAGAAGTCGCTGAACCAGCTGAAGCGCCAGGAGCTGGTGGAGCTTGCCGGTGATGATACCGCTGGCGAATACCGGGCATTGACGCAGTGCGTCATCACCCCGGCGAGCCCCAAAGGTGCAGGACGTATCCTCAGTTCCGATGAAAAGAATTTGCTGAAATGGCTCACCGAGGCGGGACTCCGGCTCAGCATGGCGGAGCTGGTGTACCTGAATGAGCACAATGTCCGGCCGGAGCCGCAGCTTCTCGGCGCAGGCAACCGGCAGGCACTGACGGAATTGATTTATACGCAGGAAAACATCATGGATAATATCCTGGAAACGCAAATGGAACGTGCCGGATGCAGAGATATATCGGTGAAGGCCGTGCTGTCGCTGCTGAAAAAGAAAAGGGTTATCCTGTTGTGAGGTGCATGATGAAAGAGAAATTCAATTCGATACCGGAGGCTTTACAAAAACAGATTATAATAAGGGTGGGCGCATCTGGCCTGAGCCTGCTTCTTGTAGTTGTGGTCATAGCGATGTACCGGGACGTCTACCTCTCCCTTGCCTTCGTCCTCTTTTTCCTGTTTTTCGGAGCCAGCGGCGTTTTCATGTTTTGGAATGCAGCAAAAGGAAGATATATAGCTATCGAAGGAGAATGCACAGAGGTCGAACGGACGACGCTGCGGAAAAGGCCGAAAGTCATCTACTTCACCGCAGAGCCGCACAATGTGAAGCTCCATGTACGGCAGCGTCTGCGAAATATTGCAGTCGGAGACCGTCTTGTGGTGTATGCCTCGGAGAATACGCCGGTCTATCAAAATGAAGGCTGCCAGATTCTTTCCGGATATCTGGCGCTCACTGTGAAGAAAGGAAACGAATAATATGGCGACAGCAGACTCCATCCGCACACTGGCGGATGATGTGCGTAAAATGGTCTATGAATACATCACGCCGGAGGGCGAGTGTCTTTTCGATCCCATAAAGATTGAGATGGCTCTCGAATTCGTTAAACTGGAAATTGAAAAGAGCATTCGAAAGGAAAACGGCGAAAGCAATTGACTATTAGGGTGGCTGATGCTATAATGTCTTTGTAAGTTTCAAGGTTTTCCGCAAGGGACGCCAGAGTATCCGAGTCATTAAAGTGTCAATGAGCACAGTTGTGCTGATTGGCACTTTTTTTGTTTCTCTTCGGTTTCCGCCTGCAAAGCAGGTTGAAATAAATATTTTTTATGCAGGTAGCCCCTGCAAGAAAGGAGTTTTAACAATGATTAAAACCGTAGTAACAGAAGCCATCATTTCCAAAGGTTATGAGGGCGCAGACGCAATCAAAATCATCCAGGGTGAAAAGGGCGACAAGGGAGACACCGGAGCCCAGGGCGAAAAGGGCGATAAGGGAGACACCGGAGCCCAAGGCGAGAAGGGCGACAAGGGTG
>ERZ824598.337-NODE-337-length-78976-cov-10.911975_pt1 | contig 78976 bp, 83 predicted proteins | sample MGYA00519934_ERZ824598 | MGnify/ENA primary metagenome ERZ824598 (study PRJEB31778, sample SAMEA3449177) | human gut metagenome | biome: human gut; feature: human-associated habitat; material: faeces | place: United Kingdom | collected 2010/2012 ...
ATGGGGCACCGGAAAAGTCTTCAAAGGCTTAACCCGCTCCATGACTCATCATCCCTTGAAACAGTGGATCGCCGAAGCCGGAATCAGAAAACACATAACCTTCCACTGCTTTCGTCATTCATACGCCGTCATCCAAATCCCTTTAGGCACAGATATTTACACAGTATCGAAGATGCTAACACATAAGAATGTCACCACTACACAAATCTATGCTGGTGCGCCCAGATTGGTCGCTTGATAAATACTTCTGTAGTAAGAAGTTAGGATTGGGTTCAATATAATCCTATCGTCAATCAGCTTATCCGACGGGGAAACCTAACGGGGAGTGTAGCATGCTGATTAAAGCCCTGAGTCTACTAATAGCCAAGTAGCGACTGAAGGGCAAGACGAAACGACATATATAAGGATGAAGCCTTGATTGGTTGAACGATAGTTCGGTGGTACCACATCTTGCAATAGCGGAAGGCTTTTATATACGCTATTTCATAGTACTCTGGCTATTTTGTGCGTTAGTGCAGAGCATTAAGAACCGACTATGACACAGCCGCAATAAGCGGACAAGAACGAAAGTCGCATCCGACAATATGTCACGCTAATAGTTATCAAGTGAAACTAACTGGGGATTGCCTAAGTCAGAACGCCTCAAAGGCTATGAGAGCTGGTCTCTGAATATCTGATATGGCAACGGAGTTCCCATAGTAGTCCGAGCAAGTTAACGGCTTGTACATGGCGAAGGGGAACAGTCCATAACTTTAGTACAAACAAAGGAAAACGTGAGAGACGTATGAGAAATCCCGAGCAAGTATTAAACATTTTAGCTGAACACAGCAACGAGTCAGGTTACAAATACGAACGACTCTATCGTATTCTGTTCAATGAGCAGATGTTCTTAGTCGCATATCAGCGCATTCATGCAAAACCAGGCAATATGACACCCGGTACTGATGGACAGACGGAGGACGGCATGAGCATTGACAAGATACACGCATTAATAGACAGTCTCAAAAGCGAAGTCTATAGGCCTAAACCGGCAAAGAGGGTTTACATACCGAAGAAGAGCGGAAAGTTACGTCCGCTCGGTATCCCTACGTTTGCAGATAAATTAGTGCAAGAGGTAGTGAGAATGGTTCTCGAAGCCATATACGAAGGATATTTTGAACGGACTTCACATGGTTTCAGACCACACAAAAGCTGCCACACAGCACTTAAGAGTCTACAGAATAATTTCAACGGAACAAAGTGGTTCATTGAGGGAGACATAAAAGGTTTCTTTGACAATATCAACCATGGCGTGATGATAGAAATTCTGAGGGAACGCATATCTGACGAGCGTTTCCTTCGGTTAATACGTAAATTTCTCAACGCTGGATATTTGGAAGAATGGCACTTCAATAGAACTTATTCGGGTACGCCTCAAGGTGGAATTATCAGTCCAATACTGGCTAATATCTACTTGGACAAGTTCGATAAGTATATGAAGAAGTATGCACAAGATTTCCATAAGGGTAAAGTTAGACACCGCAACAAGGATATCGGCAGACTGAACAATCGAGTTCACTATCTAAAGAAGAGAATGAAGGAGGTGACGGACGTTGATAAATTGGAAGCAATGCGAGAGGAAGTTCGTAATAAGCAACAGCAAATACTGACTATGCCGAGCGGTAACGATATGGATGAGAATTTCCGTAGATTGAATTATGTACGCTACGCTGATGATTTCCTTATAGGGGTCATTGGAAATAAAGCAGAGTGCGAGAAAATCAAGGCGGATGTTACACAATTTATGCAAGAAAAGCTAAAGTTGGAGATGTCGCAAGAAAAGACCTTGATAACCAACGCACAAGACAGTGCAAAATTTCTCGGCTATGAAATATCAGTCCGTAAAGATTACACAACGCAGAAAAATGCAAGAGGAGAAACTCGTAGACATCGTAATGGTAATGTGATACTACACGTATCACGAGAAGTAATAAAGAAGAAGCTACTGAGTCTTGAAGCCATGAATGTGAAAACACGAAATGGCAAAGAAGTGTGGAGTTCTAAAGGTAGAACATACCTGATAGACAATGAGCCACAAGATATAGTAGCACGTTTCAACACAGAAATCAGAGGATTCTACAACTACTACTCCATTGCAAACAATGCATCGGCACTTGGACGTTCATTTGGATGTATCATGAGGTTCAGTATGCTAAAGACATTTGCGCAAAAACTTAACAGTTCCGTCAGAACCATAACAAACAAGTATCGTGAAGATGATAAATTTGTGGTGTGGTATACGGACAAGAAAGGCGAACGCAAACCAAGGGTGTTTTACAATGAGGGCTTCAAGCGTATTACCGACTTGGGAACTCAAAAATGTGATAACTTGCCCTACCTGTTCAACACTCCATCTATGAGTCTGGTCGAAAGACTGACTGCAAATAAGTGTGAGTTGTGCGGAAAAGAAGGAAATGTTGTGTCACACCACGTCAGGAAACTCTCAGAATTAAGAGGCAAAACCGAATGGGAACGTAAAATGCTCAAAATGCATAGAAAATCTTTAATCGTCTGTGCAGAATGTCATAACATGATTCATGCGGAGAATAGCTAAAATGCCGTTATGGGCGGAGAGCCGTATACATGGAGACGTGTACGTACGGTTCGGAGGCAGGCTGTCGGAAACCTACCACCGTAAGGTGGCATGGCGCCGACAGCCGAGCCTACCACATCACATCTTCTTTTTTCTGCTGACAGAAGGCTTGCACATCTTACGAGCCATGGCCAGACATCGGCGTGCCCACTCACGGTCATCTTCATCGGGACGTTGTCCCCAGCCGGAACTGGGACCACCGCCACCATGTGTCTGAGCGATGGTTGTAGCATCATCGATGAAGCCACATACCAGATTGAGCGCAACCTTTACGACATGGTTTCCTTCCTCTGCCAGCTGCATGAGCAATGTACCGTCGAAGTCGAGCTTGACATCATCTGGCAGTTTGGGGAAGCGCGAAGTGAACTCCTGTGCCATCGTATCAAGGATGACACCATTCAGATGATAACTCATATTGTGAGCCCATGAAAGTTCAGACCTGTTGGCTTTCTCTTCCAGTTCACTTGCCTGCTGCTCTATCTCCGCCTTATCCTTGCGGAGAGTGTCAAGCAACTGGTTAGTCTCATCGAGTTTCTTCTCTTTGTCTGCCAGTTTCGTCTCAACCAAAGCCTTCTGCTGCTCCAGGTGCTGAATCTTACGAGCAATCCCCGCACTGATGCTATCGCTGTTGGTTTGCAGTTCACGTAACGGTCGGAGCTCATCCTCCAGCCTTTCCTTCTCTGCCTTCAGATTCTCTATCATTGAGGTGAACGACTTCTGTTTCTTCTGGGCAATAGCCAATTCGACATTGAGGTCTTTCAGAGCCCTTCGGGTGTTATCCATCTGAGCTTCGAGTGTCACACATTCGTTGGCGAGCCATCGCCGGTACTCTTCCGTCGAGCGGTGTCTGGCACCAGTCTCTGTTATCGACACCCCTCTTGTAAGACCCCATTTCTCGTTCACTTTGGCCAGCTCATCATGTAGGGCAAGCATGTAGTTCTTGAAATCAACACGGTTTTGACCATGGAAGATTTTCTTGAAGGCGAACGTCTTTTCCTCGTCGATAGGAAGAAGCGCACAATGCACATGAGGGTTTTTCTCGTCACAGTGGACAATGAACGATATGATGTTTTCTTCACCATATTTGTCAGCTACGAAACGATAGATGTCCTTTGCCCATTCCTCTATCTCTGGCATTCTGCGGATGTGCTCATTGCCCTTCTTTCTCTCGAAATCCACCTCTTGGTTGCCAAAGGCTAACTCACGCATACGTTCTGTAGAGCCACCGAAGATGAAGTTGACCACTGTTCGATAGCGTGATTTATCCAGTCCCACGTTGGGGTCTTTGATACCACGTGAGGCAAGATTTTCTGCCATACGTCTTGTCAACGGACGGCTCTTGTCTATTGGGGGCACGATGCCACCCCTCTGGATTTCGAAGTTGAGATGTTCGCGGCTTCTGTCGTAGTTTCCCTCACGCATAGCCTGCTCCCATCCCTTGTCCGTCCATGCCCTCAGCTCTTCGTTGCTTGACTGTGCAAGTCCCTTGGAGGTCTTGATGTCCATGACTTGTTTTCCTGCTTTACTCATATTCAAATGTTATTATGATACCATCTTCAAAGCCTTTTTTCAGTCGGCTAAACAACGTCTCTTAGATGAGCATTTCTGACCCAGCTTGCTGTTTATCTGGTCAGCCCTCCCGACAACCATAGGAGGTCGGGGTATTAGGCTTATATCTTATTTTACAATTGTATTATGCTAATATATAGCTATATAGGTTATATATGTGACTAAATAGGTAACATAAAGATAACATATTAACGTGAGTTCGGTATAATAATCTTATGCAATAAGCCTGCTTTTATCAATGATGTCAATATTGAGTGACGGTTTCTTAGGAAGCAGGTTGTATGCGATAAGCCCTGCAATCAGGTTGGAAGCAAAGCCGTCAATGCTGCGGTGCCTTGTATGTTCAATGTAGCATACGTTCTTGAGTTCGTCGTTTACTGTTTCAATGATCGCCCTTTTCCGCAGCAGGATTTTGTCGTGCAGGTCCATGAGCGAGTTCTTCATGTTCTTCTTGAGTTTGGTCACAAGGTGTATGTCGTCAATGAAAAGCCTTTCGAAAAGCTCCTGGCTTATGTATCCCCTGTCGGCAAAAATCTTGCCGAAAAGCCTTTGCGTAAAGTCCTTGTCCTTCAATGGCTCACGGTCGTCCACGTTCCCGGGCGTGAGCGTCCATTGTATAATCTCGCCACGGTCGTTTATCACTATATGCAGCTTGAACCCGTAGAACCATCCCATCGTACACTTGCCCTTGGCAGCCCATCCCTTCATCGTCCTGTGGCTGTGCGCACGCTTTATATTGCATGACTTCAACGGTGTGGAGTCGATAATGGATATTCCCGTACATTTACCCAACGCACATGTCTGCAGGAACAGCAAAAGATGGAGCCCTACCTTGGCCTGACGTTCTACGAAGCGGTTGTACGACAGGCGGTGTGGAAACTCCTTGCGCATGTGGTTGCACACGTAACCGAGGTAGAACGACTTGAGGTCGCGCTGGCGCATGGTATGGAAGAGTACGAGAATGGTCATCACCTCGCTGTCGGACATGAGGCACGGGCGGTTGCGGCGGCGTTTGCCGCAGGTGTCAAGCGTGTGTTTTTTCAGTTCGGGAGTAAAATATTTGCAGAACTCATCGAGAATACAGAAAATTTCTATTAAATTTGCATCAGTCATGGGAATGGATGTTTTTATGTAACTTATTGATTATCAGCTATAAAGATACTAAAAATATTTCATTCCCACAACTTTTTCAATCGTTTTCTTATACCGAACTCACGTAACATATTAGCAAAAAGAAGACAAGCGAATTAAACAGAACGGATAGAGATAAATCAAATATGAGAATGCAAGGGAAACAAACGATGTTGACTAATGTATGTGGTTGAAGCCTGACATTTAGTTGAACAGAAGGAGCATGTAAAAGCAGGAGATGTACTATTGCCATTGATTTATAGAATGGCAAGTAGCAGCTATACGACTGTCATTTGATTATTGTAAGTAGTCATTTCGGGATAAATAATGTCGTTTTGGCGACTGATTTCAACAAAAATCAACGTTTTTGTGAAAAAATTTTGTTATCCTCTTTATTTTCGCTAATTCTCTATATCTTTGCACTTGGACTATTAGCCTCTTACACAATTGTCATAGTTAGACGTGTTCTTTCACGACATCATGAAGGGTAGCCTACGCCGTGCTGAGTGTGGTGGAGTCTTTATTGATAATACTACATGAAGCGGACATTGGGTGGGTAAAAATATAGTCCAGACATAATAAAGGCGTTTACTAACGCTCTGTTTGAGACTTCCTGAAATCTCGCAAAGCATTTCAAATAATGTCTTGAACATAGCCAACGGTAGATGTCCCGGGTGTGATTACATCACTCCTGCGGAGACCTTGTAAACACGAATTGTATCCTTTCGGGCACGATTTTCTGTTTATATAGGTCTCTTATGGTGGCGATTATTCATATCGGCGTGGGCTCTGACGTTGTCTGTTCAACATGATTGGGCAATGCGAGAACCTCAGGAAGTGGAACGGACAACAGACGTTTCCAAGCTTCTTCTTATGTTGTGTACTCTGGGTCAAGTTTTTGGCAAGGTACCATCACGATATGGATATATATTGCGCCACATCAGATGTAAAATGCGATGGAGGTGGAATGCAATCCCCTCCCAACGTTGGATTTCCCTCCAATGTCCTCCCCGAAGCTAACACCTCAAAGGTTGAAAGTTCACAAACAGGGGTGTCCACCAGTAGTGTGTCACCACAAACAGGGAACAAGAAGTCAACCGAATCAAGAAAAGGAACACCTCATTGGTATGCGCTGCGAACCACCTATGGACGAGAGAAAAAAGCATACGATTATTTTGTAGCGCATAATGTTATAGCCTTCTTTCCCACATTAAGAAGTGTAAAACTGATAGACGGGAAACGCTCGTTTGTTGAGGAATCTCGCATCCCAAACATCTTCTTCGCTTATGGAACAGAAGAAGAACTAAAGTCTTTTGTTTACGATAACGTAAACCTCCCCCTATCTTCGTTTTTATTATCGCAAGACACACGTTGGCAATAGAATTGTCAACGTGCCATTGGTTGTACCCGAAAACCAGATTGAGAGCCTCAAAATCATCTGCGCTGCCGATGTTGATGATATTGTAGTAGCTTCTGGTGAGATAAACAAATTCAAGGAAGGTCAAAGCGTTCGCATCACAGAAGGAGAGTTCAAGGGAGTGACAGGAAAAGTTGCCCGATACAAGAACCACCAGCGTGTGGGAATCATAATTGAAGGGTTATTGACTATATGTACTGCGTATATACCAAGTGCATTCATTGATATTATTGAAGACTAACAAATGGAAGTAAAAAGAATATTTTATGAAGATTTGCAGACAGCCCAGGCCTTAATCCAAAGGGATGAGCAGGTTACACGCAATTACTTCTACAGACAATGCTACCCACTCTTCAAATCCATCTATGACAATTACTATACCGATTGCACCAATTGCAAGGAGTTCATAGATGAGATATACATCGTGGTTCTTGCACCAAGCAAGATAACAGGCAAATGTCAGATGGAGAATTTCAAGGGTGAGAGTACATTGACAAGCTGGCTTAAAACGGCTTGCTTATATTATTGCTACAAGAAGTATGAGTCAAAGAGCCGGATGCCCATATATGAGCCACTGGTTTTTCTCAATAATCAAGAAAAAGAAGATGATGGTGGTAGAGATGAGGAAAATTTCGGCTCTATAGAGATAGATTTCAACAATCTCAACCGTGAGGACGCTCTTGCCATACTGAAACGTATGCCCAACAAGCGCTACAGCGAAATCATCCGCCTCCGCTATTTGGAGCTGCTCACGAATGAGGAAACAGCTAATGAACTTGGCATGACAATGGAGAATTACTATAACAAGCATAAACTGGCGAAAGCCCAATACGTCCGCATACACAGAAAGGAGGAGTTATTATGATACACGATGATTTAAACTTTTCGTTTGAGAGTTCCGACTTTCCCGTGAGCATCGAAGAATTTGCCGCCTACATGGACGGGAACTTGTCTGATGATGAGATGCAGCGTGTATCGTCTGTCATCGAGCACGACGATACGATGCAGGATGTGATGAACAGCATTGAACAATCCGAACTCACCCTTTCCGAATACACCCCTGACGACCTTCAGCTGCCAAAAGAAATTGCAGACGGTGAATTTGAGCTGCCTGAAACCGACAACCATCATGTTGGTGGTGGAGGTTTCTTTAATCCTTTTTCAGCAGTGGCAGCATGTGTTGCTGCCCCAATAGCATTTGATTATCTCAATGATTCTTTTGACGAGATTGAAGGAAATGACGTTGGGAAGATAAGTGATTTGAATGATAATGCCAGTTCATCACACATCGGAATTATGAGTGATAGCATCAATGACAACCAAATTTCCGATTTTTCAAATAATGCTGATATGAATTTTTCAAATGATGATGATCAGTTTGAGAATGGAATTGTAGATGATATACTTAATTGAGATGTATATATGAAATGTAATAATTGTTACTCAGAAATACCCTTGGACGCACAGTTCTGCCCCAATTGCGGAAGTAAAGTAGATGAGGATGTATTAAAACAACCTCACACCTGTGTTAAGTGCCATACTCCAATGCCTGCGGAAGCTCTTTTCTGTCCTAATTGTGGAGAACCAGTACAAAGTGAGAAGGGTCGTCCCCAAATTGGAAACTACTATTATACAGACGGAACGTATTCGCATGACAAAGACCCAAGCAAAACTGTCGCTGGCATAGTGTTCTCTACTGAAACGACAGAAGTTGAGAAATCTCATGGATGGACGCATGGACAAATTGTAGCCACAAGATTTGCGAGGTACATGGTATGGCGTACTGAGAAATATGGATTGTTTAACTTAAAGGAACGGAGTGTAAGAAGAGAAACAGATCGTCTTAGATGGGGACCAAATTTATTATTACCAGCCCCCCATAAATGCTTCTCTCAAAAAGAAACTTACCAAATGCGGAACGACAGAGATGGATATGTTTATACATATTCTGGATTAACTAACGATGAATCGTATGAACTGTTTAATGCTGCTAGAAATTACCCTACCCCTCTTCCTATGGGGAAGACCAGTGGTTGGTATGTACCAGCTGTTGGACAGATAATAGACATGCTTGAGAACATTATTGGGAAAAAATTAATATGGGAAGATAAAGATAATCCTTCTACACTTATTAAGTGTGTGAACTCCAAAGATATATATGATAAAGTTGAAAGTTTTATAAATAAACTTGCTGATTATACATATCAAAGACAAATTGCATCTAGTACACAACACTGTTACAATAAGGATTCCAACATATATGCATGTAATCGTTGTTCTATTGATCTGGTTAATCAAGAGGGGATTCCTAAGGAAATTTGGTTGTATTTTTCCCGAAGTAAAGAGTCTGTAATGTCATTTCTATTACCAGTAGCAGCATTTTAAATATAAAATGATTAACAACTAAAAATATACAACTATGACTAAGATTATTGGAGAACCGGAACCTTGGCCGCAGACCATCCCGGAAGAGATTGCACAACAATATTCTGATACTTGCGCAGTAAAGTCGCAACAGATTATCATGAAGACTTTTGGCGTTGATATACCAGAAGATCAGTTAGCAATGGAAAGCTATATTAAAGGGTACTATGCCCCAGGTGTTGGTTCCGACCCAGATTTAGTAGGGAAATTACTTAATGACCATGGAATCGGAACACACTCTGCAAATAATGCGAGTGTGTACGACTTGGTCACTGAGTTGGCACAGGGTCATAAAGTCATTGTAGGAGTGGATTCCGGTGAATTATGGCATCCAACTTGGTATAATGACATCTTTGGAGAAGCAGCCGACCATGCATTGGTTGTTTCGGGAATTGACACCTCAGACCCAGAGAATGTAAAAGTAATCATAACTGACCCTGGAACAGGCGATGTTGCAAAAGAATATCCTTTAGACCAGTTTATGGATGCATGGCATGATTCAAACTGCTTCTATGTAGCAACAGACGAACCTGCTCCTGCAGGTACACCAGAAATGAGTGGTTTTGACTTCAATATGGGGCATATTCCTTTTATTTGCAATATCCCCTATGAAAGTTATGTCCCCATTGCAGAACAATATGGCATATTCCATGATGATATTATTAAGAATATGAATGAGTGCATAAACAATTTGAATGGAGAAAACCACACATATGATTTTCATGAGGCATTCGCACATATTCAAGAAGTTGAAGGCTTAATGCAAGATGGTTGGTCGCATACTGATTGGGCTAATACATTACAGAATAATGCAATTGATATTAACGCCAACTTGCTAAATGGCCATTGGGATTGGAACACGTTTGATTCTGATTTACCAACAGACTTAACAGAATTCATGTAATTAAAATAGACAGTAATAATGGAAAACAAAATAAATGATTTATCATCACAAATAAAGGAGCAACTCATTGATTTGTGTGAAAAAACTCTTTCCTATGCACAGACGAAGGAGTTTCCAGACGCTACTAAAGATATAGAGTTTTCGTTGGGTAACCTGCGCAACGACATATTTGATGTTGTGGTATGTGGAGAGGTAAAGAAGGGCAAGTCATCATTTATCAATGCAATTATTGGCGAAAGAATATTGCCTGTTGACACAAAAGTTGCTACTTCACAAGCATTCCGCATTGTTAATAGCAACAAGCAGGCTTTTTACTTGGTTTTCACCGATGGCACAAAACAAGAGGTGGAACGCGATGATTTAGAAAACTATGGTTCGCAAGCCAAAATTGACAAAAATGGTGAACCCATTACATTTGGTAAGATTGTGGACTATATGGAAGTTCATACACCTATACCATTTCTCCCTCAATCTGTGGTTTTGGTGGACACTCCGGGATTGGGTGCAATTTATGCCAACCACGCTACCGTTACCAAGCGACATTTAGTAAAGGCATCAGCTGTAATCTTTATATTAGACCCTGCTAATCCAATCACAGAACCAGAAATCTCATTCCTCAATGAAGTAACCTGTATAACACCAAATGTGTTGCTTGTTATGACCAAACAGGACAATTACGATGAAGAGTATATAACTACTCAGATAAATCGTGATGTAGAGATTCTTGTTGAAAAGGGATTTAAAGAAAAGATCAGTGCTAATGAAATAAAAATTCTGCCCATGTCGAGCACTTTGCTGTATGATGTAAAGAATGCCGACCTTGAGGCAGACGAACAAAAGATTTTCTATGAAGCAAGTTTCTTTGACAACGTAAAGACAGAACTGCTAAAAATGTTGCAAATGACCATTGGCTTATCTAAAAGCAGTACTGCATATAACGCTTTAAACCAGTATAATAGTAGAGTAATGGCAGCTGTAGCAGAAAGTGAAGAAGTTTTAAAATCACCGAATTCAGCCCAACAACTGCTATCAAGAAAGCAACAAATAAAAGCGAATTTCCAAGCGACTTGGGGACCTAATGGAAAAGAGCAAAAGGCTATAATTACAAGCGTAAATAGTATTATTGCAGCATTCTCCACTAAAGCCACTGCTCTTTTCAATCCTGGTACAGACTTATACAATAAACTATTGAATGAAATTGATAGTTTGGTAGACTACCAGACGACTAAAAGCTATGCTGAGCAATTCCCGAAAAAAATGATGATAGAATACATGCAAGCATGGCAAGGTCTCAATGAGGAATGTGCAGGGAAAATAAATCAGACGATGTCTAAATTCCAGAAAGAAATGACAGAGGATGTTTCTACCCAAATGCAAAGTGGTATGTCAAATGCCATAACATTACCATCATATAATTTACCGAAATATGGGGCAATGGATTATTTCAATTTCACCAAAGCCGGTTGGTTTACATTGTTTTTTGCAGCAAACATATTCGGGGCAACTATTGGCATTGCCGCTTTGCCTATCGCTGCACTCATAGGTTGGTTTACTGGAAATAAGGCTAAAAGAGATAGAATGAAATCTGAACTTAGGAATTATTTGAATACCAACCTTTCAACACTGCGCAACCAGATATTGACCAATCCAATGGATACGAAGGATACCTTGTCTAAGAGTCTTTTTGAGACCACAAAGGAGAAGCATATTCAAACAGCCCAGATAGTTCTCAAGCAGATATACGATGAGCAATTGGCCGTCACAGAGCAAGAAGTGGAGCGATTGAACGACCAAATAACGAACATCAACAAAGAACGAAATCAAATAGAATTGCAATTAAAGACGATTAAAGAGAAGTGGAATCCCATCTATAATCAGCTGAAATCAATCCGTCAGCAGCTTTCATCTTTAGAAGCAATTTTAATGGCAAATAGCACTTCTGTTCAATGAGTACATTAGGCATTGATTTTGGCACTACCAATAGTAGTGCATCGTATGTTGATTCTTTTGGGAAGCCACAGGCTATCAGATTCATTGGCCACGATTTGAAGATACCCACTGTAATCTCTTTTTATGGTGGTAATCCTATGTTCGGTTATGAGGCAAAATATATGCTTGATAATGTATATCAGTTACCTCCAGCAGAACAGAGAAAACTGAATGCAAATACTGTAGAAAGTATCAAAAGAAAGTTAGATAATAATGGCCGTATCTGTGGGCGTTCTCATCGAGACTTGATTTCAATGTTCTTGAAACATGTACGTGAACAAGCGGAAAAAGCTTGTTCACCACAATGTTTTGACAAACTGGTCCTAACACATCCTGTACAATTCGAAGAATGGAAAAAGATGTTGCTTAAAGATGCAGCAACACAGGCAGGATTTAACAGTGTAGAACTGTTGGAAGAACCCGTCTCTGCGGCATTAGGATATATCAAGAGCGAAGGCTCACAAAATGTCAAAGGCATGTTGGTATATGACTTTGGTGGAGGAACTTTCGATGTGGCTTATGTCATCAAACAGGATGGGAAATTTGTGGTACCACTTCCCCCAAAGGGAGATTCTCACTGTGGAGGTGATGACATTGATCAAGCTTTGTATAACTACATCGTATCAAAAGCATCACCAGTCATAGGCAATGAATATGCTGAACAGCGTGACTTAGGTTTGTTTTTCCAATGTAGAAGATGGAAAGAAATGTTATCCTCTATGGATAATCTACCAATATCTGTAATATCCAAACGAAATCCTTCTTTGAATTTTAGTTATGTGCTACAGCGCAGTGAGTTGGAAAGAATTTGTGGTGCTGTTGTGGATAGAACAATCCATTTAACAAAGAGTGTATATGATGAGGTGAAGGAAAACAGGTTGCCTCTTGATTACATCCTTTTAATTGGTGGAAGTTCTTGCATGCCTATGATAAAAGAACGGTTGCAACAGAACATGCCTGGATTAGAAATACGTACGACCGGTACAGCAGACGTGGCAGTAGCTCTCGGAGCGTCCTATCACGCTGTTACCCCTGTTGTTGTGGATCCCGAAAACGAATGGTGCTTTTGTATGTATGATAGAAAGAAAATACTTAAGACATACAATTTCTGTATATATTGTGGTAAGCCTAACTATTTTAAAACAGGAAAACTATGAACCCGATAGAAGATAGTGAGAAACTCATAGAAACAGCATGGAGTCTATTTGAGAAGATTCCTTTTGGAAGGCAGTATCTTGAACAACTATCTGACTTGAAAGTTCGTCTGCATCAACCTTGTGAACTCGCAATAGCCGGTAAGGTTAAAGCTGGAAAAAGTTCTTTTTTGAATGTGTTGATAGGTGAAGACTTGGCAAAGGTAGGCGATACTGAAACCACAGCCACGATTAACCGATTTTGTTATGGCAAACCTGAATTTCCAGACAGACCAGTCAAAGTGGTGTGGGACGATGGAAATGTTACTTATGAGACACAGGATTTTATGAATAATCTACAAGGGCGAGACCGTGATGTCCTAAAAGTAGCATCTAAGATTGATTATTTAGAGTACCACATAGAGCATCCTATATTGCGTGAACTGATTCTTGTTGATACACCGGGTACTGGTGCAGTTGTTGATGAGCATCAGGATGTTGCAGAAATGTATTTCAATTTAAGAGAGAAGCATAAACAGCAAACACGTGTATGCACCTCCCATGCCGATGCTGTAGTCTATTTAATGGGTGCAGTCCCCAATATCAGGGACAAATCGTTTCTGGACGACTTTAAAAGTAGTACCGCAGATGGAATGCCCTTAAATGCTGTCGGGGTTTTGTCTAAAGTTGATATAGACGCAACACTTCTTTCTGACAGAGTGGAACAAGCTAACTATCTTGCTGACTGTTTGAAACAGCAACTCACTACCGTCATACCAGTTTCTGCAGGATTATATAAAGCCATTCAAGAAAAAAAACATCTATTTTTCGAATGGAAGAAAGACATACAAACGATTCCTTCAAAGACCTTGGAAATGATGCTAAAATCGGATAAGTTTTTCTTCATGCCCAATTTGTCAAATATTCAAGTAGAGAGAAGACGAGAGATGAAGAATGGAATACCTTGGAGTGTTTTCCGCACCATCATTTCCACGCTTTATTATGCCAACAATGTTGAAGATGCTATTTCTGAATTATTGGATATAGCAAACATTGAAGAGGTACGACATACAATAGATGATTATTTTTTCAAACGCAGCAAGTTGATACGTTGCTCAAGAGTATTAGCAGATTTATATGCATTATGTTTGAAAATACAAACATTTGGATTCTTTAAACTTAGAGAAGAAGCCACCAAGTTTGAAAGGTGGGAAAGATTTGCGGAACAGTACGGAGTCCATGATGCAAAGGGATTGGCAGAATACCTTCGAACACAGTATCTTTCGAAACCAGAGATAGACAATCTCGAATATGAAATAGCGCATAAGCTAAAATTTGAGATTGAAGAGTTGCAACAGGACATACAACAGATTGACAAGGACTTTCAGACATTAAGCACAATACAAAATAATCGCAAATTGTTTACCGATGTAGAACTTGATGAATTTAATGCTCTGTTTGGCATGAGAAAGGAAAGGTTGTCATTGGATGTTGTCATGGATAGGTTGGAATATTGGCGTGGAGAAGTCGCTTTTGTCAATTCTACCATCAAACGTCAAATCATTAATAATGCAATAGAAAAGTATTCACATTTATAAAATGAAGGATTATGGAAGAAAGCAAAAAAAAAGAAGAACATAAAGAGACCTTGTATAATTCATTGAAAGAATCTTGGCAGAAGGTTATGCTTCTTTGTGGTAAACAGTTAATAAAGGCTGGTACCAATATACTTGCCAAGATAGGGGAAGAGGAACCTCAAAATGATTTACTAGAAGAAGGTGTTCCACCTACATATCAGGTACACATTCCTACGGTGCACCAAGAAGAATTACGACCTGTAGGAAATGTTAATTATCCTGGTGCGGAGGATGGGTTCATTGATTCCCCGATTGATACACCTAATGAAGAAAAAGCAGAGCCAGAAAATAAGGATGCTTCAGAATCTGATGGTAGCCCGTCTATGTCAGACGCAGACAACACTCCTGCAACAGATGTAGACTCATCTTTATCAAGTATAAAGTTAGTTCACAATGCAGCTAACCTGATTAATGAATATGATAGGCAAGCAACTGAGGCTGAGGATAATGGTTTTAGGACATTGTATAATGACGCAGCAAACAGGCTGATTGAGAACCTTATTTTAGCTGGCTGTACAGGGATAAATCCTCAAGAAGATGAAACTTTTGATTTCAATCGTCATGCAACACGTCCATTCTCTTTACCAAGCAACCAATTGATAAAGAAAACTATTAGATTAGGTGTAGCATTAAATGATGAGGTCCTTGTAAAGGCTATTGTCGAACTGAAATAATACAAAGATATGAAGTATTGTAGTAAACATCATGCAAATCCAGATGACGCGATATTTTGCAATGAGTGTCGAGAGAAACTTTTCGTCTCACAAAAAGAAACAAAGAAATGTCCAACTTGTAATGCTGAGAACCCAATAGATGCAGTATTTTGTCATGAATGTGGAAAACGTTTATCTCCCAAGCCTTCCCCCATAAAAGTTCCGACAACAACTTCATCTAACAATAAAGAGGATATTATTTGGAATATAGTAGTGGTTGGAATAATTGCATTTGTTATTTTTATCATTATTGGGTTGATTGGCGAATTTGTTGATTTGATAAGATTGATAGGTTTGATTTTTAACTAATTATTTATGAAATATTGTAGCAAGCATCATAAAAATCCCGATGATGCGGTTTTTTGTAATGAATGCGGCGAGAGACTTATAAGAGTAACAAACGCCAATCATATTTGTCCAAAATGTGGTGCCTCAAATCCCACAGATGCAAAGTTTTGTCATAGTTGTGGATGTAGTTTTACTAACATTCCAGAACCGAAGCCCATCCATCCCCCCATATCAAATCCAAATCCTGACAGCACACGCTCTTCACATAAAGAGATGAATCAATTTATAGTTGATTACGATGTGATGAAATCCTACTTCGGAAGCGCGTGTATGTGGTTTATCTCTGCAATATTCTCGGGATGTGTTCTTAATATCGTAGGCTGTATCTTATATGGGAGTTTAATGGGCGGTTGGAATTGGGTGTTTGTAATTATATGTGATATTATTAGTTTCTTATGTACTTGGGGGGTTATGAAATTAGATAAAACTACATGGGTTATTTGGAAATGGATGATGCCAATAAGTATATTTGTAACCGCAGCAAGTTCCGGCAATATTGCGTTGCGTTCTTCTTATCCTCCTTTGTTTTTGATAATAATTCTTCTGTTGGTAATAGGCTTTTGGGGGACAATTGTAATTACAAAGAAGAAATCATACTATTTCCACTAATGATACCCTAATATGAAATACTGTCCCAAAGATGAAAATCATAAGAATCCCAGTGAAGCCGTATTCTGTTGTGAATGTGGTTCCCGGCTTGTTGAAGTGGCAGATAATAAGATTTGCCCAAAATGCGGTATGTCAAATCCAAATGAGGCGATATTCTGTAGAGAATGTGGAACAAAGTTACCCGATGCAAACGGAAATGTGGAACTTACAGTGTATTCCAGTGAAATCTGTGATAGGATATTAGCTGTTGGAACAAACAGTTACCAGACCAACACGAGTAAATGTGTTTTAAAGGTTCCTTACAAAAAATCAGTGGATATACTTCTTCAATGTGGAGGAAAACCATTCCGAATAACTGCTGACTTGACAAAATCAAATACCCTAAACGTTAATTGGGGAACAATCGAAGCCCGATGCACTGATAGCTGTCAAGTCAGAATGACAGGAAGAAATATGGATACTCCATTGATTAGACAGAATGTATCAATGGATATTGTAAAAGTACCATATGGTGTTTACATATTAAGATTTGAATTGGATGGTGAGACTGAAGAAATAATAGTTGATGTCCATGGAAAAACAAAAGTTGAATCCCATTTACAAAGAAAATATGAGCTGATAATAAAATCAGATGTCAAAATAGATAGATTGACAATTGACAATGGAAATGCGGTAGATGTACAATCAAATAAGTTCTTATGGAGAAATACCCAGGGAACTTATACATTTAGAGTATATGCAACAAGTAATAATGGTAGGGGATCTTATGAAACCACCAAAGACTCCATGTTAGAGTTGAAATGGTGTCATATAAATGTTAAAACAAATGGACAAGCAACAGCTATATTTAGTCAAGACGCTGCAAGTAGCCAGACGAGGATTACGCATAATGGTTCATTCTCTCGATTGGCTGTTCGAGGAATAAAACACGAGTTGCAATTAACAAAACCACATGGCGGAATCCATAAAGAAATTATCACTCCAAACAAAGAGAAAATAGAGATTGTTCGTAACTGGGGAGATGTAAGTTTGACATTTGATAAAAACAAATATAATGGTATTCAATGTTTTTGCGAGATTAATAATTTCAAAACTTCTGTTCCAGAGTCAAAAGAAATTCTACTAAAAGACCTGTCTTATGGGAAACAATATGTTAAGTATTACATCAACGATAGAAGATTTGTTGAAGGCAATAGCACAGTTGAGATTTCTAATAGTAACTTAAAAATAAATTGTTTTGTTCCAACAGAAAAAGTAACAAAACAAAAATATAGATGGCTTAGGAATCTTATTTATTATGCAATATTTGTTATTGATATGGTATGTCTCATGGCTGTTCCTGTTAGAGAAATTATTTCTTGTTTTATTAAATTTGAGAATAACAATAATATATTTACATGGAACTTTTGGGGTGACATTTATTTAATAATAATTACATCCTTTGGTTATTTGTATTTTACGACAAAAGGCCTAGGTGCAAAAAAAATATTAATGCCATTATGTATGCTGTCTTTTATGTTTTTATCAGGGTTAGTTCTTGGTATATTGTCTGATATTTGTATTAAAGTGTATAGCGGAGCTAATTGGAATGACGTCCTTATTTCCGTATACAAAAAACTTGAACACAACATAATTTGCTGGAATTATTTCACAATAGAGCAAAAAGGCCTTAAAAACTGTATTTTCCTATCTTTTTATTACACAGTAATTTGGTTTGCAACCTATCTTGGCTTGAATATAAAAATTAAAAACTATAGTATAAAAGAAACTTTATAGTAACAGATTATGAAATGTCCAAAATGTAATAAGGAAATACCCAACAATAGTAAGTTCTGTATGAATTGTGGTGCAAAAGTGAATAAATGTAGTTCTTGCCAATACGGACCATTGCCATCTGTGGCAAAGTACTGTCCAAAATGTGGAAAGAAAATAGGATAATAACCAATTACAAATAGTTTATTGCAAAAATACAATGAAACAAATTTTATTATTTACAATGCTACTTTTGCTGTCTGCATGCGAGAGTAAACTAGCTTGTCCTGTATGTAAAGGCGAAGGCTCAGTGAATGTCTATGGTGAAGAACAACAGTGCCTAACATGTTGTGGAGAGGGAAAATTGTCCAAGGAGGACTATAATACAGCTCTCAACAATTTGATTCGAACAAGACAGATGTCGCCTATTCAGGGTGGTACTGGACAAAGTCAGGGAGACATGGTTTCCTGTCCGTTTTGTAACGGGAAAGGAGACAACGGTTCTTCTTCATGCGGTTTTTGTGGTGGCAGTGGACGTGTTTTCGCAGCAGCGGCAGCGCAGGGAAGGCATGTAATAGGTGGTGGTTCTGTACAAGATTTCTATCCATCTTCGACATCACCCTCGTCTGGTAACAAAAATAGCAATTCTTCGGCAGACCGTTCCTGCCATTATTGCCACGGAACAGGAGACTGCCAACACTGTAAAGGTATCGGGTTGGTGGAATATGAAAGTTCGTATAGTTTGGATCAAGGAGTGATGAAGTGTCCGATATGCAAAGGTACAAAGCGGTGCAATGTTTGCAATGGATCTGGTCATATTTAGGAAGATTATAGTGTATGAATATCAAAATATCTTTTTCTGAACTTTATCTCTCGTCAATTCTACAACTGACGAGAGAATATTTTGTTTATCATGCAGAGCAGACGTTAAGGTGGAAGCAAAAATCTATTTGTGCAGAAAAAGGTGTCGGGGTGAATGTCTCTGTGCAGTATATTGATGAGATGTCCATCTGAAACATAATGTGAGGAAGGGTATAAATATGACTATCGGCAGATGTCTTTCATTCTGGTCTTCGTAACTATGATGAAGTTTTTGAAGAGGACTCAAGGATTGATATTGTTATCCATCTTTATAAGGGTGAGGAAACACACAAGGTGATGAATGTAGGATGTAGTAGAAACGATAGGTATCTCATTTTGGAAGATGGTGGTACTATCGTGGTGAGATATAAATATTCGACATGAAATATCATATATTTATGCGAAATCAGATTTTTAGCTGATAGAGATTCTCCATTTCTACACTCTATATATTTACAAATATCAGTATTATGCAACAGAATCCATACATTGATGCAATTGACAAACTTGTGGAAAAAGTAATGTCGCGGATAGAGCAGGAAATTCCTCGGTCTGGATATTTCGCTCCTGTCTATGAGAACTTTTATAATTATAATAATGACGAAGCCACAAAGCATATTGCAGGGATGTTCAGACTAAAGGTGTATAAGATGCCGGCAGACATAGTGCCCGACCCCGAAAAAAGATACATTGAAGCTTCTGTATTTGACAGTGGTGGTTGTTACAAGACAGAAATGCTTGTAGGCAGCGGCAATAAAGAGGAAATTATTGCTCTCATGAAAACTGAGAAATTCCGTCAGAAACTTTATGATACGTATATCAGGTTGTTGGATATGCTAAGAGACTGACATAACGTAAGTTGTTTACTTTATCATATAAAATTAGAACAAATATGAAAGCAATAAAACTAATAGTATTAGCAGCGATGTGCATGGCTGGCAGCTATGCATCAGCGCAAGATTTGATTGTAAAGAAAGATGGCTCTGTAATACAGGCCAAAGTGACTAAAATCGGGACTTCGGAAGTGGAATACAAGAAGTGGAGCAATCAGGACGGTCCGCAGTACTCCATTGCCGTTGCAGACATTCTTGCCATCAACTATCAGAATGGAGAAAAAGAGACGTTTGAGAATGTAAGTGCAAGCGGTAACGGGCAACCTGCCAAGAGCGAAACTGACGGTCAGCAAAGCATAGTACAGGTAAAGCCAGAAGACCTGTCGCCTGAGGCAAAGGCTGCCAATGATGCATTGATAGCGAAATATAATGAGTCTGTATCGTATGACATTCTGGAAAAACATCAAAAGGAAATTGGCAAGAAAACAGCTAATAGAGGAATCGCTTGTTTGCAGGTTGCACCAAACTCATTATTAACAGATGGAGATATTGAGGTGATATGTGAAATAGGTCGCTTGTATAAAAATAACAAGAACAGTCCTGCTGAATGGTCATTGGATAACTATCAAAGTAATATTCCATATTTTGTAACAAATAATCCTGCTATAAGCTTCTCAATAAAGAACAAAACAAATCAGACTATATATTTGGATTTAGCAAATACTTTTTATGTTTCACTGGGACAGTCAATTTGCTATTATATTCCTTCTTCGACAACGAATTCTCATTCTTCATCAGGAGGTGGAAGTATAAATTTAGGTGCTGTGACAGGAGCTTTGGGCGTGGGCGGCGCAGTTGGAACAATTGCTAATGGCGTTAATGTTGGTGGAGGATCAACAAATACGACAACAAATACAACATACTCACAAAGAATTGTAGCAATTGCACCACAATCAACAATTAACCTAACACCTCAATATTTATTTTGTAATGACGAAAAAAGATTAATGGAAGGTCTTCGGTATGATCTTGTTTCCACATCTCTTGCTGGTAATTCTTATGATTATTGTGTATATGCAAATTTTTCTTCAAAATCACAATCTGGTCAAATGAGAATAGGAGACAATTATGTTTATAGCATCGATAATTCTCCTGTAAAACTATCGTTTATTGTAGCTTATTCAAAATCTGAGCAATGCACAAATGAACATGTGTTGCAATCGCATTATTATTTAAGTAGTATTCTGGGGAACTGTTTAAGCAAGCAGTTTGCCAACTATCATTTAGTTGGGAACGTACACAACAAAAATAGTCTTCAGTTTGCAATTATGATAACCAATTTTGATGGGGAATCTTTTCCAAAGCAATAGTACCAATAGTAAAATTAGCAATAGGGAGCAGAATTTCTGCGATATTGAATTTTTGCTCTTTAGTCAGAAAAGAAATGGAATACACAATGGACAAAACTAAACTCTATCAGAAGTTGCAGTCGGCACTCTACAAATATGGGGCATACAATAAAGAAAATCTCGGTGAAGGAATGATTCTTGTTGAAGAATTGAAGGGCGGTTATTGGAAGCCCCGTTACCTAATAGATAACGAAGCGGAAACGGCATATGAGTTCATGGACTCTGATTATCGTTTGCTCACCGTTACAGCTGATAATATTGCGTGGGAGACAATAGATGAACTTCCTGAGAAAGTGAAAGAGCGTGCGAGAGCCCTCAACGGCTATTACCCGACCATCATCTGTAAATACCAGAATGGCGTAGCAGAGGTAAGGTGGCAAATAAATCCTGACGGGCGTTACTATATGGACAGTGACGGCTATGGCATGACCGATGACGAAGAAGAAACCTTGTATGGATTTATTGACAGGAAAGGGAAACCTCTTGTCAAGTTCAGGAGAGTTAAAGAGTTTTCTGAGTTGGATGTCATGGAACAGGAGGCGATTGAAAATGTAGGCAAACAATTGTAGAAGATATGAAAGTCGGAGCTTTGTTGATAATATCATTGTTGTTTGCTGCTTGCAGTCATCAGCCTGTAAACAACAAGGCTAATGACCGTCAGGATTCTGTGACCGTCAGTCAAGACAACTCCGATGAAAACAGTGACGGGCATGTCTGCATATCCGAAGACGGACGCATCACCATTGAATCGGGGATGTACCCTGATGGCGGCACGTCTCCAGACTATTGGTCTGTGTGGATCATCAAGGACGATGAAGGCAAAAAGCACAAGATAAAGAGCCCTGTTTCCTCTTATCAGGACAGAATACATTGTCTGAGCAAGAATGATGGCACGGCCTACTACATCGTCAACTGTTCCGGAAAGGCAAGCAGCAGGGATGGGTACGAGTGGTTGGAAGCATACGAGATTGTAGGTGACACGGTGGAAAGGGTGAACGTGGTGGATGGGAGCAGTCCTTATCAAGAGGATGACAGGTTTTCGGTCAATTACGACATACCTTCCTGGTATTTCGCCACCATGGGAGCAGGTTACGACTGGATTCTGGAATATGACATCCACACCAAGGAACTCTATGTCCCCATCACGACAGAAGACAACGACATGACAGACCGCTACAAAGCATGGCGATTTGATGGAAATCGATTTGTTTACCAAGGAGAACGAGCTAACAGGCATCTGAACAGCAGCCTTTCACAATACGACCGACTCCTGCAGTATGTCACAACCAAAGACTATACCGTGCGGGTGGACATGCTTGCCAACGGAGAGTTACGCTATTCATCTTGGAGCAAACATGGTACAACGGACGATTGTCCCGATATTGTCCTGACAGGTGGCAAGAAAGTCCACTATGAGGTGACCTCGAACCAGCTTCCTCCATGCGATGAGTATCGCTTCAAGAATGGCAGCTACCAATATATCGTTAACCACTGCGAGGTCGGACGGGATAAAAATGGTGACGGTGTGCATCATGATTATCTCATGGTGATGAGCGAGGGCAAAGTGCAGTTCAAACAGGAGATTGAGAAATGAACATAAGCGATTAATAGATACATACTTTGAACAAACAGAGCTGGAATATGAACAAGTTACATAGACTACTGATGCTGATAGTGCTTCTGATGGTAAGCATGGCATCGTTCGGGCAAGGAGGCAAGGTAAAGCAATTGCAGATTGCCATCGAGGATTATGATAAGGTCGATACATGTGAGATTACCCGATATGCCACGGTCAGGAAAGATGGGAAATGGGGCATCTACGACTTGGAGCGCAAAGAGAATGTTACAGAGGTGGATATGGATATGATCATGTTCTCCCGTTTCCATGTTTCCGAAGATGGCGTGCGCATCTGCTATTTCTATGCGGAGAAAGGCTATAAGTGCGCCAACATTGGTGTCATCATGGACAACAACCAGAAGGTGGCTGTATGGAAGGACAATAGTAAGTACATCGCAGATATAAGTCGATGCACGACGATTGACAGCACGCTAAGTAGCCGTTGCCGTTTGCTGTTGTCAGAAAGTCTGACACAGATAAATGGCGATTATGGTCAAATAGCCATCATTGATGCCAATAGCGGACATCTGAAAACGTGGGTGGCATCAGGCAAGCAAGGCTCAGGTTATGAGGAAAGTCCCATCCTACTGAACAGCTGTTCCATCAACGCTATGTCACCATTCCTACTGACACTCATGCTTGGTCAGACAGGACGGACATTGGATAGCACTGTAGAAACGTCCGAGGGTACGTATACATGCCGCCAACTTATAAAGCATGGCAAGGAACATCTCCTATTGATAGACACTACTGACGACAAGAAGCCTTTTGCAGAAAAGATGAAAGAGCTAAAGAACGATATAACAGCGGGCGATGCCCTGATGCTTGCCTGTAGCATGACAGGCATTGGCAATGGTGGTAAGTTTATGCATCCTACCTTGGAAGAAGATAAAGTCACCTGTGAGGAGGACGAACTTCTTTCTTCTGATGCCATGCGTGAGATTTGCAACTTATACAAGACGGATAACCCTAATATTGCAGGCAGATACAACGTTGTAGAGAATTCCGTGCGCTACGATGGTACAGGTCCTGTTGACGAGATGTGTTTTGCGGGCTTTATGCCGTCTGACAAGCCAAAGTATGCGATATGCGTGTTTCTAAACAAACCAAGCGGTGGCAATTCTGACACGAAACAATTGTCTCGCATCGTCAACCGATTGGTGGAATGGCTGAAGATGTGACGCACTATGTGATGAAAAAATCCAAATGTTGAGTGATATAAAACAAAGGAACCTCCACTCTATATATGTGTATTAACCCATTAACATGATTCGATTATGAAGTTTGATTTCCTTTTTAAGAACCAACCGGTGAACAACGAACCCGATGTAGAAAAGAAAGAAGAAACATTACAAGAGAAATGTGCAGACGGTGTTTTGGACATGGTCATCGCCTTTGACACAACAGGTTCAATGGCATCGTATATCGGAGCTGTGCGGAAGGAGGTTTCTGAACTTGTCCCGAGACTGTTCAAGTCCAACCCCAACCTTCGCATCGGTGTTGTGGCATTCGGTGATTATTGCGACATGATAGATGCGCACACCTTCGGTAAGGCCTACCAGTGCCTCATGCCGACTGACAATGAGAATGACGTGATAAAGTTTGTCATGGAGTCAAAGGACACCAGTGGAGGTGACGGTGACGAGTTTTATGAACTGGTATTGAAGAAGATTATTGATGAGACACCCTGGCGTGAGGATGCCACAAAAGCCATTCTTCTTATTGCCGACGCTGGTCCACACCCCGTAGGCTATACCTACAGAGACTATGTCGTAGGCAATCAGATTGATTGGCGTGAGGAAGCCCGCAAGGCAGTTGACAAGCTGATTAAGATTGACACAGTAACAATAACCAACAACCCTTGGTATAAGGAACTCTCTGCCATGACCAACGGCGTGAGTGCGCCCTTCAGCAGCAGTCACAAGACAGCCCGCTTAGTGGAAGCCGCAACGCTTTCCCGTGGCTCAATGGAGTCACGTGCCATATTCCGTAAGATGGCGACAGAATGTGTGGACGAGGAGATGAACGCTGTCATGGACTCATACATGAAAGAGTGTGATGGTGAATAAACCGTAAAGACGCAATTATGACAACAGCATCTACAAAGAACTATTCCAATCCGCTTTATGAAGCATTAAGGCAATACCCGATAGTAGATCTTGCCCCTGTCTTCGATAGAGGTGTGAGGGGTAGGACAATGTCGGGACGTGGAAGCAACTGGTTGCTTGACAAGGTATATGAGGCAGGTGTAAAGACAATCATAGACCTGCGTACAGCAGACCAGACAGACCGCTATTATCATAATGTGATGGAGGCTGGTATGGAATACCATAGCATTCCCATAGACAGCAAGGCAACGGATGTACATCAGATAATCGCATCACTTCCCTGGTTGTTTGAACTGATGGATAGAGGAAACTTCTTCATGGCTTGCGCCATGGGACGACATCGCACGGACATCGCCATTGCACTCTATTATGTCTTCCATCCTACAGTACCCGTTGATGCAGTACCAGAGATGAAAGGTCACCGCAATGTGGAAAAGAAAGAGTTCAGGTACGATGACATCGCAGTAAGGCTCAACTCTGTCATGAAGTCTATGACCATAGAGGAGAGGGATATGCTTGGACTGGATGCTGGCTATGAAACAGAGTTCAAATGCAGAAAGAAACATCTGTTTGAGGTAAACAGTGTGTTCAGGTAGGAGTTACTTCCTATAACCACTTCCTGTATTCGGCATACAGAATTGCAGCACACATAATCACCATTCCACATACGGGGAATCCAATCAGTTTCCAAAGTTCCATGGAGTGAAACACGAAGATATTGGCCGCAATCACAAGTCCAAGGAAGGCGGCAAGGAAGAAGAACACGATGAACAGGCAATAGGCGACTGGCAAAGGGATGGACACCCTTTTGTCAGCCGTTGTTGCTTTCATGACAGTTGCCTCCACCTTGGATTTGAACGTCTCAGCAGCAAGTGTGCCTTGCGCTTTGGCTAATGTCATCAGCTGAGATTCTACATCTTTCGGGATATTCACTGCGCTTGCTTCCTTCAATGCATCTGCAAGTGGCGACAGTTTGCCTATAGTGTCTTTGATGTCTGACAGCGTTTCTGTAAGGACGGCTATTTCCTTGTTCACTTCTGCCTCTTTTCTGCCACGTTCCTGCTCAGGAGAGAATTTATCCAACTCTGCACGAAGGTCTTCGGTATTTGTAATCTTCATTTTATGGATGTTATTATTCTGTGGTTTGAAAACTGTTATCTTCTCATACTTTTCTTTGGCTTTCTGCCCAATGCCTTGATGGCTGCTTGCGCACAACGACGGGCCCATTCCTTTTCGTCCTCATCCTTGTCTCTTCCCCATCCTTGGTCTGACGAACTGCCACCTCCGCCACCAGAAGGTGTTACAGCAGGAACTGCGAGCATGGTGAAGAACGCCATCGCCAGATTGGTGAGCGGCTGCCAGTTGAAGACTTCACGACTGTCAAACGCATCCTCGAAGATACCGACAACATCGTTGGGAATATAACGGGTGAAAGTCTTGTTACCACTCTCGATGGCGACCTTGGAATGGTCGGGCTTCCATTGGGTGTAGTCCTTAGCAAAGGTTGAACGTAGTTTTCTATCTGTTCTTTGTGGGGTAAGTTGTTGTGACTGCCGTGTCGGTTGCTGGACAGAAGAACCGCTCTGCCGGGGAGACATTGCCACTGATGGCTGGTGCAGTCTCTGCCATGTCTTCTCTATCCTCGATGCCGTCAGTTTACGACATGTTCCAAGGTCGGAAGCCTTATAACGCACATTCGGATTCTTCTTGCTGACAAGCGTATAACCCCTTACCACTCCTTGCTTGTCAACCTGTGACTTGACATAGTACCCCTTGCCATACAGCCTCTGGAAATACTCATTGAATGACCATTGAGGCATGGCACGCAATACTTCCATGCAGTCCTCGTTGACTTGCTGGATGTTGGAAGTCCGTATTTGGTTGGCCGTAGTCCATCCTCTTCTCTTGGCAACAGTCTCCGCTGCCCGTTGTGCGCGAAGATGAATCTGATGGTCATTGTTGATGTTCCCCTCCTCGTCCACACGGCAGACAAGGGCATGGAGATGTGGGATGCCGCTGTTCGACTCTTTGTGAAGCCAGACAGTGGCTTTGCTTCCCCAAATATTAGTGGGCGAAGAAAGTGTTCTTCCCTTGCCGCCATGGATGGTCTGTCTGTCGAACTCCTCTGCAAACTCCTGCCACAACTTCCGCCAATCGTCTATTGTGAAGTCTTTGGTGTGCTCCATTGCCGGACTGACCTCTATGTGGATTACAGAGTTTTTGATGCCGGGATGGCTGTTTGCCGTGAGTGACATTTCAAGCCAGATGCCCATCGCATCCAGGTCGGGAGACAGGTATTGGTCACATACATGGTGTATCTTCTCCGGATCTTTCTTGTTCCTCGACTCACCTTTGATGTACCGCAGGGCATTGATGCCATGCGATATTGCCTTTGCCTTGCCAATCATGTGTTTCCTCCTTTCTCTGCTTCGCTCGTTGTCCGTGGTCTAAAGACATCGGCTTTCATCACGAACTGCAAGTACTCTATTACAAGGTCGGTTACAGGAGCTACTTTCTCGTACCATTCAAGCATCATACGATGGTTGCGGAAGAGGGACAGTTTCTCCTCTTTTGTCAATCCAGACAAGGCATTGGCGAAGTTGACCATGTCACGGCGGCTGTCTCCGAGATTTCGCAGCAATGCTTTTTCCTCGTCAGAGAGACGAGCCTTCAGCTGCACACTATACAACAGCGAGCGGAAAAGCGCACTTTTATTGGTACCGCAGCGTTTTGCCAGCAGTCCTGCCATGCGGTACTCCTTTTCCGACAACCGGATGGTAACGGTACGGCTAAGCTTGTCCTTGTCTTGGTCATTGCTACCTGTGGCAATATTACCTTCGGCAGCGTTACCAACAGTGATGTTCTTTATTCTCTTATTTGTCATATCAATATTCTAATTGTGTGTTAATTCGGCAATGATGCTGTTTCATTGCCATTGTTATAACAGTATTCACTTCCGTTTAGAAGGGTGTCTATACAATCCCTCCTATAAAAGGTAATTGGCAGGATGCGAGCCTGCGAGCGTCCTTATCATGCGAACGACAGTGAGTATGCGAGAGCGCCTTGGTGTGGACAGAGCGCAGCGATGTAACACAAAGGCATATCTCGCAACAAAAAATCTGCGGCTCGGCTAAACACGTATCTACTATGGTCTAAAACCATCGGCACAATGTGCTACGGAGGCGTTTGGGTGCTGCCAGACGGCAGTGAGAAAGGTGCCAGTATTTTTCTCTTGTTCAACCTTACAAGAAGCCGTTGAAGTTTGCCTTCGGCTTTATTCTCTTCCCTCTTGTTCATTCATTTCTGCCTGTCTGACGCGGTATGGATTAACGATGAAAACCTTTCCATGGAGTTCCCACCCGTCAATACAGGGGAAAGTCATATAAGAGGCAATCCGTGACGGGTAAGTCCTGACCAACCCCAATAGTTCCATCCGATATAATATATTCCTTACCCGTTTGCGTCCAATGTTCCAAAGTGCCGACAGAATCTCCTCAGAATATTGCATCTGACCGACATGCAACAGCAATGGTCTTCGGAAAACAAAAAGAGGGAAAGAAGGATGAGGAGGCGAGTCCTCAGAAAGATGCGTGTCTGGTATGCCAGGTTCTTCCGATTCGTCAGAGAACTGCATCCTTACAAGCAGGTCATGGAAGAACCGCCTGTTGGCTACCTGAGTTCCGTTGTCGACTCTCGCTGTCCCATCCAACCAGACTAAAGCCTCTGTGGAAAGACGGAAGATGATACTTCTGACATTTGCTGGAAACATCGAAGATGTAGTTTCCTTGTTCTTTTGATTCATACTCTATGATTATTTGATTGATAGAAGAGCTCCAAAGCATGGGTCGTTTCGCAAATCTTTGATGTGGGACTCTGTTCCTTGTTCCATGCAATCGCACTCCTTGTTAATGAAACCCTCTCATGGATAGAAGCGGCAAGTGCAGATGTTTTGCATTTTCTGTGCAGATGGTTGGTGAAGTATATGCACATACTAACACAGACATCTGCTACCTGCTTGCTTCTTTGCTGAGAATCTTGCATCGGTTCGATTGGCTTTGCCTTCCTCAGACGCGACTCGACATAATCCATACGAGCATGGCTTCTGCCCTCGCTGCTCCTTCGGTTATGATTTTGTCGTAGCGTTTACGTTGGTATTAGCAGGACTTACGACATCGGCACTTGGACGCTTGTCGAAGTTTTTGTAAACCTCATCTATGTCTTTCTTGCAGACGGCAATGGTGAATAGGGACTGCCCCAGGAGAATAGCCTGCTGCTTGTCCACATAGTCTGCCACCCGTTTCATCAGAAGAAAGGAACGGCTCACCCGATGTCCCTGTATCATCTCTGTGCTGCGCTGGTTGTTGTTCAACCCATAGTTGAGATAACGGTTCACGGCTATGCGGTCATCATGGAGCATGTCATCACCCGATGTCTTTCCATCTGCAATGGCAATGCTCACCCTGAGGGCATCAGCCTCATACATTCCGACTGATTCCAGAAAGCCTCGGATAACCTGTGCTTCCTTGGAATTGTCATTCTTTCTATCACTCTTTCCTGCACTCTTCTTCAGTGCGGGAGCGGATGCCATATTGGCAACCTGCTCCATGTTCTTGATTTCTTCCATTCAATAATCAATTAAAGGGTTAATAACTGGTGTTGTCTATTTGCGGCTGATGATGTAGCGGTTGGCTTCCTCCTCTATCTCATCCTGCGAGGAGATACGCACGCCCGTGAGGAATGCGTCGAGATCCTCCTGCTTGAAGAAGCATAACTTGCCCGTAGGCTTGTACATGGGAATTGTTCTCCGCATCATCAGCTTGCGGAAGTAAGAGAGCTTGAAACCGCAATACTCGGCAGCCTCCTTGGTGCTTAACAGCTTTTTCTTTTCGCCCATATATAATCTGTTTTTGGTGAATAATACGTGCCTCATTCGTCATGAAGACAGTGCAAAGGTAGTGAGGAAATAAAGCCTGAAAATGAATGTAAACAGCACAAGGAGAGCGAATTGCGAATTATAAACGGCAATATAAACAGAACCAATCGGATTATAACGGAACTCTAAACACACTATAAACACCAAATAACCCAGCATGAGAATACAAGGGAATGCGCCTTGGCGTTGGCTTCGGAAAAGGGCACAAAAAATCCCGCCACTTTCTTACGGTGACGGGGAACAAGGAGTATGTCAGCCCTTACATATTTGGCATTAACAGAAAAAAATCAGTGCCCTTTGAAATACTGGAGGTCGTATGTGTCGAGACCCGGACGGATGCGCGTTGCCTTGCGGAGCAGTCTGGCTATCTGTTTCTGGTACTGTGTCGATGCGTCCTTGGTCTCCTGCTTGTACCTGCTGACGGTCTGTGTACCGTTGTTGATAGGCCACAGTTTCTCGAATATTTTCCATTTTCCCTGACGTATGTTCAATGCGGTGCATACGGCATCGGCAATATAGGCATACAGTGTCTGGTTGATTTCTCCGTCTTCTTTTCTTATGGCAGGTTTCAGCTCGTTGTCAAGGAAACCGCCCTCCTGGAGTAGCAACAAGAGGAACAGGGCGTCTTTGGATTGGAGAGTCTGTGGTAACTGATCCTTTACGCCAGAGGGAATGCTTACAACCATCTTCTCATAATGCGCAGTCTCCTCTTCCTGGCTCATGGACTTGGGTGCAGGTGGAGGAATGACAGCCTGTGTCACCTCTGTTTTGGACATGGCACTCTCTCTATCTTTCTTCTTGAGTTTATCATCCCAAAGTCTCAGCAAAAAAGAAGATATGTGTCTTCCATAGACCATACACACCATATACGGCAGGAGGAATATGACGGCAAAGAGGGACAGCATGACAATGCCCGTGCTCCAGTCAAGATGCTTGTCGGGAGTAAGGGTGAAAGAGAACAGCAGGGAAAGGAGAAACCATGTGGCTGCTATGACAGAGCGGTCTTTGGAAAGCCATTTGTCGATGATGGAGTCATACAGGAGGAAGAACTCGCTCGCGAGTGCTATCCATGCGAACAAGGAGAAAAAGGAAAATACAAAGCCTTCCGTGTTTGCCTCCATACGGAAGGCAATCACGGCAAACATTGTCAATGCTATTGCCGCTGTCAATGTCAGGGGCAGGAGCATGATAAGAAAAGTGTCTTTAGGGCGATTCATTGTAGGCTTGATGTTGGTTATTATAACAGTGCATCAGTGAGTGACCAGTAAAAGAAAGCCTCGGGATTGCCCATCCTCAACTTGTTCAGTTTCGTAGTCAGTCCGCCACTTATCGTCATATCTGATACCGACAAGGGATTGCCATTGTAGTGTCTGACCTCACGGATGCCTTTTTCCAACAGCGTTGCGAGATAGGCAGCCTTGGATGCGTCTGTGATTGCATCCTCTATCTTGTAGTTCTGCCTGTACATGAAAGGACGAATGCTTATGATGCCCTTCTGGAGCAGGGCGAATTTCTCCTTATCCACAAATCCTCTTGTGGAGATATTCAGGGCAGTCTGCCTGATGTCTTCATAGATGAGAGACACATCACTCGTAGGCAGTCCCCTATAGCCAAGCTCTACAGGTGCAATCTTTGAGAATGCAGCTTCTGTGATGGTGAGATTGTCCACACGGTCGAAAAGTCTTCCCACATCATACAACTGCTTGATGATTTCAAGGGTAGCCAGCTTGTCGTTCTTGTAATAGGGAATACCTGTGGTCTCTGGTGCAAATGCAGTCAGCTTGTCACCAAGGATGTCGCCAATGGACGGGACATTGACCAGCGGACATTCTCCGATAACTTCTATCAGCTCACTCTGGATAGGCACACGCTCCACCTGCTGATAGTGGCAGTCCTCATACAGTACGTCCAACAAGATGTACGATGTCCTGTCCATGTCTGCCTTGAAAGCTACCTGATAGAAGAACTTGGAATGGCTTTTTGGTACATCCGTCCCAGCCTGTTTCCGTTCCACAAGCTTATAGTCAATGAATCCGCAATCCGCATATGAGGCAAGATACTGCTCGATGTCCGTACCCGGCGGGCACATGATGTCGATGTCTATCGACAAACGGTGGGGAGTGTCATGTAGCAGAAGCATCAGGCATGAGCCTCCCTTGAAGTGGAACGGACATCCTGAACGGGAAAGCATATCCAGCAGGGAAAGCGCACGGATGACTTTCTCAATGAGGTTAGTGTCTGTATAGTTCAGTTCCTTGGCTTTTGTCTCTATCCACTCGGTGGTAAAACATTTGTTGTCAATCATGATTTCTCTTCGATTTTCAATCCGCGCCTTTTCGCATAGCGTCTCAGACGGGTGGTGTTAATAGTATAAAGTGCCTTGGCATTGGCCATCATCCGCTCTGCCTCCGCACCTTGCAGGTAGGAGAAGTCTGCATCCTTGTTTATATCCACCAGAAGTTTCTCCAAGGTGGGTACAGTGACTCCTTCCATTGTCTGCAAGGGAGCCTCGGTAACAAGTGGCTTGACGATTATGCCTCCTTTTTTAAGGTCAATGTAGCGATAGACCATATCCTCGTCAGGCATCAGCCACACCTCATTACCGCTTTGTTCCTTGATATACTCAAATATGCTCTCCATTGCCTGACGGTCTGTCTCCACGTATGTCATGTTGTTACCTGACAGATGATGTTGCAGGGGCGCAATACTCTTGCCATTGTATATACATAAGGGAGCAAAAGGAAAACGTTCCTTCAGGTTCCTCGCCAAATCATGCTCCTCCGGTGCCAGTTCAACAGTGAACAGGTTCTTGTGTCCTGCCGAAGCATACACACCTCGGGCTATGCGGACAAGTTCTCCCTTATCCACCATCCTTGAAAGCATACAGTTCATGGTGCTGCGGGTTGTCAAGCCCATTGCCGACAGCCAAGTCCAAAGGTCATCCAAAGTGAACGATTCCTTCTTTGTCGAGTATTGCAATATAAGGTTCTTGTATGTGTCCATCTTGCTTTTGAAATACTATTTTGTCTGCAAAGGTAATATAAAAACGGCAATAAACAAAATCTATTGCCGTTTTTATATCGACATGGGGCGATTTTCTTGATGATTCACAAACATTCTTTTCTCAATCAGGCAAAGGCGGCATCAATCAGGCTGACTGCATCGTCTTTTTTCTTATTGATGATTTTTGCGTAAATCTGCGTTGTCTCCACCTTGGTGTGGCCAAGCAGTTTGGAAACAGTGTAGATGTCGGCTCCCAATGTCAGCATCATGGTAGCAAATGTATGGCGGCTGCAATGGAACGTGATTGGTTTGGTTATGCCTGCCGAGTCAAGCCAGTCTTTGAGCAGATGGTTCGTGCTTACCTGTACGGGAAGTTTGGGGAAGATGCGGTCGTCATCCTTGGCAGCACCTCTTTCAGGAAGCCATTGCAGGGCTTTCTTCGACAATGGCAGGTAAATCGGTGTCTTTGTCTTGTGCATGATGATATGCAGGCGGTATTGACCGTTGTCATCTGTCAACTGTCCCCATATGATTTTCCTGATGTCGCTCGTGCGAAGTCCGCAGTAACATCCGAAGAGGAAGGCCTGCTTTACATACAGGTGCTTACATTCCGTCTCTTCCAGGCGTTTCACCTCCTCGATGGTAAGGAACTCACGCTTGCTTTCCGGTGCTTTCACCTTGTCCTGTGGCGTGAGCCTGTTCATAGGGTTTTCCGGAAGAACGTCCTCGCGGACTGCCATGTTGAGTGCGTTTCTCAGGCAAGCCATGTAGTTGATGACCGTGTAGGCTTGAATCTGCGTTCCGTCTGGCTTCCTGTGCTCATTCCTAAGATACTCTGTCAATCCGACGAGATAATCCCTGCCCACATCCCGGATGGCGATGTCCATACCGTATCCTTTGAGGGCATGGATGGTGTTGGAGATGAGCTTCCTGTCCTTGATGCCACGTTCCTCCTGTCGTTTCTTGTATGTCTCCATCCAGTCGGACAACTTTACTCTCGATTTGAGGGAAGTGTTCTTCAGTCCTGCCTTATTGTTCGTAAACTCCAGGATACGCTTCAGTTTGATGGTGTTGGCAGCATTCAGCGTAGCTTCGTTGCGTGCCTTGGCTGCCGCATTTGTCTCTGGTATGAGGTAGAGTTTAAGGAACTCGTAACTGCGTTTCCCGTTGTCATAGCAGTCGAGGTAAAGCGATTCTGAACCGTTTGCAAGTTTCTTGGTGCGGAGTCTGATTGGCTCTTTCGGCGTTTTAGACTTTATCTTCTTTGTCATGGTGTATGCTGTTTGAGGGTTGTGTTTTCTACATTATTATATATTATATATATGGGGAAATCTGTCTTGGATGGTACATGTGGTACTTAGGGGATCATTTCATCAATCAATCCGACAGTCTTGTCCTTGACGCTGTCAATGATTTTAGCATAGCGTTGCGTATGCCTAATGCTGGTATGCCCAAGGAGTTTTGAAACCGTATAAAGGTCAACTCCAAGAGATATAAGCATGGTGGCGTATGTATGTCGCGCCACATGAAAAGTCACGTGCTTGCCCTTTATTCCCGCCTTCTCGACCCATGAATGCAAATGGTCAGAGATGAGTCCTGCGCTCAATCCTGCAAAGACAAGTTCCTCGCCGTCTTTTTCTCCGGGATTACTTTCCAGCCACCTCATTGCTTGTTTGGGAAGAGGTATATACACCAGGTTGGTGGTCTTCTTCATCCGTGTGCATACTCTCCATGCGCCGTCGTCAAACGTGATGTCTTTCCATCGCAGGGCCAGGATGTCTCCACGCCGCAGACCGCAGTTGCAAGAGAAAAGGAAGGCTCGTTTGACAATATCCTTGTCACATGGGGTGTCTATGAGCATTTTTACCTCGTCTATGGTCAGGTACTCCCGGACAGTTTCTTTGGGGATAATCTTTTCGGAAGCATTGAGCTTCGCGATAGGATTGACCCGAATCACTCCCTCGTTGACAGCAATATTCAAGGAGGTTCCGAGTTGTCCAAGCACATTAAATCCCGTCTTGCCGCTCAGTGTCTTTCCATCCTTTGTCTTGTACCCCGTTTTCAGGAAAGCGATAAAGCCAAGGCAATACGGAATGTCAACATCCTCCAACGCCGCTTCTTCATTCCTGTACAATGACAGAAAGCGTCTGAGGGAACGGATGCTACTGAGGTCTCTTACTCCTCGGCTATTCTGGATTTCTTCATACCTGCCAATCCAGTCCAATAATGACAGTTTACGTTCTTGCTTCTCGTTATCATTGATTAATGCTTCCTGTTTTTGGGCTTTCAACATTTCCCGTTTTCGCTGCCTGCATATCTTTTCAGCCTTGGCGAGAACAGCTTGATTGGCTTTTATAGCCTTTTGGTCTGTTTCTGGTACAATCATCATGTCTGGTATGCGTTCGTATGTGCGCACACCTTCCTTGTAGAACTCCAAGTAAACGACTTGTTTCCCACCTGCCCGTTGCCGCAGTTGAAGCCTTACGGGTTCTTTCTTATATGCAGCCTCTTTTGTATTCATATTATACCCTGTGTGTGATTTGGGTGCAAAGGTAACAAAAATAATTCACTCTGTCGCAAAAATAAGTAACAAAATATCGAAGAAAATGAGAATTTGACAGAACCTAAAGGAATAGGATGTATATTTGTAAAGCATTGCATATAAGCATTATATGGTTGCTTTCGTTTCTTTTCGTTTCTCTTGTTTTCCATATATTGGGTATTAGGCTACCCGAGACTGAAAAAAAAGTGGCACGTGCAAGCACGCTGCCTATCGTTGCTTAACTCCATTCAGCGAAGTGCCTACGGAGCGTCTGAAACGCTTTGGCGAGATGGTTATTAGAAAGGGTGATTCAATGGTCATTGTTTTCAGCGGAAGAAGAGACCGAAGGGGTCTGGGTCGGTGGCTGCTTATGTCCCCTCATTGAGGGACATGGAGGGTTATCGTAATAGGTGGATTCAACACCTGAGCTGTAATGCTCAAAGATGCAGTCCATGAGGATTACCTCACCCTTGGAATACTCCGATGTTACCTCTGCCATATAACTGGGCTTGCTGTTGGTGCGTAATGCAGCAGCCATGATGCCAAGTGTAGCAATCACTTTGTGCCAGTCCCAGACATGTTCTTTACCGAACAGGAGACCGACCGAGTCAGATAACTCTTCAGGCAATTGTTTGTGTGCATCGATGACATGAAGCATCGATACTGCCAGGCCGTCGAATATGACAGTCTGCTCATTAAGCACGTGTCGTGCAGGTATTCCGCCATTCCCTTCTTTCTTCGCCATGTCCAACTTCAAGGCATAATACCGGTTGTAAGATTCCGCCACCTCCTTTGCTCTTGTCCTGCCTTTGAGATAGCGCACAAACTGCATGGCACAGAAGTCGAGAATATCGTCTGGTGTCTCGACAAAGAGAGACAGACGCTGTGAGAGGTTGACCGAGAAGATGAAGCTCTTGGAATAAGGCTTGGTAGAAATATGTCCGAGGTTTGCCAGCCCCGCGATAAATTGCCGGACAGTGGCACGCTGCCATTTCCATTGTCGTGAAAGTTCTGAGATGGTGGCAACGAACTGGCCAGGCAGCAACTGCAACGCACCTTCGGCTTCAGGTGTGGCGTATGCACCAGCGGATGCTCTGGACAACAGGTCGCAATAGGCTTCGAGCTTGCTGTATCGTTCCTCCGATTTGGGTTTGAGGAACTCCAGCAATGAACGATCCACACTTTGTGGAGTCTCTCCATCAGAAGAGACATGTTTTGATGATTGGTTCATTTGAGTCATTCTTTAATTTGATATGTTATTTACCAGAGCAAGTGTTGTCTAATCTCTGCCACAAACAAGTGGCATTTAATAGTAGTTTTTGAATATCTGTTCCAACCGTTCGTCATGCTTTTTGAGCGGTTCGGAATCATCGCAAAGCGCAAGCACTTTTTCAGATGGGTAAAAGACCGCTGCCATACTGAGTGTGAAGAACAGATGAAAGACACTGTTCATATACGGAATGGCATAGCAGACCATTGCCACAAATACAGTGAAGAACCAAAGCTGCTTCCTCTCATGCAACAGTCTCAGTGCGCTAACCATAATTTTTCTGGATATAAGTATCAGAGTAATGAGACTGGAGAGAGCCACAGCTATATTCGGGTCTGTCATACAGCAGCACCAGTTGATGAAGATGAGAAGGAACGTAATCATGCTGACATAGAAAAGCTTACTGTTACGGAGTGAGACCATCTTCCACATGAATGTTTTCATGAACTTGTATTCCTTCTTGTATAGACAGAAGAATGCCACCAAGAGCAGGAAAGGGAAGATGAAACGAATGATGGTAAGAGTCAGTGTCATATTTAATCGTTTTTTTATTTGAGGATTATTTTGAGGCAGATTCCAATGACTCCAGTCGTGCAGCAATATATCTGTTCAACTGGATGTTATAACTGGGAGACATCTGATCAATCTCCGGGTCTTTTGACAGCTTTTCATCTGCCTCAATCAGGAGACGAAGATACAGATCGACATTAGAGCCATGGTCAGTCTGAGCGTGGATGTCCTCCTTCTCTGTTTTTAGTAGAGAGCCGACAGGCTGCATTGTATCGGGGTCAATATCATCGGGCAACTGATAGGCATTCTGGATGCTTCGCATGACCAACAGACAGAAGAACACAATCAGGCACAGTATGGATTTTGCCATAAGGTTCAAGTCAAAAACCATCATTGCAAGCACACTTAGCACTATGATGGACATGTAGAAGACATATACCTTTTTCTTAGTATTCATAATCGTCGAGTTCAAGTTTTATTATTCCAAAAGATGCTTTTTCGATAATGTATTCAACATCACGCAATGTGAGGGCATTCCTCTTGACACGTACAGATGCGGACGGGTCTTTCCTGCACAGGGCTGCCACGCCTTGGCTCAAGTCATATTCACTTATATTCCATGTGCGTGATTTGATGAAAGAGTAATGCTCTCTGTAACTTTGAAGAGTGATAGCCTTGTAGAACAGGGTTTTCAACACACCATCCTGAGGTATTCTCATCTCTATAAGCCTTTCTGTGTCTATGACCTTTATCCATGTCCTGTTTTGATGTATGATGTCTGCAATGAGATAAAACGTTCTTTTCTCCATCAAAGACCGCAGTTGAAGTCGTTCATGATTTGAACATGTTCACGTTTCACCTTGAAGGTTCCACGCTTCTCGTGAAAACGTAGGTCTTCAAAGAGGTCGGCTGACATCACCTCAATGGAGTTGTATATCGTGACATTGAGCTGGTGGACTAGTCCGTCAACGTGTGTCTTGCAGTTAATCTTGAACATGCGTTCCGTGACGGGGAAGCAGTAGGCGCAGCTCTCATGGCCGAAGACCGTATCAACTGGTGGCTCCAGATGATAGAGGATGGCAAGATCAGCATTCATTTCCAACATTTCCAGGACATTCTCCATAGACTGAGGCTTGGGAACGTCATACAGAAGAATGGCGTAATCCTCATAGGAAGTGACCTTGCTGAGGAAAACATCATCTATGAGATCTGGCAGGATTACTGGTCCTGACGTTTTGAATTTGCAGATGGCTTCCTGTAACATTTTCGAGGTTGATTAGAGAGTTGATATGTATAAACGCATGAGCTGTGTTGGCAATTTATCGGACAGTTCCTTGTCTAAAAGATGTTTGCTGTCAAGCCTTGAAACAATCGCCTGGAAGTCCTTCGCAATATCTATCATGGCTTACGACTGCTCGGGAGTAAGCATTGCCACGCCAAAGGAATCCAACGACAGGTACGGCTGGAGCATCATCCATAAATAGGCATTGGCTTGAGGAGCATCTTTTATCTTACCTCTTTTTAGTACCTCGTGGCAGATCTTTGCATTGAGAATCAATCGGCGGTTGGTTCTCATGGACATATAAACCAGTGCTTCCTCTGCGGAAATTATTTTCTTGGAGGCATTTGAATATATACTTGTACAGATGTCGGTTGTCAGGTTCGTAATGCCAGTCATATTCATTGAGGAGCATTTGTCAAGATGCGCAAGAAAAGAGCGGAAGTGTCTGTCCTCATTGGCTATGTAATTGAGGAACTCTTTCTTTGAATGGATTCCCATCCTGTTCACCTCGGAAAGGTACTTGGAGTAGTCTGCAAGTATCTCATGTACATCTTTATTACAGATTGGATTCTTATCCAAGCTGGAATAGAAATTACCAGCAGCCTGTTTTAAGGAATCAAGTCCACTCTCTTCGGCATATTTAGATGTGTGTAATTTCACGTATGCCACATCGCTCAAAGTGCATTTATCAGCCAATCTTAGCAGTGCCGTGCGGATGGAGTCCGTGTTTTCCGCAAACACCATTGATAAGCCGGCATGAGCTGTGAACGCTGGGTCTTTCTCGATGTAATGAAGGACTGTATCTGACAACTCTTGCCACTGGTTGATGTAAGCAGCCATTTGTTCAGAATTGACTACTTGTTGTTCCTGTATGGAATGAAAGAAGCTATTATATTTCCTCAAAGCGTCATCAGAAGACTCAAAATCATATTGAGTTCCAGTAGAACACGAAGAGGAAATAAATAATGTACATAAAAAAGCAAGTGAAAGATTAAACTATTATGAGTCTTTTTTTTCACTTGCTTTACTTTCTTTCATTTCGCTTTTGAGACCTGAAGCAGAAGGGTTGCAAAGGCAACGCTGATAATGGAAACAGTGTGGTATTATCCTATATTTCATTGGCATTTATGTGTTAAATTCGAGTGCAAAGATACGGATATTTTTCCATACCACAATGAAAATAATGCCACTTTAAATTATTTTGTTATTCATACTCTATAAAGTATGATAAATTACCAACCATGGAAAACATCAAACAAGGTTAAATAATCAAGAAAGGTTAATTATATTGCCTCAGTATGATTATTATTCTGAATATAATTTGTAACTTTGCACGCAAAATAGAATGATGCGTATGACCAAACCTCACTACCACAAACGGCTGGCTGTAAGGTTAGGTTGTATCTAACCATCATAATATCAGACAAATACCTTTTTACAATGGCAAAAATTGGCTACATCATGGCTATCTCCCAGTACGACAGACTGGAGGAAGACCGAAAGTGGATGAACGACTATGGTTGCATCCGTATCGTTGAAGAAAGTGACGAGAACGAACGCAACAGACCGCTCTGGAAACAACTGATGGTTGCCCTGCAAAGGGGCGACGAACTTGTTATACCCAAGTTTTCCAATGCCTTGCGTGGCAGTCGGGAACTGGCAACATTCCTGGAATTTTGCCGAGTCAAGGTCATCCGTATTGTCAGCATCCATGACCAGATTGATTCAAGGAACGAGCTGTTTCCAGAAACAAGGCCGTCCGATGTATTGGAAATGATGGGTGCTTTACCGGAAGAGGTTCTTGCCCTGCGTAAGTCTGCGGAGCATGTAGTCAATTTACAGGAGAAGATGATAGTGTCACTACCTCCCGTCTCGTCAGCTAAGATGCAGAAGCTCGACAGAGAAAAGACTGTCATCAACCTGTATGTTGCAGGTCATCCCATTGATGAAGTATGGAGAGCCAGCGGTTTCAGAAGCCGAAGTTCTGTGTTCCGCATACTGAACAAGCATGGCATCAAGCTGAACCGTGGCAATCATTCAGGGCCAATCAAGAGAAAGGGCATATCCGACAATCCACAAGACAAAGAATAAATAGCATGAAAAAGATACTGTTCCTACATGGTTTCTTTGCTACTGGCAGTTGTCCGATGGCGAGAGCACTGAGGGAGGCCTTTGATGGGCAAGCCATCGTGCTGACTCCCGATCTGCCTCTCCATCCCAAAGAAGCACTGAAATACATACGCATGCTTATCGACAAGGAGAAGCCTGACCTGCTCATAGGCAACAGTTGCGGGGCTTTCCTTGCACAGATGCTTTCTCCTGTCGTTGGCATCCCTGCCCTACTTGGCAATCCTCATTTCAAGATGACGGACTTCCTGAAAGAACGCATTGGCGAACATAAGTACAAGGCTCCGCGCACGGACGGTAATCAGAAAATCGTCATCGATGAATCACTCATCCATGAGTTTGAGCAACTCGAAGCTACACAGTTTGACTGCTGTAATCCGTATTACAAGGATCAGGTGTGGGGACTCTTTGGTGAGCAAGACACTCTGGCTCATTTTGAACCGTTGTTCTTGCAGCACTATAACAACAGCTATCACTTCCCTGGCGGACATACGCCCACAGAACAGGAAGTCAAGACTTGGTATGCCCCGTTGGCACAGAAGATGCTCATGGAGTATTCAGTTAAAGAAGAAAGGTTTTTCCGTCATTTTAAGGGAGGAATGTACAAGTATATCCATTCCGCATATGACAGCGAGACTCAGGAGCGCATGGTGGTATATCAAGCACTATATGGCGAGGAAGCATACTGGGTTCGTCCCGAGAAGATGTTTTTCGAGCAAATAACAAGAGACGGAAGGACATTTAACCGATTCACAGAAATAGACAGATAAAGATGGAAACATTCAAAGACGTTATATCAAGCGACCAACTTGTCTTGGTCGATTTCTTCGCCACATGGTGTCAGCCATGCAAGATGATGCACCCCATTCTGGAGCAGGTAAAGAGTGTATTGGGCGACCGCATCCGAATCATCAAGGTGGATGTAGATAAGTACGGAGTAACAGCAAGCCAATACCGCATTCAATCCGTGCCTACGCTGATGCTCTTCCGAAACGGAGAAGTATTGTGGCGCACAAGCGGTGTGGTAGATAAAGCCGAACTGCTGGCTACGCTTGATCCATTCTTAAAATAAAAAGATGAAAAGAATAAAGGAAGAGCAGCGAGTTGTGGAGCAGATGATACGTCTGTACTGCAGGAAGAAGGAGGGCAATAATGAATTATGTCCTGGGTGCCAAGAGTTGCTACAGTACGCTACTGCAAGACTGGAACGCTGTAAGTTTGGCGAGAACAAACCAACTTGCAAAAAGTGTCCCATCCACTGCTATCGTCCTCAGATGAAAGAACGAATGTGCAAAGTGATGCGCTGGGCTGGGCCAAGAATGATTTTGTATCACCCGGTAGCTGCCATCAAGCATGTCATAAGAGAATTGTAACAATAAGAAAATGAGCATGAAACAGATAGAAACACTCGTCTTTGATTATGGAGGTGTCATAGTGAACATTGATGATGCTTCTGTTGTGAAAGCCATGGAGAGCCTGGGCGTAACGGCGTTCAAGCGACTAATCCATGTCCGCAAGATCAAGAGACTGATGCACCAATATATTAATGGTCTTGTAGCGGAATCAGAAACATTGAAAGAGATGCTGAGTCTTTGCCGTAAAGGAACCACAACCGCGGATATTGAAAAAGTGCTCGAAGAGCTGTGTGGTAATCTGCCCGTAGAAAGACTGGAAGCATTAGTCAAACTTCGGAAGCAGTACAAGGTCTATCTGCTCAGCAACATCAACGACACGCTTTGGCAGAAGTCGGTCTGTCTGATGAAGCAGCTTGGATATTCCACGGACGAGTTGTTTGATGAAGTATTCCTCTCATACGCCATGCGGAAGGAGAAGCCATCCGTCGAAATCTATGAAGAGATGACGAAACAGACAGGATTGAATCCTGCCACCACCCTCTATTTCGATGACCGTGCCGAGAATGCCGAAGCTGGCAGAAACTTCGGCTTCCAGAGTGTACTGGTAAAGACCAATCATATGGAGGAGCATCAGGAATGGCAAGAAATTAACAAGAATACAAAAGAATAATCTTATGCGCATAATAGGAAACTTACTTTGGTGGCTCTTCGGAGGTCTCGAAGCTGCCATCGGTTATTTCACCGGGAGTCTGGCTCTTGCATTTACCATCATCGGCATTCCCTTTGCAATACAGACATTCAAGATTGGTCTGCTCTGCCTATGGCCTTTTGGTTCTACGGTAAGAGAAACGAATAGTCCAACTGGTTGCATTCGCATCCCGCTGAATTTACTCTGGCTGATTTTCGGAGGTTTGTGGGCTTGCATCATGCATCTGTTCTTCGGCTTTCTCTTATGTATAACCATTATCGGCATTCCTTGGGGAAAACAGCATTTCAAGATGGCCGGGCTTTCGCTCGCACCATTCGGCAAGGATGTGGAGTTGGGAATTTAAAGTGATACAGATTGTGCTGATGGCGTATTTACACATGAATAGATAACAAAATAAAGAACGAAGCATATGAAAAGTTTTGCACCAAAGCCGTGGGTAGTACCACAGCCTGTGCTGATTATAGGCACATATAATAAGGATGGAGTTGCTAATGCAATGAACGCTGCCTGGGCAGGACAGTGGGACATGAAGGAGATTATGATCTCGATGGGAAATCACGTTACCACAGACAACCTAAAAAATGGCGGTGAGTTTACCGTTGCATTCGCTACCAAGAAAACCATGGTGGGTTCTGATTTCGTGGGTATTGTTTCTGCCAAGAACGACCCGAAGAAGATGGAGAAAACAGGATGGAACATCAAGAAGGCAACTATGGTTAACGCTCCCGTATTTACAGATTTTCCTATGACTTTGGAGTGTCGCATCAAGGAAAAGATTGACGAGTCGGAAGAGGGCTATTACATCGTGGCAGAGATAGTCAACATCCTTGTGGATGAGAACTATCTGGCTGAGGATGGCAAGCCCGACATGGAGAAGATGGAACTCATCGTGTTCGACCCGATACATCATGGTTACATCGAACTTGGCAAGACCATCGGAAAGGCATTCTCAGACGGCAAAGCTTTGAAATGATGACACTCAGATACATCTTCCATAGTGGATTCCTGCTTGAAACGGCTCGGTGCATCCTGGTCTTTGACTACTGGATGGATCCTGCCGATGTCATGAGTGGGTACATGAATACATGTAAACATGTGTACGTGTTTTCAAGCCATTTCCATGAGGACCACTTCACGAAAGCTATCTTCAAATGGAAGAATAGCATCCCAAATATCACATACATCCTGTCAAAGGATATACTCAAACGCCGAAGAGCGCAGAAAGAGGATGCCGATGTATGGATGGCCAAAGGAGCGGTATGGGAAGATGAGAACCTGAAAGTGACAGCCACAGGCAGCAATGACAGTGGGGTGAGCTGGATTGTTGAAACAGAAGGTAAAACCATCTTTCATGCTGGTGACCTGTGCAACTGGTACGCACGCTTCCTTGTTGACGGCACGCCTGAAGGAGAGGTCTTCAGTGAAGAGTTTGGTCAATACATCAATCCTGTGGCAGAGGAAAAGCGATTCCTTGGTGAACTTAAAGACATCCGAAAGATTACCGACTCCTTTGACCTTGTGATGTTCCCAGTGGACGGACGCATCGGCAATGGCTATACGCTTGGAGGGCGTCAGTTTATCGACCGCTTCAAGGTTGGAATGTTTGTCCCAATGCACTTTGTCATGAGTGGGTTTGAGAGTGCGTGGCGCATGGAGCCTTTCTGCAAAGAAAAGGATCTCCCCTTTTGGTGCATCCAGCACGAAGGAGACAGCATAACAATATAATAAACAATACATTAAATCATCAAAACAATGGACGCAAAAGAAAAAGTATTAGCAACAATGAAAGAGGCAGGTCAGCCTCTTAACGCAGGTAAAATCGCAGAACTCAGCGGTCTCGACCGCAAAGAGGTAGATGCAGCCATGAAGCAGCTGAAGGCAGAGGGCGCAATCGTCTCTCCTGTTCGTTGCAAATGGACACCTGCAGAGTGATGGCACAGGACTCGACAACATATTATGTATGGATAGGCGGTTCCTGTGACTACGGACACAAAGAACGTGCTGGTGGTGCTGCCGTTGTGATAGAGCACGACGGTAGCATCATCAGTCGTGATGTCATCAGTGATTTGCATACCACAGAGTTCCGTATGATGCTAACGCTTATGGTTAAAGTAATGAACGAGCTACCTGACGGTTCGGACATTGTTTTTCTAACCAACGCAGCCTACATCCAGAACTTTGACAAGACACCGACAGCGAAGTCTGCCAATCAAGACCTCATCAGCCAGTGTATCGAGGAGAAAACACGGCACAATTCAGTTAGTGTCAAAATCGTACAGTACCATAAGAGTCCATTGCTCATCGAAACACATGACATGGCAACAGAAGCCATGGCAAAGACAAGAAAAGAATACCACCATGACATCCAATGAGCAGGCATTGTTTGCCATGATGCAAGATTTAGGCTACAGTCATGGCCTTTGCATCACCGCCTTACAAATACTCTCGCAAGACAGACTTGCGGTAAGCGAAATGCTGGCATATCTTTACGAGGAACAGCCTTCCGAAGAAGCTTTCATCAAGGAAATCGCAAGGATATGCGAGACATATCATCTTAACAACCAATAGTATAATGACCGAGGACAACCGTACATATATAGCCATCGACCTGAAATCGTTCTTCGCTTCCGTGGAATGCGTAGAGCGAGGTCTCGATCCGCTCACCACCAATCTTGTTGTGGCAGACGTGAGCAGGACAGAGAAGACCATCTGTCTGGCTGTTTCCCCTTCCCTTAAAGCCTACGGCATTGGAGGAAGGGCACGTCTGTTTGAGGTTGTGCAGCGGTTGCGTGAAGTTAACAATGAGCGAAGGTACAAGAGCCCTTTCCATCGCCTGACGGGAAAGTCATGGAAGGACGTGGAACTCAAAGTACACGAAGATTGGGAAGTTGACTACATTGCTGCCCCTCCTCGCATGGCCAAATACATAGAATACAGCACACGTATCTATCAGATATACCTGAAATACGTCGCTCCAGAGGATATTCACGTTTATTCCATCGACGAGGTCTTTATGGACGTGACGGCTTACCTTGACACATACAGGAAGACGGCACATGAACTTGCCATGACCATGATACGTGATGTACTGAAGAATACTGGGATAACGGCAACAGCTGGTATCGGCACGGACCTTTACCTCTGTAAGATAGCCATGGACATCATGGCAAAGAAGGCTCCTGCTGACAAGGATGGTGTGCGCATTGCGGAACTCAATGAGAGGAGTTACCGGGAACAGCTTTGGGACTATACCCCCATCACCAAGTTCTGGCGTGTGGGCAAAGGCATTGCAGAGAAACTTGCTCAGTATGGCATGTACACCATGGGCGATGTGGCTCTCTGTTCCGTAGAGCGTGAGGGACTGCTCTACAAACTCTTTGGTGTGAATGCGGAACTCCTTATCGACCATGCCTGGGGATGGGAACCTGTCACGATGGACTATGTGAAAGCCTATCGACCTGAGACCAATTCTCTTAGCAGCGGGCAGGTGCTTACAGAACCCTACACATTCCAGAAAGCAAGGGTCGTTGTCCAGGAGATGGCGGATGCCGTTGCTCTCGACCTTGTGAGCAAACGTCTCGTTACAGACCAACTGGTGCTGACAGTAGGCTATGACATAGAGTCTTTGACGACCCCTGACATTCGTGACAACTACCATGGCGATGTCACAACAGACCACTATGGCCGCCAAGTACCGAAGCACGCTCATGGGACTGTCAACTTAGACAAGCACACTTCATCTACCAGACAGATTATGAAGGCTGTGGCATCCCTCTACGACCGGATTGTCAACCCCAACCTGCTGATACGTCGCCTGACACTAACAACCAACCATGTCATCAGTGAAGAGAGTGCCAGAACAACGAGCTCCACTCCCATACAGTTAGACCTGTTCACCGACTATGAAGCATTGGAGGCACAACAGAAAGCTGAGGAAGAAGCACAGGAGGCTAAGGAACGAAGGATGCAGGAGACACTGCTGAGTATCAAGAGCAAGTTCGGCAAGAACTCCATACTCCGGGGACTGAACCTTGAAAAAGGGGCTACAGCCATAGAACGCAATAAACAGATAGGAGGACACAAAGCATGACGGATAAATACGCCCATATCATTGACTTGCCCCACCACGTATCAAAGGTCAGACCACAAATGACCATGTACCAGCGTGCAGCTCAGTTTGCCCCGTTTGCGGCTCTAACAGGGCATAGTGCAGCCATCAATGAAACGGCAAGACTGACAGACAAGGTGATAGAACTCTCTGAGAGTGAGTGTGAAGTGCTCAACCAGAAAATCACATTACTTTTAGCGCACCTCGACGAACATCCGTATGTCTGCATTACATACTTTGTTCCTGACCTGCAGAAGGAAGGTGGCAAATATGATACACATTCGAGTTCCATCAAGTCCTGGGATGAGTACGACCAAAGGATTACCTTCGACGACAACACACAAGTCAAGGCAAATGAAATCATTGACATAAAAGGGGAATTGTTCGACAACAGAGCGTTTTGAATGTCCATCACCGATTGAAGTGTAACCACATAATGCACCTGTAGAAGCATCCAATAAGGCTGCCACTACAATTCTTAGTCATTACATGTAGAACTATGACTATCTATCCCGTCTGAAATCATTGTGCTCGTCCCCATGCCACCATGCTCCTAAGAAAGCGAACAGCACGCGGAAGACAACGACAATGACAACAATATCAAATATCTCATTCATAAGCGTTCTAATATAAGTTTGTAACAGAAATACCCATCTCTCTTGCCTTTCTTATGGTGTAATAAGTTCCTCCTCTTTCCCTACCATCGTAATAGGCTATAATCTGTGCTGCATTGCATACCATAAACTCATCCCTGTCAAGGAAACACCTCGGATAATAATGTTCCGACAATACAATCACCTCGTCTGCTTTTTCTATAAGTTCATCGTAACACCTCCTGTCATGTGGTTTGAACCTGCCAGCCTGTCCTCTGAAAGGTATTGCGGCGGTGAGCACCATTCCTGGGTGAGAGAGTCTCAGAGAATGTACGGTCTGAGCTGCCATAAGGTCTATGCCTGTGGCAAATCCCGAAATGAAGTTTCGGATGCCATTGTCGTATGCTTCGACAATGGCTCGTGACAGACGTTGCCTGATAATCTCTTTACGTGTGAAGTCATAGTAACGATGTCCTGTGAAGGCTGCTGATTTAGCCCTGTCAAATGAGTTGTTGTTTCTTTTTTTCATTGCTGTACATATTTATATGATGTCTTGCCGAGGAATATGCCATCTGTAACATGCGCCCCGACCTGTTCTAATTGATTACTATAAGCACAAAAGGAAGAGCCGGTTGTCACCACGTCGTCCCAAATGCAGACTATCTTATTCTTGAAGAAATCTGCATCCACCTCAATGTTCATACCCTCCTGTAATCTCTTCGTGCGTAATTCTTTCTTTACTTTTGTTCCATGAACGGCAGTACGTTCCCCTCTTACTCTTACATGTGAAAAACCATCAATGGCACCCGATAGCCTGCATACAAGTTCGGAGAAATACTTGTTGCGAGCCTCGTTTCGTTCCTGGCTGCTTGCAGGAACACAAGAGAAGACTACCTTGCCTATCTTGCGTCCATACTTTTTCACCAACATCTTTGCAACACATTTGGCTACTTCTGCATGGTTGTGACCATCCTTGAAGTCATATATGATTTGTCTGTCAAAAACAGCATCAAACCCAATGTTTTTTATTCTTGCAGGATAGTAACGTAAGAAACTGCTTAGGTTCTTGTCTTCTTGTCCCTTGATGTAAACCTTGACCATGTTCATTGTTCTTCTGATTTTTATTTCCCTTTCGTTAAATCCTTTCGGACTGTGATTGGGAAGATTTTCTGCATTCAGAAGTGCGGTCAAGGCAATCAGACAAGTCTGCCGTGAAGAATACTCTTTTTCGGTGAAAAAGGAAGATTGTCCACGAAGCACGACTTGCCATTTGCATTGAACAGTGGTAACTTCGCAGAAAAACTTTCCCTAATCACCCGTCCGACAGGAAGTAAAGAGCATCTTTACGTGAACCCGGCATGATAGGACTTGCCAAGATAGTAAAAGAGGATGTACTGCTTTTCACTCTTTGTTCGTCATTCGGGGTCGTATTGGTTTAGATACCATTCATTGATGTTCCACACCTCAATGTCATAATTCGTCTCATAGCCTTGGGTCTGGTAGGCAATTTCAAGTTCCTTACGGAGTATGCGCCTTGCTTCTGCTTTCAGCACACGTTTTGAGGTTTGTTCTATCTCGTCCTTGTCGAAAAACTCTTCCAACTCTATGCGATGGTTCTTCACAATGGCATTCACTGCCGCCCATTTGCTTGTGAAAACGCCTGCACTCTTTCGATGGGTCATGCTATGCCATGCATCGGTTTCGTAAACTACAAAAATTTGTCTCATAATACTTTGTGATTATTTGGAATAGGCAGCATTGTAGCCACCTATCCCTAAAGTGAATTACTATCCAATCTCTGAAATGATGAAGTCAATATGACCAGCAAAGATGTCATCTGCCTTAATCTCATGCTCATTGCCTCGGTCGTTCTTCTCATCACCAATGAAAGTGATGTCTCCGTCTTTATCCATTCTGACAGCAAGGATAACCACGTCACAAGGCTCATCATAGTCGTATGCGGCTACGATGGGACATTCTCCCTCAAAGTGCCACTCATAGCCATCATCCACCTTTTCACCATGAAGTCGAAGTGCGGTTGCAAGTTCTTCCTGCTCTCTGTTTTTCACTTCCTGCACACTGTCATAGATGGAAAAGTCCTTCAGTCGTCCGCTACGTGTGGCGTGAACTTCTTCGCCGTTCTCCTTGTCAGTGTCATACTCATGGAACTGCACTGGCACAAAGTCGATGGGTGCTGCCATCCATGAAATGTTGTTCAACGAATAGCCGTGCTCGGAAAGGAACAATTCTATTTCGTCCTCCAGCATGTGGTCGGCTACGTTTAAAACCTCGATGCGCACGTTGGCGCTGTCCATTACGATAATCTTCATAATCTGATATGTTTAAGGGTTATACATTAGTCTTTATCATAGAGCAGCAGCTTGTCTAATTTTGCGTTGGTTTCCACCGCCTCGCGGCTCTTGCCGTCCAGACGGCTTTCCCTCGCGTTCCATAACTCCGGCCTGCACGACAGTTTGCAGCCGAACTGCGCCATCGTGCGGTTCACCGTGATACGACCCATTATCGGGGCTTTGCCCGACTTGTCCGTTCCGCTCTTTTTCAGGTAGAGCAGCACCTTGAATTTCTCGATTTTCATACGCTCACACTTTTTTGATGCAAAGTTACTTTGAGTGCAAGCGTTCATTGATTTGCAGAACGGTGCGTATCGGCGCAATCGGAACGGGCGCACAACAATTTCATTTTCCGAGCGTTACCTGTCCTTGCTTCGGTAACAGGCGGCTAACGGCTTGGTAACTGAAATGCCTCGCCATTCCGCACTCCGTTGCGTTTCCAGCATCCGGCAGAATAATGCGAAACCGCTCATTTCAAACGGATTGCGTTTTGTTGTCACTTGTTTGCTAACGGCTGCTTTGTGGGTTCTGTTCCATTGCTCGCGCCACACCTTTGCAACCCGTTGCATAGAGAGCCAATGCGATTACAAGACGGTAAGCGCCATACTCGGTCATTCAAATGTGGCAACAACGCTCAACCTGTATGTTCATCCAAACATCCATCAAAAAAAGAAATGTATTGAGCGTATGAACAAGTTTTTGGGATAGCAGAGCAATGAGTTGGAGTGTGCCCGCCGCCACTTTGCCACCATATCCAGCTCCACCGTTACCTGCGATGTGGAGGAGAGCTATGCCGATTTGCGGAATGTGATGACGAAGTGACAAGCCGTGGGAATGCGCGCGAGGCAAAAAACATGACCGGGTGCATACGCTTCTCGGCTAATATTGCTAACTTTGCATCCGTTTTCTTAAAATCAAACGCCAATGATTATCACTATAGCCCGGCAATACGGGTGTGGCGCACTGGCCATCGGCAAGATGCTGGGCGCCGCCTACGGCATACCGTTCTACACGCGTAAGGGCCTGTTGGAGATGGCCCGCGCAGAGGGTGTGCTCGAAGAGATGGACGACTTCTTTGAGGAGCGACCCGTCGACGAACTGTTGTTTGCCATCTCGGCCCTCGGCCACAGCGAGGGTCCGGTGCACAGCAGGGCGCTCGACATACTGTCTGACATGATAGGGCAGCGCAACTGCATCATAATAGGCCGCTGCGGCAACTACATATTCCGCCGGAGGGCCGACCTCGTGTCGGTGTTCCTCAAGGGACGCGAGGACGAGCGTGTAAGGGCTGTGGTCGCCGAGCAGGGCATAGGCATGGCCGAGGCGCGCGAGATAGTGCGCGACATGGACGACAGCCGGGTGCGCTACCACAGGTACTACACCCACCTGCAGTGGGGCAACTCGAGCGACTACGACCTGTGCTTCGACAGCGTGAGGCTCGGGGCCGAGCGTTCCGTGGCGCTTATAAGGCAATATATCGAAGGCATTGGCATAAAGTGAGGGCTTTGTCATGAAGTATATCACACAGTTTCTGATAATACTCGCCTTCTCGTTTGCGGGTGAGGCTCTGCACGCCATGCTGCCGCTGCCCATACCGGCCAGCATCTACGGCATCGTGATGCTGTTTGTGGCTTTGCAGATGAAATGGGTCAAGGTGAAGGATGTGCGCGAGGTGAGCACGTTTCTCATAGCTGTCATGCCGGTGATGTTCATCCCGGCGGCCGTCGGACTGGTTGACTCGTGGGCCGACATTGCCGGCCATCTGGTGGCCTATGTGGCCGTGACCGTGCTTACCACGTTTGTGGTCATGGGTGTGGCCGGCTTGGTTACGCAGCGGATGATACGCCGCGGAAAGGAGGGTCGCTGATGGAACGCCTGTTCTGCGATTCGGTCTACTTCGGCGTGTGCATCAGCCTGGTGTCTTATGCCGTTGGCGTGGCCCTGCGCCGCAAGACGGGCTGGGGCTTCATGAACCCGCTGCTCGTGTCGATAGTGCTTGTCATTGCAGCCCTGCTTGTGCTCGGTGTCGACTATGGGTTTTACAGCCGCGGGGCGGCATGGCTGAGCTACCTGCTCACCCCGGCCACGGTGTGCCTTGCCGTGCCGCTATACCAGCAGGTGGAGCTGCTCAAGAAAAACTACCGCGCCATAGTGTGCGGCATCGCGGCCGGTGCCCTTGCAAGCCTCGTCACGGTGCTGCTGCTTGCCCTGGCGTTTGGCTTCGGCCACGAGGCATACGTCACCTTCCTGCCGAAGTCAATAACCACGGCCATAGGCATGGGTGTGTCTGAAGAGCTGGGCGGCATAGTGTCGGTCACCGTGGTGTCGATCATTGTCACCGGCGTGCTCGGCAACATCTTCGCCGAGAAGTTCCTAAAGCTGCTGAGGATAGAGGAGCCCATAGCCAAGGGCATAGCCATAGGCAGCAGTTCACACGCCATAGGCACGGCCAAGGCCATGGAGATGGGTGTGGTCGAGGGAGCCACGAGCGGCCTGTCGATAGTGGTGAGCGGCATACTTACGGTGATAGGCGCCTCGGTGTTTGCCCTGTTCCTGTGATGCCGGCCGTGGCCTGGCTGACCGTGGCTGCCGCCGTGGGCTCACATCGAGCAGAATAGCGTGACGAGGAACGGCACGCTGAAGTCGGTGGCCATGCCGCAGTATATCGACACGGGCACGAGCCTCGGGCCGCATGTGCGGCTTATCACGGGCAGCGTGGTGTCCATGGCCGTGGCCCCTGCAGCCGCTATGGGTGCCAGTGTGCCGAACAGCCTTACGAGCAGCGGTGCCCCGAGCAGTGCAATCATCTCGCGCACAATGTTTGAGAGCAGGGCGATGGTGCCCAGTTCCGTGCCCCGGTAGCCGGTGATGAGCACGCTCGATATGGAGTAGTAGCCCATGCCGCTGCCCACGGCGAGCCATTCGGCCGGGCTGTGGCCTCCGGCGAGCATGGCCACGGCCAGGCTTCCGGCCAGGCTGCCCAGTATCGACACGGCCGGCAGCAGTGCCAGTCCGGGGCTGAGGCTGCGGAACCGGGCCAGCATGGTGGTGTCGTTGCCTATGCCGTAGCCCACGAAGAATATCAGTGTGCAGAGCACCCCGAGGCTTATGGCGTCGAGGGCTGCCGTGGAGGGCACGGCGTGAAGCCGGCCCAGCACTATGCCTTAAAAAGAGAAATATATGCCATTCTGATAAAAGAATAATGTATATTTGCAGAAAGCAAAGAACAAGAGCGATGAAAACGATAACCAACCCCGAAAGACTGGTCAGCGTCCCGTTCAGCAAGACACGTTGCGGCGTGGACTTCTACATTAACACAGGCGAGAGCAAGGACATCTGTGGTGTCTTGACCGAGCACCGGACGTTCAAGACGGATTTTTTCAGTTTCTATTTCTTTCGCCGCGTCAATGGCTATGTGCTGTTAAACTTCCGCAAAATAGAGTTACGGGACGATATGGTGCTCCTCCTGTCGCCGCACCAGCAACAGGAATGGCACGTGGACGAAGCGGAACTGGACTACACCTTTCTTATCTTTCGCGAAGACTTTATGCGCACGTTCATCGCCGACAAGTTCTTCGTCTATCGCCTGCTGTATTATTATCAGACCGACACGCCACCGTACCTGTTTGCCGCGCCGGAAGAACTGGCGGAATATATGCGCCTCTTGGGGAAGATAAAACAGGAGCTGCTGCGTCCTGTGGCAGACACTTACAACCTTATCGTATCTGTGCTTTACTATCTGTTGGTGGTTATCAACCGGGCATACGCCAAAACTTACCGTCTGCCGGTCGAAGTGCCGAAGAACAATTATGCATTCCAGTTCAAGGACTTGCTCGAAAAGCATATCCACACCGTGCAGCGTGTTCAGGAATATGCCGATATGCTCCGTGTGAGCCGTATCACTCTGAACAATTCTGTAATGGCGCAGTTCGGCGTGTCCGCCACCCATCTGCTCAAACAACGCTTGTTGGAGGAATTGAAAAACGAGCTGTTGTTCTCCGACCGCAACGTGAGCCAGTTGGCGGACGAGTTCCACTTTTCCGACCCCAGCCATCTGATGCGCTTCTTCAAGCAACAGACGGGAAAGACATTTACGCAATATATCACGGACTACCAAAATGGAATATACGAATGAAAAGCAAGAAAAAACTTTATAAGACTTGCACTCCTATCCTCTTTTTTTTGTATTTTTGCAGTCGGCGAGAGTTTTTAGGTGGAAATACACCGCATATCACAGAATTAGCAACCGTTGCCAAGTCATTACCTCACTCTTTGAGAAAAGCTTATAAATAGCTTGTTTCTAACAGATTCCTATTTGTGTATCGAATTTTTATAAGAAAATACTACGCCGAAAAGATCGATCATTGGCTCGGAAGGCATCAGATTATTTTACTCATAGGTCAGAGAAGGGTCGGTAAGAGCTTCATAATGAAAGATTTCATGAATCGTCATGCGGGCGATGACTCCTCGCGAATATCATAAGGTTTGACATATCCTGCCTTGTAGACCGGACCTGCCTTGCCGGAAATTGTCATTGAGCTTGCTTAGGTAAGGTTATTGAAATGTATGGTATAGTGGATAACGTACTTGCAAGGAAGGAATAGCGTATTTCCGACAGTTTGCGATGATGCTCACCAATGCCGAAACATGCCCCCTCCTACAATCTTGTAGGCTCCCGGCGGCTACGGGAACTTTCCGGCAACTTTCGGCTGCTTTCGGCTGCTTTCAGCAACTTCTGGCTGCTTCCGGCTGCTTCCGGCTGCTTCCGGCTGCTTCCGGCAAAACATCTTCCATCCTGACACCCCTTGCGGCAGCATAGGAGGCATGTGACCGGTGCCGATGTGGCCAATTTGGCACTATCAGCCTCATCTGCCTGCTTTCTGGATTCATAGGAGCCATGCCGGCGTGGCGGGTGTTTTGCCCGAATGTACAGGGCTGCCCTGAAAGCATTTGGATTCCGTGCTTTCGACACCGCCACAAATATTGTAGCGCCTCGGCAATGCAAACCGAACAAGTTCATTTGCATTGCTCTCGGCTTCTTCCTATATTCGGCACCGCCGCATATGCTGGTGCGTCTCGGGATAACAAATAAATTTGTTCTCCTCTCGGCTTCTGCGTATATTTGCTGAATATGCTGACAGCCGCACAGATAAAGCTCATACGCTCTCTCAAGGACAAGAAACGCCGCGAGGAGAGCGGGCTTTTCGTCGTGGAGGGCGAGAAGATGGTCCGTGAGGCCTGCAGCTCGTCTTTCCGTGTTCGCGAAGTCTTTCGTGAGGAGGAGATAGGCACCGCCGCAATGGAGAGGATCAGCCTGTGCAGCAGCCCGTCGCCTGTGCTGGCCCTTGTGGAGCTTCCCGAAAGGGGAGTGCTCCCGTCGGCGGGCGGCTTGTGCCTCGCGCTGGACTCCGTGCGCGACCCGGGCAATCTCGGCACCATAGTCCGTATCGCCGACTGGTTCGGCGTCAGAAGGGTCTACTGCTCTCCTGACTGTGCCGACCTCTATGCCCCGAAGGTCGTACAGGCCACAATGGGCTCGATATTCCGCGTGGAGGTATATTATACAGGTATCGCGGCCCTGTGCCGCAGTTTCCGTACAGCCGGACTGCATGTATTCGGAACCCTGCTGGACGGAGAGGACATATATGCCTCGAACCTTCCTCAGGAGGGGCTCGTAGTCATGGGCAACGAGTCGAGGGGGATAAGCCCCGAAGTGCGCTCGGAGCTCGACAGGGGGCTGTACATACCGTCGTTCGGAAGCGGCGGTGCCGAGTCTCTGAACGTGGCTGCGGCTGCGGCCGTAACCCTTTCCGAATTCAGGAGACTGCCCGGACGCGGAGAAAGATATCTAAGGCGATGAAAGCGGGACGGATGATACTGTGTGCCGCGGGCCTGCTGGCCCTGGCTTCCTGCAGCACCACGAGGCTGGTGCCGGAGGGGCAGTACCGTCTTGCTGCCAACCGTCTCGATGTGGAGGGCGACAGGAAGCTGAGCACCTCGGAACTCAGCCAGTATATACGCCAGCAGCCCAACGGTTCCTTCCTTTTCGGCTGGAACCCTTTCCTGTGCATCTACAACTGGTCCGACGGCAGCGGCGAGGGCATAAACGGCTTCTGGGAGAAGATAGGCACTCCGCCGGTTGTATTCAACCCCCAGCTCGTGGAGACTTCATGCGAGAACCTTAAGACGCACCTGAACTATCTGGGCTACTACGACGCTTCGGTCAGCGGCGAGGTCGAGACCAAGGGGCGGCTCGCCACCGTTACCTACAAGATACGCACCGGCGAGCGCCGCAGGATAGACAGCCTCGTGTTCGACATACCGGAAGGGGAATTCGCCGAGGAGTTCTATGCCGATACGGCGAATGTCGGCGTCAGGGTCGGCGATTTCCTGAGCGAAAAGTCCCTCGAGGCCGAGACCGTGCGCGGTGCGGAGTATTTCCGCGACCTGGGATATTACAGGTTCAACAAGAACCATTATTTCTTCGAGGCGGACACTCTCGACGGAAGCACGCTGCTGTACTACAGGATAAGGCCGTACAGCCGCAGCGAGAGTCCCGATTCGTGCGCGGTGCTGGGCAAATACCGTTTCGGTGACGTCACTATAAGCTATCCTTCGGACCTGCCCCTGCGCGAGTCGATGCTCACGCAGTACAACATAATAAGGCCCGGCGAGTATTTCAGCGAGAGGGTGGTGAACACGACCTACAACCGTTTCTCGGCCCTGAGCCTGTTCAACCAGGTGAACATCGAGATCGCGCCTTCCGACAGCGCTACTGTCGACTGTGACATACAGCTCGACGGAATGGACATGATGGGCTTCAAGGCCAATATCGAACTGTCGTCGAACTCGTCCGGGCTTTTCGGAGCCTCACCGCAGCTGACCTTCTATCATAAGAACCTGCTGGGCGGCGGTGAATGGCTGAATGTAGGCTTTACCGGCAACTGGCAGGTGATGCCAGGGACCGGAGCTGCCTCTACCGAGCTGGGAGTTTCCGCGAGCCTCAGCCTGCCCCATGCCCTGGGCTATCCTACACGGAAGATACGCGGCCGCAACATCCCCCGTACCGAGTTCAACATCTCGTACAACTACCAAAACAGGCCCGAATACAAGAGGACGGTGGCGAGCCTGTCGTACGGCTATACCGGGCAGGCGCGCAGCCGCTTCTTCTACCAGATATATCCCCTGCGCATGAGCCTCGTGAAGCTGTACGAGATCAGCGACGACTTCTATGGCACGCTCCTGCAGAATCCCTACCTGTGGAGCTCGTTCTTCGATACGGTCGACCTCGGCATAGGCGGGACGGTCTATTATACCACGGACGCCTCCATAGTGCCCAAGTCGTCGTACCAGTTCGTAAGGCTGGACCTCGACCTGTCGGGCAACGTGCTCTCGCTGTTCAATACCCTGATGCCCTACAACGACATCGCGAAGCAGCATTCGCTCCTCGGGCTTCCGTACAGTCAGTATGTGAGGACGGAACTGGAGCTGGCGAAGGTGTTCCGTTTCGGACGCAACGAGTCTCAGGCCCTTGCCTTCAGGTTTAACGCCGGAGTCGGCAAGGCGTACGGGAACTCGTCGGCCCTGCCTTTCGAGAAGCAGTTCTACTGCGGCGGGGCGAGCAGCATGAGGGGATGGCAGGCGAGGACGCTCGGCCCCGGATATTCTTCGGATCAGGGGTATTTCATAATACCCAGCCAGACCGGCGACATGAAACTCGAGTTCGACATGGAGTACCGCTTCAAGATGTTCTGGAAGTTCGAGGGTGCGCTGTTCGCCGAGACCGGCAACATCTGGTATCTGGATTCCTTCAGGGACAGCTTCCCGGGCAGCCTTGCCGCCGACTGGGGTGCGGGTCTCAGGCTGAACCTCGACTTCATACTGCTCCGGCTCGATGTCGGATTCAAGTTCCACGACCCCTCCCGCGAGGCCGGATCCAGATGGGTAGGTCCCTCGGGTTGGGTACAGAAGGGCGGATATGCGATACATTTCGGCGTAGGATATCCGTTCTGACCTTCAGACAACGGCATATGAAACAGATTATATATCAGGCTATGGCAAGGCTCTGGGGAAAGGGCCGCTTTTCTTCGTGGGATCTCAGGACCCTCGACTATCTGAAGTCGCTCGGCGTGGACTACCTGTGGCTTACTGGCATTCCGAGGCATGCCACCGGCATGGACTTCGTCAAGGGAGATCCCGGAAGCCCCTATGCCGTAAGCGACTGGACGGACGTCAATCCCTATCTCGCCGACAGGCCTGAGGAGCGCATGAAGGAATTCTCCCTGCTGGTGCGCAGGGTGCACCGCAAGGGAATGAAGCTTGTCATAGACTATGTCCCGAACCATGTGGCCAGGGACTACCGCGGAGGCATCGTGCATCACGACTGGTGCGACGGCGACTGGACCGACACGCTCAAGAACGACTGGAGTTCGCCCCAGACCTTCGGCGAGATGCTGCGCATCCTGAGGTTCTGGAAGGCTCTCGGGGTAGACGGTTTCCGTTGCGACATGGTCGAACTCGTCCCGGCCGAAGCCATGCGCAGGCTTATTGCTGCCGTGAAGGAGGACTATCCGGATACCATGTTCATAGCCGAGGTATATGACCGCGGCAACTACAGGAAGTATGTCGAGGAAGTAGGGTTCGACCTGCTCTACGACAAGTCCGGCTTCTACGACAGGCTGGTCTCGCTCAGCCGCGGGGAATGCAGCGCGAGGGAACTCAGCTGGAACTGGCAGTTCCTTTCCGACCTTCAGCCGAGGATGCTGAACTTCCTCGAGAACCACGACGAAATCAGGATAGCCTCGCGCCAGGGTCTCGGCTCTGCCGGAAGGAGCTATGCCGCGCTCGGGGTGTCGCTGCTTTTCAACGACGCCTCGTTCATGCTGTATTTCGGACAGGAGGCGGGGGAGGATGCTTCGGAGAGTTCAGACGGACGCACCTCGATATTCAACTGGTGCTGCCCGCGTTCCGTCGAGCATCTCAACTGCGCCACACACATAGGCAAAGGGCTTTCCGACGGGGAGTCAGCCGTTCTGGACCGCTACCGCGAGCTTCTCGGCCTTGCGAAACTTCCGGTCTTTGCCTCCGGGAAATGCTGGGATCTCTGCTACTGCAACCTGTCTTCTCCGGGCTTTGATGCCGACAGGCACTTCGTGTTCCTGCGCTATGACGGGTCGCAGACCTACCTCGTGGCGTGCAACTTCTCTGACAAACCTGCTTCGTTCCGGGTCGCGATCCCTCGGGAACTGTCACCCGTATGTCCCGAGCCTTCGGTACAGATGACTATCGGAGCCTGGGACACTGCGGTCGCGAGGCTCCGATAGACGGGGGTATATTGCATGTAGCTGTTAATGCACGAGTATGCTGGCGAGCAGCGCGAGAATCGCGTAGAACTCGGGAAGCGCGGCATAGATCATCGTGTTGGCCATGACATTGTGTCCCTGGCTGATGCTGACTATACCGTTCGCGCATACCTGTCCCTGGCGTATTCCGGAGATAAGGCAGACGAGGCCGACGCCGAGGCCCACACCGAAGAACAGCGGGCCGTTGGAGGTAATGTCCCTACCTGTCGACCAGAGCAGCAGCGCGAGGAATCCGTATAGACCCTGGGTCGCGGGAATGGCGGAGAGAATCATGTAACTCGAAGATTTCTCGGGAGCCTTCTTGAGCGCACCCTCGGCGGCGTTGCCGCAGATTGTCGTTCCGATTGCAGAGCCTGTGGCTGCAAGCCCGAACATGAGGCCGAGGCCTAAATAAGCAAGAATTGTGTTTAACATAACGGTTGATTTTAATTTGTTTCCTATTTTCTGATGGGGTTGTATCCGGCACCTTCTCCCATGTATCCCGAATTCTTGAAGAACTCGACAAAGTTGAGCCTGAGGGGATGTACGAAGGCACTCAGACAGTTCAGTGCCAGGTTCAGGGTATGTCCGAGCACCACGATGAGCACGAAGGGAATCCACTGCCAGGTGGGGTCGTCGCCCTTGACCATGCCGGCTATGAGGTTGAAGGTCGAGCCGAGCATGCTCCCCGACAGTCCGAGCGCATACAGACGGATGTAGCTGAGCACATCGCTCATCAGGCCGGATGCCATGTTGTAGGTGTCCCACAGTCCGGCTCCGATGTTGACGAGAGGGTTGCGGCCCCACTTGTTGAAGATGTAGATTCCGAGTGCGGAAACGCCGGCTATGCCTATCAGCAGCCATTTCATCGCGGTCTCTGAAATCACGCCCAGCATGCCGAAGCTGAGGCCTATTACGCCTCCGACTATCAGCAGGGTCCAGCCGAGGGTGCTGAGGCTGTCCTTGAACCCGCTCTGCCTGACTGCCCAGACGGCCTTGACCACGAGGGCGATGCAGATGTGCACTACGCCGACCAGCAGCGAGAGTATCATCTGCTTGGCATAGGTCGCGCCGCCTATCTCCACATCACCGGTAATCATGCAGTTCCTCAGGGCCTCGGGTATCCATGTCTGCTCGGTGAGGCTGACTCCGAAGAATCCTCCGAACAGGAAGCCAACCACTATCGTAGCGGCTCCCAGCGTGACTATCAGGCTCCATTTGTCCGCGAGCCCTCCGCTTCCGGCCTTCTTCCTCATGACGAAGCCGATGATGACGAGGAGTATGCCGTAGCCGACATCTCCCATGCACATCGCGAAGAAGAGCAGGAAGAATATGCTCAGGAACACCGTGGGGTCGAACTCGTTGTATACGGGCATGCCGTACATGCTCGTCAGGGGCTCGAACTGGCGCACATATGCGTTGTTGTGTATCTTTATCGGGGGATTGTCCTCTACCGTAGCGTCCTGCGCGATGTAGTAGACATCCATGCCGTCAAGCGCCTCCTTCAGCTTCTGTCCGTCCTCCGTGGGGGCGAAGCCTTCGAAAATCACCAGGCTTCCGTCCGCCGCCGTCTCTGCGGTCACTCCGGCGAGATAGGTGCTGAGGTCGGAGTACATCGACTCTATCTTCTTCCTGAGTGCGGGCAACTCGGGCTTTCGCGCTTCCAGCGCCGAGACATGCGCCTTCATCTCCGAAGTAAGGGTGTCGATTTCGGCTCTGTACCCGGAAGGGGTCTTCTCGGGTATCGGAACCTGAGTCGCGGGAACCGTATCTCCGGTACCGGCGGTGACGAACCATACGGTATATTTGTCTTCGTTTATGACCTCGATAGGGTAGACCTGTTTCCATGCCGGGTCGAACTGTTTCTTCGAGACGGTGTAGAAGCGGACCGAGAACTTCTCGAGCCTTTCCCTGTCGAACTCACCCCACGGAGAGGCCTCGGAGAGTTTCCTGCCGAGATCGGCGATCCTCGTCTTGAGTTCTTCGACCGTCCTGTCGCTGCAGTTCTCTATGCTCTTTATCTCCGCCTTGGCGGCTTCGATGTCGGAAAGGATTCCCGAGGAAACTTCGTCCACCGGCTTGTCGCTGCGGCGTATGTCCACGATACCCGTTTCCCGGAGCTGCTCCAGGAACCTGTCCTTATCCCCGCTGAGGAGGATGAAGTCGTATTTTGTCATCGGTACTATCATAGTCCGGCCTCCTCTTCTTCTTCGTGGCGGTTCTTGACTATCTTGGACGATGCCTTGGAGAGGTTCTCCGCATCCTCCATGTAGCGCTTGATCTTCCTTATCGCTTCCTGATAGCCCGGTATCTGGACCTTCTCGTAGAGGTTCACCTTCTGGGTGGTCTTCTTGCGGTTGAACTCCAGGATCTGCCGTTTCTGCTCGTAGATTTCCGACTCGATGCCCAGACGGGTCAGCTCCTTGAGTATGCTGACGCCGTCTGCGTACCAGGCCGGCTTCACGAAGGCGTTGAAAGGCTTGAGCTCGTAGTGGATCTCGCCGAGCGCAGGGGTGTTGACGCCCGCGACCTTCACCGTCTTCAGGTCGACGTCCGTAATGGCTATCAGGCCGGGTTCGAACTCGTTCCACAGCGCGGCCAGATAGTCGTAGCGCGACAGCGAGCGTTCCAGCTCTTCGGCGAGCCTCTGGGATTCGGTCTTTGCCGCCTGTACGCTCGAGCGCAGGGCCGATTCCTTGTTCTTCAGGGTCGGCAGGGCGTTCTGGCGTACCTTGAGCTGCTTGCCGAGGTTCGTCAGGGAAGTCTTGTTATATTGAAACTTTATGGCCACGGTCTACTTTTTCCAGTATTTGTCTATCATAGCCTGCTTGATGCCGGTGTCGGCGGGGGTGAAGTATTTCGCGAATATCTCCCATGCCGTGTCGAGCATCTCGTCTATGCTTATGTTCACGTCTATCGAGAGCAGGCGGGTGGCATACTCCTTGGCGTAGTCCAGGCACCTGAGGTCGTAGTCCGAGAGGTCGAAGCCGTTCTCCAGCTTGGTCTTGGCGCTCTGCGCGTCGGCATACAGGCGCACGCCGGCGTTCATGACCTGGGAGTGGTCCTCGCGTGTCTTCTTGCCCTGTACGAGCTGCTTGAGCCGGCTGAGCGAGCGGAACGGGTCGATGATAACCTTCCCGGAATCGGAATCGGCCTTAAGGTAGAGCTGGCCCTCGGTGATATATCCGGTATTGTCGGGGATCGCGTGGGTGATGTCGCCGTCGTTGAGGGTGGTCACCGCTATGATCGTAATGGAACCTCCGTCGGGAAGCTGCACGGCCTTCTCGTATATCTTCGCGAGGTCGGAATACAGCGAACCGGGCATGGAGTCCTTCGAAGGGATCTGGTCCATACGGTTGGACACTATCGACAGCGCGTCCGCATACAGGGTCATGTCGGTGAGCAGTACGAGCACCTTCTCGTTCTTGTCCACGGCGAAATACTCGGCGGCCGTGAGGGCCATGTCGGGTATCAGCAGCCTTTCCACGGGCGGCTCTTCGGTTGTGTTGACGAACGACACTATCCTGTCGAGGGCTCCTGCAGACTCGAACTTCTGGCGGAAGTAGAGGTAGTCGTCGTTGGAGAGGCCCATTCCGCCGAGGATGATCTTGTCCACGTCGGCCCTGAGGGCCACATCAGCCATTACCTGGTTGTAAGGCTGGTCGGGATCCGCGAAGAACGGGATCTTCTGTCCGGACACGAGCGTATTGTTGAGGTCGATACCCGCGATGCCGGTCGGAATCAGTTCGGAGGGCTGGCGGCGCTTGTACGGGTTCACCGAGGGGCCTCCGATCTCCCTTTCCTCGCCTTCGATCTCCGGGCCGCCGTCTATCGGCTTTCCGTAGGCATTGAAGAAGCGTCCTGCGAGCTGGTCCGAGACCTTGAGCGTAGGGGGAGCGCCGAGGAACGACACTTCCGCATTGGTCGGAACTCCTTCCGTGCCCGAGAATACCTGCAGGGTCACTGTGTCTCCCTTGGTCTTCACGACCTGTGCGAGCTTCCCGCCTACGGTGGCGAGCTCGTCGTTGGCGACGCCGGCCGCATTTACCGAAACCGTCGCCTTTGTTATGGCCTGAAGATGTGTGTATGTCCTGTTGAATGCCTTTGCCATATTACGAAAGAAGTTTTGTCAGCTGCTGCTGGTATTCCATGAATTTACCGCCCTTGAACTCCGAGTAGTTCATCTGGCGGAGTATGTTGATCATCTCCCTGAAGAAGCTGCGGCACTGCTCGAACTGCTCGAAGCTGAAGCTGTGGTCGCAGATGTCCATTATGAGGTCGAGCATGTATTTCTGCCTTTCGAGCGGGCAGAGTGCGTCGATGTCGTCGAACGCGTCCTGCTGCAGGAATGCGAAATCCACGAGCTCCGACTTCCAGAACGCCTCGTGGTAGCTCACGGGAACGCCGTCGTCGCCGAGGATGTTTATCTGGTCGGCCATTTCGCGGCCGCGCCTGACTATGTTCTTGGCCTTGAGTACCTTGTCTACCCAACCGTGCTCAATCTTCTCGTCGAGGTATTCTACGATTTCAGGATATTCGAGGTACTTCGAGTAGGAGTCTATGGGACTTACGGCAGGGTAGCGCTTCTGGTCTGCGCGGTTCTGCTCGAGGGCGTAGAAGCAGCGCGCCGCCTTCTTGGTCGACTCCGTGACGGGTTCCTTGAGGTTTCCTCCTGCGGGGGAGACGGTTCCGATGAAGGTGATCGCACCGGTCTTGCCGTTGTTGAGTACCACCATTCCGGCCCTGGAGTAGAAGGTAGCTATGATTGCGGACAGGTCGACGGGGAACGCATCCTCGCCGGGAAGCTCTTCCATACGGTTGGACATTTCCCTGAGGGCCTGGGCCCAGCGCGATGTGGAGTCGGCGAGCAGCAGGCACCTCAGTCCCATTGCCCTGTAGTATTCGCAGATTGTCATCGCCGTGTAGACGGAGGCCTCGCGGGCGGCTACGGGCATGTTGGAGGTGTTGCAGATTATGGTCGTCCTCTCCATAAGGTGCCTTCCGGTATGGGCGTCTATCAGTTCGGGGAACTCGGTGAAGATTTCCACCACCTCGTTCGCACGCTCTCCGCAGGCGGCCATGACTATGACGTCGGCTTCGCCCTGCTTGGCTATGGCGTGCTGGAGCACCGTCTTTCCGCAGCCGAAAGGCCCGGGGATGAATCCGGTACCGCCTTCGGCAATGGGGTTGAAGGTGTCTATGCACCTGACTCCGGTCTCCATTATCTTCTGCGGACGGGGCTTGCTGGAATAGCCCTTGATAGCGATCTTGACGGGCCATTTCTGGACCATTGTCACCTTGACGTCCCCGCCGTTCCCGTCAGTGAGGGTGGCGACTGTGGTATCGATTGTATACTTGCCCGCGGGAGCGATTTCCTTGACGGTATACTCGCCCTTGAACGAGAAGGGAACCATGATCTTGTGGGGAAGCCAGCCTTCGGTCACTTCGCCGAGCCAGTCGGCGGCCGCCACCTTGTCACCTGCCTTGGCTATGGGCGTGAAGTCCCAGAGCTTCTCGTGGTCGAGGGGGTCGGTGTATTCGCCTCTTTTGAGGAATACTCCCTTCATCGTGGTGAGGTCGTTCTGGAGTCCGTCGTAGACGCTCGACAGAAGGCCCGGGCCGAGCGTGGCCTCGAGCATCTTTCCCAAGAATTCCACCTCGTCGCCGTTCTTCAGCCCTCTGGTGCTCTCGAACACCTGCACCGACGCCCTGTCTCCGTTCACCTTGATGACCTCTGCGAGGAGCTTCGTGCCTCCGAGGTCTATCATGCAGAGTTCGTTTTCGGCGACAGGTCCGTTCAGCGACACGGTCACGAGGTTGGACACTATGCCTGTTACCTTTCCTGTAGTATTCATATCATGTTTTGCTTTTTATTGTCGTAGGTGGATCTGATCTGGGCGACGAGCCTGCGGAAGAGTTGCGCTCCGCTTTCGGGGTCGAGCCTGTTCCAGCGGTCGACTATCTTCAGCTTTGCGGTGAAGCCGAGTATGACGTCCATGCTGAAGACCTCCATTTCGTTGATGCGGTCTATCTCGTCCCACATAAGGTCGTCGAGTCCGCGTTCGCGGCGTATTATGTCGCTGCCCGACAGTACGGCTTCGGCCGCATCGCGTCCGACGAACTCATATTCTTCCAGTTCCGGAAGCATTATGCAGTCCGTGCCTGCGGCCCTGCCGAGCGACCTGTTGAGATATTCGGTCTTGACATTGCGCAGGCAGAGGTCGTACAGGAAGAACTCCCTCAGGAAGCGGTTGCGTTCCCTGAGCATCGAGGAGTAGAAGTCCGCGTCGAGCTTTTCAGGATCGTATCCCGAGAGCAGCCTGTCGAGCAGGCGGCAGTCGGAAGCGGACAGCTGCGAACGGATTTCGGACAGTATCCCGTCCGCGTCCACGTGCGAGCGGTCCGAGGCCTTGAGCAACGGCAGGCCGGCGATTATGTATTCGTAGTTGTTCATTCCCTCTGGACGCTATCCGAAGAGAAGCTTCCGGGTCACGGGCCTCAGGTATTCGGCGATCAGGGATTTGAATGTGTCGTCGCTCAGGTCGATGAACCAGCTGCCGTCCTTGGGCCCTATGGAGAATCCTCCGGCGATCTTCTTGCTGAATTCGGCCTTTACTCCCTTTGACAGGGTCTTGGAGAGCTCTCCCTTCACCCAGTCCTCGAGGTCTTTCTTCATGGATGCGGGCAGCAGCAGGCTTATCTCCACTCCTTCGCTGGCCGAGAACTTCCCGGCTACGGACCTGATAATCTCCTTTATGAAATCCGGATCCTTGAGGGCCTTGTCTGCCTTGGCGTCCACGACGGACTTCACGAGCAGGTTCTCGATGTCCTGTCTCGTGGCCTGCAGGCTCTGGGCGGATGCCATCTTTATGTCTGACTCCGCCTTGCTCTTGAGCTCCGAGGCGCTCTTCCTCGCGGAAGATACTATTTCTTCGGCTTCCGATTTTGCCTTCGATACTATCTCGTCGGCTTCCTTCCTGGCTTTTGCGAGAAGAATTTCTCCTTCTTCCCTGCCTTTGGACAGACCTTCGTTATACAGTCTGTCCGTTAGTTCCTGCAATTTATCGGGCATATCTTTTGGTAATTAGTCCTAATGTGTGTAATCTCGACTAAGTTAATCAAAATTCAATCCAAATACAATATTTGATGAAATTTTCTATGCCTGTCGGCGTCGTATCCCGCCTGCCTTTACATTACGGACCAGCCTGCCATATGACGGAAATGCAGACCGTAGATTGTACTGTGCATGTGCCCTCGGGAGACTGTTCTCCGGGGTTTATGTCTCCCGAGGGCACATGCACAGTACAAAACATGAAAGCACATTCGTAATACTACAGGCAGGATACGGTGCTGACAGGCATTTGACATATACGGGACAAAGGGGACGGCCGTTGCATACAGCCGTCCCCTTGTGCGGTAGATAAGTCTGTTCGTGTTACTATCCGAGGAATCCGAGAAGTATTCCGGCAGCCACGGCGGAGCCTATGACTCCGGCCACGTTGGGCGCCATGGCGTGCATCAGCAGGTGGTTCTTCGGATCGGCTTCAAGTCCTACCATTTCGGAGACCCTCGCCGAGTCGGGCACTGCTGAAACTCCCGCGTTTCCTATCAGAGGATTGATTTTCCTCCCCTGGGGGAGGAAGAGATTCATCAGCTTCACGAACAGCACGCCGGATGCCGTGGCTATTACGAACGAGATCAGTCCGAGCAGGAAGATCTTCATCGAAGTGCTGCTCACGAATACGTCGGCCTGGGTGGAGGCTCCGACGGTGAGTCCGATGAGGGTGGTCACGACGTCGATGAGCGGTCCGCCTGCGGTGGTCGCGAGGCGCTTGGTCACGCCGCTTTCCTTAAGCAGGTTGCCGAAGAAGAGCATTCCGAGCAGCGGAAGTCCCGAAGGCACTATGAAAGCCGTGCAGATGAAGCCTATGATGGGGAAGAGTATCTTCTCCCTCTGGCTTACCGTGCGGGGCTTGTTCATTCTGATGAGCCTTTCTTTCTTTGTGGTCAGTGCGAGCATTATAGGCTTCTGGATGACCGGGACGAGGGCCATGTATGAATAGGCCGACACCGCGATCGCACCCATGAGTTCGGGAGCCAGCTTCGAGCTGAGGAATATGGCGGTGGGGCCGTCGGCTCCTCCGATGATTCCTATAGCTCCCGCCTCGTTGGGAAGGAATCCCATGGTGAGGGCGAGCAGGTACGCTCCGAATATTCCCATTTGGGCTGCAGCGCCTATGAGTATCAGCCTCGGCTGCGAGATAAGTGCCGAAAAGTCGGTCATCGCGCCTATGCCGAGGAAAATCAGCGGCGGATACCAGCCCTGGCGCACGCCCTGATAGAGTATGTTGAGTACGGAACCTTCTTCGTAAAGGCTGACCTGCAGGCCGGGGAATACCGGGATGTTGCCCACTATCATACCGAACCCGATCGGCACGAGCAGCAGGGGTTCCCATTTCTTGGCTATTCCGAGCGTAATGAACACCAGACCCACGGCGATCATCACCAGATGCTGCCAGGTGCAGTTTGCGAAGCCGGTGAACTGCCAGAACTGTGACAGGCTGTCTAGTACGGTTTCCATCAGCCCAGGGTCACGATTTTGGCATCTTCCTCTACTGTGTCACCCTTGGCTACATGGATTGCGGTGACGACACCGTCGCAGTCTGCGAGTATGTCGTTCTCCATTTTCATCGCCTCGAGTACGGCCACCTTCTGGCCGCGCTTGACGCTGCTGCCTTCCTTGACGTCTATGCTGATGATGACGCCGGGAAGGGGAGTCACGATGTCCTTGCCCTTGCCTGAGGCTGCGGGGGCAGTTGCGGGAGCCGCGGGTGCAGGGGCTGCCTGGGCTGCAGGGGCGGGTGCCTGCGTTGCAGCCGGGGCCGCTGCAGGTGCGGGTGCAGGGGCGCTTCCGCCTTCGAGCTCTACCTTGTACGGGACTCCGTTCACGGTTACGTCGGCGTTCTTTCCTTCCACGCCGTTTACGGCGACATTATACTGCCTGCCGTTGATAGTAAACTTGTATTCTTTCATTGTTTGGGATTTTTTCTGAAGTTGAACTGTTTCTGGCCCCATGCCGAGCCTTCTTCGCTCCTGATCGTGATGAAACCGGGCTCCTGGTCGTGCACGCCGCCGTCGAGATAGAGGTCGAGCGCCACGGCTATCGCTGCGGCAGTCTCGCCGTCGTTCCCTGCGTCGGAGAGTGCGAGGGCGATCGCGGCCGCCACCTCGTCCATTCTTTCTCCTCCCTTCCCGGATCCGGACTTCCTGCCGAACTTGCCCGAAAAGATGCTTCCGGAGAGGCTGTACAGGAAGTAGAGGATTACAAGGGCGATGAACACCACGCTCACGCTGATGAGCGTCAGCGTCCAGCCGTGTGGATCGACCTGGGCCATCCTGTCGCCGCCGGCCGTGAGGATGCTATAAAGGAAGGTTGTCATGTTTCTTTGCTGGAATTACCTGACGTTTGTTGCTCAGACTCTCGAGGGCGCGTATCACGCGGAAACGCGTGTTGCGGGGTTCGATGATGTCTTCGATATATCCTTTCTTGGCGGCCTGGTAGGGGTTGCAGAAGAGGTTGTCGTATTCCTTCTTCTTCTGCTCCGCAAGGGCTGCCTTCCTCTCGGGATCCTCCTCGGCCTTGAGTTCCTTGCCGTAGATGATTCCGACGGCGCCTTCGGCTCCCATGACCGCGAAGTTGGCAGAAGGCCACGCGTAGTTGACATCGCCCCTGAGCTGCTTGCAGCTCATGACTATATGGGCTCCGCCATAGCTCTTCCTGAGCGTCACCGTCACCTTGGGCACGGTGGCCTCGCCGTAGGCGTAGAGCAGCTTGGCTCCGTTGGAGATTATCGCACCGTACTCCTGATGCGTGCCGCAGAGGAAGCCGGGCACGTCGACCAGGGTCACGAGGGGAATGTTGAATGCGTCGCAGAACCTGACGAAGCGCGATGCCTTGCGCGATGCGTTGATGTCGAGGCAGCCGGCGAGCACCCTCGGCTGGTTGGCGACTATTCCCACGCTGCGTCCTCCCATGTGGGCGAAACCGACTATGATGTTCTTGGCGAAGTCCTTGTGTATCTCGAAGAACTCGCCGTCGTCGACTATGCTGCCGATGACGCCGTACATGTCGTAGGCCTTGTTGGGATTGTCGGGGATGATATCGTTGAGGGCGTCGTCCGTGCGGCCGACGGGGTCGGCAGTGGGCCTTGCGGGAGCGGTGCCGAGGTTGTTCTGGGGCAGGAAGCCGAGAAGCTTCTTGATAGTCTCTATGCCCTCTTTCTCATCCTTCGCGCCGAGCTGTGCGACTCCGGACTTGGTGGTATGTACGGATGCGCCTCCGAGCTGCTCCTGGTCCACGACCTCTCCGGTCACCGACTTGACCACCGAGGGTCCGGTCAGGAACATGTACGAGGTGTTCTCGATCATCAGGGTGAAGTCGGTCAGGGCGGGGGAGTAGACCGCGCCGCCCGCGCAGGGGCCGAAGATTCCGCTTATCTGCGGAACCACGCCGCTGGCGAGTATGTTGCGCTCGAAGATCTCTCCGTAGCCTGCGAGTGCGTCGATACCTTCCTGGATACGGGCACCGCCGGAATCGTTGAGCCCGATTATCGGGGCTCCGGCGTTGACAGCCATGTCCATTACCTTGCATATCTTCTCCGACATGGTCTTCGACAGCGAGCCGCCGTTGACCGTGAAGTCCTGGGCGAAGACGAACACCTCGCGCCCGCCGACAGTTCCGCGGCCGGTCACTACGCCGTCTCCGTCGGTATGGCTGGCGTCCATGCCGAAGTCCGTGCAGCGGTGCTGCACGAACATGTCGAACTCCTCGAAACTGCCCTCGTCAAGCAGCAGTGCGAGCCTTTCCCTCGCGGTGAGCTTTCCCTTAGAATGCTGGGCGTCGATGCGCTTCTGTCCGCCGCCGAGTCTGGCGGAGGCCCTGCGCTCGACCAGTTCCTTGATTTTTTCCTGTTGTATGCTCATAATGATTTCTGCACTTACGGTTTTTTGGGTACAAATCGCGCAAAGATACTAATAATATGTGGAAAATTCTACGCCTGTCCGCAATGTTCTCGCCACTTATGGCAGGCGGTCTTATATTCTGCCTGATGCTATATACCTCCGGGAGACATAAACCCTAGAGAACAGTCTCCCGGAGGCATATGACATCAGGCAATCTGCATTGCTTCCGTAGCGGAATAAGCGGAAACGCGTGTTGCGGGTCCGTAGGGGCGACATTGCGGGCCGGGCGTCGGGAAAGGCACCCTTCCCGGAGGCGGCCCCTATGCCTGATGTGCAGGCCTGAGCAGGTCGAGCACGACCTTGACGGGATTGAATGTCTCTATCGGAACCTCTACGAAGAGGGTGTTCCAGTCCGACATGGAGCCGTTCCAGAGTCCGGGGAGCTCGAGGGCCTTGAGCTCGCGGCCGTGGTAGCTCTTGGAGCTGATGAGCCCCGTGTCTTCGTCTACATGCTTCAGCAGGTCGAACTTCCTGCCCTCGCTGTCGAGCAGGCAGCATACGAGGTCGACCGGATTGAAATGGGTCGCGGAGTGCAGCGCCTCCACCGCATGGGGGTTGCCGGGATCTATCTGCGCCCCCTCGAGTATCTGCAGCGAGGTTGCGCCGTCCTTGTCGCGCACGATGAACGGTCCGCCTCCGGGTTCTCCCTCGTTCTTTACCATTCCGCACACGCGTATGGGCCTGTCGAGCTTTGCGCGCAGCCTCTCAGCCCTGTCGCGGCAGTCCTTGGCCTCGGGCATCTCTATGCACAGCTCGTCCCTGAGGAAGGCCTCTATCTCGTTGCAGAGGCTCTGGCACTCGGGAGTGGCGAAGGGGTCGTCGAGGTTCATCACCGTGCCGGGGATGTAGACCATGCCGGTGTCCTTGCGCGCGGCGGTCAGCTGGTCGAACGCGTAGATGTATCCGCGTATCCTGTCGCGCAGCTGCAGCGCCCGTCCCATGAGGACCTTCTTCCAGTGGTATGTGACCGGCTGCATCCTTTCGACGCAGACATTGTCTATGTTCTTTATGGACACCAGCTCGGAGTCGAGCCCGTCGAGGTTGTAGATGAGCGCGCCGTGCCCGGCGGGACGGGTGAGCACCGTGCCGTCCTCCTTGAGGAAGGGTCGGTTGTCGGTGTCGACCGCTATGGTGTCGGTGTCCTTGCTCTGGTAGGTGAAGCGTATGTCGTACTTCACGCCGTAGCGCCTTTCATATTCGTCCCTGACCTCGGCTACCGCCTGCTCGAAGAGCTGTCTGTGCTCGGGGGAGATAGTTATCACGAGGTTCACGCTCCCGTCGGGATTGCGCATGTAGGCCTGTCCTTCGACGAGATGCTCGGCGAGGGCGGTGCGCACCTCGTCGGGGTACCTGTGGAACTTCAGCACTCCCTTGGGTTTGCTGCCATATCCGAGCCCCTCGTCGGTGAGGAGCCTGCGGGCGGTCGTGCAGGGGTCGTGCGGGGCGCTTCCGAAGGTTTCGGGGGAGTAGAACGCGAATTTTTCCAGGTTCTCCGCCAGCCTGCGTACGGAATCGTTGGGCGTATCAAGGCCTGCGAATATGTCCTTGAACATCCTGGATGCGGCTCCCGATGCCGGAACGAACTTGCATTTGCCCCTTACTTCGGCGGTGTCGGCGTACTCGGCAGCTTCCCGGGCCTTTTCCCCGTCCAGCACTTCGATTCCCTTCCCGGGAGTTGCGGGTGCGACGATGTCGAGGTAGGGGAATCCCTTCCTGAACCGTTCGATCTGTGCGTTGATCTTTGATTTTTCCATACTGTCCAGATTTAGTGTCGTTAATAAAATATGTGTATATCCTGTGTCAGAGTTGGAATTCCCTCCTGTAGCGGTAGTTCGTGCGCAGCTCCTCGAACTTCGTCGGGTTCATCCTGAACATGAAGTCGTCGGTGAAGATAGGATAGTTGTACTGGAGTATTGCGGCGAGCTGTCCCTGCGACTTGTTGCGGATGTCGAGCATCACGGCCTGGTATTCCATTATGTCGCTGTGCGGAAAGAATTCGTATAGTTCGGAGATGTTAAGGAAGCGGGCGACGGCCCTGACCGCCATGGACGAGCCTATCTGCTTGCTCTGCAGCGAATATCCGGCGATGTGGGGCGTGGCTATCTCGACGAGGTTCATCAGCATCGTGTTGATGCTGGGCTCGTGGCTCCATGTGTCGATTATCACGGGACCGAGACGGGGTATCGCCCTTATCAGGTCGTCCTCTACGACCAGGTCTCCGTGCGAAGTGTTCACGAAGAAGGCCCCGGGCTTCATCCTGGCGAAGAACCCGGCGTCGGCCATGCCCCTGGTCTGTGCCGTCAGGGGGACGTGCAGGGTCACTATGTCGGACTCCGCGAGCAGCTCGTCGAGGCTGTAGAACTGCGTGTACCACTCGATCTCGGATTTCTTGGGGTCGTTCCTCATTATCTTGAATCCCAGGGAGCGTCCCATCGATTCGACCCTCTCGCCGGAATTGCCGAGGCCTATTATGCCCAGGGTCTTTCCCGCAAGGGAGATGCTCCTGCGCGCGGCCGAGCCGAAAATCGCCGAGAAGACATAATTGGCCACCGCCCCGGCATTGCATCCGGCGGCGTTCTGGAAATGGATTCCGTGGGTGCTGCAGTAGTCGACGTCGATATTCTCCGTGCCGGAGGTGGTCGTGGCTATCATCTTGACTCCTGTACCGTCCAGCAGGGAACTGTCGCACCTCGTCCTCGTACGTATTATCAGGGCGTCGGCGCCCATGAGGTCCTCTCTGGTGATGAGCGGCCCTTCCCTGTAAAGCACCTCGGCATAGGGTTCGAACACTCCTTCGGTGAACGGTATCGACTTGTCTATTACTATCTTCATTTGATTATCAGTTCCTTGACATATTCTTCTCCGTCCGGCGCGCCGTTGAAGAGCGGGTCTTCGGCGAGTATGGAATTGATCCTGCGCGTCAGCTCGCCTTTCCGGAACAGCAGCTGGCTGCGGGCGACGGACGAACTCATCGTGGCGTACAGGGTTCCGGACTTGAAGAATACCCTGGATGTGTACCTGCCGGCGCCGCTGGCCTCCTCCCACGCCTTGCAGATGCGTCTGAGGTCGAGCGCCCTGCCCAGGCCGCTGCGTCCGAGATATTCTCTGACCAGGGCTTCCATTCCTACTGCCTTCCTCCTGCGCACCCTACTCATCTATGATCCTGAAGGCGCCTCCTTCCGCCTCTATGTATGTCCTGTCGGTCGTCAGGGCGTCCACTATCGATTCGGTGCGCACCTTGTTGGAGTCGGTCAGGAAGATCTGGCCGAACTCGCGGTCCGACACCATTCCCAGCAGGTTGCCGACGCGGGTCATGTCGAGCTTGTCGAACAGGTCGTCGAGCAGCATCATGGGGTTGCATCCGCAGACCTGCTTCATTACCTCGTACTGCGCGAACTTCAGCGCCACGAGGAAGGACTTCTGCTGTCCCTGCGAGCCGCAGCGCCGTATCGGGTGTCCGTCCATAGTGAAGATGAAGTCGTCCCTCTGCACGCCGGCGGTGGTGAACCTGAAGATGCTGTCCTTCTCCCGGCGTTCGCGCAGCGTCTGCGCCAGGGGGCCGGAGAACAGGTCCGACCTGTATTCTATGCCTACCTCCTCCCGTCCGCCGCTTATCCTGGAATAGTAGCTGCGTACCACGGGAAGCAGCTTTTCGCAGAAGTCCCGGCGCTTCTCGAACACGGGAGAGGCCAGAGCGCCCAGCCTGTCGTCGAAGGTGCCGAGCAGGAACTCGTCCGCGACGCCGGCCTTGAGCAGCTTGTTGCGCTGGAGCAGCAGGCGGTTGTAGTTCTGCAGGCCGCAGAGGTATTCCCTGTCCATCTGCGAGAGTACGGAGTTCACGAACCTGCGGCGCTCGTCGCCGGACTCGCTCACCAGCGAGATGTCGGCGGGCGATACCATGACTATGGGCAGGAGGCCTATGTGGTCCGAGATCTTTGCGTACGGCTTGTCGTCGCGGCGTATCTTCTTCTCGCCCGAGGCCTCTGCCTTGATGCTTATCCTGGAAGTGACTCCGGACGGCATGTCGTATGTGCCCATAAGGGAGAAGCTGTCGCAGCCGTGCCTGAAATTGAACCTGTCGGAGGACGAGAACGCGCCCTTGGTCATCGAAAGGTACCATACGGCGTCGAGCAGGTTGGTCTTCCCTTCGCCGTTGCCGCCGCTGATGCAGTTGATGTTGGGAGAGAAGCCAAGTTCCTGGAGCCCTATGTTGCGGAAGTTCTGGATGACTATTTTCTTCAGTGTCGGCATACCTTACAAAGGTAATGAATTTATATTGTATTGTTGAACTATTTTTCATAAATTTGCAGGCTAAATTTTGATAAAAATCATTAAACGATATGGCTAATACAAATCCTAAAGAGAAGGAATCGGCAGTGCGCGAGAATATCGAGCAGACCGTTTCGTCAACCGAAAAGTTTTTCAGCGAGAACAGGAAGTTCATCCTCGTCGCGGCCGCCGTGGTCGTGATAGTCGGCCTCGGAATCCTGGCATACCACAAGCTGGTCTACCAGCGCCAGTGCAAGGAGGCACAGGAGCAGATGTTCCCCGCCGAGCAGAGTTTCCAGAGCGGAGAGTATGAAATCGCCCTCAACGGCGACGGCAACAACCTCGGTTTCGCCGACATCATCGGCAGCTACGGTTCCAAGGCCGGAAAGGCGGTATACCTCTATGCAGGTGTCTGCGAGCTCAATCTCGGTAACTTCGACTCCGCCCTGTCCTATCTGAAGAAATATAAGGGAGGCGAGCCCATACTTGCCGCCAGGGCAAGGGCCTGCGAGGGTGACGCCTATGTCGGTCTAGGCGACTACAAGTCCGCCGTCTCCTGCTTCGAGAACGCCGCAGGCATGGCCGACAATGTCTTTGCCGCAGCCTATCTCGTCAAGGCCGGCCTCGCATACGAGGCCCTCGGAGACAAGGCTTCCGCCCGCGACTGCTACAACAGGGTCGCCGACGAGTATCCCCAGTCCATGGAAGCCTACGAAATCAATAAATATTTGGCCAGAGTTGCAGAATAACAGATTATGGGAAGAGCATTCGAGTTCAGAAAGGAAAGGAAGCTGAAGAGATGGGGCCACATGGCCCGTACGTTCACCAAGCTCGGCAAGGAGATCACCATAGCCGTCAAGCAGGGAGGCCCCGACGTTACCGGCAACCCCCGCCTGCGTGCGCTTATGGCCGAGGCCCGTTCCGAGCAGATGCCCAAGGAGAACATCGAGAGGGCGATAAAGAAGGCTACCGAGAGCAAACAGGGCGACTTCAAGGAGATAATCTATGAAGGTTACGGCCCTTACGGCATAGCCTATCTCGTAGAGACCGCTACCGACAACAACACCCGCACAGTCGCCAACGTGCGCAGCTACTTCACCAAGTGCGGCGGCTCTCTCGGTACTTCCGGTTCCGTAAGCTTCATGTTCGACCGCAAGTGCACCTTCCGCATCAAGGCCAGGGAAGGTGTGGATCTCGAGACCCTCGAGCTCGAGATGATCGACTACGGCGTCGAGGACCTTTTCGAGGTCGAGGAGGAGGACAAGGACGGAAATGTCTCCAAGGTCATCGTCATCTACGGCGACTATTCTTCCTACGGCCAGATCCAGAAGTACATCGAGGAGAACGGCTACGAGCTGATTTCCGGAGGTTTCGAGCAGGTTCCCAACGTCGAACTCAAGGAGGTCACTCCCGAGCAGCGGGCCACGCTCGACAAGCTTACGGGCCTTCTCGAGGACGACGAGGACGTCACCAACGTCTACACGACCATGAAACCCGCGGAGGAATAATAAGTATACAACAGACAAAGGGAAGGAGGACGGCGGCGGTTGCGGCGGTCCTCCTTTTCCAATGGACGGATCAGGATCAGAAACATACAGGAGAACTATATGGCAAAGGCAAAGATTTCCACGCCGTCAGGCGATATCGTCGTGAGGCTTTACGACGAGACACCCGCTCACAGGGACAATTTCATCAAGCTCGCATCCGAGGGCTTCTATGACGGGACACTCTTTCACCGGGTGATTTCCGGCTTCATGATTCAGGGCGGAGATCCCGACAGCAGGAACGCCCCTGCCGGGAAGCAGCTCGGAGCGGGAGATTTGGGATATACCATACCCGCGGAGATAAAGCCGGGACTGATACACAAGAGGGGAGCGCTGTGCGCCGCGCGTACGGCAGACAGCGTGAATCCCGAGAAGCGCAGCAGCGGCTGCCAGTTCTATATCGTCTGGGGAGAGAAGTACTCTGCCGGAAAAATGGACAGCCTCGAGAGGCAGTGCCAGATGCAGGCGGTAAACGGCGTGTTCAACCGCCTCGTCTCCGAGCACAGGGACGAAATCCTCGCCCTGCGCCGCGAGCGCAACCGCGAGGCCCTTTCCGACCTCCAGGACAGGTTAGTGGCTGAAGCGAACGCAATCGTCATCGAGGAAGGCCTCGGCAGGCTCGGCGACGCGCAGAAGGAGGCCTACACCACCGTGGGAGGGACTCCTTTCCTCGACGGAGAGTATACGGTTTTCGGAGAGGTCGAAAGCGGCCTCGATGTGGTGGAGAAGATCCAGGCAGCGGCGACCGATTCCTCGGACAGGCCGCTCGAGGACATCTCCATGAAAGTCAGCGTGCTCTGACCGTACTTGATATCACGGTATAACATTTCAATCAATAGCTCAAGAAGTGAAAAAGTTCATCGTTCCTGTCGTATCGCTCGCAGTTGCGGCGTGCGTCTCCGCCTGCTCGGCGGGCCCCGAGATAAAGTCTCTCGGCAACGAGCTCTACAGCATCTCTTCCGGAGAACTGTCCATGACCGTAGATGCCGGCAAGGGTGCCAAGATCCTGTCGTTCAAGTACGGCGACAAGGAAGTCATCTCCCAGCTCCAGATGTTCAACGCATTCGGAAGCACATTCTGGACCAGCCCCCAGGCAGAATGGAACTGGCCTCCTGTGGCGGAGTACGACCGTTTGCCCTATGAGGTCGAGCTCGGCTCCGACTACATGGAGATGAAGGGACAGGTTTCGGAGCGTTTCGGCTACAGTATCTCGAAGAAGTTCTCTGCCGATCCGAAGCACGACGCCCTCGTGGTCACATACACCATTACCAACCATACCGACAGCCTCCGCAAGGTGGCTCCCTGGGAGATTACCAGGGTTCCGGGTGACGGCCTGATATTCTTCGAGGCTCCTTCTTCTGAGATATTCCCTGCAGGGCTGATTCATTTCGAAGACGCCTACGGCTGCTCCTGGTACGCTTTCGACGAGTCGGACCAGAACCGCAAGGTCAATGTGAACGGCAAGGGCTGGCTGGCCTATGCCAATGACGGGCTGGTGATGGTCAAGGAGTTCGACGACCTTGCCGACGGCGAGTGTGCTCCCGCGGAGGCCGAGATACAGGTATATGTGAACCAGGGCAAGACCTTCATCGAACTTGAGAGCCAGGGTGCCTACACCGAGCTCGCGCCCGGCGGATCGCTCAGCTATACCGTCAGGTGGCATCTTGCTCCCGCAGTTTCGGAAGATGTGTCCGAGGAACTCCTCCATACCGTGCGCGGCCTTCTGAAATAGCTTGCTGTCATGAAAGGAACGGCAATACTCGCATGCCTCTGCATGCTTTCCGCATCCGCGGCCCTTCATGCTCAGCCGCAGGCTGCTGTCAGCTATCCGGTTCCCGACCTCGTGCTCGAAGTATGGCCCGACGGCGCTCCTACGGACAACGGCCTTAGCGGCGACGAGATTGACTACGGCAACCATGTCTCCAACGTGACCGTGCCTACCCTCTCCCTGTTCCTCCCCGAAGGGGAATGCAACGGCCTTGCGATAATCTCCTGCCCGGGAGGCGGGTACATCGATGTATGGGACAAGACCGAGGGCTATTCCCTCGCGGACTGGTACAACGAAATGGGCATAGTGTATGCCGTGCTCAAGTACCGTCTTCCCAACGGCCATAGGGAAGTCCCTCTCGACGATGTGCAGAAGGCCATGCGCATGATGCGCGAGCGGGCCTCCGAGTACGGCTTCAAGTGGCTCGGCGTGCAGGGCAATTCCGCCGGAGGTCACCTTGCCGCGATGGCCTCCACCCATTATGTGGATGCCGCGACGCGTCCTGACTTTACGGTGCTCTTCTATCCCGTGATCACCCTCGATGCGTCCAGAACCCATTCCGGAACTCTCCATAACCTGCTCGGCGACAATCCTCCGAAGGAACTTGTCGACAGCTTCTCAAACGAGAAGTGCGTGACGGAGGATACGCCGTGCGCGTTCCTGATGCACAGTTCCGACGACGGCCTGGTACCCGTGAGCAACAGCGTCAGCTATTACGAGGCGCTTGTAGGGCACGGTGTTGAGAACTGCTCGATGTATATCATGCCAGAAGGAGGGCACGGCTGGACCGACCGGGAGTTCCACTACCGCAAGGCCTGGATGACGGCTCTCGAGGCCTGGCTCATGAAGCTGCCGGAAGTTCTCTGACAGTATCCGGTCTGTACTGTCTCTCATCGGGCCGGACATAAATTGCCGATAATATAATCGACTGATGCTGTACGGGCTGCAGGGAAGCGTTTTCTCAGATATGATTAGCTTCCCTGCAGCCCGTACTGCATCCAGTTGTTACATAGACTTGGTGTATGACTCCGGTAATCGGCGTGAAGAAAGACACCGACGGGCTCTAATCCAGTTGTTACATAGTCCTGGAATATGGCGGGAAAGGAGGGTATAATTGACATTTTTGGTTGGTGACAATGACAAAAGTGGTTGGTGGAATGCT
>ERZ824598.353-NODE-353-length-76896-cov-6.542978_pt1 | contig 76896 bp, 81 predicted proteins | sample MGYA00519934_ERZ824598 | MGnify/ENA primary metagenome ERZ824598 (study PRJEB31778, sample SAMEA3449177) | human gut metagenome | biome: human gut; feature: human-associated habitat; material: faeces | place: United Kingdom | collected 2010/2012 ...
TAATCTTTTCATAATTCTCCTTTCAATAATTTTAAGCAATTATGCATACCCTAATGTTTCGGGTCCGGCGGCTACGCTGGTATTCATAAACTGCTTCCTTTCGTTATTAACATTATAACAATTTTTTGAAAGGTTTTCAAGACGGCAAAAGAAAAACCGGCTTTAACCGGTTTCTTTATGAAAGATGAAAGGAGCTGAAATCTATTAATAATATGTAATTTTCCAGCCGTCATTGATTACTCGTGCCGTACAAGTTAATCCTGAAGCTGCTTTATTACAGTTATAGCTGTTATCAAATCCGCTTGGAACAACATCTTTGCCGTTTAACACAAATGCAAAAGTATCGCGACCCAATTGATTTGGCAATCCGTTGCCGTTTACGTCAACAATAAATACAACCGAATCCTTTTCAACATTTACACCGAATTCAGAACGGACAATATCTTTTGGATAAACATTAATTAATACATTCATTCCGTCAACAAGTGTAAACATATACTGGTACATCTGTGCTCTTTTTAAGTATACCTTACCACTGAGGAATTTAGTCGGATACTGCCAGCATCCGTTTTGGTTAGAACATTCTCTTACAACTTTAAAGTAAGGTTTGTAATATGAAAAAGCCAGAGCTGATGAATCCTGAGAATATTCATCTAATCCCCAGAAATTTGGTGATGACCTGTCTAAAATTACAAACATCGTTACTTGACTTAAAGCAGTATAGATTTTCTTTAATGCAGAAACATTTTTTGTATCGCCAATTTTTGCTGCTAAGCCGAATACTGTTAAAGAAGCAATAACGCCAATGATTGCCAGAGTGAATAATGCCTCTGACATCGTTAAACCTGAATGCTTTTTAAATTTTATACAACTCATAAGACCAGCTGCCTCCTATCGTTATGGATAAAAGACTTCTCCATTTAACAATACATATATTAGATATATACCCAATATAACACATTTCTTAACATTTATATAAAGAAAAATTAAAAAATGATAACTATTATAACTTATTTCACTTGATTTGGCAATACTCAATGGACTTTTTGTTAATTTTATTATAAATTACAACTATGCTTGAAGATTATAATGAAATTTTAGAAGATTTAAAAAAACATTCACATTTTAGAAATATCAAAAACTTTGAAAATAAAGACGAAAAATATATTTATTTTAACGATAAAAAATTAATTAACTTATCATCAAATAACTATCTCGGGTTGGCTGATAATAAAAGAATTACAGAAGCTTTTTTAAATTCAGGAGGGGATAAATATTCGTTCGGAAGTGCATCTGCCAGGCTTTTAACCGGAACTTTACCGGTTTATAAAGAGCTTGAAAAACTTATCAGCAGACTTTTTAAAACAGATAACACACTTTTGTTCAACAGCGGATATCACGCAAATGTGGGAATCAACAGCTCGCTTGCCTCAGGAGGCGACGTAATCTTTTCGGATAAACTAAACCATGCCAGTATTATTGACGGAATGCAGCTTTCTAAAGCTAAATTTTTCAGATACAGACATAATGATATGGAGAATTTAGAAAATCTTTTGATAAAAGAAAGAAAGAATTTTAAAAATGCAATAATTGTTTCTGAAAGCGTATTCAGTATGGACGGCGACATTGCCGATTTGAGAAAACTTGTAGAATTAAAACAAAAATATAACTGTATTCTTGTGCTTGATGAAGCTCACGCATTCGGAGTTTTCGGCAAAACGGGACTTGGAGTATGCGAAAATCTGGAAATAACAGATAAAGTTGATTTAATTGTCGGAACTTTCGGAAAAGCAATCGGTTCAATGGGAGCATTTGCAACAGGTAAAAAAGAGCTTATTGAATATCTTATAAATAAAGCTCGTTCTTTCATTTTTTCAACTGCCCTCCCGCCTGTAAATATTGCATTTTCCAAGTTTATTATCGAAAACGAACTTCCAAAAACGTATGACAAACGTATGCGTATGCTTGAACTAGGCAGAAAAGCAGGAAGCGAAAGCCATATTATTCCGGTTGTAATAGGCGGGAACAAAGAAACTGTCGATACCTGCGAAGTTTTGTTTCACAACGGTTATTTCACACTTCCGATAAGACCGCCAACCGTTCCTGAAGGAACTTCAAGACTCAGAATATCGCTTACCACAGAAATTAATGAAAAGGAATTATTTGATGCAATTTCATTGGCTGAACAAACAAAATAACCAAAAACTTATAATATTTTTTGCAGGGTGGAGCTTTGATTATAAACCTTTCGAATTTCTTCACTGCGAAGATTTTGATGTTCTAATGCTCTATGATTATAACAATCTTGAGCTGCCTGAAATACCCGTATACGATGAATATTTTCTTGTAAGCTGGTCAATGGGAGTGTTTACAGCTTATTTATTAAAAGATAAGCTTCCTGAATTCAAGCAGAAAATTGCTGTTAACGGAACTCCGTATCCTGTTCATAACGAATGGGGAATTCCCGAAAAAACTTTCCTTTTAACTTTAAGACACGCAAAAACAGGACTTGAAGGAAAATTTTACCAAAACATATTTTTATCTGAGAATGAGTATCAAAAATATATTAACTCTCAGGTTGAACGCCATATAGATAATCGAGCACAAGAACTGAAAAGTCTTTACGAGTTAATTAAAAATACAGATATGGATTACATAACATATTATGATAACGCAATAATAAGCGATAATGATAAAATAATACCGACAAAAAATCAGCAGAATTTTTGGAATGAAAAAGTTGAAATTAAAAATCTTGCAAGCGGACATTTTCCATTCTATAATTTTAACAATTGGAACGAAATACTATTATGCAAATAAACCCTAAGCTTATTAAAAACCAATTTGAAAAAAGTATGGACAAGTACAACCAAAACGCTGTTGTGCAGGAGATTACAGCAGAAAAACTTGTAGCCGAACTTGCAAAAATCAAAAAAGAATTTTCTAACATTCTTGAACTCGGCTCAGGGACAGGGCTTTTAACAAAAGAGGTTGTAAAAAAAATATCTTTTAAATCGTATTGTGCAAATGACTTAATAGACAAATCCCAAAAGTATTTGAAAGATATTTTACCTGAATTCACATTTATATGCGGCAATGCACAAAGAATAAAACCCGCTAAAAAAATGGATTTAATTATTTCCAATGCAATGTTTCAATGGTTTAAAGACCTTGAAAAAGTGAGCATTTCTTATAAAAACATTTTGAATAAAGACGGAATTCTTGCGTTTTCAACTTTTTCACCTGAAAATTTCCATGAAATAAAAGAACTTACAGGTCTGTCTTTAGAGTATAAGCCGATTGATGAAATAATAAATATTTTTGCTAAAAATTATGAAATTTTATACACGGAAGAATTTAAGCATAAATTAACTTTTTCAAATCCGCTTGAACTTCTGGCACATATGAAAAGTACAGGTGTTAATTCTTTAACATCACAACACTGGACATTCAAAGAGGTTAAAGAATTTTGCGATAACTATAAAGCCAAATATCCTCAAATTACTCTTACTTATTCTCCTATAATTGTTATCTGCAGAAAAATTTGAAGCAAAATAAATACATCCATTTTTGTATTCAATTTTGTAAAGAAAAAACATATAATGTTTACATAAAAACATGTTTATTATTTCATGACGGTATAAGGAACGGTAAAATTGTTAAACAATTATGAAAGCTTTGATAATTCTGAAACATCAGCAAGAAAATCTTCCCTGATACAGGAAAGAGTGGGACTTGTATCAACTCACATGTACAAGCAGTTTCTTGATTATCAACACGCAAATGTAAACACTAACGAAATATTTGTGAGAATGATAGACAACCTTCAGGCAGTTGCTGAAACTCTTAAGGAAGGTTTTTCTTCACGCGGAGTAACTACCCAAAACATTTACGTGGATACAGATCCTCAAAAATCCGTTGTTATTGTTAATATTTTATGGCATAAAATGAGTTTTACAACCAGATGCAACTACCAGCCTCAGGCTCTATACAGAGAAGACGGACAGCATCTTTTCTCAAGCCGTATTATGGCTATCAGAGGCAACTATTACGAGCTTATGAAAGGTGTAACCGATCATGATGAAGAAATGGTAAAACTTCTTGATAATGAAGTTGCTTCATTGTTTATTCCGCCTGAAACCAATCAAAATTCAATAATGAAAATTCGTCATTTACCTAACAGAGAATTTTATCTGAATCAGGTTGATGCACCGAGAGAATTCGTATTAAAAGTAATTGAAACTCTGTGCGGCGGCGGTTTTTATCATGAAGAAGGTTCAAGAAAGAGCTTTAATATCTAATAAAAAAAATTATCTTTCATCAAGAGTAATTTTTGAAGAAACTTCTGCTACAATACGCTGAACATCTGCTCCGCCTATTGCGACTTCCAAAATCAACGGCGAATGAATTAAAACAGTTTCGCTGTATTCCATACTATCAACATCTATAATATTAAATTCTACAAAATCATCACCTGCATAAATAAGCTTTCCATATTCACCGCCGGTAGCCCATTTAATAAACATGTACTGGTTTTCATACTCTTTGAGCTTCTCTACTAATCTCATCCTACATCCCCGTAAAATGTCTTACAATATCTATTTTAGTTATTTTTTTGTATAAGTCAAGGTAATAAAGTTATATAAAAATAAAGAGCTGCGCAATAAAAAAAAGTCACACATCCTTTGTGCGACTTTGAACAATAATCTTGGGAGGAGATTTGGGGATAGTTGTACATGCATGATAATTCAAGCATGCTATTTTTGTTACACATGTACCAGTAAAGTTAATAAAAATTTACAATTCCTTGATTTTATACTATAATAATGCTTAGAGGTAATATATGAAGATACTTATAATTAACGGCGTAAATATGAATATGCTTGGCTTACGGGAAACCGAAAAGTACGGCACCATGACATTAAAAGATTTAGAAAAAGATTTATATGCTTTTTCTTTTGAAATCGGAATAGATATTGAAACTTTTCAAAGCAATTTTGAAGGTGAAATTGTAGAAAAAATTCACAGCGCAAAAGATAATTTTGACGGAATTGTCATAAATGCAGGTGCTTATACACATACAAGCATTGCAATAAGAGATGCAATCTCTGCTGTAAATATTCCGACAGTAGAAGTACATATGACCAACATATATAAAAGAGAAGAATTCAGGCACCATTCATACATTGCACCTGTTTGCACAGGTCAAATATCAGGGTTCGGAATAAACAGTTACAAATTGGGGCTGGAAGCAGTTGTCGATTATTTATCAGACAACAAATAAAAAAAGTTTATATATTTTACCTCGTCATTGCATATAAGCAATGACGTCTTTTATTTTTGAAATTCTTCAACAAAAGCTTTTCCAACAGCAAGAGCTCTTAACTCAGGATTTTCAAGACCTGCAGCTTCATATCTTTTTTCAGCAAGCTCTGCAACATCTAAAGCTTGCTTAGCAAGCTCAGGGTTAGAAGCAAAAACTTTGATATCGTTTTCTAAATTGTCAACTTTAACAGCAGAACGGTCAGCCGGGTTTTCAGGGATTTCTTTAATCTCTTTAGTCTGCACTTCTGCAGATGCAGTCGGTTTAGCATCTTGAACAGCTTCTGTCTTTACCTGTTCAACTTTTTGTGCCTGTGCTTGGGTTTGTTGTGGAATGCTTTGACCTTGCGCGTTTTTAGGGATTTCGTTCATAGTCACATCCTCTTTTCTTTTTCGGGGTTACGGCAACTCACCATAACTTATACTGTATAACTCTATATTCTCGTTTTATGCTTTAAAACATCAAATGATTTTTTTTTGCTAGTTTGTTAAAAAAAAATTACAAAAATTAATATATAATCTTACTTTACAAACTTTTTATGCTATATTTATAGATAATAACATACTTTGTATAAATATATATACATTATATAAAGTATACAACATTAAGGGAAGTAATGCAATAATGAATTTTACTAATATTTTTAGTAACATAAATCCTAAAGAAGTTTTACAAAACCTTCCTGATGCCGTTTTCGTCATTGAATCCGATGGGAAAATTGTTTGGGTAAATGATAAAGCTTCCATTATTTTTGAGGCAAAAGCTAATTTATTAAAAGGATTATATTTTGATGAAGTCGTTTCTAACGGTCTGGCTCTTGCTGAAAAATCCTATTCAAAAAGAAATTCTGTTGTAACTGGTGCTTTTACTCCCGAAGGTAAAGAATTCTTTATTGAAATGAACGTTAAAAAATTTGTAGAACAATATTTTGTAACTATCCGTGATGTTACTGCAATGACCAACGTTCTTACTATTGCGGAAAGAACAGGACGTTTAAACAAAGAAAAAAATGTAATGTTTGTTAAACTTTCAAATGAAATTAAATCCCCAATTCAATCAATAATGGGCTTTTCACAAGCTCTTATAGACGGTTTGGGCGGTGAAATTACCGATAAGCAAAACAAATACGTTAAAATAATTAATAAAAACGCAACCGAATTGTTATATTTTATGGATAAGTTTCTTGAGTTTGCTCAGGCTGAATCTTCTCTATTTTCAACCGAAAGCCAGACTTTTGATTTGATTAATACAATTCAGCTTGTATTAAAAAATAATGAAAATATAATAAATGACAAAAATCTTACTATAAATATTGATTTTGAAAATTTAAGTAAAAAAACAATTTACAGTGATGAATCTGCTATTAAACGAATTTTGCAGAATATTCTTGAAACATCAATTAAATTAACTGATGTGGGGAGTATAACAATTAAAGCGGATCATCCTGAGATGGAAATTGTTGAAAAATGCGGAGCTAAGATTGTTTCTCCTGCTGAAAGCCGGTCATATATCAGAATTGCGATTTCCGATACCGGAATGGGATTGGCTGAATCTGAGCTTGAAGGAATTTTTGAGCCTTATACGCAGTTGGATAAATCCAATAAAAAAACTATTGTGCGCTCAATAACACTTGGCATAGCATATACAATCTTAAAACGTATGGGCGGAGCAATTTGGGTTGAATCAGAAGTGATGAAAGGCTCAACTTTCTATATAATCATACCTTTAGAAAAGGAAATATAGCAGATACAGAGGATATAAGATGAGCAGTGTAGTTTTAAAAAACGTCACTAAAATATATGACAAAAAAAGAGTTATTGACGATGTTGATTTAACCATTAATGACAAAGAATTTATTGTGCTTGTCGGGGCATCAGGTTGCGGAAAATCTACTCTTTTAAGAATGATAGCAGGTTTAGAAGATATTACTGAAGGCGAAATTTTTATCGGCGACAAAAAAGTTAATGACGTTCAGCCCAAAGACCGTGACATTGCTTTTGTTTTTCAAAGCTATGCGCTTTATCCTCATATGACTGTGAGAGAAAACATTGCTTTCGGGCTTAAAATGCGTAAAATTGATAAAGCAACTATTGAAAAAAAGGTTCAGGAAGCTGCTGAAATTTTGGATTTGGGAGAATATCTGGACAGAAAACCAAAACAGCTTTCAGGCGGTCAAAGGCAGCGTGTTGCGTTGGGGCGTGCTATTGTAAGAAACCCTAAGGTATTTTTAATGGATGAACCGTTGTCTAACCTTGATGCAAAATTACGTGTTCAAATGCGCTCTGAAATTAAAAAACTTCATGAAAAACTACAAACAACTTTTATATATGTAACCCATGATCAAACAGAAGCTTTGACAATGGGGGACAGAATTGTAGTTCTTGACAAAGGTAAAATCCAGCAGGCAGGCAGACCTGAAGAAATTTACAACAACCCGGCAAATACTTTTGTAGCAGGCTTTGTTGGTTCTCCGCAAATGAACTTTATTGACAGCAAAGATTTTCCTTATGAAACTAAAGAGGATGTAATTATAGGCATTAGACCTGAAAAAATGATTTGCGGCGGAAAAATAAAATTAACTGTTAATATTGAGATTTCCGAACTTTTAGGAAGCGAAAAAATCGCCTATTTCAACATAGGCGACCAAAAATGTTCGGCAAAACTTCCGGCTGATTATGATATAGGTAAAACTCTTGAATTAAGCATAAACCCAGATGATTTATACTTCTTTAATAAAGATAACGGCAAGAGAATTTATCAATAATCATCATCATTATTTCTGCAATCTTCTTCTACCCAGACTATTGTAATGTTAATAGGCTGAGCAAAAGGGTTTGTCATTCTTATACCCGAAAAAGTATTTTGCGCTATTGAATCGTAAAACTTTATTTTTTCAGATAATTTTTTAGTATAATCTAACAAGTTCATATTTCAATTCCCTACTACTACATAATCCATTATTATGTTTTTTGAGCCGGCTATAATCCGAGTAAAGTAGTATATTTAAATATTTTTAATAGTTATATAAGCTAATATCTTAAGTCGATAAACCTCCATAAAATATCATAAAAAGGAGGATTAAATGTCAGAAAATAAGTTACGCGGAACACAAACCGAGCAGAATTTAATTAATGCTTTTGCAGGTGAATCTCAGGCCAGAAACAGATATACTTTTTTTGCTAAACAAGCTAAAAAAGACGGTTACGAACAAATTGCCGCAATCTTTTTGGAAACAGCAGAAAACGAAAAAGAACATGCAAAACTTTTCTATGAATTTATAGGTGATACAAAAGGTCATGTTGACGGAAACTACCCGTTTGAGTTCGGTACAACCGAAGAAAATCTTGTAAGCGCTGCACAAGGCGAAAAAGAAGAATGGTCTTTTCTTTACGCCGAAGGTGAAAGAATTGCCAGAGAAGAAGGTTTTGAAGATGTTGCAAACACATTCCACTACGTTATAGATGCAGAAAAGCACCATGAAAACAGGTATTTAAAATTATTGGAAAACGTAAGAAATAATACAGTATTCCAAAAGGAGTACGAAACTCACTGGATGTGCAGAGAATGCGGCTATATTCATTATGGCAAATCAGCACCGCAAAAATGTCCGAATTGCCACCATCCGCAAGCATATTTCCAAGTACTTTGCGAAAATTATTAATAATGTAACATTTTCCGAAAATCCTTTTTTTTTAGCGATATTAATCGTATAATCTAATTAGGATATGGGTAGGAATTTAAAACTTTTAATAACAATATTTTCATTAACGGTTTTGTACGGGATTTACTACTGGGGAATACCTGCTGTTGTTAATCTTCCTTCAAGGACAGATTTTATTGAGCAGACAGTTTTTAAAGAAACAGGGTATAAAGTATCTCTTACAAATCCGTCTGTGAAAATGGGGCTTTTACCGTCAGTATGGGTAAAAGCCGATAGTTTTGCCGTTTTAAATGACGATAACTCAAAGGCTTTGAATATCAACAAGCCTTATATCAGCATTAAGCTTCTGCCATTAATATTTAAAAACATTGATATTAAGCATCTTTCAGCAGACAGTATCAATGCTAATCTTGTGTTTACAAAAGATTCAAAACTTATGCTCGGTCAGTATCTTTTGACTGCACCTGCCAAAACCCCTTTTAAGCTTAAACATGCAGATGTTAATATAGGGGATTATAATGTAAATCTTGATGACAGACTCCAAAATAAAAAAATAAGCCTTGACGGTAAATATTTAAACATTAACAACTTTATTGATAACAAACACGTTAATTTATCTACGATTGCAGACCTTACCGCAGGCAATAAAAAAGCATATATCCAGGCTGATATTGATTTAAAACTTCCTTTGAATAAAATTTCAGATGATCAACTAGAGGTTTCAGGTCATGTTATAAATCTTGATTTATCAGATTTTTCGCCTTACGCTAAAGCTCTTTCCAAAGGAGAAATTAAATCACTTTCGGGAATTGTGAATATTACCGCAGACACTGCTTTTACAGCTGACAGCCACAAACAGGTAAAAACTAATCTGATTGTTAAAAATCTCGGAATTTATAAAGATGATTTTGCATCTTCAATTCATTGCAAAGATAAACTTGAAATTAAAACCGACATTAATACAATTAAAAACGGTATCGAAATAAACGAATTAAAGATTACCGCAAAAGGTATAAGTGCTTTTTCTTCCGGTAAAGTTACCAGATTAAATGCTAAAATTCCGACAGTTGATTTGAAAGTTAACATAAACAAATCCCGAGCTGAAAACATTATAGCAGTATTACCGGGTTCCGCAGATTTGTCACCTGACATAAATCTTCTTTTACTTAAAAAAACAGGTTTTTGGGGCGATGTGATGGGTAATCTTGAGGTTAAAGGAAAAGCCGATTACCCAAATGTTTACGGAAATATTTTGGTATCCGATGCATATGTACTTAAACCTATACCTAATGCTGACAAGGCTACAATCAGGCTTTCATATGTAGGTGAAAAAATGAATCTTGACGTTGTGGTACCTACTGGCAGAACGCAAGCCGTATATGTAAAAGGTCCTATTAATCTTGATAAAGGAAGAAATGCAGAATTAAATATTACAAGCACAGATAATGTTGATTTAAAAACCGCACAAATTGTTTTAAATCCGCTTCACGAAATTCTTCACTTTGATATTGGTCCTGTTCCGATTATGGATATCAGAGGCAAAGGCGGAATAAATCTGCATGTTATAGGTACACCACAAAACCCTCACGGCTGGGGCAAGTTCTGGTTTAATGATGCAACCGTGTCTTTTAATGATATTAAAAATATGACCTTAACTAACGGCTCGGGAGTTTTGGAATTTGATAATCAAAATACCGTATTTAAAACAAATTCCGCTAAACTGAACGGCAAACCTATTTCTGTTAACGGAACCTGCTCGCTTTTGGGCAACCTGAACTTTAATGTTTTAACTCAAGGTCAGGATTTTGAAAACATTTTGAAAATAGTAAAAACTTCACCAATGCTTGCCGATGTTCAAAAGCTTATTGAACCCGTTGAAAGCGGAAAAGGAGCAGTTAACTTTAAATTAAATCTTACAGGTCAGGTTAAAGATCCTAAAGATATTGTTTTCAATAAAAATCTATTCGCAAAAGGCAGTTTAGAACTGTTTTCAAATACAATAAAACTTAAAGGAATTCCTGTTGCTATAAGCCAAACATCAGGTAATATTAACTTTGATAACCTTGATGCCGATTTAAAATTAAATTCTAATTTAAATAATTCACAGCTAAATATTGACGGCAAGATTAAAGATACATTTGCAAATGTGAAAGTCGTTTCTAATAAATTCAATCTTGGAGACGGCATAAAAACACTTCCTGAAAATACTAAAGTGCCTTATAAAAATGATATTTCGAGTATTAATACCAGCTTTATTGCTAAATATAGCGGAAGTACAGAAAATATTGATTATGACAAACTATATTTAAAAGGAAAAATATATTCAAATAAAGGAGCTAAAAGCAGCCTGATTGTGGATAACAGCACTTTTGAATTAAGCAGCTCCAATTTTAAACTTCCTTTATTAAAAGGTACGTTTAAAAACAGTCCGTTTAATATCACTGCTTTTGTTACAGATGCATTTTCTTCAAACAGAATAGTAAACGGTAACTGTAAATTTAATTCATTGGATTTGAACTTAATTAATGACAGCGCTATACAAATTCTTCTTCCTCCGGAAACTGCTAAAGAGCTTAAAAATATAGACTTTTTAAAAGGAAAAATTAATTTAAGCGCCAGAATAAGAAATAATAACCTGAACGCTTACACCGTTCTTGATGATATAAGTCTGGTATATAAACCGAAGCATATGAAAATCGCTGTAAACAGCGGAAATATGTTCTTGAGAAATGATTTACTTCATCTTAACAAAATTAATGCACAATTAGGCAAAATGCCTTTATTTATTGATGGTAAAATTGCAAATGTACAAAAAAATCCTGATTTAAATCTTTATATCAACGCAAAACCTAATCAGGAATTCTTTGATCAATTCTTTAATAACAATGCGCTTTATCCTATTAAATTAAAAGGTGATGCTATTTTATCTTCAAAAGCATCAGGCACTTTGGATAATTTGAATACAAAATCCGAATTGAAACTTCAGGAAAATTCCAGTCTTTATTATATGGGAGCATCAATAGGAGATATTGAAAACCCTGTAAGAATTACTGTTGATAACACATATTCACCCGACAAAATCAGGATAAACAACCTGCAATATGATAAAATTATACTTTCACAAAACAACAAGCCTTTTGTAACACCTCAACTAAATGCATCAGGTACCATACAGCTTTTAAGTGACAACAACGCAGGGTTTAATAATTTCAAAATTAAAACCCAAAGCCCTACCGATGCAAAAATCTTTAACATAATCTTCAGAAAACCGTTTATGAAACAAGGTGTATTTACATCTGATTTGGTTTTGAACGGAACTTCTATAAGTCCGAGAATTAAAGGAAAACTTGATATAACAAGTATTGATATCCCGTTCTTTGATTCAACAATCAGAGATGTTAATCTTGACTTTAAAAATGATAAAATTGTTATAACAAGCAGAGGTACGGTTCTTACTAACGACGTTCATCTTAATGCTGTTATGAAGAATAAATTAACCCCTCCTTATATTATTGAAGATATTAACGTGAAGCTTGCTGACTTAAATGTCAATAAAATCACAGATACCATGAGAGATATTGAAGCCGAAGCTACAAGAAACCCGTCTTTAGGCTCAAGCAGCAACATTCAGCCGTTTGATATTTCACAACTGATAATTCAAAAAGGCGATATAGAAGCTGATAAAATAAAAGTAAGAAATATTAATGCTGATGATTTTACTGCAAATTTGAGTTTAAACAAAGACGGAATCGTTGATGTTAACAAGTTCAAATTCAACATTGCAGAAGGCTCTGTTGTAGGTAATTTTAAACACAATATCAAAACACATAAAACAAACCTTGATATCAGCTTAGACAAAGCAAACGCATTAATTATGTCTGAAGCATTATTTGATTTGAAAGGTCAGGTTTACGGCTCTGTAAACGGAAGCTTCAACCTTTCTTGTCAGGGCGATACTCAAGAAAGCTGCTTTAAGACACTGGCAGGTGAAGGTTCATTTAAAATTGCTGACGGAAGAATGCCCAAATTAGGTTCTCTTGAGTATCTGCTGAAAGCAGGCAACCTGTTAAGAGGAGGTTTTACAGGACTTTCAATTAACAGCATAATAGATTTAATTACACCGTTAAAAACAGGTAATTTTGACAGCATATCAGGAAATATTAACATTACTGACGGTATAGCCGACAAAATCAATATCTATTCAAACGGTAATGACTTGAATATGTATATGACAGGTACTTACAATTTTGTTAACTCAATTGCAGATATGGAAATCTACGGAAGTCTTTCAAAGAACATAACAACTGTTTTCGGCAAGATTAAAAACGCATCTTTGAATACTCTGTTCAATACAATTCCGGGTATAAATGATTCTACTGAAACTTTACTTTTACAAACCGAAATCGGTAAAATTCCTAACATCAAAAATGCAACTGATATTTATAGAATATTTATGGTTGATATTGACGGCGATATTAACGGTGAAAACTATGTTCGAAGCTTCAAATGGGTTAAATAAAAGCTTAATAGGTCATCTGCCAATTGTCATTAAGAATTTTGCCGAAACATCCAGTCCAGTTTGTATTTGTTGAAATGCAATTGTCATTGTACAATTTATCTCTTTCTTCTGCTGAAGCAGGGGCAGACATTGCGCCATACTCTTCAATCATACCGTTATTGAACACTCCAAGTATAAATACATCCCGACCCGCAATATTCGGACCTTTAGGACCGTTTATATCCATATCGATAATTGCGACTTTCTCTCCATAGACAGCACCATTTAAATAACCATAACCGAAAGAGGCTCCGCTTGCCAATGTAACAAAACCTTTTTGTCCTGTTCCGACAGTTCCTGGAGATGTATTAATTTTTCTATATTGTGAATTTGGCGCAAAACAAGGAGTACTTTTGGCTCCACAATCTTGAACAATTTTAAAATTACTTTTAATAAAATTATCTAATGCCGCATCAGAAGAAAGACCTGCCTCTTTCATATTAACAGCATTATTATCAGTCATATACCTTTCAGTAGCTTGCATAAGCTCATTATAGACCTTGTGCAGCTGCGTTAAATAACTCTGACGCTGGTAATTCTGCATCAAAGACGGAACTGTCATCGCAGATACAACTCCTATAATACCGAGTGTTACTAAAACCTCAGCAAGAGTAAAACCTTTAGTGCAGGAGCTTAAACGGTTGCCCCCCCCCCGCAAGCGTAGCCGCTTAACCCGTCATATTGGAGCTTTGTCAAAGTTTCTCCAACTAACGAAGCAGCTTTTTTACTTAATCTTTTCATAAATTGCTCCTTGTATTTATTACTACATTATTATTATAACATTTTTTATAAATTTTTCAAGGTACCGGATCATAACCGCCTTCATGGTACGGGTGACATTTGGATATTCTCTTAACCCCAAGCCAGCCGCCTTTTAGTACTCCATATTTTTCGATTGCCTGACGGGTGTATTCTGAACAGGTAGGGTAAAATCTGCATACAGCAGGAGTGTGCTTTGAAATTTTTTGATAAATTGATATTAAAAATAAAATAAATTGTTTCATATAAATTCATCCAAGTGTCGGGTGGAGCGGCTACGCTCCCTATTCCATTGCATAAGATTCACCGATTGTGTCAATTGCTTCGACCTTAATATCAGTAATCAATTCAGAATATGAGATTACAACAATTGTCGGAATATGACGTTCAAGCAATTGATAAAGCGGCAGTCTTATTCTTGGAGAACACAGAATTACAGGCTGCTGGCCGCATGCCTGATGCGCTCTCATTAAGGTGGTAGCTGTTGTTTCAATAAGTTCCTGAACCTGCATAGGATTTAAAAGGAACATTGTTCCAAGCTCGGTTCTTTGACAGCTGTCATCAAGAGTTTTTTCCCACTCCGGAGAAAGAGTTAATGCATAAAGAACTTTATCATCTCCGACATTAGACAGACATATTTGACGACCTAAAGCAGCCCTCAAACGCTCTGACAGAATATCAGGTTCTTTTGAAAATCTTGCGTAATCACAAAGTCTTTCAAATACAAAGATGATATCTTTGATAGAAACTTTTTCTCTGATAAGGTTAACAAAGATTTTTCTCAAGTCACTTGTAGAAATAATTGTCGGCACAAGGTCATTAACAAGCGTAGGATCTTGAGAACGTACGAGCTCCATTAACTTCAATACATCTGTTTTTGTCATAACTTCATCAACGTGCTTTCTTACACATTCTTGCAAGTGGGTGACAATAACATCTGTTGAATCAACAGCAGTAACTGAACGCGCCATTTTAGCATCCTCAGGACCTATCCAGTAAGCCTGAGTTTGATATGTAGGATCAATACCAATAATTGCATCCTGCGGAACTTCTTTTCTCATAGCATCCCACTGATCAGCAATTACCATTAATTTACCAGGGTAAACATACCCCGTTGCAACAGTGTTGCCGCGAATAGAAATCATATATTCGTTGGCATCCAGTGCTGATGAATCCATAATTCTTATGTTAGGCAGAATGTAGCCGAGTTCATCGGTAACTCTTTGACGTAAAGCAGCAATTTTAGCAAGCAATTGACCTTCCTGATCAGGATCGGCAATTACAAGAAGATTTGAGCCCACCTGCAAGCTCAAAACATCAACCCCTAAACGTTCATACATTCTGTTAGGGTTAACAAGGTCTTGCATATTTTGGCGCACATTTTCCAATTGTCCTAATTGAGATTGAACATCCGCATTGATTAATGTTGAGAAGCCTGCTACAAATAAACCAATAGCAAATAATGTAAACGGAACCCAAGGCAAACCTGTCCAGTGACCTGTTACAGCCAAAAGCACCAAGAAACTTGCAGAAAGGAAAAGCGCATTAGGTTTGCTTACAACTTGCGCAGTGACATCTGTACCTAATGAATTAGCAGCAGAAGAACGTGTCATAAATATACCTGCCGCAATTGACATTAAAAGTGATGGCAGCTGTGATGCCAAACCATCACCGATTGTTAATATCGTATATTTAGAAACTGCATCTGCAACAGGCATTTGATTCATCAAACACCCGATACATAAACCGCCGATAATGTTAATAAGTACAATAATAATACCTGCAATAGTATCCCCTTTTACGAACTTCATCGCACCGTCCATACTACCAAAAAGGTTTGATTCTCTTTGTAAGTCTTCACGCTTTTTAGTAGCTTCTTCAGGTGAAATCAAGCCTGCATTAAAGTCGGCATCAATTGTCATTTGTTTACCCGGCATAGCATCTAAGGCAAATCTCGCTGCAACTTCCGCGATACGTTCGGCACCCTTTGTGATTACCATGAACTGTACAACAGTAATGATAAGGAAGATTACACCACCTACAATCATATTACCGCCCGTTACAAAAGTACCGAACGCGTGAATTACTTCTCCTGCTTCACCTTTTGAAAGAATAAGCCTTGTTGATGCAATTGAAAGTACAAGACGAAACATTGTACCAATCAGGATAATTGAAGGGAATGAAGCAAGTTCCAATGTCTTCTTTACATATAAAGAAATCATCATCAGAACAATACCGAGTGTAATATTTAAACAGATACAAATGTTAACAACCCAGTTCGGAAGTTCGCACAAAAGCAGGATAATCAGAAGCAATACGAATATTGCCATGAAAACTTCACTTAAGCTGTTACCTCCTCCTCCTTGAGCCTGTTCCTGTGCCATTAAATTTCTTTTAAAGCCTCACTTATTACGGACAATTGGGTTTCAATCGTCGCATCTATTACACCGTTTGTAGTTGTAACCATACAACCGCCTTCCATTAATTCTTCATCGGGAACCACAAGCACTTTTGCATCTAAACCTGCTGTACTCATAAGTTCGGGTAATTCTGTTTTCAATAAAGCCACCTGCTGCGGATTAACCCTCAATGTGATTTTTGTTTCTTCCTTTGAAAGTCCTTTTAATATTTCAAGAATATTGTTAAGGATTAATGAAGGATCTTGCTGTATCTCTCTTTTAATAATTTTTTTAGCAATATCAACACTGATTTCTAAAATATCAGGTGCTATATACTCAAACACTTCTTGCTTAGCAGAAAGAAAAGCTGTAATTGCATTTTTAACCTCTGAAATATCCTCTGAAGCCTGTTCCAAACCTGCATGATAACCCTCTTTTGCAGCAGATTCTTTTATAGTTTGAGCTTCCTCTCTTGCTCTTGAGATAAGATTACGGTCATCAATTCTTCTAAAACCCCTTCTTCTATCTCCTCTGCGGCGTTCCTGACGCTGTTTAAAATCAATATTATCCAGGTTAAATAAGTCGATTTTATCTTCATCGACTTGTTTTTCCGACTCAATAACAGCCGGTTTTTCTTCAATTACCTCCGCCGGTTTCTGGATTTTCTTTTTAATAATCATGATTAATTTTATTATACACCATCTTCTATGTGTGTGGCAATAATATTTGCAACTTTAGGCGGAATTTCATAATATTCGCCTTCAAGTGCATTAAAAACGAACTTTTTAACTTTAGGACGCTCAAGCTTTAACATCTGTTCAAGCTGAGGACGTTGTACATATTGCGAAATATTTTGAACTTTAGCCACAACTTTAGAAGGGCTTAGTGCTAATCGTGATTTTGGAAGATTTGTTCTGATTTCTTGTAAACATCTTAATGCAACGCTTGCATCAACTTTTTGTCCCAAATCAGGCATTTCCATAAATTTGATAACTGATTGTGCATCATTCGGATCAAACTTATTAAGTATTGTTTGAACTTTTTCCTGTTTAACCTTTTGGAACAAAAGAGCAAGAGTTGCCAGTTTAAGTATTTTTGTATCAGTTCCCGGAGGAACAGCTAAACCACGCGACTGCGGCATAGGGATATTATTATTACCCTGAGCCGGCATTGACCCTTGATTTGCTGCTGCTGCTGCCTGCTGCTGTTGTTCTTCCTGCTGCATTTGCTGCTGCATAGCATCAATGTTAGATTGGCTTGCAGCCTGCTCCATCAAGCCTTCATCAATTAAATTTTTATCTTTTAATTCTGCAACACAATCTAAATAAGTCTTTTTAACATGGTGTTCAATCAGCTGCAAAATTTGATCTTGAGGAAGATTTTGCCCGAATGCATTTTTAGCGATTTCAAAAATAGTAAACGCAATTTTCTGCATTACAGGATCCCAATACTGCTGCGGAATGCCTGAGCGCACCAAATCAACCGATTTATGATAAGACCATTCAGCTATTATTTGGGTTATCATTATTGCGGTATCAAGGTCAAACTGACCTTCATCATACAAAGACTGACCTGCAATAGTAGAGAAATTTAAAAGAGTGTTTGCAACATAATTCTTCTGCATATCGTTGAAATCTGCAGGAATAAGCTCAAATGCCTGTTGAGCCAAGTTTTGTGCAAAACCTTTATAATCAAAACCGTTAATAGCCATTCTTTACACCACAGTTACCCTTGTTCAATCCAGCTTTTTATCTTTTCACCGGCTTCTTCATCATCAGCATCCGAAAGTTCGGCTGAAAGATTAGACAATGTATCCATTAATTGTTCAGGGCTTTGCTGAGCGATATATTCACGCTGCTGCTGTTCGAGAAGCCCTTGAGCCAATTCTGATTGTCTTTCAGTCAATTGTGCAGCTCTGTTGTTAATATCACTTAATTGTTGTTCCTGCTGCGCTGTTTTTTGTCTTAACATTTCAACTTCACGTCTGTTAGCTTCTTCAGCGGCTTTAACCTTATTAGATACAGCTCTGAATACAATAATCAAACCTATTGCACTCAATGCAATTGCTATCCACCAAGGGTTTCCTGTTTCATCAGGTTTTGGAAGATTTGCAGGTCTGTCTGATGCAAGATAAGGATCTGCAGAATCCGAAAATGCTATTGAAACATTTTCTGCCAAAACTTTAGGGCTGGCTGCTTTTGCAATTAAGTCTTTTAGTTCTTCAAGTGTTGTATTTGCAGGTAATGAATTCTTATCAAGAGTTACCGCAATTGATATTTCTTCAACTACACCAGGTTTAATATATTCATTTGTCTGAGTTTTAGTTACACCGTACTGAGTTTCCCTTGCCGTACGAGAATAATTTCTGTTTTGGCTTGAATCTGATGCTCCGTTTGGAAGTCCGTTTGGAAGATAAACGCTAACTGCATTAACATTCTTATTAGAATCTGTTGTCTGATCGCCCAAACCTTCAGAGAAAGTTTGCTCGGTTACAGATGCTTTTCTGTTGGGATCATAATCTATTGTGAACTTTTCAACAGGAGCTTGTCTTAAGAATGTGCTTACAGTAGCAATATAATTTCCCTGACCGATAAGCCTGTCTAATTGTTGATTAACTTTTGCAGTCATATACTTATCATTTTCTTCGATTTTTTGAAGCATTTCATCTTCAGCATCCATAATGCTGTGATAAGTATTTCCGTTAGTATCAGTAATTGCAATGTTATCGGCAGTCAAACCTGTAACACTGCCTAAAAGAAGGTTTGTAATAGCTTTTACTTTTAACTGGTCAAGCTTAGATGCATCCTTGTCAAGAGTAAGCTGAACCGTTGCAGTAACAGGTTTCTGCATAGATGTAAACATTGTCTGCTCCGGAATTGAGATAAATACGGAAGCATTATCAACGCCGTCAATCCTTCTGATTAGTCTTGATAATTCGCCGTTAATAGCTCTTGAAAGTCTTATTTTCTTGTCTTCTTTAGTTGATGTAAAATCGCCTTTATCGAAAATTTCAAGACCAATATTTTGATCCATTAATCCGCTTTGAACAATTTGGATTAATGCAGTATCTCTGTCTGATGTGTAACAAGCTTTTCTTCCTGTTTTGCAGTCACCTTTTTTAAGGTAAAGAATAGATTTCGTACCATCAATCCTTCTGCTTACTGCAATATCGTATTTTGCAAGAAGTGCTTGAATTTCTATGGCTTTTCCCAAATTATCCGTAGTAAGCAAATCAACGTTTTCTTTTATAGGTTCACCTGTAACTTCAACGCCGTTTGCAGGCTTATTAGAAGATTTAACGATACCGACTGTCATTATAAGTGCCAGTACAATAACTATTGCACCAATTATTCCATATAAAGCTGCTTTGTTTTCCAATAATTTTTGAAAGTCCATTCTTTACCCTCTTTGCAATCACTGACTAAATTTTTACGGATTTTGTCAGGATGTTTTTGCCCCGGTCTGTTTTTAAGTTAACTAACTCTAATTACATTCTACACCTGAATTTGCATAACTTTGTCATACGCTTGAATGACTTTTCCTGTAATTTGTGTTGCAACGTTAATGCTTATTTCAGATTTTGCCATTGCAGTCATAACATCGTGAATATCCACGTTGTTGCTGCCTGACATTACGTCTTTCAAAAGGTTATCAGGCGCATTTAATTCAGTGTTTAAATTTTCCACAAGCCCTGACATAACCTGCTTAAAATCAGCAGTATCAGGAGTTTCAACTCTGGACATTCTTGCAGAAGGCATTTGACCCACACCCGTATCATGTTTGGTGTGCTGAATTCTTCCTGCCAAGTCGTATTGAGGATAAAAACTGTTAAACATTTTGCCTGCCTTTCTTATATTTATTCTATCGTATTTTTACGGAATTTATATAGTAAACAGGTAAAAAATCATCTGAATTCAGTAGAAAGAAGAATGAATTTAGCACAAAATTACTACCTGCTCATGCAGACTTTAATGATTTTTTGAGAAAAATCAATCTTTATTGAATTTCAGCAAGCTCTTTTCGGATATCTTCAACAGAAACATGAACAACAGGAGCTCCGTCCTCTTTTCTTAAATAAACTTCTTTTATTCCTGATTGAACAATAAAACGTTTGCATAAAATGCAGATAAAATTGTGACCGTAAATATACATTGTTGAGCCTTTACATCTGTCCTGACCGGCTTGAATTATCGCATTTTGTTCGGCATGGATTGAACGGCAGGTTTCATACCTTGTTCCTGATTCTATATTATGTTTAATACGGTAACACTCTCCGCGTTCATAACATGATTCCACTTTAGAAGGTGTTCCGTTATAACCTGTTGCTTTTATTTTTTTATCATCACCTACTATAACTGCTCCGACCTGAGCTCTGATACAGTTAGAACGGCTTGCACAAGTCTTTGCCAAATCTAAAAAATAGTCTTCCCAAGATTTTATTTCCATATCTTATTCCTTATGATTATCCACTAAATTTATTTTATACCAAAATGACGTGCTTGCAAATATTTTATTTGTATCATAGTATTAATTTATGTTTAATCTATTTAAATGTAGAAGAAAAAATTTAAAAACAATAAATAGAACAGGTGTTGATTATAAAATAAGAAATTTCATAGCTTCAGGAATTACAGAAAACAAACGTGATGTGAAAATCATTGTGTCTTTAACATCATTTCCTGAAAGAATGGAAGATATTCAATACACTCTTTACTCTCTTTTAAATCAGGAATTTAAACCGGATGAATTAATTTTGTGGCTTTCTCAAGAAGAATTTCCTAATAAGGAAAAAGACCTTCCGCAAGTTGTTTTGAAATTTAGAGAAAACGGACTGCAAATAAAATGGTGCGAGAATTTATACTCATATAAAAAGCTTATCCCGACTTTAAAAGAATATAAGAACTGCAATTGCATAATTGTAACAGCAGATGATGACATATATTATGAGAAAAATTGGCTCTTAAATCTTTATAAATCCCATATGAAAGAGCCGAACTGTATAATTTGTCACAGAGCTCATAAAATTAAATTTGAAAATGAAAACATAGCTCCATACAAAAAATGGAGAAAGAAAATAAGAGGCGGTTCTAAATTATATAAAAACTTTTTCACAGGAGCTGGAGGAGTTTTATATCCTCCAAACAGTCTTTATAAAGATATTGATAATGTTGAATTATTTACAAGGCTTGCTCCTAAAGCTGATGATATTTGGTTCTGGGCAATGGCAGTATTAAACGAAACACCTATCTGCATAGCTGAAAACAGAGTAAGAGAATTAACTTATGTTAATCCTGACAGAGAAAGAGGTTTAACAAATCAGTTAACTTTGTTTGCATCCAATAAAAAAGGCGGAAATGATATCCAGTTATCCAATATAATTAATCATTATCCGCAAATTTTAGATATTTTGAAAGAAGAAAAAAAGCTTTCAGTTATTGTCTGTAATTTCTTACGCCGGTAGTAATCATTGCTATTCCGTATTTATCACAGGTTTCAATTATTTTTTGGTCTTTTATAGCGCCGCCGGGTTGAATAATTAATCCGATACGTCCTTGAATTGCAGAGTATATACAGTCTTCTGCAAAAATAGGTGCATCTGATGCAAGTACAGCTTCTTTGGAATTATCACAGGCATAATTTAAAGCCCATTCAACGGCAGCCAAGGCGTTAGTTTGACCTTGTGCTATTGCTGAAGTTTTAAAATCCCTTGCGATTACAGCAGCATTTGTTTTAGCATGCTTTACAACTTTCCATGCAAATATAGCATCTTCAATTTGTTCTGCAGTAGGTTTTTCTCTTGTAACCACTTTAAACATATCTTTATCAAGCTCGCTGTTGTTGCTGTCTTGAACAAGAGCACCGAACGGCGACATGATAACTTCTTCACAAGTCATTTTTCTGTAATCTTTTAACAAAGTATTTAATTTAACCAGTTTTATTTCCGAGTTGTCTTTGAAAAGTTCAATTGCCTTTTCATCAAAATCAGGTGCAACTACAACCTCAACTGACATAGAATTCAAATGCTTTGCGACCTCCTCATCAACAGGTCTTGAAAATCCCACAGTACCATAAAAAGAACTTACAGGGTCACAATCAAAAGCCTTGGTGTATGCATCATATATAGAACGGCCTAAAGCCACACCGCAAGGTTTTGTATGTCGTATTATAGAAACTGCATTTACATCATAAAACTCGCTTACAAGGTTTGTAGCCTCAGTAATATTCAAAATATCGTTAAAGGTAAGCTCTTTATCATTCACGACTTCATAGTCAACCATACCGTCAGTTTTATAAATCGCACCTTTTTGATGAGGGTTTTCACCGTATTGTAAGTCTTTTAATTTTTCAAAATTGTATGTTTTAAAAGGTTTTTCACCGGTTTGTTCCGCAAGCTTTGAAGAAATAAGTCTGTCATAATTAGAAGTTAAATTAAAAGCTTTAGCAGCAAGTTTCAATCTGCCGAAATCATTAGCGTTTAATGCCACATAATAATCAACTTTGTCTGTTATTACTGTGACATTTTTGTAATTCTTAGCACCTGCTCTTAACAATGCACAGCCGACAATATCAATCTTTGAAATCATATCGCCGACATCGTTGTTTTCAAATATAATTTTTTCAAACGGACATAAGTTTACAACAACCATGTCAAAAGATTTAACCGCAAATCTTTCTAAGTCGCTTAATTCTTTTGAATCAGAAGTGTTTGCAAGGATACCTGCAAAAATAGTCTCATTTAAGGCATTTAGTTCGCCTGATAACAAGCTCGGACATCCTGAAAATTCTGCCAAATTGATGACCTCAATCTCCGCGCTTTTCAAAAGCTCATAAGTGTCGCCGCCTGCAACAATTTCATAATCAAATTTTTCTGTTAAATTTTTTGCGAAATCAATTAAGCCTACTTTATCGTAAACGCTTATAAATGCACGTCTTTTCATTGTCTTCCCCTATTCAATAACTATTTTCTACATTATAGCACCAATTGTAAAAATCAGAGGTTTTCTTAGCATTTCGTAACTATTTTCTGTTTTTCTTGAAATAATTTTTTCCACATATTATAATTAGGCAAAAAGAGGATTATATGGTAAGTAACAGAATGACTGAAGGCGTTGGTAAAAAGATAGTTGAAGCCTTAAAAAAGCAATCAGATATTGAAATTCAATCAGTAGTGGAAAACCCTGCACCTGTTGAAGAAGAAACATTAACAGATACATCTTCTGCAATAGAATTTACTACACCTGAGGAGCCTTCTTATGAAGAACCTCAAATGGAAAGTTTTCAACAACCTGAACATGACTTTTCTTCCGAACCTGAAGAAGAAACTCCTGTATTGCAGCAGCCTTTTGTAATGCCTAATACTATGACATTTACACAAAGCGCACCTTCTCCTGTTATTGAAAAAGAAATTTTTGCTAATGATTTGGAAGGATTTGAAATCCCTACAAACGTTGCGGTTTTAAAACAGCTTATTAATCAGCTTCCCGCAGGCGTTTCAAAACAAACAGGCGCTCTAATTATTAAACAAACAATGGAAGCTCTCGGTATTTCAATGAAAAGTGTTTTACAAGAAGCACAACAGGTTCAAGAAAGCTTAAATAATTCTCAAAGAGAATGTCAGGCTTCTATTATGGAATACAGAAAACAAATTAATGTTCTGGAAAAACAATCTCAAAAATACCAAAGACAATACTCTGCATTAAATGATATAATAAGTTTGTTTATTCAAACAAGTATCTAAAAAAGAGGCTTTAGCCTCTGGCGTGCTATTAAAATATTTACTAAAAATGTCAAACATGTTTTAAAGGAGGCAGAATTATGACACAAGAAGCATTAAGGGTTGCCCCCCCCCCCGACAAGCTTAGCTGCTTGACCCGCAATTTTGGGGCTTTTAAGAATTTAAGGGGACTATTTCAAGGGTTTACTCTCGCTGAGGTTTTGGTCACACTCGGCATTATTGGTGTGGTTGCGGCGATGACCATGCCATCGCTTATTCAGGACAAACAAAACACTGAAAGGGTTTCTCAACTAAAAAAGGTATATTCATCTCTAAGTCAGGCTTTTATTATGGCTGTTGCAGAAAACGGCACTCCTGATGAATGGGGAATGGCAGGAATGTATGATGAAATAAGCCATTATCAAATGGCAACCAAGTTTGCCAAGCATTTAAAACTTTCTGAAAATTGTATTGATATGGATCAAGTATCAATAAACAAAGTTTGTAATCCTGATAACAATGTACGCCCCAAAAATGTCTCAAGAAGTGTTATATTACTTGATGGTACACGTGTTACTTTTAGATGTTGGAATAGCCAATGTAAATCAAACTATACTTATGCCAATCAAAATTCTGCATTAAAAAATACATGCGGAGAAATTTCTGTTGATTTAAACGGTAATAAACTTCCTAATGAAAATGGTCGTGACAGATTCGGATTTTATGTTACTAAAACGGCATTAGTTCCTTGGGGTATACAAGATGATGTTCATCAATTTGAAAAAGCTTGTAACAGGAAAGTTACCAATCCTTATCCTGGCTTTACAGGTGAAAAAATGTATGCGTGTACAGCTTGGGTACTATATAACGAAAACATGGATTATCTGAAATGTGATGATCTAAGTTGGAAAGATAAAACAAAATGCAGATAAGAATATTTTTCCTCATGGCTACCTGCGTAGCAGTGGAAAAGTAAAACTAAATGCAAATGACCATAAAAAATCCCGCCTGCTGCGGGATTTTTTATTATCTGTATGAGAATGAACTTTGAATATTCTTATCAAGTAATCCTTGACAGGATTGATATTCTGCTTCAATCATTTTTAACCTGTTTTGATACTGCTGCATTTGCATATCTAGTTTTTGTTCAAGTACTTTCAGCTTCGCCTGTCGTTGCTGCAGTAATTTAGTTGTAGGAGATTCAGGATCATAATCGTTGCCAACCTGCATCAAATCGCTTGTTGATTGCATTAATCCCATTTTTGTCTGGGTTATCAACTGGATTTTATATTCCAGATCTAACCTTGACTGTTGGAGATACAATAATCTGATTTGTGAGGTAATTAATCCCATTTCTAATCTTCCTTTTACCTTGTTTCATTAAGGTTATTACCCTTCAGGAACGTATGCTGGTTATTTTCTGCTATCAGCTGTTCCATCCTTTGAAACTGGTGGCGGTGGTAGTTCAATCTGTATTGAGCCATCTTTCGTTTCTTGTTCATTGTCAGGAATTCTTTAATCCCGTCAACAAATGAACTTGATATAGACTTTATCGGGTTTTTCCTTATGAGAAAGTTCTTTGAATATATCAAGAAATCGAGTATTCTTTTAATATTCATCTCTAAAGTATCTCGAAGCATTTTTCTCCTTACACTTTAGACCTACATGTATATAAAAACAACTTGCACATAATTATTGCCATGTTTCTTAACATTTGCTTAACATGTCTTAAACATGCTGTCTAAAGTTATTTCACACTATTATATAACGGACAAATAATAACCGAACTTTAATAAAAAACAGGTTTTGTAAAAAAATATTACATGTTTTGAATAGCTTTGCTGTCGCCTTCAATAGATTCTTTCAGCATTTTCTTAACAACATCGCCTTGTGTATCTAACATTTTGCATACTGTTTCAATGTTTCTCACTTTATTAGAAAGAATTGTATCAGCATTAGCCGTAATATTACCCGTTACATTTTGGTAAGCCGCCAAAGCAGCAGATGATGTACCTTGCATCAAATTACCCATAACAATAGCAGGAAGACCGTATTCTCCCAAATAAGGCGCAGCAGCCTGCATGATACCGCCCCAGCCTGAAATTACACCTGCAACAGGTAATACAATATTTTTCATTGAAAATCCGTAACCGTTTGCAGCGCCAAGACCGTATGCAGCAGCACTTGCAACATCCGCAATACCGCCTACACTTGATGCGTAGCCTGTTGCAACACCTGTATCACTTCCCCAGCCGTTTAAAATAGAGGAAGCACCACCCGTTGCATAACCGTCGCCCAACCCCCAAGAAACAGGAGCTGCACCGCCCGGAAAACCTGAATAATTGTATAGTGAATCTATACCGTATGAAGAACCTCCATTAAATTTTGAAGCATAAGATGTTCCCGGTATATTCATAGATTCAGAAGCGCCAAAAACAGTTGCAAATGAAGACGGAGCAAGTAAACTTGCAATGTTGTATAAAAATCCGCCGGTAGCTTCAAAACCGGTACCTTGACCGCTTCCTGATACTGTTAAATCACGAAGTTTATCATAAGTTTCCCAAAGCTGTGCTTTTGCATCACCGCTCGCTGAACCGAATTTATTTGCTATAACTAAGTAACTGTCGTTTTTGTAAGCCATAAGAACCTCTTAATATCTTTTCCATTATTCGAAAGTTTTGAATGTTGATTCGATATTCTTTTCAATAACTTTCTTAACCGCTTCCATTTCAGTTTGAAGAGCATCTTGTTCTGTATCAAGCTGTCTTAAACGTAATTCCAATGTACGGTCTTGTTCCTGAATTTTTTCTGTTTTTGCGTTAATATCAGCAATTGCCTTTTCATAAACCTGCATATCGTAGTTATACTGGTTCATTGCATCATTATAAGCATTTTCATCAGTAATTGTTTCAGTATTCAATGCATAAGTTGCTGTTGAATCTTCATATTTTATTGATTGAGGACGTCCTGATGCATCCAAATCAACAAATGCTCTTTGAGTTCTTTCAATCTTTGTTTTAACATCTTCTGCATAATATGAAGTTAATTTATTTTGATTTTCAGTAGGCTTTGTAGGATCAGGAGCTGAAATTGCAGATGTTGTTAAATCTTCCAAGCTTGCAAAATATCTTGTTCCCTGATATTCCCAAGTATAAATATCATTTGAAGTTGCAAAGTTTTCTGTCGGGAACTGTTTACAAATTTCTTCATAAGCAGCTTTTTGTTCAACATCAGTAGGATCGTATTTGGATACTTCACAGTTACCTACATATGTCGGAACACCTGATTCTACGAAATAATTTGCCGGATTTTCAGTACCGGCAACTGCCTTATCAAGTTCTTCACGAGTAGAGAACTTCATTGTACCGTCTGTATCTGTGTAAACAAACAAATTATCTAAATCTTCATTTTTTAATTCAGGGTAGTCTTCGCAAATTTTATTAAAGTTGTTTCTTTGTTCTTCAATTAACGGATCATATTTATTTAATGTATTAGCACCTACATTGTACACGTCATTAGCGGCATCGTATGTTACATCATTCATATCAATACTGCCTTGAGAGCCTTTGGTATCAAGCTTAACCTGAGGGTTTGCTTTTTTGGTTTGAATACCTGTATAAACATCAGCATAATGATAATGTGTGATTAAATAATTGTAATCGGGATCATTTGTAATCTCGGTCATATTGGTAATTGTTTCATCATAAGTACCTTCAGTGTAAGAATACTGTAATGTTGTATAATCTTGAGTACTCGGCGCAGTAGGAACTTCCAACGCAAGAAGCTCATTGAATGTATTAGCACTCTGGTTTGCCAAAGCTGTACGAGCCTGGTTAACTTGCTGTCCTTCATATTCAACGTTTGTTTTTCTTGCAGTCAATCCTAAATATCTTGCCTGTGATGCTGCCATGCCCATAGAGTTACTCTCCTTATTGTACTACCTTACATTTGTACTTATAATGAAGTTTTTTATAAAGTCAACATTATATAAAAAATTATACGGTATTAATTAAAAAATATATATCCAAAAGCATCTAAAATCATACGTTTAGATGAGAAAATAATTCAAAAATCATATAATTTACATAAAAGAAAAGCCGCCAAAAAGTATGGCGGCTTTACGTTATTAATTTATAAGAGACTTATTCTGCAGGTAATTCTTTTTCTGATCCCGGATCATTTACGGTTAATGCAATACGTTTATCGGTAGGGTTAAATTTCAAAATAAACGTATCAATTTTATCACCTACCTGTAAAATACATTCTTTTTGGTTTTGCAATTCTACAACTTCTGCATGCGGTAATAAAGCTTCAACACCGGGGAATACTTCTACAAAAGCTCCGAAGTGTTTAATTCTGGTAATTGTACCTTCAACTTTGTCGCCTTCTTTAATTTGTTTTTCAGCTTCTAACCATGGATCAGGTTCTAAGTTCTTCAAGCTTAAAGAAACACGTTGTTTATCATGATCAACTGCAATAACTTCAACATCGATTTTGTCACCTACATTCAAAATATCCGTAGGATGGTCAATCCATCTCCAAGATAATTGAGATAGAGGAAGAAGTCCGTCAATACCGCCAAGATCAATAAACGCACCGAAATCAGTAATCCTTACAACATCACCTTTAACAATTTGTCCCGGTTCAATTTGTGAGAATACATTTTTTCTTGCTTCTACTGCGCTGTCTTCATAAACCTTTTTATTAGAAAGGATAAAGTTATTTTGCTGTGGATCAAGAGTAAGAATTTTTAACTCAATTTTTCCGCCAACTTCTAAATCGCTTTCTTTAGCTCTTAATTGAGAAGAAGGAACAAAACCTCTTACGCCTGAGATTTCAACAAGCACACCGCCTTTAACAATTCCTGCAACTGTTCCAAGAATAGTTTCGTCAGCTTCTTTTGCTTTTTCAAGTTCTTTCCAAGCATAAGCCTGATCAACTTTTTTACGAGATAATAAAAACTTACCGTCTTCATCTTCTTCTCTGATAATTAAGAATTCATATTCTTTACCTTTTTCAAACTTTGCTTCAATATTTTCATCTCTATCAACAGCTTCGCGTGTAGGAACAACCGCAATAGTTTTTGCTCCGATATCAACCATTACGCCTTGACTGTCATAACCACAAACGATGCCTTTTACTAAATCCCCTTTTTGAAAATTATAGTCATATTGTTTCAATAATTCTTCAAAATCTAACTCTTTTGATGTCATTTTTACTCCATTGTCATAAGACACTATACTAATAACGTTACTATCATTTTAGCAGATGTGGCTTGACTTGTAAAGCTTTTGTAAATTCTCTTAACATTTTAAACAGCATAAAGTGCGGACATCTGTTCTCTTTCGGACGTCCGCATATGCTATGAATACTGTGTTTTAAGCCTTTAAAGACTCTATCAGATCTGAGATTGTTTTTTCTTGTACTTCTATCTCAGCTATTCTTGATTTTGTTTGTTCGATTAGCTCTTGCGGGGCATTAGCTACGAATTTAGGGTTGTTTATTCTGCCTGAAAGTGATTTTTTCTCACTTATAAGTTTGTCTAATTTCTTTTGCTGACGCGCAATTTCGGCATCAAGGTCAATCAAATCAGCCAGAGGCAAAATGATTTTTGAAGCTGAAACAACAGCTGTTGCAGATTTTGGAGGAATCGGAGCATTCATATCTTTATAAGATATGTTTTCAACTCTTGCGAGGCGTTTAATATAAGCTTCAATTTCTTCAAAAATAGGTTTTTCCGCTTTTTCAGCTCGGATTTCAATATCACATTTTACTGAAGGTGAAATATTAAAACTTTGGCGGACATTTCTCAAAGAAGTAATTGTTTCAAAAACAAGCTCCATTTCCTCAGCTTCTTTAGAAAATTCTAATTCTTCCTTAAAGACAGGGAATTCTGAAACAATAACAGCTTTGGTTTCTGTTTGCTTAGGAATTAGCTGCCATACGCGTTCTGTTATATGCGGCATAATAGGGTGTAACATTCTCAATGACATATCAAGAACATATCTCAACACTCTTTGTGTATTAGCTTTTAATTCAGCATCTTGAAGTTGAATTTTTGCAATCTCAACATACCAGTCACAGTATGAATTCCAGAAGAAATCATATAAAACGTGAGCGGTTTCGCCAATTCTAAACTCTTTAATATTATTATTAATTTCTTTTGCAGTTTTGTTCAGTTTATCTAAAATCCACTTGTCTGCAATTGTAAGATTTTCAAAATCAATCTCTTTATTGTCAACACCGTCAAGGTTCATCAAAACAAATCTTGAAGCATTCCAAATTTTGTTAGCGAAGTTTCTTCCGTATTCAAATCTTTCTTCGCTCATTTTGATATCCTGACCGCCGTAAGTGCACAAAGACGTCATTGTAAACCTTAATGCATCACATCCGTATTTATCAATAATTTTAACGGGGTCAATCGTGTTGCCCTTTGATTTGGACATTTTCTGACCTTTTTCATCTCTGATAAGCCCGTGAATATAAACGGTTGAAAACGGTGCTTTTCCTGTAAATTCCAAGCCCATAGTAATCATTCTTGCAACCCAGAAGAAAATAATATCAAAACCTGTTACAAGAGTTGTTGTAGGGTAGAATTTTTTAAAGTCATCGCTATCCGTATTCGGCCAGCCCATAGTTGAGAAAGGCCACAAACCTGACGAGAACCAAGTATCAAGAACATCAGAATCTTGAGTGTAATTAGCAGGATCCGGATTTTCTTTTGCAACAACCATTTCGCCTGTTTCATTATGATAATAAGCAGGAATTTGGTGTCCCCACCATAATTGACGTGAAATACACCAATCGCGGATATTTTCCATCCAGCCTAAATAATTCTTTTCCCATCTGTCAGGAACAAACTTAATCCTGCCGTCTTTAACAGCTGCAATAGCTTCTTTTGCAAGAGGTTCCATTTTAACAAACCACTGTTCGGAAAGAAGCGGTTCTATTGTAGTTCCGCAACGTTGGCATTTACCGACATTGTGTTCATGATCTCTTGTTCTTAAAAGGAAGTTTTCATAAGAAAGCATTCCAATAATTTTTTCTCTTGCTTCGTATCTGTCCAATCCGTGTAAAGATTGAGGAACTTCTCCGCAAGCCTTCATTTTGCCTTCGGTATCAATAACCCAAACAGGTTTTAAACCATGACGTTTACCAACCTCAAAATCGTTAGGATCGTGCGCCGGAGTAATTTTAACAGCACCGGTACCAAAGTTTTTATCAACATATTCATCTGCAATAATAGGAATTTCTCTGCCTGATAAAGGAATAACAACTGTTTTTCCGATTAGCTCAGAATATTTATGGTCAGACGGATGAACAGCAATTGCAACGTCACCGAATATAGTTTCAGGGCGTGTTGTAGCAACAATAATTGCGCCGTGTTCACCTTTTAAAGGATAAGAAATTTCCCACATGTGTCCTTGTTCAGTTGCATATTCTGTTTCAACATCAGAAATAGCACTGTTACAGCGAGGACACCAGTTTACAATATATTTCCCTTTATAAATCAAGCCCTTTTCATACAACTTAATAAATACTTCTTTAACAGCTTCAGAACAGCCTTCATCAAACGTAAAACGCTCTCTTGTTCTGTCAAAAGAAGCACCAAGTCTTTTGCACTGGTCTAAAATTGCTGATTTATGTTCGTTTGCCCATTTCCAAGTTTCTTCAAGGAATTTTTCACGTCCCAAGTCATATCTTGAAACCCCTTGTTCGCGCAATTTCTTTTCAACAACATTTTGAGTCGCGATACCCGCGTGGTCAGTTCCCGGAAGCCAAAGAGTCTCATATCCTGACATTCTGTGATAACGTGTTAAAATATCCTGCAAAGTTTCATCTAAAGCGTGTCCCATGTGAAGCACACCTGTAACGTTTGGAGGAGGGATTACAATAGAATAAGGCGGTTTGTCGCTTTTTGCATCAGCCTTAAAAAATTCTCCGTCTTCCCAGAATTTATAAATACTTTCCTCAGTTTCTTTTGCATCGTAAACCGTAGGTAAATCATCAATCTTAGTTGCTGTCATATAAAAATCCTTCTTATTTTTTTATCATATATTTAAACGATATCACAAAAAAGGAATTTAATAAAACATAATAAAAAAACAATTAATTCCACTCTGAAGAAATATCACGTTTTAAATAATCCATATTACCGTTAGTAATTACCCAGCCTGTACAACTAGCTCCGTTAGTATTACTTATGTCATTATATTTACATTGTGTACCATATTTGCTTTTTGAGCCAGGTAACCCTCCTGGATAAATACCATTCTTAGTTATCAAAAATTCAAAATAATCAACACCTGCTCTATTTGGTTTTCTGTGTCCGTTAACGTCTACATATATAGTCCCGCAAACTCTTGATAGTGGACCTTTTCCATCTTTGCTTGCATCTAATTCACACCCGCTGCCTGCACTCCAAAATAAAAAAGCTGTACCGTCAGCAAGAATACCTCGAGCATAAACACTATGCACAGATGGCTGCCATGCATACGAAGGTCCGTTCAATGATTTATATGTACCTTCATAGAAGCAGCCTTTTTTTAAATTACAATCCTCTACCTTTAACAAATAAGGTTTCATTATGTTATAAAGTTTTTGAGCACCTGCTGATGAGTCTTCAGTTCCTATATCCCAATCCTCTGCCATACCATTTACCTCTACTGCCATTAAAAAAGCTTGAGAAAACACTGACTGAACTTTTTTTAATTGAGTAACAACAACTTTTTCACGCTGATTTTGAATAAGTACAGGCATTGTCATTGCCGCAACAACTCCTATTATACCTAATGTTATCAGCACTTCCGCCAATGTAAAAGCATTTTTTTTCATAAATATTTCTCCTTGGTTGTTCTAATATTAGCACAATTTGTTCTTAATTTAGCACTAAAATAATAAAAATGCAAGAAAATTTAGAAAACAGACGAAAAAAATATAAGCAGCTGCTCGGCATTATAATAAAGGAACAGCGGCTAAAATATAATAAATCCATAAGCCTTATTTCTGCTGAGATAGGGATGACAAAGTCAATGTGGGCTGATTTAGAAAAAGGGATTAAAGATCCTCAATTTAGCACTGTTATTCGTATAGCAGAGGCACTTAATATAAGCTTATCCGAACTTTCAAAAGAACTTGAAAAAAGACTGGGAAAAGATTTTTCATTAATTGAATAAAAAAAAAAGAACGTCTGAAAACAGCGTTCTTTTTTTTTATAAGTTTATATATTAACTATGCTTTAGGAATTGAATTTGCAATAATTTCCATTTCTTCCAATGAAGCATAAACAGCGTGGCATCCGCAATCTACATACAAGATTTGACCGGTAGTACCTGTTGATAAGTCAGAAGCTAAGTATAAACCTGCTTTACCAACATCTTCCAATGAAACATTTCTTCCCAAAGGAGCCTTTGCAACAGCTGCTTTAAGCATTTTATCAAATCCTGAAATACCTTTTGCAGCAAGAGTTTTAACAGCACCTGCAGAAATACAGTTAACTCTGACACCTTTTTTACCAAGGTCAGCTGCCAAATATCTCATAGAAGATTCAAGAGCAGCTTTTGCAACACCCATAATATTGTAATTTGCAACTACATATTCAGAACCCAAGTATGTCAAAGCAAATACTGATGCACCTTCATTCAAAATAGGTTCAGCATGTTTACAAAGTGAAATTAAAGAATAAGCGCTTACGCCCATTGCTAAATCCCAGCCTGCTTTTGATGTATCTATGAATCTTCCTTGCAAATCTTCTTTAGCTGCAAACGCAACAGCGTGAACCACAAAATCCAATTTACCGTAAACTCTTTCGCATTCCTTAAATACAGCTGCAACTTCATCATCTTTTGTTACGTCACAGCTCATAATTATTTTTGCACCCATATCTTCAGCCAGCGGCCTTACACGCTTTTCCATAGCCTCGCCTGCGTATGTAAAAGCTATATCAGCGCCTGCTTCATGAAGCTGTTTTGCAATAGCATAGGCAATCCCGTGAGTATTAGAAACTCCGAAAATAACACCTTTTTTACCTTCCATTAGTTTCATAATTATTTTTCTCCCTCTTTTTATAACTAAAATACGAAATTATATTATCAAAAACAAACTTTTAAAGCAAATTTTTTAAAATATTACCAATTTGTATATATTAAATAATATTAAGCTAAAAAAACATTTTAAGACAATTATTTTATTTAAAAACAGTTTATATAAATATTACTAATTGAGGATATAAATAAAAAGGAGATAAATATGGCAACAGATCCAATAGGAGGATTACGTTTTGACGGCGTAAAGGTATTAAAACAAGAAATAAAAGGTTCAGGTGCAGACAGAACATACTGCGTTTGGACAGATGCAGGATATATTGAATACAAAGAACAGAAAAAAGATGAAAACGGTTATTCACAAGCAGCAGTGCACGCTGTAAAATATTCTGATACCGTAGATCAAAAAGGTTTATTTATTTCTGATGTAACCAATGCAACTATGAAACTCGACTCTTCAAAATATCAAGGCGGCGTTGCAATATCAGGCGATGACGAAAAATTTGTTTTAGATGCAAAAAACGGACAAACTGAAAAGTTAATTAAAGTTTTTAATAACGCCCAAGTAATTTCTGATACGGAAGATAATGTGGTTAGACAAAAAATAAATATGAAATTTTAATAAATTTTTAAAATATTTATAAAAACTTGTCTTTTTTGGGGCAAGTTTTTTTATGTAATTTTTATTGTTAACAATTGTAACAACATGCAAACATGCTGAAATCAGACGATTTCGGAAGTTTTTATATGTTTAAGAGAGATTACACACGAGGAGAGCTATGGGCGTTTCAAACGTATACAACTCCAATAAGATTGATCTGGTCAAACTTGCCTTAACAAATAAAAGCAAGTCATCAGCAGCTGCCAAAAAGCCTGAATACCTCCAAATGACAGGTTCAATTTTTAATGCGCCTAATGCAAAATCAACTTCAGGTACAAACTCTTTAAGCGATTTAAATACACTTAGAAGTATTAATGATTTAAACAATAAAAATAAAGAAACAGAAGGTACAAATAATAATTCATCTTCAGGTTCAAATCTTGAAAATATTGCAAACATAGATAATGCTGCTGACGGTAAAGCCGCTGCACGTAGTGCTGAGGCAAGCAGTGACGAAGTAGCATCACAAACAAAGTCTTCTCAAGCAGATGAAAAAACTGTTACTAAGTTTGATTCTGAATCTCAAAAACTTGATAAACAAATGCAAAAAGATGACAAAAAATTCCAACAAACATTAAAAAAACAAGAAAATGAGATTAAAGACAATAATATAAAACTTGATAAATTAACAAAAGAAACCGAAGAAACTCAAACTGAAATTGATAATGCTCAAAACGAACTTGACTCATTATTAGCTACAAGTGCGTTTACAATAAATAATGCCCAAAATTCCACAGGAGCTTCAAGCAATCCAAATGCGGGCAAAATTCAAGATTTACAAAATTTAATAGGTTCTAAAACAAGTCTAGTTCAAGCAAACGGAAAACAAATTTATTCATTACAAAGAAGTTCTACTAAAACTATTCGACAAATGAATAAAACTAACAGCAACTTTGTTAAAATGCAAACTAAAAACCAAAAAGCGTTAAACGCTGACCAAACAAAAACCGAAAAAGCTATTGAAGTTGCTACAAAATTTGAACAGGTTGCTGCATTAGTTTCTCAAGTCGGACAAACAGTAAATCTTGCAGGTAAAGGACTTGTTGCGCTGGGAGCTTCAATGTCTTGGGCTGCAGGTGCAGGTGCGGCTTTAATCGCGGCTGGTAATGTAATGCAAAAAGTTGGTACCGTAACTGAAATGGTTGGTAATTACGGTCAAGCAGCTGCAAATATTACTAAAGCAGCAGCATACGCAGCAGACGGAAATTTATCTGGCGCATTACAAAGTGCAGCAGGTGCTATTCAAACAGGTGCGGCAGCTGTTAAAACAACAAAAGGACTAGGTAAAACATTTGATTCTATAAACGAACAAGCTAATCAGGCAACACAAAAACTTGCGGCAAATACTGCTGCAAGGGAAACCGTTAAAGATATGTCAACAGAACAACTTGGCGGTATGTCTAAAAAAGAAGCAAGAAAAGCTGTGTCACAAGATTTACAAAATCAAATGGCTGACGGTTCTATTTCTACAAGCAAAAAGGGCGCTCTCGGCCAAATGAAAGAGTTAAAGAATAATGCTTTAGAAGGCGATAGCAATACTTTAAAATTAAATAATCAAACAGGTAAACTTGAACAAAACATTACAAAAAGCAAAGCAACAATTGCATTAGAAAACGCAAAAAATGACTTTGGAGCAGCTGTTGTGGAAGAAAACGGTTCAATTAAAGACGGAGTTGTTACAGGTCTTGACAGAAAAAGCAGAAAAGCCGTTAAAGACAAAATGGCAAGCAGATTCAGCAATACAGCGACAGATACGGTAAAATCAAGCAAGAAATTTGATGCTTCAAAATTGGTTAAAGGTTTGCAGTCATCTGCGGCTTTATTTAACCAGGCAGGAACACAACAAACTGCTTCCACAAGCAAAGGACCTGCACCGCAATGGAATTTAAACAACGACAGCAGGTACCAAAAAATAAGAAATTCAAGATTAAGCAATGCGTAATAAAAAAGAAGCCCATCATAAGATAAGCTTCTTTTTTTATTTTATTTATTTTTTATCTCATAAAAGATAAGTTTTTATTATTTAATCTTTTCGCGGCAGTTTGTTCTTCAAGCATAATATTCAAATACAAAATCTTATTTGCCGTAGCTTGATCAAGGTTTATAAATTCTGCTCCTGCCCTTCTTGATGATGCTGATACAATTTTTACATCAGCAGTGAAATCAAGATTTCCGCAAGAAATTTCTACCGGAACTACGTCGCCGACTTTAAGATCATTATGGTGCCTTACAGCAATACCGCCTCTTGATATATCAACTAATGAATCTATTTGAGTATTTTCTGCCAGTTGAACCGGAGTTTGCCCATCATTTACACCAAATCTCATATATTGACGCTTATCAATTGAGTAAACTGCATTATCAACTGCACGTTGCTTATAAGTGTATTTACCCATTTCTTCATTAGAAGTTTCAGTATCTGTGTCTGTATCTGTGTCTGTATCTGTGTCTGTGTCTGTATCTGTGTCTGTATCTGTGTCTGTGTCTGTATCGGTATCTGTATCTGTATCAGTATCTGTGTCTGTGTCTGTATCGGTATCGGTATCTGTGTCTGTGTCAGTGTCTGTATCTGTGTCTGTATCTGTATCTGTATCTGTGTCTGTATCTGTATCTGTATCGGTATCGGTATCTGTGTCTGTATCTGTGTCTGTGTCTGTATCTGTATCTGTATCAGTATCAGTATCTGTGTCTGTGTCAGTGTCTGTGTCTGTGTCAGTATCTGTATCAGTGTCTGTGTCAGTGTCTGTGTCAGTATCAGTGTCAGTATCTGTATCAGTGTCTGTATCTGTATCAGTGTCTGTATCTGTATCAGTGTCTGTATCTGTATCTGTGTCTGTATCTGTGTCTGTATCTGTATCTGTATCTGTGTCTGTATCAGTGTCAGTATCGGTATCTGTGTCAGTGTCTGTATCTGTATCTGTGTCTGTATCGGTGTCTGTGTCGGTGTCAACAGGTTCGTAGTAATTTCTTTCGTCTTCATCTCTGCCGATAGCTGTTACATCTTCAGGTTTTACTGGTCTTTTTGTAATTTCAACATCTTTACCTTCAATAGGGTTAGTGCTGTCATCAGGTTTTGTAAAGAAACCGTCTTTACCTTGTGATGTATATTCACCGTCAATATATACGTTATCTGCCACTACATTAATCTTACCGCCGTCTTGAACTCTGCCGTTTGTAACTTTTACAACAGAATCTGCAAGCAACGGATCTTGTCTTGTACCTTTATTGATATCCAAAGCAGTAAGGTCTACTGTTTTTGGAGCAATATTTTCATTTGGTCCAAAGTAATCTTCAGGTGTATAAGGAACTTTTCCTAAGTTTTCAATATTTAATTCAGCTCCGCGTGTAACGACTTTAATGCCGTCTGCTGCTGTAATTTCTCTTATATTAGTATTACCTGAGAACTCTGCATCAATATTGCCTTCTCTTGAAATCATTGTACAAATATTAGTTTGAGTATATTTATCATCTAATCCTTTAATGTTAATATCATTAATTGCAAGTAAATCCATACCGCCGTTAACATCAGTCTGGTTAAATGTTAATTTTTTATTGGCATCTCCTATTTTATCGCTTGCGATTAAGGAAATTGAAGTACCTTCTACATTCGCAAGTGAAGCATCAGATGCAGCATTCAATAATGAACCTGCTTTTCCGTTTTCATCATAATCTGCAAGAAGGATTACTCTGCCGTCAGCATGAATTCTGTCAATATTCATATCAGAACCGCGACTAGCCATATTAATTAAATAATTATCATTTGTATTTTTAGTATCTTTTGTTTGAGCATTAATATTACCGGCAACATCAACGTTTACAGATTTTGTGAAATCTCTTGAATTCGGGTCGACTCCGGTGCAAACACCGTCTTCGCAATTACCGACTCCTAATCCTATTGTTCCGTTTTCTACATCAATGTTTAAATTTTTATCAGCTTTAATTAAATTAGATTTAGTTCCGTAATTTAATAAGCTTCCGTCTTTAATATTAATATTTACATCAGAAGTTGAAGTAAGGTAATCTTTACCTGAGTTGTAACCTATTACAACATTTGAATTTGAGTTATCAATATTAATTCCTTTGCCTTTAACAGAACCTTTTACAATAATTCCGCTTTTGCCTGTATTGTTTAAGTTAACAGCATTATCTTTGTTTGTAACTTTTGCAGTATCAGCAACAGTAATACCTTTAGCCCCTGTATTAGTTAAAGTTGCAGTACCGGTAGAATTTGTTATTGTACCGTTAATAAGAAGACCGTTTGCTCCGCTGTTTGCTGCTGTTAATTCACCTGTGTTAGTAACAGTACCGTTAACAGTTAAAGCTGCTGCTGAGTTATCAAATAATAATTTTCCGTTATTATTAACACTTCCGCCAATTGTTAACCCCTTAGCACCTTTATTGGTAAATGTTGAATTACCTTTATTTGTATAGTTTCCTGATACCAGTAATTCACCTGTACCTGTGTTAGTAACATTTGCTGTACCTTGGTTATTTACGGAACCGGCGATTATTAAACCGTCTGCTCCGCTGTTTGACATTGCCAGTTCACCGATATTCTCAACTTTTCCTGTTGATGAAATCTTCAACCCTGAACCTGTATTTGTCATTGTTAATTTTGTTCCGTTATTTGAAACTGTTCCGTTTACAAGTAATGCACCTGATTCATTAGTTAAAGTAGCATTACCGTTTTTATTGGAAACAGAACCGTCAATTTGAATTCCGTTTGCACCATTGTTTGTTACAAGCAAAGTTCCATTATTTGAAACATTTCCTGTTGAAGCAACTTTAATACCTGAACCTGTATTCAATAATGACATTGTTCCTTTGTTGTTAACAAGTGAACCTGAAACATTAACAGCTCCATTTGAGTTTGACAAAGTCATATTACCGTTTCCATTAGAAACTTTTCCCGAAATATTAATACCTTTTGAGCCAGAATTTGTAAGTTCAGTATTTCCTGCTCCGAAGTTTTTCATGGCACCTGCGACATTAATACCGCCATCTGCTCCGTATGATGTGATTTTAATTGTACCGCTTTTATTTGCGAAAGAATTTCCGCTGACAGTATTATCAGCTTTAACTAACTGATTAAACAATGATTCAGCTTGAGCTTTTGAAAGGAGTTTTGTTGCGTCTTTTACACCTGCCATAATAGCAGCATTTTGGGAAATATTTACATTTGAAGCATTAATATTAACCAAATCACGGGCTAATACTTTACCGTCAATTTGAACCGTAGCATTTCCCTGACCTAATCTTGATTCATAATCACTGATTAATGAAGGACGGCTTAAATCACTTTTATATTTATCATAAGAGTCTTGATCAGGAGTTAATACAGATAGAGAGCCAACGTTTAAAACACCGCTTGCTCCGACAACCATGCCGTTTGGAGAAATAAACACTGCATGACCGTTGTTAAAATCACCATTTTTATTAACAGCGTTTACAATACCTTGAATATTAATAGTATTATCTACAAGGTTTACAAATTTTGATAAATCCTGACCTTGCAAGTGAAATATTAAGTTAGCAATATCACCTTCGCTTAGTTCAAAATTTTGATACTTTCTGAAACCTATATCACCAGCAGGGTTTTTAGCCGTAGGAGTAATATCAAAAACACCATTATTTCCGTTAACACCGGATATATTTGTAGCTAATACCTGCAAACAGAAAGATTGCTGCAAGAAGAAACAAAAGGTCAATAACGAAGCAACGACTTTTCGTTTACCGGCTTTAATCTGTATCATGTTTTTACTTCCTTTCAATTTTCCCTAATTATTATTAAGTTATTTATTTCATTTAATTCGTCCAGCTTCCCAATTTTACCAAGAGAGTATTGAATTTTCTATTTTTTATTACATTTCCTTAATAAATTTGCACACAGCTGTCCTACATAAAACATATAATGTCTATGATAATTTTTTGTTGCTAATTTATTAACAAATGTAAAGCCTTGTTTATCAACTACTCAGGACGCTTTAAAAGCGTACGGCTCAAGCCCCAATAGCATAAATAGAAAATCAACATTAGAGAAGTCATCTCAAACAGCGCAGGCATGCCTGTATATTTGTTAAAAGCATAATATAAAGCCGCAAAAGGTATATATGAAATTGCCATTCGTAAAATGGTCAGGTTAGGAGATATTAATCTTAAACCGGGCAGAACAATAATTACGCTCAGCAAGAAATATAAGAAATTTGCGCTCAATGTAGCTATACCCACACCTACCAAACCGTAATTTGGAATCAGCAATATATTTAAAACAACACCTACAATGCCTGATGTTAATTTTATAATAAATTCAATATAAGTTTTATTTGCCAAATGGTATTGTAATGTGGTGTAGTCTGTTAATGCCATAAAGAAAGTTCCGAATGCAAAATAAGGTATTAATTTAAATGCTGTCAGAAACTTTTCATTAGAAGAAAGCATTTGCACATAATCAACCGAATAAATTGAAATAACTGTGATTACAGGCAAAGCTACAAGGATAAAATATCCTACAAATCTTGAAATTAAAGGTCTTACGTCAATTCTCTCTTCATACATATTTATAATACGAGGGATTGCAGCAACTGTAATTATTGAAAAAATTGTCATTAAAAGAGGCAAAGTTAAACCGTAAGCAACGCCAACTATACCGACTTCAGAAAATCCGTGTATGCTGTTCATAATAAACTTATTGCTTTGGTTAATTATCCATGCGCTTAATGATGTTGCAGCAATAGGTATTCCATATTTAATTATAGGCAAAACTGAATGCCACTCTATTTTTTGAAGCTTAAACCAGGAAAGAATATTACTTTGATAGATTAAAAGCAAATCAATTAATGATATTGAAATTCCCATACCAAAAAGAAGCGCAATAGCTCCCAAATGGAAAAATTTTACAAAGAATATTGATAAAAGTATTGTTAAAAATTGATTTATTATTGTTGAAAGCGTAAATGACATGGATTTCAACTGCGCTCTCAAAAGCTGGAATAACAATGCTCTTATGGCTACTGGTATAATCAAAAGTAATATTGCAAAAAAGTATTTTGCAGGAATTTTGAAAAACGCATAGAAATTTTCTCTAAATATAAACGCCACCAAAAACATTAAAAGAATGTTTGCTATAAGCATTGTAACCAGTGTAGTTAAATATTTAGGCATATCTTGTGTCATTTGGTGCTGTTTAAAAAATCTTAAACCTGAAAGTCCAATCCAGTCAGAAAAAATAATACACAAAAATGACAGCAAAGCGATTGATAAAGAATACAACCCATACTGTTCAGGTGATAACAGACTTGTATAAACAGGAACAATAATAGCGTTTCCCAACATGCCGCATATTTTTGAAGGAGAATATTTTAACATATCCCTGCAAATGGCCTTTAATTGTTCTTTTTCAACTTCTCTGTTTTCTACAAATTCCATCACTAATCCTAAAAACTATAAATTTATTATATCATAATATATATTAATTTAAAGTACCGTATAAATCATATTCATCGGCACGCTCTATTACCACATTTTCTATATCACCTGGAACAACAGCCTTATCAGTAGTTGCATATACCATACCGTCGATTTCAGGCGCATCATGTTCAGAACGCATTAAAACAATACCTTCATCAGTGTAGCCTTCTACTATACAAGGCAGAGTCTGCCCTACATATTTTTCGTTTATTTCTCTTGAAATTTTTTGCTGTAATGTCATTAATTTCTTATGTCTTTGCTTTTTAATTTTTGCAGGCACCTGCTCAAGCATTGAATAAGATGCAGTATTTCTTTCTCTTGAATATTCAAAAACACCCATTTTATCAAATTTTGAACGTTTCACAAATTCATAAAGCTCATTAAACTGTTCATCAGTTTCACCAGGATACCCTACAATAAATGCTGTTCTGATAGCAACATTCGGAATCTTAGTCCTTATTTTCTTAATCAATTCATCATAATCAAAAGCAGGTCTGCGCATAGCTTTTAATATTTCCACATTATAATGCTGAAGCGGCAGGGCTATATATTTTACTACTTTATCAAGACTTGCAATGGCATCCATTAATTCATCACTCATTTGTGATGGATAAGCATACATTATTCTTATCCATCCAAGCCCTTCAATTTTGTTTAATTCTTTTAAAAGTCTTGGCAGTTCTTGTTTTCCATATAAATCAATACCATAGCTTGTTGTATCCTGAGCAATTAGCACAATCTCGGTAACACCTTTTTCGACAAGAGCCTTTGCTTCTTCAACAATATTTTCAATAGTTCTTGAATGATATTCTCCTCGAAGCTGAGGAATAATACAGTATCCGCAATGATAATTACAACCGTCAGCAATTTTAATATAAGAGCTTGCTCCAACTGTTATCTGCTGTCTTTCAATGTTTTCAGGATAAATATATTCAGGTTTTTCAGAAACTTTTGAAATATATTTTTGATCGTGAGCGACTTTATCAACTACTTCAACAATTTCTTTTATATCAGCAGTTCCAATCATACCTGATATTTCAGGAATAGCTTTCTTGAGCTCCCCTTTATACTTTTGAGGCAGACATCCTGTGACTATAACTTTTTTACCGTCTTGAACCATTTGTAAAATAGCTTGAACTGACTCTTTTTCAGCATCATGAATAAAAGAACAGGTATTAATTACAACGATTTCCGCATCCTTTTCATCAAGAGTAACTTCATGTCCTTTATTTGCAAGCAGCCCGAGCATAAGTTCACTGTCTACAAGATTTTTTGCACATCCATGATTTAACAAAGCTATTTTCATATTCTACCTCTTAAGTAATATTTATGAGCAATTTTAGCACAAATACAAAGATTTTTACAAGTGACCTCGTGGAGGATAAGAAATGTCAAAATTATTTTTGTTTCATTATATAGTGAATTATTTCATTATATATTGAAATAATATGTCAAATATGTTATAATTTTTAATATGGCAAAAGAATTTAAACTTGAAACTAAAAACATTTGTTCCCAGCTAAAGTTCCTTGCAAACCTTGAAGGACTAAATATGACTCTCTTGAAATACGCTGTTAATGAGCTTTTTGGTAAAGAAGACAGTATTCGCAACCTTTATAACAAAATGAAAAATAACAGATTGAGAGTTTCAGAATTGGCTGAAATAGCTGAAGTTCTTAACTATGAGATTATTTTACGGAAGAAACCTTAGCTTTTATCCCGCATTTTACTAATTTATTAATCCAATCTTGCGGAAGCATAGATACGAATTGTGCAAACTTTGCGTCATTGCCCACTGTATATGATGATTTAGGATTATCCAAACTGTCAATTTTAACTATTAAATCAGTTACTTTGTGTACATCAAGTCCGTTTTTTTCATTTTTTTCAGCATTTGCAACCATATATTGCATTTCTTTTTCATGATTTTTGCAATTTTCTATTGATTTTTTATTTAACTGAACTGATTTTCCCCATAAAGGAGTCGCAATAACACCCGGTTTAACTGAAATCACCTTAATATTTGACTCGATTGCCATTGAGTTGAACAATATATCTAAAGCTCTCTTAGATGCACAATAAGGACCTACAAAAGGGAAAATTCCATAACTTGCCATTGAACTGATGTTTATTATTTTGCCATTTACAAGCAAAGGTAAAAGCCTTTGAGTAAAATCCAAATGTGAAAAAGTATTTATTTCAAACTGTTTTCGAATTTCATTAACATCCAGCTTTTCCATCACACCTGCAACAACACATCCTGCAACATTTATAATTGTATCAATAGTTTCTGTCTGAGATTTTATAAATGCAGCAGCTTTAGCAATAGAATCCTTTTTTTCCATATCTATATAAAATGGGATTGCACCGAGATTTTCTAACTCATCAACATACTTTTCATTACGATATCCTGCAAAAACAGTATTATTTTTGCAAAACTCCTTTACCAGAGTATTGCCTATACCTGATGTTGCACCGGTAATTACGTATGTTTTCTTACTCAAATCTGCTCTCCTGTTTTTTAATCTGACATGTAAGAGTTGAAAAGCGGTAAGTACAATGCTAACGCCAATGTCAATACGATACTTCCGATTACAATCAACATTATCGGTTCAATCATTTTTGTCATTGTATCAATAATTGCATCAAGTTTTTTATCAATAAAAGAAGTTGCTTGGAGAAGCATATCACCCAAACGACCTGACTGCTCACCTGTTGCAATCATAAACAGAATCATTTTAGGCATTACACGTGTTGAACGCAATGCAATGGAAAGGTGCTGCCCTTGTTGAACCTTCAATGTAGCAGTTTCAATTTTAACTTTTAACGTATAGTTTGTTAAAGTCATATTTGCCAAATACAAACATTCAATAATCGGAACACCCGCATCATAAGCAACCTGCATAACCGCAATAAAGTTTGCAAAGTTTGAATACTGTATCAAATCTGATAAAAGAGGAACTTTTAAAACCCACTCATCAATTTTTCTTTTACTAGGCTGCCAGTTCATAATGAACGCAAAGAAACCGAAAATAGAACCCAAGATAAGCGGAACAAAGAACCAGTATGTTTTCAGGAATATACCCGCACTCATTAATGTAGCAGTAATCCAAGGCAATTCTTTACCCATACCGTCAAACATTTCTTTAAATACAGGGAATACAAACATTAACATTACAAGTACAATGATTACAGCCAAAACGATAACGAACATCGGATACATTAATGTACCGATAACTTTACCTCTAATGGCAGCTTCTTTACTCAATAATTCCAACAAACGCTGTAATGTTTTTTCCAATTCACCGGAATCTTCCCCTGCCTTACACAAACCGATATAAATTTGTCCGAACTGGTTAGGATATTTTGCAATTGTATCAGCGAAAGTTGCACCAGCCATAATCTGCCTTCTCAGCTCTTTTGCAACAAGTCTTACTTTGAGCTTAGCCGCATCATTTTCAATGAACATTAATGATTCAATGATAGGTATACCTGATTGTGCAAGAATTTGAAGCGTTGAAGTAAAGTCCATACGATCTTGAAGCCCAAGCTTTTTAATTTTGCCGGCTTTAACATCATCTTTTTTATCGGCTTTATCGTCGCCTTTCGCTTTTTCTTCGTATACTTTTGTAGGAATAAAGCCTAATTTTCTGATACTTTCACGAGCCTCGCGAAGGTCGGCAGCATCAACTTTACCTTTAACAATATCTTTATTATTCTTTAATGCTATATAGTTATATATTGTCATTGTTTCTCCTATTCATTAACCACACCGAGTACTCTGACGAATTCATCTATTGTAGTCATACCGTTCAGAATATGGTTTAAGCATGATTGGTGAAGTGTTTTCATACCATTTTTAACCGCAGCTTCTTCAATTTCCAAATCGTGAGCACCTAATGCAACTAATTTTTTAATTTCTTTGTTGATAGCCATAATTTCATATACGCCAAGTCTGCCTTTGTATCCTGTAAAATCACATTTGTTGCATCCTTTAGCTCTATAAATCGGTTTTTTCATGAATTCCTTAATTTCATCTTCGTTTGCAATTATCTGTCTTGCTTCATCGTGAGTTGCGAAGAATTCTTCTTTACAGTCATCGCAAAGTCTTCTAACCAAACGTTGAGCAATAACGCCTGATAAAGTAGAAGATACCAGGTAATCTTTTGCACCCATTTCAATCAAACGTGTAACTGTTGCTGCAGCTGAGTTTGTGTGGACTGTACTTAATACCAAGTGACCTGTTAAGGCTGCCGAAATCGCAATTTCCAATGTTTCATAGTCACGAATTTCACCAACCAGAATGATATCAGGGTCTTGTCTTAATATCGCACGCATACAAGATGCAAACGTGATACCTGCTTTTGCGTTAATTTGAGATTGGTTAATACCTTCCAGCTTAATTTCTATCGGATCCTCGATTGTTGTAATATTTACGTCTTCATCGTTCAAGCTTTTTAATACCGAATAAAGCGTAGTAGTTTTACCTGAACCGGTAGGACCTGATGTTAAGATAATACCGTTAGGACAGCTAACCATATTCTTAATTTTAGCAACATCTTCTTCAGTACCACCCACCAGTTTAATATTTTTATCATCAGCATTCAAGCTGACCGCAGGAGCAAGTACACGGATACAAACCTTTTCTTTGCCCGAAACAGGAAGTGTGTTAATACGGAAGTCATAAGAACCGTTTTTATATTTAATTGAGAACGTACCGTCTTGAGGTCGTCTGTGTTCTGCAATGTTCATTCTTGACAGTACCTTGAAACGCGCGATTACTGAAGTTTCAACCTTTGGAGGAATATCAAGAACTTTTTGAAGCATACCGTCTTTTCTGTATCTTACGATATAGCCTGATAATCTCGGTTCAATGTGAATATCTGATACCTTGTTATCAATAGCGTTTGTAATAATCTGGTTTACGAATTTTGCAACAGAACCGGTTGAATCTTTTAACTGTTTATCAACCATATCCGCAAGGGATTCTTCAACTTCAAACTCTTGAGATTCTGATTCAATCTCTTTGATAACTCTTTCGGTTTCTTTCTTTTGTTCGCTGAAGAAAGTATTTAATGAGTTCTCAAACTCATAATGAGTCATCAATAATTGTTTAGGATTTTGTCCTGTTAAATAAATGATTTCTTTTAAAACATCAGGTTTTACAGGTGTAACAACACCCAAGATTAAAGTTTTTCCATCCGAAGAAATCGGTATAATTTTATTATTTTTGATAAAGTCTTCAGGAAGAATCTTAACGAATTTTTCCTGCCCGGCTAATTGCTCCGGAGTAACCAAATCATAACCTGTTTGCAGGTGAAGAATTTCTTTCAGCTGGTCAAGAGTGATAAATCCCAGCTTAAATAAAGTAGAACCTATCGGAATCTTTTGACGTTTGCTTTCTGCTAAAGCCTGCAAAAGCTGAACATCATTAATATAACCTTTTTGAACTAAAAGTTCACCAAGTTTTACCTGCTTTGATGTGCCGTCATCGCCTGATTCTTTCTGCATATCTTCTTTCAGGCTTTTAATCAAATCAAATAAATCCTGGTCAGGCACCTGAATAAATTTAACTTGCTGCGGATAAAATTCTTTCAGTTTAAGGTTGATTACTTCTTTATCGGAAGAAGAATTGATAGCAACAAACAGAAAATTGTCTTTAACACTAATTGGAACAAATTTGTATTGTTCCAATAGTGTGCTGTCGACCTTATTCAGTATCTGTGTATTGACACTGTTTTTTAACCTGTTTAGTAGTTCATTCATCTTATATTATCATTTTATTCTATAATGTGTCAGTATTTCCAATCGCGTCTTCTGTATCAGTAATGATTTTTGGAGTAATCATTATTACCATTTCAGATTTTGATTTTGAACTGATAGTGCTTCTGAATAACGCGCCAACCAATGGTAAATCACCGAGTACAGGTATTTTGTTAATTGTTTTTGATTCTTTTTCTTGAATCATACCTGCGATTACAAGAGTTTCTCCATCTTTGATTCTTACATTTTTCAAATCTAAGTTTCTGTGGCTGAGCAATGTAGCTGCCTTATAAGAAATAATTTGTCCGTTTATAGATTCTTGACCGTCTACCGCACCGATTTCAGTTGAGTATTCAGGTACAATGTTTAATGTAACATAACCATCCGGGCTTATGAACGGAGTAATACCTACTGTAACACCCTGATCATCTGCAACGTTGTAATCTCTGGTTACAACAGTACCGCCTGTTGATGTTGAAGAATCTACTTCTACGCTTTCCAAGTAATCTTGAGTAACTTCAATTTTTGATTCTACACCGTTTGTAATTATGATACGAGGATTAACTACAACTCTTGCCTTTCCGTTTTTAACAAGGTAGTTAATTGTGTACATAATATTCAAAGGTCCGTTCCATTTACCAACCTTACCGACTTCTTCATATTTACCGTCTGAGAATGATTCAGGGTCAACAAGAGTCCATCCGTTTCCTTTGAAGAATACCGGATACATAGAATCCGTAGATGTTGATGTACCGTCGAATGAAGCTGAGAATGAATTACTCATAACAGTCCAAGTATTTGTCAATTCTTTAGAACCATCTTCGTTTAACTCAACAATAGATACTTCTAAATATGCTTGAGGTTGTTTTTTATCAGTTTTGTTAATAAAGTCTTTAATCATTTCAAGCTGATGTTCAGAACCGCCTACAACGTTAATTGTACCCAATCCTGAGTAATATGAAATTGCAAGGTTTTGTAAGCCCAGTGAGCTTAAAGTTCCGTCTACTTTGCCATCCAATGTACAAGCAACTGTCCCTGCATTTAAAGCTAAGGCACCACCGCCTCCGCCACCGCCGCCACCGGCTGGAGCAGCACCACCTGTCGAGCTGCCTGAATCACTGGAGCCTGATGATGATGAACCTGATGAGCTGCTGCTGCTTCCTGATGAAGCGCCGCCGCCTCCACCTGATGCTCCTGCACCGGTTGCAGGTAATAACATATTACAAATCATATCAGCCATTTCTGCAGGAGTAGTATGATTTACTTTGAATGTAGTTGTTTGAGGTTTCTTATCAAACTTTTCTACAACTTTTTTTACAATTTCTACGTCATTTTTATTACCGAATACAAGCAATTCATTAGTTACAGGGTTAGTAACAATAATATCTGTATCGGATAAACCAGGTTTTTTCATAGCGAAAATATTTTTATTTAAGAAGTCTGCAAGAGCAGAAGCTCCAACATATTTTACAGGAATTGATGTCATTTCCTGTTTACCAAGATTAAAGTCAGTTGCTCCGGCTTGAGCTATGATAATAGTGTTACCTTCCAAAACATAATTCAGTTCACTGATTTCCATAATCATTTCGAACGCCGAATTTAAAGGAACATCAACTAAATCAAGTGTTACAGTACCGCTTACGGAATTGTGGAAAATGATATTTTTACCTGCTTTATCAGCAAACATTCTTAAAACTTGTTTTACATCAGAATCTCTAAGACTTATGCTTATAGGGATATTCTTATCGGTAAAACTTACATCACCTTTCAGTCTTAACGTATTTTCAGCAACTTCCTGTCTTATAACAGGTTTTGCACTCTCACCGTATTGAATAATACCGGCATCTTCCATTGCAAAAGCTGCTAACGATGCATTTGAAAAAACAAATGTTGTTAACATTATGCTTGCAATAATTTTTCTTGAAATTGTATTTTTCATATTAGCTCCTGGTTATTAATTATTTTCTGTTAACATTATGGTTTCCTGAACCGCCAAATTTGTGTTCAAGATTAGAAATCGTATTATAGTTAATACCTTCTCCCGTAAACAATTGACCGACACCTGCTTTATAAACATTGGCACCTAATTGTACGGTTACATTATCTTTTCCGATTGATAATACCTTATAATTATTTATTATATCACCTGTTCTAACCAAATAATCAGAACCTGAAATATTTAATATTGCCGAAGGATTAAATTTATCATACATAATTCCCGAAACTTTTGTTGCAATTACATCAACAGCATTACTGTCAACTGCAATCATTTCAGGAGGCGGAACCAAATCATAATCTAATTTCGGTTTCGGTTTTACTACAACTCTTTCACTTTCTGGCAAAAACGGATCAGATCTTCCCATGTCTTCAACAGACATTGCTACCATTTTCTGGTTATTTTTCGCGCTCTGATCGGCCACCACAGAAACATCATCAGGTGCTATTGCCGCATTAATACCGTCATTTCCAACTTTCACGGTATCTTGCGGAGAATCAATACCTCCCGGCTGCTCAATAGATATGCTGTCAGGAGAAGTGTCATCTGCTGTTTCGTTTTTTGTACAGCCTGTTGTGTTTATCATAATGACAGACAAAAACAGTACTACGCAAATAATTCCGATTTTCTTGTTTAAGCTCCAGAACTGGTCTTTAGTATCTTCTTCATAAAACCTGTCTATAAAATTCTTACTCACTTGCCACCTATCTCTTATTTATATCCTGCTTTATTATAATTAAATATGTTAAATACCGTATCAATTATTTAGTGTATTTAATTCAAAAAATTACACAATAATAATTATTTGTAATTGTATCATATTTTTTAGAGTGTGGCAAAAAAGTCAAAAGTATTAAGAAAACTTATTGAAAATTGTTCGTAATAGTGTGAATATACTCTAAAATTTTATCAAAATATTGTAAATCAGAATGACCGTTTAAAACAAAATCAGCATTTTCTCTGCAAGGAATTACATATTTTTCGCCTGCATGAAGCAAATATTCCCATTGTTTAATTGCATTTTCTTCATTTTGGTTTCGTTCAGCCATAGCACGCTTAATAAATCTTTCACGCCTGATATTGTTTTCGGTTTCTATATAAATTTTTACATCAAAAACATCTTTAACATCTTTGTACATTGTAGCAATACCTTCTACTACAATAATTTTATCAGATGAAATATCTAAAGAGCCAGGAATAGAAACTCCTGTTCCGTTTGGAACATAGCGCGGAGCTTTAATATCACACCCTGATGACAAGGCTTCTAAATCTGTTTTTAATAATTCCAATTGAAAACTTTCAGGGGCATCAATGTCATAACCGTTATCGGTCAAATTGTCAAAACTTCCATATTTTTTTATCAGGGCAGAAATATCTTTAAAATAATTATCCGTACTAAGGACAGATACAGGCATTGAGAGTTGTTCAATAATATTTTTTATCTCCCGGCATATAGTTGACTTTCCTGAGGCGGATTCGCCTGTAATACCTATAAGCAAACGCTTAGAAGGATTATTTATCAGTCTTTTGGTAAACCTTGATATAAATGTCGGGCTGACTTCTTTAAAAATCGGGGTTGGACAGCGTTTATCATAGGCTAAAATTTGTTTGAACTTCGTTTGAAGGTAAAAAGCCAGAAGTTCGCGCCCTGTTTTAGAATTGAAGTCGGGCTTCAATATCTTATCACTAGAATTTAATTCTTTTTCAATTAGTAACTGCATTATATCTTCCATAAAAAGTTATGAAACATATAATACACAAGAAAAAAAATTTTTGCTAGTGCAATGTAAATTATTTTAAATATTATTAATTTATATGACTAATTGTTATTTTTTTTTCTTGTTATATAATTGTAGCATTAAAGGAGAGCAAAATGGATAATACATTAACAAAAAATGAAGGGTTAATAACAAAGATTATCGGTCCTGTTATTGACGTTGAGTTTCAACAAGGTGAATTACCTGAAATTTATACTGCATTACACATAAATAAAGATGACGGCTCTTATGTTGTTGCCGAAGTTCAGCAGATGCTCGGTTCTAACAGAGTAAGAACTGTTGCTATGTCTTCAACTGACGGGTTAAAAAGAGGCATGAAAGTTATTAATACTAACGAACCTATTAAAATTCCCGTTGGAAAACCGGTATTAGGAAGAATTTTAAATGTTGTAGGAGAACCTGTTGATGAAATGGGAGAAATTAATACTGATACATATCTTCCAATCCACAGAGAATCACCGAAATTAGTTGATCAAAATACTAACATTGAAATTCTTGAAACAGGTATTAAAGCAATCGACCTTTTACAACCTTATCAAAAAGGCGGTAAAATCGGTTTATTTGGCGGTGCAGGCGTAGGTAAAACCGTTCTTATCCAAGAATTAATCCACAACATCGCGATGGCTCACAACGGCGTTTCAGTATTCGGCGGCGTAGGAGAAAGAACTCGTGAAGGGAACGACTTATGGAACGAGTTTAAAGAAAGCGGAGTTCTTGACAAAGTTGCTCTTATTTATGGGCAGATGAATGAACCGCCTGGAGCACGTATGAGAGTAGGACTTTCAGCTTTAACTGCTGCCGAATATTTTAGAGATTACTCTAAACAGGATGTATTGTTATTTATTGATAATATTTTCAGATTTACTCAGGCAGGTTCTGAAGTATCTGCGTTATTAGGACGTATGCCTTCAGCCGTTGGTTATCAGCCTACACTTGCAAATGAGATGGGTGAGCTTCAAGAAAGAATTACATCAACCAAAGACGGCTCAATCACCTCTGTTCAAGCGATTTATGTACCCGCAGATGACTTGACCGATCCGGCTCCGGCTACAACTTTCTCCCACCTTGATGCTTCTACTGTATTATCAAGACAAATCGCATCTTTAGGTATTTATCCTGCGGTTGATCCTTTGGAATCAAGCTCAAGAGTTCTTGATCCTAATATTATAGGCGAAGAACATTACAGTGTTACAAGAAAAGTTCTTGAAATACTTCAAAAATATAAAGAACTTCAAGATATCATTGCTATTTTGGGGATGGATGAATTATCTGAAGAAGATAAAGAAACTGTTAACAGAGCAAGAAAAATTCAAAGATTTTTATCTCAACCTTTCTTTGTTGCTGAACAATTCTCAGGTATTCCTGGTAAATACGTAAAACTTGAAGATACAATCAAAGGGTTTAAAGAAATTATTGAAGGCAAACATGACGAGCTTCCGGAACAAGCTTTCTACATGGTAGGAACAATTGAAGAAGCTGTTGAAAAAGCCAAAACATTGGAGTGATAAATAAATGCACTTAAAAATAATTACACATGAAAGAGTTGTTTTTGACGAGAATGTAGACGAAATTTATACCAGAACCACTGATGGTGAAATCGGTATATTAAAAGGTCACATTCCAGTTATGGCAGCTTTAGATATAGGTGTTACCAAGACTGTTAAAGAAAATGAAATAAAATTTTTCACAACAATGGGCGGAGTTTTTCAATACAAAGATGATGAAGCCTTAATCCTCACCACAACAGCTGAAAACGGTGATGAAATAGATGTAACACGAGCAAAAGAAGCTTTAAAACGAGCACAGGCAAGACTTGCCGAATCAGAAGCTGAAATTGATGCTAAAAGAGCTGAAGCTGCTATTGCAAGAGCAATGGCGAGATTAAAAGCTACTCTTAACAACTAGAGATATGGAAAAGACTTTATACCAGATATTTAAAACTTTTTTCAAAGTAGGTACATTACTGCTTGGCGGCGGCTATGTAATTTTGCCGATACTGCAGTCTGAACTGATTGAAAAAAGAAATTGGATTGATGATGACGAGCTTTGTGAATATTATGCCTTAAGCCAAAGCATACCGGGACTTATTGCCGCAAATCTTTCAATCTTTGTAGGTTATAAGTTAAGAAGAACAGGCGGAGCTTTTGCTGCTATACTCGGAATGATTACTCCTGCTTTTATTTCAATCATTATTATTGCAAAATTACTTGAAGAAATTGTGCATTTTAAATTTATTCAAAGCATTTTTTGGGGAGTAGGTATCGGAGTATTGATGCTTTTGTTCCTTGCCGTAAAAGAACTTTGGAGAAAAAGCGTTGTTGATAAATTTACCTGCTGGGTATTTTTCTTGACATTTATACTTTCAACATGCTTTAAGGCGCCTCCTGCCGCTTTAATTATTTTGGCTATATTTATCGGTTTATGGCTACAAGTACAGAAAAAAATTGAATATGGAGATAAGGAAAAATGATGATTTATTTAAAATTATTTTTAGAATTTTTCCATATCGGCTTGTTTTCATTCGGAGGAGGTTACGCAACAATACCGTTTTTATATCATATAGCTGATGTCCAAAAATGGTATACAACAAAGCAGCTATCGGACATGATTGCGGTATCATCAATTACTCCCGGACCTGTTGGAGTAAATGTTGCAACATTTGCAGGGTTTAAAACAGCTGGAATATTGGGAGCCGCAATGGCAACTGCTTCCGTTATCCTGCCTTCGTTTATAATAGTAATAATAATTTCTAAACTTTTAGAACAGTTTAAACATAATAAATACGTTCAATCTGTGATTTATACACTAAAACCTGCCGGATGCGGGCTTTTGGCTGCAATAGGAGTAGATATGTTTATTGATAATATAAATCTGCTCGGAATGGTTCTTTTAGTATGCTTATTTGTAGCAAGCATTACAGAAAAACGAGATCCGTTGTTTTATCTTGCAGTGTCAGCTGTTGTAGGTCTTGTTGCAGGTTTCTTCAATTTAACTTCATAGCTATAAGTATTGACAAAACCATTAAAATAATAAATAATTATTAAAGATAAAAGAGGTTAAAACCTCTACAAGAAGCAAAAGGAGGCTGAAAATGATTGATTCAAGAGCATTAAGGGTTGCCCCCCCCCCCAAGCGTAGCCGCTTGACCCGCCATTTTGGGGATTTTAAGAATTTAAGGGGATTATTTCAAGGGTTTACTCTCGCCGAAGTTTTGGTTACTCTCGGCATTATTGGTGTTGTCGCGGCAATGACTATGCCGTCTTTGATATCAAATTATCAAAAAAAAGTGCTCGAAAACCAGTTCAAAAAATCTTATTCAACTATTTCGCAGGCTGTTCAATTTACTATACTTGAAACCGGTGAGGGACTAAACAATCAGTTTAATAATTACGATGGTGAAAATCATATTTATACAAACATACCTGCTTTTAAACAACTATTTTATAAGAATGCCAATGTTATAGGTGATATTAAATATGATAAAGTACAAAACTATAACGGTACACAAAGTTATAAAACAGGAGGAGTGGATTATCCAATACCTGAAAAGCTTATGAAAGACGGGACAGCTGTATCGGCAACAATTACAAATTATAAAATTTATATTGTTATAGATATAAACGGGCCGAAAAAAAGACCAAATAAATACGGTCATGATATTTTCAAGTTTTATCTTGACAACAGAGATGCACTCGTGCCTAGTAAGATGAGCAAAATTTATACGGAAGATGAGCTAAAGGATGAATATTGGGCTGATATGCTCGGTGAACCCTGCACTATTAAGTCAAAACAAAAAGGAAACGGCATAGGCTGTGCTTACTATGCATTCAATGATATTTGTCCTGATGACGAAACCAAAGGATACTGGGAATGCCTGCCTCATTAATTCCTGTTATTCATTCTATACTGAAGCGCCTGCATAAGATGTGCCTGCTGAATATTTTCAGAACCTTCCAAATCAGCAATAGTTCTTGCAAGTTTTAAAATTCTGTCATATCTTCTGCCGGAAAGCTGATATTTTACAGAGGCAATTTTAAGCAGCTCTGCACTGGGTTTATCTATTTGACAATATTTTCTGATTAATTTGGAAGTTAATTCCGAATTAGTCAGAATTCCGTCACTTCTGTATCTTTCTGCCTGAATTTTACGGGCTTTCACAACGCGTTTCCTTATATCTGCTGAAGATTCGGCTGAAGGCTGTGTATTCAAGAGTTCTTCTGAAGTAAGACGCGGAACATCAACATGCAAATCAATTCTATCAAGCAAAGGCCCTGAAAGCCTTGATTGATATCTGCTTATTTGAAACTCACTGCAGGTGCATTGCTTTTCTTTATCACCTAAATAACCGCAAGGACAAGGGTTCATAGCTCCCAAAAGCATAAATTTTGCCGGATATTTCACTGTATGTTTTGTTCTTGAAATTACCACTTCCCCGTCTTCGAGAGGCTGGCGCAGAACCTCGAGCACACTTCGCGGAAATTCAACCATTTCATCCAAAAACAGCACTCCTCTGTGTGCCAGCGTAATTTCTCCGGGTTTTGGCGAAGAACCGCCGCCTATTATACCGTTTGTTGAAGCTGTATGATGAACAGACCTAAAAGGTCTTTTAGCCATTAGAGGTTCATCAGGAGATAACAAACCTGATATGCTGTATATTTTTGCAAGTTCTAATGCTTCCTTAAGCTCCAATGGTGGAAGAATTGATGCAAAACACTTAGCCATAAGAGTTTTCCCCGAACCGGGAGAACCGGTCATCAAAATATTATGGGCGCCTGCAGCTGCGATTTCTAACGCACGCTTCGCTTTTTGCTGCCCTTTAACATCTTTGAAATCATATATGTAATCTTGATTGGAATTTTCGGTTAAGTAAGAGTTTATATCAACAACTGTCTGTTTTAGAGGTGCTTCTGAAAAATGGTTAACCACATCAGACAGGCACTGCGCTCCAAAAATATTCATATCACTTCCCGCAAGAGCTGCTTCTTTTGCGTTAACATACGGAACAAAAACATTTTTTATTCCTTCTTCTTTCAGTCCCAAAATTAAAGGCAAAACACCGTTTATGCCTCTCAATGAACCGTCAAGCGAAAGTTCTCCGATAAAAGCATAATTATCAAGTTTTTCAGGTTCTAAAATACCTTCTTCGGTTATAAGCCCGATTGCAATTGGTAAATCAAAGTTTGAACCCTCTTTTTTTAAATCTGCCGGTGCAAGATTTATGACAACTTTTTTAGCAGGGAAAGTAAAGCCTGAATTTTTAATTGCAGAACGCACCCTGTCACGAGCCTCATTAATTGCCGTGTCAGGCAAACCAACAATAGAAAAAGAAGGCAGCGAATTAATCACATCTGTTTCCACAAAAACCTGATATGCATTTAACCCGATAACTGTTGCAGTCTTGACTTTATTTACCATAGATTTATATTACTACAAACATAATTTGTGACAAAACAGAAATTAAATTAAAAATAATTATAAACAAAATATTTTTATTGTATAATCTGATTATGAACATATTAGCAATAAACTTTGGCGGAATAGGTGATGAAATATTTTTCCTTCCTGCACTTATATCATTGAAAAAAGAATTCCCGAACTCAAAAATAACTCTTGCACTTGAGCCGAGAAGTAAAGGCGTTAAATCTTTAACCAACATTATTGATGATTTATTTTTAATAGACGTAAAAGGTAAAAATAAATATACAGAACTGTTAAAACTTGTGTATTTGGCACGTAAAGGTCATTTTGATATGGTTGTTTCATCAGGCGGAAACAAATTAATCAGTATCCTTTTGACACTAACAGGTATTAAGAAACGTTACGGGTATAACACAGGCAAATTAAGCGAAATTTTATTGACTAAAGCTGTTCCGTTAAATAAAAACCAGTACGCTTGTGCAATGTATCATGATTTAGTATCTCCTGTAACTGATTACAAAACCGAATTACCTGAGATAAATGTTGAACCGCAGGAAAAAATCCCGAATTCAATATTAATCCATCCGGGTGTAAGTAAGATGAGTATTCAAAAAGGTATGATTAAAACAATTTCCGCAGAAACTTGGGCTCAAATCGTTGATTTGCTGCTGGAAAACGGAAAAAGAGTAATTCTCACAGGCGGTCCTGACGACAAAGAATGCATTGAAACAATACATAAAAATATTAAAAATAATAATTTTGAAGATTATTTCGGAAAAACACACAGCCTTAAAGATTTAGGTGAGCTTATTGCGAAATCGGAAAAATTTATCTGCTCTGATTCGGCTCCTCTGCATATAGGCGTAGCAGTAAAAACAAAAACTTACGTTATTTTCGGACCGACAGATGATAAAAAATTAATACCGCAATCAGAAAATGTTATCCCGCTTAAAGCTAATGATAACTGTCCAATCAAGCCTTGCCTTTGGGAGCATCGCCAGACAACCTGCGATAAATTAGATTGTTTAAAAATGACAGCTCAAGAGATAGTTAACAAAATTCTTTAGCATATAAATCTTCAAAAATTTTACGCAAATGCTTTTTATCTGCAATTATTTTCCTAAGTTCTTTTAAACGAGCGGCATTTTTTGAATTTTTAAACCATAGTTTCATATATCCGTTTTCAGAATATTTTTCAGCCATATGCGTAACTAAATCGTTCCAATGTGATTCTTTATCAGGAGAGGGGTTGTTGTTAATTGAATATTGAATTGTGCGTTTAATTATCTTCAGCGGCACAATATCCCTGTCTGCTTCAGCTGCAATTTTTCCGTAAATACTTCTCGGAGGATTTTTTGAAGAAGCCCGATGATCCTCTACTGCTTCTTTCATTAATTTAATTTCTTTATCTGAAAACCATTCCCGCAAGCGGCTATCAGCCTCTAATATTTTTCCAGAAGCTATATGATGAAATTCTCTGCCTTCACAAAGCCCTAAGTCATGATAAGCAGCTACAACATAAGCATACTCAAGGTTTTCATTACATTCGGCAGCAAGTTTTAAACTTTCATTGATAACCGTATTAACATGTTCTAGGTTATGACCTTTATCAAAGTCTGCATAACGAGGTATAATCATAGTTTCAATATAATCAACCAGCTTTTTATTCACTATATAATGACACATATTAAATACCTACACTTAATCCTGCACAAAGATTTATTGATTGTCCCGTAATTCCTTTTGCATCTTCTGAAATTAAGTATTTACAAAGCTTTGCTACCTCCTGAGGTTTTACAAAACGTTTTTGCGGAATGCATTCAATAATTTCTTCTTTTGAAAATTCACTCTCATCAATGGAGTTCATTCCTAACTCAGTTTCAACCCAGCCGGGATTGATTGTGTTAACAGTAATATTATATTCTGCAAGTTCTAGAGCCAAAGCTTTAGTTAAACCTATAAGTCCAGCTTTTGATGATGAATACAAACTGGCATAAGCTTCTCCCATTACACCTGAAATAGAACCTATATTAATTATCCGACCCCATTTATTGCTTTTCATGGAAGGGATTGCTTTAGAAATAAGATATGCCGGTGAAATTAAATTAGTCTGATAAATTCGTTGAATATCAGTTGTACTCATAGTTTCCAGCGCGCCATAAATATATTCGCCTGCGTTATTTATCAGTATATCAATTTTGTTTTTTTCAATGAATTCAGCAAGAACTTCAATGTCTTTAGCCAAATCGCAAACGCAATAATCTTTACAGACACATTCTCTAAGAGCTTTCTCATTTCTGCCGGTAACATATAAGTTGCCTGACTTTTCAAGTTCCTTTGCTATTGCATTTCCTATGCCTTTTGATGCTCCTGTTACCAGTATATTCATTTTATTTATAATCCTTTAAAAAACTTTGTGTAATATATGAAGCCATAAAAATCCCCGCACAGCTTGCAACAAAGGGAGTTGAAGCAGGTGTGATTTTTGTAAATTCAATATTTTCCCCTGATTTTGTTACAATTTGCTCGGTTGAGCTTAACTTTTCTTTTACGAAAGGCTTTTCACGGCTTGCAACAACTGTAATCCCACTTTCGATGCCGCGTTTTTTAAGCTGATAAATTATATTTGAAATAAACGGTGCATTTTTATTTTCAATATCTGAAATATCGCAAATATAAAGTTTAGAAGGATCAATCCTGTTTCCTGCTCCCATAGAACTTATTACGGGAATATCGGAACTGACGCAGGATTTTAAAAGTTCAATTTTTGAACGCATAGTGTCTATCGCATCGGCAACATAATCAACCCCGCTAAAGTCAAAACTGTCAAGATAAAAATCGTCAATCACATTTAATTTAATATCAGGATTAATATCTTTTAATCTTGCTTCAAAAAGTTTTGCCTTACTTTTGCCGATTGTTGAATGAAAAGCTGTACATTGCCTGTTAATATTAGATGGAGAAACTTCATCAAAATCAATTATTGTAAGCTCACCAATACCTGCTCTTGCAAGAGATTCGGCACAAAATCCGCCAACCCCTCCAAGCCCGAACACGGCTGCATGCTTAGTCGAAAGAAGGTTTTGATTTTCCTTTCCCCAAAAGAGTTCGTTCCGTGAAAATATATCTTCACTCATAACGCATCACTCATTACTATTTAATAATGCCGTAACCTAAAAGGAATGTGCATAAAATAAATATAGCGGCTAAAACACCTGTAACTTTGTTTAGAGTTTTTTCAGCACTTTTTTGTGATGTAAAAACGTGTGATGCTCCGCCAATCCCTGCGATTCCATCGCCTTTAGGTGAATGTAAAAGAATAAATACAATCAAAAGCAGGGCAGAAATAATTTGAATTGCCCAAATTATATTAACTAACATTATTTTTTCTCCTTTTTCTTAGAAATAAAATGGGCTCTTTTTGAATTCAATTTAATGTTTTCGAAAGTATACAATCTTGCAGGTCTTTTAGATGAAGATTTTGTATACTCGTCAAGTTCAATTAAACCGTCAGTTGAAAGTGCTTTTTTCCTGAAATTTCGTTTATCAAGCTTTTTACCCATAATAAGTTCGTAAGCTTTCTGCATTTCAGTAAGGGTAAACTTTTCGTTTAACAACTGATAAGCCACAGGGCATAATTCTAATCTTTCACGTGTTCTTTTCAACGAATATTCGATAATTTCTTTGTGGTCGAATGCCAGAGGCGGCAAATCGGAAATTTTATGCCAACCCAACTCAGGAGTTGTGACAATTTGAATATCTTCTGATCTTACAAGCGCAAAGTAAGCACAAGTGATAACTCTGGCATTAGGGTGACGAAGAGGATCGCCGAAAGTATAAAGCTGCTCTAAATAAATATTGTCTACATTAGTACGTTCTTTCAATACTCTTAAAGCCGCCTGGTCAAGGTTTTCGGATAATCTTACGTAACCGCCGGGAATTGCCCACTTATCTTTAAACGGTTCATTCACGCGTTTAACAAGCAAAACTTGCAGCTCATTATTTTTCAAAGTTAAAATAACTACGTCTACTGTAATTTCATGTGTTTTTGTCTCGTTAAAAATCATAATTTTCCTGCCCTAAGATATATAATATAATAAACATAAAAATTTACATTAGTTAATAGTTAATTTTTATTAATATATTTTAACATGTAGTGAAAAAATAATCAATTTTCTTAACAATAAATACTTTATATATATACGGGGAATAAATTTTAGGGATAAAAATGTTTTGCAATAACTGGGGATTTAACAATTTCTATATAAACAGATGTATGCCGATGGGTTTTACTCCTTATTGGGGCGGCTGCGGATGCAATTCTTTTAATTCAGGATTCCGCTTCGGAATGATGAATTCATTGTTTAATTTTATGATGCCGCAGCAAAATATGTTTATGTTTCAGCAAAGCTTTGCAATGCCGGCATATATGCCTATGTTTATGCCTTATAACAACATTTTTGCAATGGCAAATCAGCTTATGGCGCCTGCTTTCAATGCCCCTGCTTATAATTTTGCATTAACACCTCAGGTTAAAAGTAGAAATCTTACTGAAGAATTTAATACTAATTATGCAAATCATAATACTGAAAATAACAATTTTACTTCTATAACTAAAAGAAAAAATACAGAAGTTAAGGAAAAAGATTACAAACCGACAATTGATAAAAATTTCCAAAACAGCGCTAAATTAGATAAAAACTTTTTAAAAAGAGTTAAACAGGTTGCAAAAAATTTAAATTGTAATTATAAAGATTTACTTGCAGTAATGAACAGCGAATCAGGGATTAGCACCACTGCCTGGAACGGAACAACAGCCGTTGGTTTAATTCAATTTACCAATGCTTCAATTGATGAACTTAATAAAAAATGCGGATTAAACCTGACTAAAGAAAAAATAGCGACAATGTCACCAATTGAACAATTGGATTTAGCCGAAAAATATCTCAAAATAGCAAAAAGCTACCGATTTTCAAGCGATGCAAAATTGTCAGCAGCAGATTTATATGCAATAACATTCCTACCCGGCAGAGCTGACAGAGAAGTACTTTGCACAGAAGGTGAAAGAGGTTCTAACGGCAGACTTTTAAATTACTATGAAGGCAACAGAGGACTTGACAAAAACGGCGATAGAAAAATCACCAAATCAGAATTGGCTCAGCATCTTGCAGGTAAACATGTAGATGAATCCGTTTTTGCATAACTTCCGTAAATAAAATATTACAATTCGAAATAATTCGTTGATGTTCTAAAATGTTTCATGTATGTTCATGAAATATAATACAGATTTGCGGAAGGGAAAATTATGGATAAGGGATATATCGAAAACGGTTTTATCGTAGACGTTTCAAACGCCCGTAAAACTTCGGAAATCATTTATGAGCTTAGCAGAATATTAGACCTGCCTGATGCTCAAAGCAAAAGAGTTTGTTTAAAACTCGGCTCTGTTGACTTATCAGCTACCGAGCTGACAAGTATTAAAGCTCTTGTTGAATCCATGAATTCTGAAATTGAATTCATAAATACAAGTTCTGAAGCAACTGTTCTGTCTGCAGAAGAATTGGGAATTGAAGTTTCAGTTCTGGAAAATAAAGTTCCCCTTCCTGAATTTAATGCCGATCAGGAAAAAGTTAATGTGGAATTAGAACGTGCTCTTGACAAAATCTTTGGCGATGAAAACAATCCTATTCAAACTTTCGCCCAAGAAAAAGATTTGAAAGAACTGAAAAAAGATTCACCCGCAGAAGAATTTGCGCCGATAGAAGAAACCGTTAATAAGGCTGAAACTATTGAAACACCTGTGATTGAGGCAGCTGTCCCCGAAACAATTAATGAAGTTGTTGAAGAAGTTTCAAATAAACAAGAAGCTCCTGTTGTTGAAGAAATTCAGGTTAACAATGATTATGACGAACTAGAAGACTTTAACAGCGAATTAGAAAATGCTAACAGCATCGAAGCTGATGAAATAGATTTCACATCGGAAGAAGTTCAAAAATGCCTGCGCGAAACAGAAAAACTTCCGACATTATACATTCAAAGGACATTACGTTCAGGGCAAAGTATTACCTCTGACGGAAACCTCGTTATAATAGGCGATGTAAATCCCGGTTCAGAAATTATTGCCAAAGGGGATATCACAGTATGGGGTATACTCGGAGGGATTGCTCACGCCGGTTCCGAAGGCAACCAATATGCAAGAATTCGCGCATTAAAAATGAATGCAATACAATTAAGAATAGCAGACGTGTTTGCAAGACGTCCGGATAATATTAATATTCCTTATATTCAAAAGACAGAAACTTTCACTCCGGAAGAAGCTTGCATTTACAAAAAACAAATTATTATACATAACATGAAGGCGTCACTGCCTCTCAGCTAATAAAAAGGAGAAACAATGAGCGGTAGAGTTATCGTAATAACATCCGGAAAAGGCGGTGTAGGTAAAACTACTACAAATGCCAACATTGGTACAGCTCTTGCAAAAGCCGGCAAGAAGGTTGTAATGATTGACACCGATCTCGGATTAAGAAATTTAGATTTATTACTCGGTTTGGAAAACAGAATAGTTTATACAATTGTAGATGTTGTGGAAGAACGCTGCAAATTAAAACAAGCACTTGTTAAAGACAAAAAAAATCCTAACCTTTGTCTTTTGGCAGCTGCACAAACTCGTGATAAAACAGCTGTAACAGAAGAACAGCTTAAAGATATATGTGAAAAACTTAAAAAAGACTTTGATTTTATTCTTGTAGACTGCCCCGCAGGTATTGAACAAGGATTCCAAAATGCAGTTGCTGGTGCATCTGAAGCTATCGTTGTGACAACACCTGAAATGTCAGCTGTACGTGATGCAGACAGAATTATCGGACTTTTAGAAGCAAAAGAAGAAATTAAGTCATACAAATTATTGCTAAACAGAGTTCGTCCTAACCTCATTAAATCAAATGATATGATGAGCGTTGATGACGTTGTAGAAATACTTTCTGCCGATTTGGTAGGTATAATTCCTGAAGATACCGGAATAATCACATCTACCAACAAAGGCGAGCCGATTGTAAACGATGAAAAATCACTTGCAGGTCAAGCTTACAACAATGTTGCAAGAAGAATTATCGGTGAAGATGTTCCGTTTTTAAACCTTGAAGAACCTAAAGGCGTTATGGCAAAAATGAAAAAATTCTTCTCAGGTTTAATGGGAAAGGAGAAGTAAGATGAAAGAAATTTTTACAGATTTATATAACAAAGTTTTAGGTTTCTTTCGTCAAACAGAACCGGAAACGGCTGAATCAGCAAAAGAAACAGCATGCAACCGCTTAAGAGTTGTCTTGATGCAGGACAGAACAAATTTAACACCGGAGTTAATGGAACGTATGCGACGCGAAATGGTTGAACTGCTTTCAAAATACGTTGAAATGGATAAAGAAGCCCTTGAGCTTAATCTTGAACAAGACGGAGAACAAGTTGCACTAATGCTTTCCATCCCTGTTATAAGAGCTAAAGATGAAGAAGAAATTAAAGCAGCTCTTGAAGCAGAAGAAAAAGATGCTGATGAAGATGAAGAAATAGAATCTGATGAGGAAGAAACCTCAGAAGATGATAAAGATTCAGATGAAGTTGAAATAACAGAAGACGAAGAAAATTCGGAAGAATCAGATACTGAAATAGAAACAACCGAATCAGAAGAAGATAAGAAAGATGAAAAAAAAGATTAACCAGTTGGTTAATCTTTTTTTATCTTAACAGGGATTTACAAATCTATACATTTTTCAAATCTCACTGTTGACAGCTGATTTTGTTTGTTTTACCATTGATATGCTTGGAATAAAGTATTTACTAATATCCGAAATATTTGTAGAATAGCACTTCCGGGCAGTGTAATACAGAAATTAAAAAGAAAAAGGAATGCAAATGGCAAGCACAAAAAGACAAAGAATCAGAGTTTGTTTAAAAGCATACGATCATAAATTAATTGACGTATCTTCAGACAAAATCGTAGAAACAGCAAAAAGAACAGACGCTAAAGTAGCTGGTCCTATTCCTTTACCTACTAAAAGACGTATATATTGCGTATTACGTTCTCCACACGTAGATAAAAAATCTCGTGAACACTTTGAAATGAGAACTCATAAACGTATTATCGATATATACGAACCAACTCAACAAACAGTTGAAGAATTAGGCAGATTAGATCTACCAGCTGGTGTAGATATCGAAGTTAAATTATAGCGCGAATGAGCCGAGTGTGAAAGCTTACCAACTAAAATAAATCTTTAAAGTTGGCAACAGAAAACACGTTTAAGGCGAACGAGCAAGATGAAACTTTTTGAAAACTAAATAAGCATTATGCATGTAATGTGAACTGCGGCTGATTGAAGCAAAACTTCATTCAGGACAGCCGAAAGGCTGTTGAGGTGAAAGCCCTCAAATTAGGTAAAGATTAGCAAGACGTAGCGCTCGCAAGAGAAAATGCAACCCAGAAATAGGGACGGATTTGTGTCCGTACCAAGTATGGCGAGCAAGAAAGGTAGAATATGACACTAGGTGTAATAGGTAAAAAATTGGGAATGACTCAAATCTTTGACGAACAAGGATTAGCTATCCCCGTAACTGTAATTAAAGTAGATCCGATTGTTGTTACTCAAGTAAAAACAGTTGAAAAAGACGGCTACAACGCGATTCAAGTAGGCACAATCGCAGCTAAAGAAAAACACTTAACTAAAGCTGAAATCGGTCACTTTAAGAAAAATAACTTAGAAAATTTCAGACACCTTCAAGAATTCAGAATTGACAATCCTCAAGACTACAAAGTAGGCGACAAAATCGAATTATCAGTATTAGATAATGTAGAAAAAGTTGACGTTTGCGGAAAATCAATCGGTAAAGGATTCCAAGGTACTGTAAAAAGATGGAACTTCTCAAGAGGACCTATGGGACACGGTTCTAAAAACCACAGAGAACCCGGTTCTATCGGCGCAGGTACAACTCCAAGCCGTGTTATCAAAGGTAAAAGAATGGCAGGTAACATGGGCAACGAAAGAGTTACTATTACTAAACTTAAATTAGTTAAAGTTGATGCTGATAACAGCTTAGTATTAGTAAAAGGTTCAGTACCCGGATGCGAAGGCAGATTGGTAACAATCGTTCCAACAAGAACTAAATGGAATTAGTTTTAAATACAAGACAAGGTAAGTCATTAAAACCGGCTGGTCTTGCCAAATAAAGCAACTGCAAGCGGTAAGCAGTCTTAAACGGAGATAATATTTAATAATAAGGAAATAACAAAATGTCAAAAGAAATATTAAGTACAAATGGAGAAAAATTAGGTGAAATCACTTTAAACGAAAGTGTTTTTGGTGTTGAACCCAATTTACATGTAATGCACTTAGCATTAAGAAGACAATTAAACAATGCACGTCAAGGTTCAGCTTCTTGCAAAACAAGAGCAGAAGTTTCAGGCGGCGGCAGAAAACCTTGGAAACAAAAAGGAACAGGCAGAGCAAGAGCAGGTTCTTTACGTTCTCCATTGTTTGCAGGCGGCGGCGTTATCTTTGGACCTCAACCACGTGATTACAGCTTTAACATGCCTCAAAAAGCAAGAAAATTAGCTTTAAAATCAGCATTGTCAGCTAGAAGTGAACAAATGGTTGTAGTTAAAGATTTTTCTACAATTACTGAACCAAAAACTAAATTAATGGTTAGTGCATTAAAATCATTAAACGTTTCAGGTAAAACTTTAATCGTTGCTGATGTAAAAGCTGCTGAAAACAAATACTTAGAATTAGCAGCAAGAAACATCCCGAGCGTAAGAATTATTTTACCTTCAAACCTTAATGTGAAAGATTTATTAGAAGCTGATTCTGTTGTAATTACTGAATCTGCTGTTAACGATATAACAGAAAGGCTACAATAATGAGTAAAGCAAGAACAAATACAGAAAAGTTATTTGATGTAATTAAAAAACCTATCATAACTGAAAAATCAGTAGGTGCTACATCTCTTGGACAATACACTTTTGAAGTAACAAAAGATGCTACAAAAGTTGAAATTGCTCAAGCAATAGAATTAGCTTTTCCTGGAAGAAAAGTTAAAAAAGTAAGAACAGTTTATATGCCATCACACGAAAAAAGAATGGGATATAAATTCGGAAGAACAGATTCTTCTAAAAAAGCCATCGTAACAATCGAAGGCGATCCGATTGAAGAATTAGTTGCTGTTTAATAAGAGCAGCAAAAACAGGGTGTAAGGCATATATCCTGTAAAAGATACCAAGCCAATTAAAGGAGAAAACAAAAAATGGCAATCAGAAAAATAAATCCGACATCTCCAGGTCAAAGAGGGATGACAAAAAGTGATTATCAAGAAATCACTTGCACAACTCCTGAAAAATCATTGTTAAAACCATTGAAAAAAACAGCAGGAAGAAATAATACAGGTAGAATTACATGTCGTCACAAAGGCGGCGGTGTAAAAAGAACATACCGTATCATAGATTTTAAACGTGAAAAATTCGGCGTACCGGCAACAGTTAAAACAATCGAATACGATCCGAACAGAAACGTTAGAATTTCATTAGTATTCTACGCAGACGGTGAAAAAAGATATATCTTAACACCTGAAGGTTTAAACGTAGGCGACGTAATCGTAAGCGGTCCTGAAGCACCGGTTCAAATTGGTAACGCACTTCCGCTTGAATTAATTCCGTTAGGTACAATTGTTCACAATATCGAACTTACACCTGGTCGTGGCGGCGTTATGGTTAGATCTGCAGGTAATGCAGCTCAAGTAATGGCTAAAGAAGGTAACTACGTAACAATTAAACTTCCTTCTTCAGAAATGAGAATGGTAAGAAAAGAATGCATGGCTACTATCGGTACTTTAGGTAACTCAGAATTCAAAAACTTATCAATCGGTAAAGCAGGAAGAAAACGTTACATGGGTATCAGACCGACAGTACGTGGTGTTACAATGAACCCTTGCGATCACCCTCACGGTGGTGGTGAAGGTAAAACAGGTCCGGGCGGACACCCTAAAACACCTTGGGGTAAACCGGCTCTTGGCTATAAGACACGTAAAAAAGGTAAAGCTTCTGACAAATTAATCGTTAGAAGAAGAAAAAAATAAGAAATAACAATATATAGGTAATGGGGCTTTATGCCCCGTAAGCCTTAGAACCAATAAGGAGAATAAATTAATGGCACGTTCATTAAAAAAAGGTCCATACGTAGAAGAAGCTCTACAAAATAAAATCGCAAAAATGAATGCAAACTCAGAACATAAAGTTATTAAAACTTGGTCAAGAGCATCAATGATTGTTCCTGATATGTTAGGTCATACAATCGCCGTTCACAACGGAAAAACTCATGTTCCTGTTTATGTAACTGAACAAATGATTGGACACAAATTAGGCGAGTTTGCACCTACAAGATTATACAAAGGACACGCAGGTTCTGATAAGACTGCTAAAAGAAAATAACGTTAGTTAGCTTTAGGGAAAAAATTTCCACATAAAAGCAAACAAACATGAAGCCAAGTAAAATATAAGGAAAATAACAATGGAAGCTAAATCAAGACAAACTGATATTAAAATGACAGCAAGAAAACTTCGCAGAGTAATCAACGAAGTTAGAGGAAAATCTGTCGTTGAAGCTCAAGACATGTTACGTTTTATGCCTTATTTTGCAGCAAGAGTAGTTGAAAAGAACTTGAAAGCTGCTGTTGCAAATGCACAAGAAAAATATGGCGTAAGCGCTGAAAGCTTAAAGGTTTCTGAAATCTTTGCTGACGAAAGCGTTTCATATAAAAGAGCAAGAACAAGAGCGCAAGGTCGTATGTATTCAAGACTAAAACGCACTTCTCATTTAACATTAAAAGTTAGTGACATCACTAAAAAGTAGTAGTAATAACAAAAGGTAAATAAAATGGGACAAAAAACACATCCAACAGGATTTAGAATCGGTATAATTCAACCTTGGGTAAGCACATGGTTTGCTAAGGTTAAAGATTATGGCCAATTCGTTGCAGAAGATGCAAAAATCAGAAAATTTATTAAGAAAAAACTTTATACAGCAGGTATTTCTAAGATTTTAATCGCAAGAAAAGCTCAAAATACAACAGTAACAGTTGTTACAGCAAAACCGGGTATAGTTGTTGGTCGCGGTGGTCAAGGTATTGACGATCTTAAAAAAGAAGTTTCTAAATATATCGGCAAACCTATTATCATCAACGTTGTAGAAGTAGCAAGAATTGATGCTGATGCTCAACTTGTTGCAGAAGCAATTGCTCAACAATTAGAAAAACGTGTAGCTTTCAGACGTGCAATGAAACAAGCAATGCAACGTACAATGAGAGCAGGCGCTCAAGGTATTAAAGTTATGGTATCAGGTCGTTTAGGCGGTGCTGAAATCGCTCGTTCAGAATGGGCTAAAGAAGGAAGAATTCCTCTTCAAACTCTTAGAGCTGACGTAGATTACGGTTTCACTGAAGCAGATACTATAATGGGTAAAATTGGTGTTAAAGTTTGGGTTTTCAAAGGTAACTTAATGCCTGGTGAAAAAGCAGACCAAAACATTAAAGCTAAAAGCGGTAAAGAAGGTTCTGACAAAGGCGCAAGACGTCCAAAACGCAGAGCTGTTGAAACTGCTGAATAACATATACAACTAGAAGAAAATAAAAGTAAAAATAACAGGAGCAAATAAAATGTTACAGCCTAAAAAAACTAAATACCGCAAAATGATGAAGGGCAACATGAAAGGTCATGAAACCAGAGGAACAAAATTAGAATTTGGCGGATATGCACTTCAAGCCCAAGAACCCGGCTGGATTACCAGCAGACAAATCGAGGCTGCACGTCGTGCAATGACTCGTGAAATCAAACGTGGCGGTAACGTTTGGATAAAAATATTCCCTGATAAACCAATTACAGCAAAACCTGCAGAAACTCGTATGGGTTCAGGTAAAGGTAACTTGGAATATTGGGTAGCAGTAGTTAAACCAAACAGAATTCTTTTCGAACTTGACTATTTCGATAGAAATGTTGCAGTTCACGCATTAGAATTAGCTGCTCAAAAACTGCCTATCAAAGTTAAAGTAGTAGAAAAAAGCAAGTTAGAAGCGTAAGCTTATAGCTTATCCCATAAGGGATTTCATAAAAGATAGAAGGAAACTAATAAAATGAAATTAAATGAAATGCGCGAAAAATCAGTAGATGAGCTACAAAGTGCTATCGTTGACTGGAAAAAAGATTTGTTTAACTACAAACTTCAACTTTCAACTCACAAATTAGAAAACACAGCATTGATTTCTAAAACAAAAAGACAAATAGCTCAAGCTAAAACAGTAATAAAAGAAAAAGAAGCATAGCCGCTTCATCCGCCCGATAGGTTTTTCATAAACTTATAGGTACAAACAAGGAGAAATAAATAAAATGCCTAAAAAAGAAAAACAAGGAATCGTAATCAGCAACAAAATGGACAAAACAATTGTTGTAAAAGTTGCAGACTATGAACCACATCCAAAATACAAAAAGATTATTGAATCAAATAAAAACTACAAAGCACATGATGAAAACAACGTTTGTTCAGAAGGTGATATCGTAAGAATCATTGAATCAAGACCTATTTCAGGTGACAAACGCTGGACATTGGCAGAAGTAGTAGAAAAAGCTAGATAGTGTTATAACACTGTCCTTTCATCCTGAACCAATTTCAGGACGGCAACATTGCATAGATAATGCGCTGCCAAACAAGTAAAACATTCTTTAATATAAAGGAAAAGAAAAATGATACAACAAGAAACAAGACTAGAAGTAGCAGATAATACAGGTGCAAAAGAACTTTTATGCATTCGTGTAATGGGAAGTTCAAACAAAAAATTTGCAGCAGTTGGCGATGAAATTGTAGCAGCAGTTAAAGATGCTAACCCTAATATGCCTGTAAAAAAATCTGAAGTTGTTAGAGCTGTTGTTGTAAGAACTAAAGCTGATATCAAACGTAATGACGGTTCTGTTATCAGATTTGACGAAAACGCAGCAGTAATCATCAACAAAGACGGTAATCCGCGCGGAACACGTGTTTTCGGACCGGTAGCTCGTGAATTAAGAGATAAAGGTTATATGAAAATCGTTTCTTTAGCTCCGGAAGTTATCTAGCGTGAGCGAGCAGAGGGCGACAGCTTGGCTTGCAGAAGTACAAGACAAGCAGGCAAAGGTTAGACCCGTTTAGTGCAAGCGAACAGAACTCACAATAAAATTTGAGTAATAAACAAAAGGAATAAAACAATGACAGACAAAAAGAAAAAATTGCATGTGAAAAATACTGACAGAGTAATGATTATCGCAGGCAAAGATAAAGGAAAAGAAGGCAATATTAAAAAAGTAAATATTGCTGAAGGAACTGTTACAGTTGAAGGTTTAAATATGGTTACTAAAGCTCAAAAACCTCAACCTATGGCAGGCATTCAAGGCGGACTTATAAAAATTGAAGCTCCATTAGATGCTTCAAAAGTTATGGTTGTATGCCCTGCATGCGAAAAACCGACAAGGATCAAACATGAAGTCGTAGACGGTAAAAAAGTTCGTGTTTGTAAAAAATGTGGTGAACAATTAGATGCAAAAAAATTATAATGCAAATCGTATGTTTGTAGTATAATGTTATTGTATCGTAGGATTAAGGAAATACGAAAATGACAACAAAAACTAAAAGTTTAAAAGCTAAATATCAAGAAGAAATCATTTCAGCAATGAAAGAAAAATTTGGTTACAAAAATATTAACCAAGTTCCAAAACTTCACAAAATCGTTTTAAATATGGGCGTTGGTGAAGCTTCTCACAACTCTAAAATTGCAGAAGTAATTGAAGCTCAATTAACAAAAATCGCAGGTCAAAAATGCGTAGTTACAAAAGCTAAAAAATCAATTGCATCTTATAAATTAAGAGAAGGTATGCCTGTTGGTGCAATGGTTACATTGCGCGGCGAAAGAATGTATGATTTCTTGCAAAAACTTATTTGTGTAGTTCTTCCTCGTATTCGCGACTTTAGAGGCATAAGCGCTAAAAGTTTCGACGGACGCGGCAACTATACTTTAGGTTTAAAAGAACAAGCATTATTCCCTGAAATCACTTATGAAGAAGTTGATTTAGTTAAGGGTATGAACGTATCTATAATTACAACAGCTGAAACTGATGATGAAGCTAGAGAATTATTAAGATTATTAGGAATGCCTTTTAAAGGAATGAATAAATAGTATATGCTATACTGTTTATCAGATAAGTAAAAACAAAAAACAGAACGAAGGAGAAATTCATGGCTAAGAAAGCGATGATAGATAAAGAACTAAAAAGAGCAAAATTAGCTGCAGCAGGCAAATACCCTACTGTAAGATTACATAACAGATGCAGCATTTGCGGAAGACCTCACGGATTCCACAGAGATTTTGGTCTTTGCAGAATTTGTCTAAGAAAAATGGCTCACCAAGGTTTATTACCTGGCGTTACAAAAGCAAGCTGGTAGTAACAGAGCAATCTAAAGCATTAAGTAAGGCATAAAGAAATATAAATAGAATTTATAAACTTTATTGACTTGCTAAACTGCTAAAAACCTGTCAAGGTGAATAAAATTCAAACCGGACAAAAAATTTAGTAAGTAGTCAGTCAAAGCGTGCAAGTTAATTGCACCTTTGACACAAGTTAAAAAGGAAAATCAAATGAATACAGATCCGATAGCAGATATGCTAACAAGAATCAGAAACGCTAATATGGTTTCTCACAGTACAGTAGAAATGCCATCTTCAAAATTAAAAGTTCAATTAGCTAAATTATTAAAAGAAGAAGGTTTCATTACTGATTACAATGTAAAAGAAGTTGGAAAATTCAAAGTTTTAGAAATTACTTTAAAATATGATGCGAAAAACAAACCTATCATTACTAAATTAGAAAGAATTTCTAAACCGGGCTTAAGAAGTTACAGCAAAGCTAAAAACCTACCTAAAGTATTAGGCGGTATGGGTATCGCTATTGTTTCTACAAGCAAAGGTCTTTTAACAGACAGAAAAGCTCGTAAAGAAAACATCGGCGGTGAAGTTCTTTGCTACGTATACTAGGAGCGTAGCCGCTCCACCCGCCACCTGGGTTCTGAATGAACTTCAAGGTGACAATTAAACAAGGAGCATAACCACTCCATCCACTACATTAGACTTTGTATATATTTATTAGGTTAATGTGGAAATATTTAAGCGTAATTGGTAGAAAAGCTTAAACTTGTTACAAAATATACCAAAAGGAGAAAAAAATGTCACGTATTGGTAAATTACCTATCGAAATTCCTCAGGGAGTTGAAGTTACTATAAACGGTCAAACAGTTACGGCTAAAGGTCCTCACGGAACAGAAGTTGTAGAAGTTCGTCCTGAAATCGCAGTAAAAGTTGAAGACAATCACATCGTTCTTTCTAAAGTTGGAACTTCAAGAGAAACTGATGCTTTGTACGGTTTATCAAGAACTTTGGTTGCAAACGCAGTTCACGGTGTAAAAAACTTATTTGAAAAGAAATTAGAAATTCAAGGCGTTGGCTACCGTGCTAACATGGAAGGAAAAAACCTAAACTTATCTTTAGGTTATTCTCACCCTGTTGTAGTTGAACCGCCGGAAGGAATCACAATTACAGTAGAAGCTAACACAAAAATCTCTGTAAAAGGTGCTAATAAACAAACAGTTGGTGATGTTGCAGCATTCATAAGATCTAAACGTCCTCCTGAAGTTTACAAAGGAAAAGGTGTTAGATATGAAGGCGAACACATCAGACGTAAAGCCGGCAAAGCTGGTAAGAAATAGGCAGCATACGCTGCATCCGCCATATTGAGCTTTGTATAAAACTCAAGAATGGTGTTGTTACATGTGGAGGGTTAAAAGCCCGCTAAAACAGGTAAATTGAAAGGATAAAAAAATGATTAAACAAGAAATCAGAAAACCAAAAACTCAAAAAAGACACAGATCTATAAGAATTAAACTTTCAGGAACAGCAGAATTCCCAAGACTTGCTGTTTACAGAAGTACTAAACATATATATGCTCAATTAATTGATGATGTTAACCATGTAACTTTAGCATCAGCTTCATCTAACGATAAAGAACTTAAAGAAAAATTAGCTCACGGCGGAAACATCGAAGCAGCTAAATTAGTTGGTGAAGAAATCGCTAAAAAAGCAAAAGTTAAAGGTATTGAATGTGTAGTATTTGACCGCGGAGGATTCTTATATCACGGTCGTGTTGCAGCTTTGGCTGATGCTGCCAGAGAAGCAGGCTTAATGTTCTAGGAACGTTGCCGTTCCATACGCCATCCGGTTTTTTGATGAACTTGCGAGGCGATAACTAAAGAAAGAGCGTAGCCGCTTTGGTAACAATATAAATAAAAAAGACAGGGTAATTGAACTCTGTCTTTTTTAATGCTTAAAAAATAATTAATTATTTCAATTTTTAATAATTTTTATATTATTATATGTTTAGGAGATATCAAATGGAATATAAAGACTATTATGACATATTAGGCGTTAAACGTGACGCAACAGATGCTGAAATTAAATCAGCATATAGAAAACTGGCAAGAAAATTCCACCCTGATGTTAATAAAACTAAAGAGGCTGAGGGTAAATTTAAAGATATTAACGAAGCATACGAAGTTTTGGGTGATAAAGAAAAACGTCAAAGATATGACAGCTTAGGTGCAAACTGGCAAGGCGGTCAAAACTATACACCTCCTCCTGGATTTGAGCAATACGGTTTTGGAGGCGGTCAAGGCGGAGGATACCAAAGTTACAGCTTTAACGGCGAAGACTTGGGAGGCTTTTCGGACTTCTTTAGCTCTCTTTTCGGTGATATGATGGGCGGCAGAGCAAAATCTTCTCAAGGTATGAACTTTGGCGGCTTTGATTTTGGCGGTGCTCAGCAAACATCATCAAGGAGAAGACAACAACAAGCTCCGAAATCTGAAGATCTTGATGTTACAATGAATTTAAATGTTACGGTTAAAGACATATTTGAACAAAAACCTATTACTGTTAAATTTAATAATATGGAACGCTGTACACAATGTCCTCCGGGTGGGGGATTTTGCAGTGCTTGCGGCGGAACAGGTTTTAAATCAGAACCAAAATCAATTAAAGTAAAACTTCCTCCAAATATTTCTGAAGGACAAAAAGTTAGAATTAAAGGAGAAGGTAAGTCAGATTCATACGGCCGCAAAGGTGATTTGTATCTTGTTATAAATATTAAAGACAGCAATTATGAGGTAAACGGCTCAGATTTAACTAAGGAGATTGAAATTACTCCTCCTGAAGCTGTTTTGGGTGCAAAAAAAGAAATTGAAACTTTACATGGTAAAATTACAATCAAAATACCGCCAAAAACATCTTCAGGCCAATCTTTAAGATTAAAAGAATTAGGGTTGCCTAAAAAAGGCGGGGGTTACGGTAACTTAAATGCAAAAATTAAAATCGTAATACCAAAAAATATTTCAGAAAAACAAATTGAACTATATAAAAAAATTGCAGAGATTTAAAAAGGAAGGCTATATACCTTCCTTTTTTTCTAGTAATCCATTACCCAGCCGTTTCCTATTAATCTTCCGATTCCGTCGATATCTTCAGGATCATTTGGATCTCCGCAGCCGGCAGACCAATCATATTCTCTTTGAGCCTGCAAAGTTCCACCGTTAGGGCATTTAGTTCCGTCTTTTTTGCACCCCGGACTTAATCTATAACCGTCAACCGATGCATCGGAAAAATAAAACATTCTCCAATAATCTCTGCATCCTATATTCGGACCTTTAGGTCCGTTTGTATCAACATAAATATAACCGAATCCTGTATCTGAATCACCGGTGAATCGCTGCATACAAATACTAGCACCGCTAGCTATGGTTACACACCTGAGAGTTTCTTTTCTCCCGGCAGTAATGGAAGTTCCTGATAATGACTTATAATTATTTGCAAAACAAGGTGTTGTTTTATCTCCACAGTCATTGACAACCTTAAAATACTTTTTCATAAACGGCAAAACAGAGTTATCCAAATCAGCATTAGTCAACCCTGTTTCATTAATTCCTACCGAATTGTTATCGGTCAGGTATTGTGTTAAAGCTTGCTGCATCTCGTTGTAGACCTTATGCGCAGAAACAGCATAAGATGACCTTTGATGATTTTGTATCAAAGACGGTACAGTCATTGCAGAAACCACCCCAATTATACCAAGTGTGACCAATACTTCAGCGAGAGTAAATCCGAAACGGCGTTGACTGTTCAACATGGTTACGTGCGTAGCACCTTCAGCGAGAGTAAATCCTTTACGGTTGGAGCTTAAAAGTCTGCCCC